>Ga0210409_10002805_pt1 | contig 20208 bp, 17 predicted proteins | sample IncBWH17MmetaG_FD_161649 | JGI IMG/M metagenome (GOLD analysis project Ga0210409, IMG submission 161649) | Forest soil microbial communities from Barre Woods Harvard Forest LTER site, Petersham, Massachusetts, United States - Inc-BW-H-17-M | ecosystem: Environmental > Terrestrial > Soil >...
GTTTCGTGAGGAACACTTCCGGGCCGACAAATCCGTAGAGGTTCACACGTTCATTGAGCGAACCGGTCTCCCCGTAGTTTTTGAAGATTCGTTTAAGCCTGAGCATGGTCATCCCTGCGAACAGCAATCGGAGCGAACTTCATGGGGTCGTATTGGCTGCGCAGTGTGGCTGCGGTCAGAAGAAAACGCAGAATCTGCGGATCGGTTTGAGTAGCCCAGCGGGCGAAGAGGTAAAGCACCAGAAAAATCAGCACACCACCAAGCAAGCTGTTGAGCAGATTGAAAGTGCCAGCGCCCAGGCACATGGCGAAAAAGAACAGCTTCCGCTCGGCCCCGAGGATGGTGAGAGGTCGAGAGAGTGAACGATGCACTAGGTTGATCCGTCTTGCGTTCGCCATAAGCGCCCCGTGACTCGAGAATCAGAAAATCAATCTCACGGAAAGAGCCAGGCCATGAAGTTGACGGCGGCGATAGCCATTCCCACTCCGAAGAGAACGCCGGCGAGGACACGCTTCGAGCCGCCTTCGCCGAATGCGAAAGTCAGACCGGACACGACGATTGCAACGAGAGAAAGGCCGCGTGCGATTGTGCTGGTGAAGGCTTGCTGGAGAACGCCCACGGCGTTCTCCCACGGAGAGTTGCCGGTGGCCTGCGCGAAAGCAGGTAGCGCGAGGAAAAGGCTGCATGCAGCAGCCAACAAGAAACGGGAACGGGAGGCAAAAGGCAGAAAACGGTTGCGCCAATTCTTCGTCATAGCTTCTCCATTCAGTCGCGAAAATGCCGGGCGGATAGACCGGCGAGGGGAGACTCTTGGCGTTCTCCAGCGGATGCGAGAAGGGTTACAGGCGATGCGGGGGTCTTCTGTTCACGCCACATGGCCCCGAATGGACTCGGGGCACAGTTGGAGCTTTAGCTCCATAAACAGTGTTGTCCCGCGATCGCGTTCGCCCTTACCGCAGGCTGTAAGCGATGCAGAGAGGCGGACCGGGGAACCCGGTGTCGCCTTGCTCGCGGGAGTACGTGGCGAGAACTCCCCTCACTATATACAGAGGCCCTCGGGGAGAAAAAAGGCAAAAACAATTTTTAGTGATTAGGTATAGGAGACCAACTACGAGGAGTTCGTCGTTGCCCGTATCAGGCAAAGCTCACCGTGTTATCGATCAAACCGGTGGGACAATGACAGTGAATTTGCGTGTATCGCTCTGCGGTCGAGTATCCCCGACAAGGGGTTTTACGTTTATCTTCATTGGCATTTGGCTTGCAACGCCACTGAAAATGCAGGTTCCTGTGGGCAACGTCGGTATGGACTCCTCCGTAACCCGGTCGATATACGAAACGGCGCTTGCAATTGCTTTTAGGTCCCACTCGTTCAACAGTCTGTGAATGAAGTAGTTATGGGCCTGCGATGTAATCGTGGGCGAAATGTCGTTCGGTCTTTGACTAGCAATCGTTATAAATACACCGAATTTCCTACCTTCCTTGATTATTTCCTCGAATGTCTCCAATCGATAATCCTTCCAGATCTCCGCTTCACGGAAGGACTGCGTGGAAAGAATATTGTGCGCCTCGTCGATCACGATGCTCAGAGTTCTGCCTTGTCCCGCCTCCTTCTGTTCCGTATAGAGTTTCTTAGCTAGCAAGAGCGGCAAAGTCTTCCTCATCTCTAGATTAACGTCCGCCAGGCTAACAACGACAAAGTTGCTTTGCCAGAACGCGGCGTCGTTTCCCATGTCAAAAATCTTGTCAATGTCACCTTTTTTTGCCTTCAGCCTGTTTATCACGGGCGCGACGTGCTCGTTCTGTGCACGGTTCGCAAGAATGTCGAACATCAGTTGCAAATACAAAAAGACGATCAGTTTAGAAAGAAGGCTGTCATCAAGCCTAAACGTATCAACATGCTGAAAAAGAATGGTCTCCGGGATGCGATTAGGGTTCTGCGCAAGGTAGGGGCCATTGGGCTTTATAAGGAATTCACCGCTCGTGTTGTGCCAGGTCAAATCAGAGTCGATATCCACGGGATTGCCATTAGCGTCCTCAGCAGGGAGTATCTCTCTAAAGTAGTCGAGGAGCAGGAACGCCCGAACTTTATCGCTCATTTGTAAAACGTCGCGCACACGGTTACGTAGGATGTTCTTAATGTAATCCTCGGGGTTACCGTCGTCTGCATCCATCACTTTCTTATAGAACCGCACGGCCCTGCTTAAGAAGGGCTTTTGAGTCTTCTCGGTCGCATCTGCCAAGATCGAGATGACTTCGATGTTCAGGAGGGCGTCTTCTTTCATCGGCAGCTTGTCAGCGCCATTCTGGCGCGTTGAAAGGCTGTAGACCTTCTTGCTGGGCGATATGCATTGAGGAGCTACGTACTCTCCGTTGAAGTCCAATAGCAGAATGCGCGTATTCTCTGAGAAAGCCGCGGCGTTTCGCGCCGTGAGGACGCGCACGAATTCCTGGTACAGATATGCGAGTGTATTTGACTTGCCACTACCCGTATTGCCAAAAATAGCGATGTGGCTGTTGAACAATCCATCCACAGGAAACTCGATATCGAAATCGTGTCCTTCTATGCTGGCAATCACAACTGCGGGCGAGTCGTCGTCCCGTGTGAGATTGTGGACTCGCCTGATTTTTTCTCGGGTAACGATGTATGCCTCGTTTCCGATTAGCGGCAACTCCTTCGTTCCACCAGTAAACCTGCCGCGCTCGTCTATGTAGCCAGCAAGTGCTACGGTCAAGACCCGCTTGTTCCTGTTCAGAGTCTCGAATCCCTCATCAGTCGGCGCCGGATAGTCTTCTTCGATCTTTTCTCCTTCAACGCGGCCTATAAGGCTCAGAAAGCCCTTACGTATTTCGATATAACTGTTGACGGAGATGTTTCTCAGTATGTCGCCATCGAAGAACATGTCAGAGAGGTTTTTGTTTTTGTCGACAAGGACATAAATCTTTCGGCCGTCGACGCCTGCGACCTCGCCGATCCTCAGGACAGCGTCTTGAGTGAGCTTCGTGACGTTCATTTCATGTTTCCGTCAAGGGTCGGCAGAATGCTCCGTAACACCCCATTAAACTTAGCGAAGTCTATGTTTGTGGGAGCGGGGGCAATGATGATGTCAACGTTGTTGCATCCATCAAATCGCTTAAGGTATGTCTCTCGGTCAGCATCATTGAACGCGAAAGCGACTAGCCTCAACGTCGGATTCTTCAAAGCACGCCTGGTGATACCAAGGATGTGCGAGTCGCCGAATGAAAAACCAAAAGACACCAGCAATGTTCCTTCGCGGTCCAACTCATTCGCGTAAATGCGGAGAAGCTCATAATAAGTGCTATCCATTAGCGTTGTATGGAACTTCTTGGTCTGAGGCAAAACGACCGCATACGCATCTACGAAAGCTTTCACTTGTGCGGCGGTCTTACCGGCAGGCAAGAGCGGCGTGTTCGTGACTGAGAATAGGATGCTGTCCCCGTCCTTTTTCCAGGAGAGTGACCCATGCAGTTTCATGAGGTTAATGCAAGGGATCTCAACTTTATAGTTATAAAGATTCGCCGTGCTTGAGGTCGTCGTGAAGAAGGTTCGCGAGGAGTATTCCGACCGGCCGATAAGACTCGGCACGCGACTAAAACCGTCGTTCAGTCGCATAGCCGAGTATGGGAGCGATGCCTGTTCAATAAATAGATCATAGTTCGTGGTGAAGATCGTCGCCTGTTTAGGCAACAACGAAGTTCGCCGCTCGCTGAGGATTGCTTCGATAGTGCCGAGGTATTTCGTATAGTTCTCAACCACAGTGGAGTTATTAGGATCGGCTACTCCCGCGATCAACTTGTTAGTCGGGGCCTGGATGGCCGTGAGAAAATCGTATAGCCTCAGATAGGCCGCATCTTCGTCGCCCGTCTCAAAGAGGCTCGCAATTTCTTCTTCGACAGCGCCCGCTGATGGTATTGCGGGATACGACGCTCCTGAGCCAATCAGAAAGTTGACGTTAGCGGATTGGAACGACCGAGCGAGGTTTTTGCGAATCTCCTCAGCTGCGGTGTCAAGACTGAATACGCGTGCCATTGCGTTGTGGTCCTCTATTGTTGTTCGTTAGCATGGTACAACAGACTTTCGCTGCCATAACCTGGTGACCACTGTCACTCAACGGTCAACGCACGTGGTAAACCATGGACAATCGCCAAATCAGTAACAGATGCTGATGGGTACCCGGAAGTCGGCTTGTGTTTGCTGATGACATTCGGCAGGAGGTTTCCCACGGAGTACTTGCTCTTTAGAGAGCCTGGACTACTTCTATCGCTTTGATCAGTTGAGTATCAACACCAGACGCCAATGATTCTGGCGTGTTCTCAATGGCGACATCTGGTTCTACTCCCTTGCCCTCGATGCATTCATCTTGCCAAGTATACCAGCCCGTGACCGGCATGCGGAGAATGTATCCCCCGGCCAGCGTGAAATTAGCGGCTCCGAGTACCTCACCTGCTGTCTTCGTGCCGACCAACGTTGCCAAGCGATTGTCTTTTGCGAAACTGGCGACCATTTCAGCCCCACTGCGGGCGTATTCGTTGATGAGAATGACGATGCGGCTGTGGAAAGGCTGTGGGCCAAGTCCTTCCGTCACGAGGGTCATTGAGCGATCCCGTTGAAAGACTTTGAAACGCACGGCCATCAAAAGCAGCTCAGCTTTTGTTGCTGGGATTTTGCCAATGCGAGTCAGCTTTTCTTTCTTGTAGCCTTTCTGAAGCCGACGTCGTGTAACGCTGTAACCTATTTCCATTTTGCCCGGACATAGGTAGCTCAGGAGGCGCAACGAGCCTAAACCGCCACCGATATTTCCTCGAAGATCGACTATGAGCCGTCTCATGCCATTGGAGTTTAGATTGCTGATGACATGGTCAAGCTCTCTCGCAAAACTCTGGCCGACAGCTCCGGGAAACGTCGCCACTCTTACCAGCCCCACTTCGGGAGCCAGCACTCGATAGGACAGACTGCGAGGTTCAACCATTGGCGGGCGGTCCTTTGCTGCCCGATTTGGCACCTCGACCGTGACTTGGCGCTTAGCGCCCGCGAGAGTCTCGACCTCAACCTGATGGCTCGCGCCAATTTGAAAGTTTGCAGATTGCGGCGGGACTACCGGCGTGGAATCAATGGAGAACAGAAGTTCACCAGGAAGAATCCCCGCCCGGAATGCTGCTCCATCTTCGATTACGTCCAAGAACATCCATCGCTTGCCATCCGGCGCATCGACGGCGCGGAGTGTTGCGTTGATGGAACCAAGAGCCGGAACACCGTTGCTGTGTTGATGAAAGAAAGCGGTGTGGCTGCTGCCGAGTGCTCTCAGGAGTTCAGTCACGCCGGCTTCAAATGTCTCAGTATCGTCGCCGTCAATCAGATGCGGCGTGAGCTTATCGACCAACGCAAGCCAAGGCCCGTAGTCCTGATTTGGATTGCTGACGTTGATGTGGCGTTCGGGGACGAGCTTCCTAATCGTCGTGAGAATCGTGGCCCGATCCTCTCGCGTGAGAGCGGGCCGTGAAACGCTTTGTCCGGTTGACATTGTGCTTTCCTAGTTCGCAGCAGCGAGTTTTTTAGAGCTAACGCTAATGGAATAATCCCCAACACCGTCCAATCTGAAGCTGGCCCAGTAATACGGAATAGCTTTGGCACCATAAGTTTTAAGCATGTCGCGTTTTGCGGCGGTCAACGCGTAGGCGACGGAATCTTTCGCAGCCAAATGAGCGTAGAAGCGCTTCATCAAAAAGAGAGCAGGCGTGTCGTCGATACTCCAAAGTGTGGATATGACGGTCTTGGAGCCCGCCAACATAAACGCAAGAGAAAGATTGGCGACGCCCTCCTCGCCCTGCAAACTGCCAACAGCGGTATCACATGACGAAAGAACGACGAGATCAGCGTTTGTGTGCAAGTGGACGATCTCACTCGCCTCCAAAATGCCGTCGTCACCGGATTGCTGATCGCTGAGAAGAATCAGAGCGGCCCGATCTGGGTGTTTGACGTTAGCGAAGCCGTGTACTGCCAAGTGGATGATCGTGTGCTGGTCAACGCCATGCTCAAACGCAGATTTTGTTGCGCCCGGCCCAATTAGTAAAGTGTCACTGGCGTTGCCGATTGCGGCTTGAGCCGCGAGAACTTCGTCTTTGGAAGCCGGAAGATTGGTGAGAGCGCCGCTGGTGTAGCCGCGCAGCGTAGCCAATTTGTTGAGCTCCGGCGCTTGGTCGTAAGGGACGCCGCCAACTCCCAGTAAACCTCGCTGCGCTGTCTCGCGCGGCGGGATCGAGTTCAAGAGATAGAGCGCCGTAGCAGAGGGTGCATACGTTATCGTGTGAGACGAGACCATGTAGTGGCCGACGGTATCAACGAGAGCTTCGAACGGAAGGAGATGCAGGGGACCGTCCGGCACAACTATCAGGCGGACCTTCGTCGAAGCCTCCGGGATGCCCTTCAAAAGCATTGTGTATAGACGTGCTCCCTCTTGCTTCGAGGTTCCTTTCGCTTTCAAGGTTTTCAAATATGCGGAGACTAATTTGTCGATATCGGCGCGACTGGCGAGCGGGACGATACGTGCAAAATCTTTGGTAATTGCCAAGCAATACGATTGAGGTTCTGCAAGTACGTACTCAAGCATCATTTGATTTGGAGAGAGACTGTTGCGCACGTGCTCTAGCGGGACCGTTTCCCACGGATGCGATTTCCAAGGATTCGATCCGGGAGCAAGCCATCTTGCTTCTTCAACGAGAAAGATTTCGTCGCGGATTTTGCGCACCTGATCCGCGGATTTTGCCTTCGTCAGATCAAGATTCAATCGAGCAATTTGCTTTTCGATTTCAAGTTCTTTTGGAGAATCGGGTGGTCTTCCACTCATCAATAGGTCAGTAGTGACGCGACCGCGAGCGTGTTCGAGAACCGAGAACGCCTTCGAGGTATTGTTCAAATGGGAGGCAATGAGCGTGAAGTGCTCGCTGTAAATCGCGCTCATTGACGTGATGAGACCAAGTTTGGCTTGTGCCGATGTAACGTTGCCAATCATAGAATCAAGAATGTCGGACGCTCGGTCATAGGTCTCGCTGGCCTCGCGATATTTGCCCTGGCTTGCTTGCAATTGCGCTAAAGCTTGCAGCCGGTATGGAAGTAGATAGATATCGCCGCTGCTCTGCGTCCCTTCGGCTGCGGCGGCGGCGAGCGATTCTGCTTTCGGCAGATCGCCACGTTTCCGATAAATATCCTCCAAGTAGAACTGTGCATCGGCTAACAGCCGAGTAAAACCCCCTTTTTGCGCCAATTCGATTGCGGCTTGCAGGTCCTCAACAGCTTTGGCGTCATCGTTCTTGGCTGTTGCTACGGTTGAGGCCGTGATAAGTGCTTGCGTTTCTTTGACGTGTTTCTGCTTTGCACGCGCATGAGCGATGATGTCGTCGGCGAGCTCTTGAGCGGCGTCAAGTTTTCCCATACTACGGAATGCTTGAAGCCTGCCCTCGTTCACAACGAACTGGTATCCTGCATCGGGGTTTGCGGCGGCAATTTTGAGTGCCTTGTCGAAATATCCCAGAGCATCATCGTAAGACCCTAGCTGTACGAATCCGTGTCCAATCGCAGCAAGGTATCGTATTTGTGCTCCGACATCCTGAAGCATCGTCGCTCCGATGAGGGCCGCTGTGACTTTCTGGCGGGCCGCCGTCACATCCCCTGCAAGGAAGAGCGCAAAACCAATCTCTCCGGATGCACGATTTTCCCACTTCTTGTCACCCACTGCCTGGGCGACCTTGAGTGCAGCTTCCCAATCGCGGCGCATAGGTACAGCGTCAATCTCTCCGTCAATGTCGCCGCGCACGATGAGACAAAACAATCGGAGTTCGTTGTCAGACACAAGCAGCGGATTATTGTCGAGGTCGAGGCCCAGTTCTTCCGAGACTTCAGGGAGTGATAGTTGTTCCATAGTTGATCGGAGCCGACCGAAATGAGCGTAAAGGGCGTTTCGATTGTCGCCACGCGCCGCGTACAGTTGCTCGGCTTGTGTGAACAACGGGGCCGCGTCTGCCCAGTTATACAAATCTCCGTAGCGAAGCGCCTGCTTTAACAAAGCATCGGGATCGTCCGCCATCGCCTGTGCTCGCGCGGCGGTGCAAATCGCTCCGCAAATGAGTAGCCCGGTGATAATTCGTTTGGTGTTCATGGTTTTTGTCCAGTGCCATTCGGCAACGTGACCTGTATCGAAACTGGTTGAATCAGACGAATGCCTCCTGCGGATTTAAGTTCCAAGTTGTAGTTGCCTGCTGGGACTTGGCTAAGATCCGCCTGAACGCGAATGAGTATCTGACCTTTGTTCAAATGAGCCTTAGCAGACTTCGACCAGAATGTACGGCCTGCCGATTTGAGACTCACAGAATAGGTCTGCTCCTCGCTTCCTAACGGTAAGCTCAGAGTGAGATCGAGTGGCGAACCTAGCATGCGGACTCGACGCTGGGCCCCTGTTGTCGGCGGTTTGGAGCCACGTATCGGAGAAATGTTGGTTAGGTCCAGACTAAGCGGTGAATAGGCTACTACCGGATTCACCGGCGACGTTGGATTGTGCGGTTGGTGGGTCTCCAGCGGAGGTGGATTCGGTACGCTAAATCTAATCCACAAGAGACGAACGCCGATTGCGATGAATAACGCACAAGCCAGTGCCGCTCCTACCAGAAGCGGATGGGTTCTGGACCAGCCAAAAATGCGCTTCCAAGACAACGCGCGGTCAGCAGTTTTTTGTAACTGCACGTCAGTCAGCAGTTCCGAGTAGCGCTTGAAACAAGGAGAGCAACTTGCGATGTGCTCAGTGATAGTGGCCTGACTCTCACTCGGATTGACCGCAAGGGATTGAAGTGCTTCGTCAGGAGGGCATCCCTGGCGGTCTGGGTTTGGAAAGGCATCCGACAGATAGGAGCGCGCGAAAGCGAGGAATTCTTTGCTTTGCCGTTCCAACCCACTCCGGTCTTTGATTCTCATTCTCATTGTTCAAAATCGCTCAAGAAAGCTCTCCACAACTTACGAATCCTTCCTCAAACCAAGCTTCTCGGCGATCCTGCGAAGAGTTTGGCGGAACCGAGATTCGGCTGCATGGTCCGATATTCCATAAAGCGAACCGATTTCATTCCACGAAAATCCCCTAAGGCGGCGATAGAACATATCTCGCGTTACGGGATCACATTTTGTGAGAAGCTCATCGACCAGAATCTTCATCTCAAGGGCCGCCCTTGGGTCAGATGAGTTGTGAGAGCCCATCGTGACCGCGGCGGCGGAGCTGTCGAGAACTAACTCCCGGCTCTTGATTCTATTTATTCGTCGGATGAAAGCACGGAAAAGGTACGAGTGAAGGTCTTGAACCTCAGTTTGAGCACAGCGCTTTCTTGCCTCTATAGCACGCGAAACCGTGGCTGCGGCTTGCTCTAACTGACTTGTTGCGACGGCGGGATCAATGAGTAGTTTTTCGGCATGCTGGATCGCACGCGGTCCGATCTTCTCGGCAGCGTCGAGGACCACGGGGCTTATCCTCCGCCCAAGACGGTCCACAGGGCTAATGCGAAAGCTACGATCAGATGGTTGCGCGCCCCCGCCCATGACAATTGGTCCCCAGGCACCGGCTAGCGTCCGAGCAAGCCTGTGAATCAGCTTGTTCTAGGCGCTACATCCCGACTTCTCTCGTAACTTCGCCATCTCTCCCCCTGTTTCGGGGCCGTATCTGGCGTCTATCTATTCAGAGTACCTATTTCGGCAAAATCCCAATCGGGCCACAAAAAAAAGCTCTGCCGTTGAGACTCATACACCTACCCTTATTGCAAAGACTTGTTGGTAGGATGGATGCACAGAAAGAACTCAAGGTTTCATCGCGTTCACGTACCGCCGTAGTACCGAAGTACTACTATTTTTAGACTATTGAGAGATGTCCGCGGTGTGAGAGGTTCGAAAGACGGGATACGAGGAAAGGCTCCGGCTACAGCCGGAGCCTTTCTCGGTTGCGAGATTCAGAAGGGTTCTCCCTCCGGCTGCTGCCCATTCTGCGTCGCCGGCGCAGTCGGTGCCGATTCTTTCCGGTCCAGCTTGCGAATCGAAAACGCCTTGATTTGCCACGACGTGATCTGCGCCTTGGTTTTGTTTTTCCCTTTGCCTACCTCCTTCTCATAGATATTGCTCACGAGCGTTCCCACGACATACAGGTGGTCGCCCTTCTTTAGTTTTTCCGCCGCGTACTCCGCGAGGCCGTTCCACACGATGATGCGATGCCACTCGGTTTTTTCTTTGCGTTCCTCGTCCTTACCCGTCCACCAGGTCTTGGTGGCGAGCGAGAGGATCGCGAGCGTCCGTCCCGTGTTTTTTGTGGATTTGCTTTCCGGGTTCTTCCCCAAAAAGCCCATGAGTTCGACTCGATTTTCGTACATTGCCTGAGTCTCCATTTCTGCCCCTGTAATTGGGGCACTCGAAAGCGAGTGGGGTCTGCTCCCAAAGCGAGGGTCTGCATTTCGGGAGGGACACGAAAAGTCTTCGCGGTTGTTTGCGAAGAGTTTTTGGGAGGAAACGGAAAAGCAGAAGAGCCGAAGCTGCAGGGCGCAGGAATTCCCCCGAAGCCGTGCCCAATGGAAGGGACAGAATTGGACGAAGGAATGAAAATGAGTCGAGGGCGGCTTTCGGGGAACGGGAAGCACAATCCACGCGGGACGGAGCGCTAGCTTTCGCGTCACCTGCTGATGGACTGCGGACGAGGAACGCGGTGGCATCGCAACGTTGGAATGGCCTCGCGGCGGCGAAAAACAGAAAGGGCGCGCCGTATGTCGAGGATCGTCGAGAGTCGAGGAGGTGGTGGGCAAAGGGAAAAACGGGGTTCACGTCGGGGAAAAGGCGGTTCGATTTTTTTGTGGAAAGCTGGACATGCAACGGCACCGAATGCGACGGCGGCGGAGATCGCAATAGACGGAGTGACCATCTGAATCGCGCAACCGAAGAGGCTTCAACGGAAGTGACTGGAAGTGAGGAGAACGGGGCCGTCCGGTGAAGGACGGCCCCGTTCGGTTTTACAGTCTTTTATTTGCGAACGGCCTTCGTTTTGGCCTTCTCCCTCACGCTGGCCGCTTTACGTTTCTTCTGCGCGTTCTCTTTCTCGGCATTGACAACGGCAGTGCGCAGCGCCTTCTTGTCAACCTTGTAAAGACTGGCTGCGTTCGCCAGTTGGTCATCGTCTTTGTTCTCGGTTGCGCTTCCGGCAGGGCCAATGAGGATAGCCTCGAAAATAAGGACCGCCAGCGTCGCCGTGTCCGCCTTCTTATAGAGCGTTCGCGCTTTCTCGGCCATTTTCCAATCGTGTGCGTCTTTCGGGTTTTGCAAGCCGTGACGTTTGGCAAGGCGGCAAGCCAGTTCGTGGGAAAGAGAGCGCAAGACAAACTGTGCCACCATGCGCAACTCTTCGGTTCCGAATTGCGGCTTTACCCGCTTGAGCACGTCCACCAAAAGGCGGTGTCGGAAGGCGACCGTTTGTTTCTCTCTCTTGTTTTCGGCAGTCTTTTCGGCCTTCCGTTGGAGCCGCTGCTTTTCTTCCTGCTCTCTGTTCCCAAAGTGAATCTTGCAGTTTTGGTTGGCACAGATTTTCACGAGACGGCCCTTGTCCATGCCATCCCTGTGAATTGCGGGCGTCAGATGGTTGCAGAGCTTCGCTTCGGGAAGGGCGTCCTTGCTCTTGTGATTCTTTCTTGCGACGACTTCCATATACGCGTGGCGCGGCAAAACGGGCGCATCGTCCGTGGTCCGATAGCTGTGCGTAATCTGCACCAGATTCGGCATTTTGGCGACACGCAGTGCTATGTGCGCGTCGAGCTTGCGGTTGAAACAGGCGGCATCGGCGCACGAATCTTCCCTGACCTCGGAGAAGAGTAAGGCGTTGAATCCTGTCCGCTTCGGGCAGTTCGCGCAACTTCCCGCTTCCGGCACAAGCGTTTCATCGTCTTTCGAGAAAGGAACGGATTTGAGAATGAGAAAGACATTGTGCTCAATCCACGCCTGCAAACGGCTGACTGGCACAAGGCTGCGCTCCGTGTCATTCGCCGCGGAGTAGTTGTCAAAGCAGTGCGCCAGCGCCTTCTCCTGCACATCCGCTGCGAGCTTGGCAATGAGCAAGGCATGACGCAAGCCAATGTGTCCGGCGACGAATGCGCTTGCTACTGGTTCGGTCAAGTCCAACAGCTTTAGCCTTTCAGCCACGTCTTGCGGGCGTTTTCCGATTCGGGCAGCAAGTTTTTCAATGGTGTAGTTAGCCCCCTCGAACCCAAGAAGTGTGCGATAGCCCTGCGCCTCCTCGAAGGGATGCACGTCCTTGCGTTGCACATTTTCAATTTGCTGTGCCTCTTGAGCCTCCAAGTCGGTCATTGCTTTGAGCCGGATAGGAGCTACTTCCAATCCTGCTAGTTTCGCTGCACGGAAGCGTTGCGCGCCCGCAACGATTTCCAGATGGTTGTTCACTGGCCGCACTAGCAGGGGCGACAGAATGCCCCTGCTGCGAATGCTCTTTGCCAGTTCCTCAAGAAACGATTCGTCAAAGACCTTGCGCGGATTCGTGCTTGATTCAATCAACTCCGCAATCGGAACGTTCATGTACTCTTTCGCGAACTTCACTGCTTCTGTGGTGCTCATCGTATTTCTCCTTTTTTTTGTTTTTGAATCTTCGTCAATCTCAAAATCATCGGGCTAAAGAATTGTTGTGAGGGTTCGGTTTGGCAGGTTCATGGCTGCGGTCGTTCCGCACGTGCTCAAGATTCGGTCGGGTCGCCGTCGTCCGCTTTGAGTTTCAACTGGCTCACCGAGCAGTCGCCTATCGCTACATCGTTGCGAATCTTGCCGAAATACTTGGCTTGGATGAGCTTTCCATCGGCTCCGGGATGGCAGTAGAGGTATCGAATCTCCACGATCTGTCCCTCGCGTGGAAGCGCGTAACGCTCCGGTACTCCCACAGTGCCCATGAAACGCTGGCGGTTTTCCTCTAACAGATAGAGACCGATGGAGCGGTGTCCATCGGCGGCTTTTGCTGCTGGCTTGGTGCCGACGATGAAGGAAGAGGTCGTGACAAACTTGCATTTGAAGTGCTGCCCTGCACGTCCTCCCGCATACGCCGCGTTCCGGTTCTTGCAAACGAAACCTTCGGCGCGAGACTCGTGCATTGCTTTCACAAAAGCCCGTTTTGCTTTCGGTGTCATTGCCGTGTCGCAAACGCGGAGGGCTTCGTCCACGCCTCGAAACACGAGGCCAAGACGTGCGTAACGGATTTCGTAGGGTTGAATCCGCAGGTCAGTTCCGTTTATGTCGAGCAAGTCCCAGAGATGGAACCGCGAATCGGTGATTTCACCGTCTACTAGAAAGGTTTGCGCTTGCACCGACTCTAGGCATTTCGTTAGCCGAGAGTCGATTGGAATAAGTTGGCCGAGTTTGTTGATTCCCGAATATTGGCCGTCCGTCTTTTGTACCGCCAGTCGTCGCCCATCGAACTTCTGCTGGAACCACCAAGCCGCGTTCTGAACAAACTGCAACACCTCCGGTTCCTCGATGGGGGTCAGCAATTCCGGTGCGTGACCGGAATGCTCTTTGACGGCAGGCAATCCAACGGAAATAGGCGTATCGCCGTTGGTCGTTCCGTGCGCGATGAGATAACCCTTGCCTGTCTTTTCTCGGATGATTCGGTCATAGACGCGCTTAGCTTCCTCATAAGCGGCGTTGCTCACCTTCGTATCGCTTTGCAAAGCGGAACCACGCCGCCCCCACTGCGCATTGACCGACCACTGGTCTTCAACGCTTTCCAATTGGAGGTGATACACCTTGTCGGAACTGCCTTGCTGGAAATACAACGCAATTGTTTCTGTCTCCTTCGCGTTCTCTTGCAGTGGTTTCCCTGCTTCTTTCGTGTTCATTTCTTTTCTCCTTTTTCAAATTTCCAGTGGATTCTTAATACTCGTGGGCCAACGTGGAACGGGCAGCCTAGTGGCTGCCCGTTGCGGGGGTTCCCGCTTTCAAAATGGAAGTGGCGGCGGCAAAGATGCGAGCCGCGTTTTGGTTGGGGATTTCCTTTTCGGTGTTCAGCCAGTGCTGGATGTAGCCCCGACAGAATTCGGCTCCTTCGAGGGCCAGCGTTTCGCAACAGATCAGTGCGACGGATTCCGCTTCTACCTCGCGCAGATGGCGGGGAGTTAATTCGCCGTCCACCAGCTTTTCGGAAGAGGTGTGCCCCAATACGATGTGGGCAATTTCGTGGAACGTGGTTTTGTGCGGGAGCGCGGCAACCGGATTGATGGCAATTTCTCGTTGCCTTGCAAACCCCTGAACGTTGCCGTTAATTTCGTCAAAGGCTGTGTGCTTGATATTCAGATTGCCGAGCGCCGTATCCAAGTCAAAACCGGGAATCGGCGCAACGTAAGTTTCTTCGCCATCGGTTTGTGTGAGCACAAACCAGTACGCTCGAAACCCGAAGGCGTAGTGTTTCCTCGACTCTGCTGGTTCTTCCTCGGTGTCGTCTGTGTGCGCCGTTCGCTTGAACGGCATGGGCATACAGAGGGTGATTCCTGTCTCCCCTTTGCGGACTTGCCGATTCCGTTCAAGCCAACCGCGATAGGTGTTGAGCGGTCCGGGCTGCAAGTTGCGTCGAACGCACTGTTCAAGCGCAAGCAGGGCATTCCCGATGCTGTAGTTGTGAAATGCGGTGTAGGCTTCGAGCATCCGCCCCGGCTTTTCGACCGCATCGCGCAGTAGTTCTCCCCAAGTGGCATGTTGTCTTTCTGGCATTTTGCTTTTCCTCTTTTCTTCCGTTTTTCAAGCGCGGTTTTCGCTTGAAAAAAAGAAGCAATGCCCTTCCTAAGTGGTCCCCGGCGCCTAGCCGTCCGCGCTGTCAAGGGCGCGTGGTTTTCGCGTTCATCGGAGCGAAGCGGAGACCCTTGACAGAAGAAGCGGGCGGCTAGGCGCAGTCTTCACGCAGGAAGGGCATTGAGGAGAAAAGACAGTTCCGGTGGGAACCTACAGATGGAATTTGTGGTTTTGTAAATCCGAGGAGACCGGTGTAGAGGAAGTGCTACAGGAACAAATCAAATCTTCAAGGGTCGAAGAAGTGCCAGGGCAGCAAAGAGGGGAAACTGTTTCAATTCTTCTTCGGTAAGTGAATCAGTCAAAAGATTTTCTTCCGCAATCTTAGGTAGGCACAGCACAAATGGTTCAAACGCTTCCTGCAACATCGCAGCATATTTCTTCCGGTCATAACCGAACCATCCTTCCCATAAGGCGAAGGCCCGCACACGATCATTCGGTACAGAGCACTCGCTGTTGGTGAAGATGTATTCCACGGTTTGTCCGGGGCGTAGTTTTACGCCGCTGCCGAAGAGCTGTTGTGCCGCAATCGCGGTGACGCCGGCTTTCTGGTAATCGCGCGGTTCTTTCGTGATGCGCTTACTAACAACGAGTTCCTGGATGTCCACATCTCCGGTCGAAAGACGTTCTTGGTAGCGCGCTAGGACTGCGCGAGCGGCCTCGATCTTGTGGACGTACGATTCAAAGTCGTGTGCTTCCGCGAGGATCGCCAGTACCTCGTGTTGCATTCTCTTGAGTAACGGTGGCGTGTCATGGCGTCGGCATTCGAGGCCGCGAACTTTCAATTCGCCGTCTTCCCCAACGGCAAAGAATCGGTTTGGCACAGGCAGGTCCGCGTATTGCTTCGAGGGAAGAAAGACAACGTAGCGATATATGGACTCAATCGCGAGCGGGAGGCGGGTTTTTGTTTCGATTTCGATAGCCAACCGTTCGAAGTCTTCGTGTGTGGCTCCTTCTTTCCAGACATAGAGGGAGTCCACTAAAGCATGGATGAGTTGAAACCCGTCGTTTTCCGCAATCTCCTTTGCGACGAGAAGAGTTTCTCTCGCGACGGCATTGATGGCTTCGTGGGCTTCGATTTTTCCGAAGCGGGCGTTCTTGTACCCCGTGTAGCCAAAGCAGCAGACGAGAAGCCATTTCATGGAATCGCGTTGCAGTTTGAAGCGCAGCGCGGCGTCGGGCGGAGAAGCCTTCTGTAGTTTCTTGAGTTCGCCGCGCTTTGCAATCAAGCGTTCGACAACGCGGCTGGTGATGCCACGTCTTTTTTCGCAGATGCGATAGCCTAGTTCGGGAATGCGGGGAGCATCGGGACAGCACGGACAATTAACGGTTTCGGGTGAGATGTTGAATCGTGCCATGATGCTTGGAAACTGGCTTACGAAGTCGAGTTCCGCAACGTTCGCGGTGAAGCCGAGTTTCGGCACGAAAACGAGTCCGCCACGATCCGCGCACAGAAGTTCATCGGGATGCTTGGGATCTTCCGGCTCGGCTTTCTGTTCAGGAATCAATACGCCGTCGCGGTGGGCGAGTTCCATTTGCATATAGGAAATGCCGGTGCCCGTGGTCGTCCGCGCCGCGTATTGAATGGGAAGTTTGGTGATGCGAGCGAGTTCCCACAGTCCAGCAAAATCGCACTTCTCTGAAATGAACGAATTCTGCTTGTCCACATGAATGCGACCAAAAAGTGTTGTCGCACTCGCCTTGAACAAAATCCTTCCGTAGCTTGTGTAACTGCGCCCTCGGGATTGGTGAACGGCGGCGGATTCGTCGCGATTCAGAGGTAATGAAAACTTCAAGCGTTCCGCCTGCTGGCGAAGCAGGGGGAGAATTGTGGAATCGCCCCACTCGGAAAGGATCACGTCGGGGTCTTGGCGTTTAACCAACCGCGCAAATCCGAGAGCGGGAGGTTCGCCCGCTTCGTCGAGTTCCCAGCACGTCCCATCCATTTCGATTTCAAGCGCGGCGCGGCGGCCATGCGTGGGATCGATGCGCGATAGTCCAGCGAGCCGAATTTGCATGATCTTGAGCGGAGGCATTTCATAGTTGAGAGCCCATTCATCATCGCGACAGGCGATGGATTGGATTTTTCCCTCGTCGTCGGTTTCGGCTTCGACATAGGCAAGCGGAAAGATGTGTTTCTCCCAGCAGTAGAGTGACGCAACCATCAGATCGCTGTTGTAGAGCTGCAAGCGCGAGTCGCGTTTGTGGACCCATCGTCCCCAACCCATAAAATCTGTCGGACAAAGAACGGACACTTCGAGGACGGTGCGTGGCGCATTGAGCCATAAGTCCGTGCGCTCTGTGAATCGGGTACGCAATTCCGTGGTTTGGTTTCGAGCGGCGTCTTGCAACTGGACAAGCTTCTCGTGGTCTCCAGAAACGTAAAAGGCTGGCGCAAAGCTATCGGTCAAACGGTAGTGCGACTGGTTCCGGTCGATCAGCCACAAGGTCATTCCGTTCTTGTTCGGGTAGAGGTCGAGAATCCATCCTTGCCGCAATTTCACAAAGCACCCCCGCGTTCTGCAAAACTTTCTCTACGGCAGTGAGCCGTTTTTCTTGGTCGAGGGCGATGGAAAGCAGGATGGCTTCCATCGGATTGTCGTGACACTGATAGGTGGCGGCCTGGGTGTAGTAGCGCACACGGATAAAGAGACGGTCGAAATGCTCGTGGTCTTCGCGTCGTAGAGCGCGCCGGAATTTTTTCCAGCGCTCCGCGGCTTGTTGAATCAATTGAACAAATGTGGGGACGGTTCTGCCCATACTGCACCTCGCACTTTCCGTTCAAGCTGATAGGAGCGGCGTATTTTTCTCGCGGGTAAAGGAAAGAGAGCTTTCGGGGCCGGATTCGACTTTCACGATGTGGTCTGCTTGGTTGCGGAGTTTCTTAAAAAAATCGTGGCGTCTTGTTTTGAACGAGGTGGCATCGGAAAAAACGCCGATGGAAAGCTGGAGCGGCGCAAGCTGCTGCAAGCCTTCGAGCGCGTGTTCAAACGAAGCGCGCGCCGGACGATCTTGGACATCCTCATCGAAATACAAATCGGGCAACGCTGTGACGATTAGTACGTCAGCGGAAAACTTCGCCAGTTCTTTCGGGACGCGCCGAATGAGTTCCGTTAGTTGAAAGCAGGTGAAGGCGCGGGCGATGCGAATCAGATTGTTGAACGCGGATGGTTCGAGACCGCGCCCCCTGGCGAAGCGGGCGATGAGTAGTGGACTGATTTGATTCGCACCGTCTAAATACAAAATCCGCTTCTGATGGAGCAAAATCCTTGGAAGGAAGTAATGCGAGAGCCGCTGGATTTCAGGGCAGCCGTACAAGACCGTGAGGGTGCGTTCGGGGAGAATCCAAGGTTTCGGCGCTGCTGGTTGTTCTGTTTTCCCAGGTTCAATGGATAAGCTCATGATGACGTGCCCTCGGCCCTCGATGCTGATATGATAGTAGGCGAACAAAAGGCGAAGAGTCAAGTGTAGCGCTTTTCGTTCCGGTAGGAGTTCCCCGATGGCAGAAAAGCCTTCAACGCCGAAGATCCGAGTCGGTCCCGCGGGATGGTCTTACAAGGACTGGATCGGGATCGTGTATCCGCGGCGAAAGCCGCCACACTTTCACGAAGCGACGTTCCTAGCCAACTACTTCGACACAATTGAACTCAACGTCACGTTCTATCGTCCCGTTCTCGCAGAGACGGCGAAAGACTGGATCGAGCGCGTCTCCCACAATCCTAGTTTTGTTTTCACCGCAAAGCTTTGGCAGGAATTCACGCACAACCGCCAGTTGACTGCAGAAAATGAAGGAATCTTTCGTCCGGCGATGGAGGCGTTGCGAGACGGCGGAAAGCTAGGGGCGTTACTCGCGCAATTTCCGTGGTCCTTCAAGAACACAAAAGAAACTATCGCATACCTCGACAAGCTCATCGGTCGGTTTCGTGATTTTCCGCTGGTGATTGAAGTACGTCACAGTTCGTGGGACAAGACGGAATTCTATTCCTGGCTGGCCGAGCGAAGCGTTGGATTCTGCAACATCGACCAGCCCATCATCGGACGCTCGCTCAAACCCGACGAACGAGCAACCAGTCCTGTAGGCTATGTCCGTTTGCATGGCCGCAATTACAACGAATGGTTCCGCGAGAGGCCGGACGGCGAAATGTCAGAGCAGCGGTACAACTATCTTTATTCGAACGAGGAATTGGAGCCGTGGCTGGAACGGATTCGGATTCTGGAAGGAAATGCGTCAGCCATTTACACGATCCTCAACAATCACCCGGACGCCAAGGCGCTAGTGAACGCATTCCAAATCATTCACGGTCTCACAGGAAAGAAGCTGGACATTCCCGAAGACATGATCGAACGGTACCCAGTGTTGGAACAGATTGCATCTTTACGTACTAAGGCTGGATTTCTTTTTTGATGGGAAATAGGTAGGGAGATTTCGGATTCCTAAACGGGGGAAACAAAATTGTTCGTTGACTACGACAGAGAGAAACCGCCAGGACGCGACCATCCTTGGACTTTCGCTGTTGCCAATCCTGACGAACGGTATGTAGATTTCAAAGCTCACCCTGACCAAATTCCTTTGGCGCTGCCAGACTTTAGACCCTGGTCGCATTACCCGGCGATCCAAAGATTTTATTCCCTACTGACTTGGTTGAACGGCTCCGATTCAATTTTTGAATCAAACGACTGCGGGTTACGTCCCCCTAGACAAGACCACGCTCCGCCAGCGCCAATCAAACATGCATTCAAGGGTGACCCTATTGTCATGCATGCTCGCCTGACAATCATCTTTCGCGGTCTCGATTGGAACGCTTCTCTTCCAATCGTGGATAGACTGAAAACAACGATCCATGATGGTCTCCGCGACAATGTGCCTAACATTCCTGCTGTCGTGAAGATTGGAGAATGGGCACACTTCTTCACTCAAATTAGTAAGGAAGGACGCGCGGTCACGCTTATTTGTTGGGCCTGGGGCGACGATGAAGCCATGGCGATGGGCAATTTGCATACTACATTCGAAGCTATACACGGTTGCTTGCAGTGGATTTCGAACGGAACTAAAAGGCGGGGGTAGTTCGGTACCGATCCAAGGCGGAGTAGGACGCTGTGCGAAATTCTGCCATTGGCAGCAAGTTACGACCAATTACTTCTGGGTTGCCGACCACTCGAAAGTCGGCCAGACCAGTCAATATAAGGGCGTGAATCAGGAGTTTTGCGCAGTACGAATCGCCGCTGGCGGTACCACGATCTCGACAAGTCCGGTCGCCACGTCGTAGACGAGGCCTGATATAAGCCAAGAGCCCGGCAATGCGGGAATCGCCCGGAGCGCAGCAACGTCGAAGGCGACTGCCGCCCGA
>Ga0210409_10002806_pt1 | contig 20202 bp, 18 predicted proteins | sample IncBWH17MmetaG_FD_161649 | JGI IMG/M metagenome (GOLD analysis project Ga0210409, IMG submission 161649) | Forest soil microbial communities from Barre Woods Harvard Forest LTER site, Petersham, Massachusetts, United States - Inc-BW-H-17-M | ecosystem: Environmental > Terrestrial > Soil >...
CGAACGCGGTCATTATAACCCTGCTAGGCTTGGATTTTTGTGACGAGGAGTAGTCAATTTACGAAAACAGCCATTACACTCAAAACCCCCTCAATGAGTGCAATCGCGACGTTACACTCGTGGAGCCGTCGCGGCCAGGACGAGAGGCGTTCTGCCAGCGGGTTACCTACTTCCGAGCGCTAGCCTGCCGAGGGTGCCGGACGTCATGTCTGGTTGCTCTGTGACCTCATCGGGGCCCTTGGTCTTTCCGGTCACGATGGGCTTGTTGGGAACGGTTTCGTAGGCGTAGCCCGTCAGCGTCGCGACAAAGGGCCACTTGGACACAGACATGCGGACCCAACCGTAGTGGGTGGTCTTCTTGATGGCAAACCTCACTCCCAAGTAGCGGTTTTGCAGTCCCTTGCCGCTGTTCGCCCAGTTGCCGTAGAAGAACGATACAGTCTTCGAACCTTTGCCCACGGCCCTAGCCGCGTAACCCGACGCAATGAAGACATCCGGGGAACCGACCTTCATACCGGCGGGCAGTGCCGAGGGAGCGTAAATGTGCCCGCGAACCACGTTCACGCGATTGCGGGTCGAAAGGGGAGGTACGAAGACGCCGGAGTAAAAACCGATGCCTGACGATGCCGTAAAGGCACACACTAAGGCAAGATCCGGCACACCGTCATGGTTCAGGTCGAGTTTGATTCCCTGGTGGCGGTGAAGCACAATGTGCGCCTTGGTGTAAACGACCTTGGCCTCGCTCGGAGGTGTGAGGGCCAGCATGCTCACTCCGGCTGCGGTGGCCGCCAGAGCGTACATGTTGAGCTGGTGCTGCACTGAGCCGGGAAGTGTAGTGGTGGTTTTCATGGGGTTGGAGCCTCTCCTAGAATTCCCCCCCAAGGGGGCGAGAGGGTGACGCATTTTCCACGGTTTTCGAAGCGAAGTCAAGGCTGACTTTGGGATAGTGGAATTCAGCCAGAGCGCTCAAAACCCATTCAAAGGTTAATCAGTGCTATAGGGATGTTGCGCCATCATAAGACGTTGGTGGCCGGTGAGAACATTGATGGATGAAACAAAGGAGTTGGAATTGTACGCAAGGTTGCACCAGACCGGTTCAGCTTGCGGGGCTCACCGACTCCTCTCGTCGCCAAATGGTGAGGCCGCGCGCTCCCATCGCCAGCAGATCAGAGAGCGCCCCAGGGGCAAGAATGCTTCGTGAATGTCCGCCCGCTTTTCGTGGCGCACGCGCAGTCGCTGAAGTTGATTCGCCGGGCTAAGGTCCGTTCGACCGCCCAGCGCCATCACCCCAGCCCGCTGCCGTGTTCGGGGTTGCGCTTTGCTTGAGACGGATGATGCTGAGACTGATGAGGAGTAGGTTTTGTTAGGCTATCTAAAAGGCCCGGCCGCCTCAATGCCGAGTGACGGGCATTGAGGCGGCGAGCTGCAGCGATATTACTTGTAGGTTGCTTTGAAACCAGTGCCGCCGAACGAGCCGGACCCGTAACGTCCTACTATTACAGACTTGTCATTGAGACCGTCGGCGCGAGTAACGCCGCCGGTATCCACGACATCGTAGTACTTGCCTTTGTGAAGCAGCCAGCCTTTCTCGGTGCCAGCGGTATCGTAGTAGGTACCATCGATGTCGCCTACATTGCTGGGGGTGTGGACGATGGTGCCGGTTGTTCCTGCGCCAGGGTTGTCGATCTTCTTGAGTTTCGTCCCGGTCATGAGGTAGGAATCGAAGGTGCCAGCCGAGTTCGTGGTGTATACAGTGATCTGGCCAGCATTGTTGACTCCCCATGCGACCGTATTGGTGCCGCCTTTCACGCTAATACTTGTGTACTTTGTTCCGATCTTAGAAAAGCCGTGCGTGAGGTTGGCGGAGTCGAGGTACAGGCCCACAACCTCGCCCTTGTCGTTGATGCCGGTAGCCTGGGTTCCATTGGACTTCGGGAAATTGACTGCGGTGAATTTCCCTTTAGCATAGACGAAACCCATGTCCAGACCGGTTTTGCTGCTGGTGCACCAACCGGCAACCGCGCCGAGGCTATTGACGCCGTAGAAAGAGATCCCACCGGTGCCTGAAATAGCCGAGCAAGCCTTGTTATCGACGGTGGTTAACTTTTTCCCGGCGAGAATCATACCGTGCTGAACGCTCTTGGAGTCCACATAGTCCCCGACGATGACGCCAGCATTGTTGACGCCGTAGGTGTCGGTCTCCAGTGCCGTCGAGTTGGCATGGACGTCTGTATACGTGAAGGTTAGCGGTGGCGCCGCTGCAAGACCTACGGCGACGAACGTTAGAACTAGCAATACACCCAGAATCGACCGTTTCACTTGGTTTCTCCTCCTAGAGAAAATTGTTCTGACTGCTTCCTGTCCCGGCGTGAAGCCGGCTCAGGAGATTAGCGCGAACGAACGGCATCTCTCACGTCAAGGAATTGACTTTCGTGCTCCCGGACGCCCCCCGTTGATGCTGACAGCAACATCAAACGGATGACACTGCAATTCAGGAGTCCGCCCAAGACCAAGCGCGGACACCGTCTATCCCTGCACGCACACCTTATCACACCCCGCGACTGTGGCGGAAAGCCACGAGGCGGTTGAGGCGGGTAATTATCGTCCCGGCTAACCGTGGCGGTCAAGATGAAAGGTTTTGCACTTCACGAGGATGGCCGTCTCCCCATGCAAGATCAGCTCTTTTTCAGAGGTACCCGCAGATCGTGGCCGGTCATCTCTTTCGGTTCTTCGATTTCCAGCATAGCCAAGATCGTGGGAGAAATATCGCGCAGCGAGCCTCCGGGCTTGAGGGTGAACTGTTGGCTGTTTTCCGAGATCACGATGAAGGGGACGGGATTCGTAGTGTGCGCGGTATGCGGACCGCCGGTCACGGGATCGATCAGCATTTCGGCGTTGCCGTGGTCGGCGGTGATGAGCATGGCGCCGCCCTTGGCACGAACGGCGGGCTCGATCCGTCCGAGGCAGGCGTCTACAGTTTCTACTGCTTTGACTGTGGGTTCGATTTTGCCGGAGTGGCCCACCATGTCGGCGTTGGCGAAGTTCACGATGATGACATCGAAGGTCCCGTCTTCCACTGCTTTCACCACGGCATCGGCGATGCCGGCCGCGCTCATCTCTGGCTTTAGATCGTAGGTCGCGACTTTGGGCGAGGGCACGAGCAGGCGTTCTTCGCCGGGGAAAGGCTGTTCAACGCCGCCATTGAAGAAGTAGGTGACGTGGGCATATTTTTCGGTCTCGGCGACGCGCAGGTTGCGGAGATTCATTTGGCCCATCACGTTGGCGAGGATATTGTTCATCGACTCGGGCGGGATAACGACGGGGAGGTCGAACTGTTTGTCGTATCGAGTCATACAAACGTAGTGCAGATTCCTCGGGACGCGGTCGCGGGGAATGGTGGCGTCGAGATCGTCGGCTCCGGGTAAATCGCGTCCGGCTTTTTCGTTGAGGCCGCTGTTGCGAGTGAGGGTGCGAGTAATCTGGCGAACCCGATCGGCACGGAAATTGAAACAGATGCAGGAGTCCTCGTCGCGGATAGTGGCGAGCGGTGTGTCTTTGTTGTCGACACAGACAAAGGGAACGATGAATTCGTCCGTCACGCCCTTGTTGTAGGAGTCTTTGACGCCCTGCACCGGGTCGACATACTTCGCGGCTTCGCCATTGCCGTAGACCATGACATTGAAGGCTTTGGCAATACGCTCCCAGCGCCGATCGCGGTCCATGGCGTAGTAGCGGCCGCTCACGGTGGCGATCTTGCCGGTGTTGTACTCGCGCATCTTTTGCTGGAGTTGTTCGAGGTAGCCGGCTCCGTTGGTCGGCAGAGTGTCGCGACCATCCATGAAGGCGTGCACGAAGACGCGGTCAACCCCATTCTGTTTGGCCATGCGAAGCAGAGCGTATAGATGAGTCTGGTAAGAGTGCACGCCGCCGTCAGAGAGTAATCCGAACAGGTGGAGGCGGCGGCCGCCGGAGCGAGCATTTTTCATGGCTGCAACCAGGACTGGGTGGGAGAAGAACTCGCCGTTCTGGATCATCAACTCGATGCGCGTGCTGTCCATGTGCACGATGCGTCCCGCGCCGATGTTAAGGTGGCCCACCTCACTGTTGCCCATTTGACCGTCGGGAAGTCCAACGTAGGGGCCGCTGGTCTGAATCAAGGTGTTGGGATATTCGCGCAGAAGGCGGTCGTAGGTGGGCTTGCGGGCGAGCGCGATGGCGTTGGCCTTGGTCTCGGCGCGATAGCCCCAGCCGTCGAGGATGATCAGGACGAGTGGTTTGGGACGCATTTGGCTGCTAGCTCCTGGCTTCAGCTTCTAGCTAAACCGGAGAACCCGCCACGGATTCACACGGATGAACACGGATCTCGTGACGATGAGAAACACTCAATATTAATTCTTTTGCAGGGACGGCGGGGTTGCTGGGGTGCTCTTCGGTTTTTCTTGATCTTCTTTTACGATTTGCTCGGCTCTTTGCTGAATGGTGTCGATTTGCTTTTGCATGCGCGCGTAGGAGGCCTGCATCGCTTCGGTGGTTAAGGCGGGCATCTCCTTCATCATCTTTTGGCCGGTCGGGGATGCGTAGAAAGTGCTCATGGCATCGATGTCAGTCTTCGAAAAGTGCCTCTGGTAGATCGGGATCATGTCGTCGAGAATCGCGTCCATAGGCATGTCCTTCACGGTTTCTTGGATCATGCGGTCGGCGCGGGCTATTTTCTCGGCCGAAGTTTGCGGATAACGTTTTCTGAGAGTCTCGTCGATCATAGCGGTCTGTTGTTTCATCATGGCGTCCATGACCTGGCGCATTTGTTGGTGAATCTGCATTATCTCAAAAAGCTTTTGTATGTCTTCTTTCGAGGCGGGAGCGTCGCCGGGCGCAGGCGCGGTTTGTTGGGCGAGGACTGCGGTAGCTAGAAAAAGGATAACAGCAAGGGAAGTGGGACAATGTTTCATAGGCTCTTCTCGTTTTCAGTCAAAGATCCGGTGCCAGAATCGCAGCGATGAACGCGAATATAAAGGAATCTTAAGTCCTTCATGGGGTGTTCAAAAAGCGCGTTTATTCCCAGAAAAGGTCTTCGACATCTTTAGGAAGCGGATCGTTAAAATCATCCGGCACGGTAAATTCGCCCTTCGCTGAACCGAGGATGCGTCCCTTGGCCCGCACCTTCACCAAGCGAATCGGAGGACAAATCCTGCGATCGCCAAAATGACAGGCGACCGCCTCCGTCACGTTGGCTCTCAACTCAGGCATCGTTTGCCCTTGTGTGAAAACGGAATGGCCAACGGCTCGGGCTTCATAGCCGCCATCGCGAGACTTCCTGACCGAGAAGAAGATTTCGGTTTCCGCCATATCTCTCTGGATTATATCTTGCCGCGGACTCGAAGAGTGGCGACGGCATTCCTCCTTAGTGCTGGCCCATTCCAGCGCGGTTTTAGGCAGATCAAGGTCTGTAGTTCAACGCTTTCAGCCCCAGGAATCTCGCCGCGCCTCCCAATTCTTCTTCGATCCTCAGTAACTGGTTGTACTTCGCGATGCGGTCCGTGCGTGAGGCGGAGCCAGTCTTAATCTGCCCAGATCCGGTCGCAACCGCCAGGTCGGCGATGAACGTGTCTTCCGTTTCACCCGACCGGTGTGAAATCACTGACGTATATCCGTTACGGCGGGCCAGATCGATGGCATCCAGGGTTTCGCTTACCGTGCCGATCTGATTCACTTTGACGAGAATCGAATTCGCTACGTGTTTGTCAATTCCCTCCTGGAGGAATTGCACATTGGTCACAAAAAGATCGTCGCCGACAAGTTGAATTTTGTCGCCCAACTCTTTGGTGAGGTTCTCCCAACCGTCCCAATCTTCCTCGGACAAACCGTCTTCAAGAGAAACGATGGGATAGTCGTTTGCCCATTTCGCCCAGAACCGCACCATGTCGTCGGAACTCTTCGCGGACTTGTCGGACTTCTTAAATACGTACTTGCCATCCTGGTAGAACTCGCTGGCAGCGGGATCCAGGGCGATGGCGATCTCTTCTCCCGGCTTGTATCCGGCTTGCTGAATGGCTTCGAGCACGACCTCGATAGCTTCAACATTCGATTTGACCGAAGGCGCGAACCCGCCTTCGTCGCCGACGGCGGTGTTGTAGCCTCGTTTCTTGAGCACTCCTTTCAGAGTATGAAAGACTTCAACGCCCCAACGCAGCGCCTCGGAGAACGATTCGGCACCGACGGGCATAACCATGAATTCCTGGAAGTCGACGTTATTGTCCGCGTGCGCGCCGCCGTTGAGGATGTTCATCATCGGCACGGGCAACGTGTTGGCACCGGCACCACCGAGGTATCGATACAAAGGCAAGCCGAAGGCCGTGGCCGATGCGCGGGCCGCCGCCATGGAGACAGCCAGGATCGCGTTCGCCCCCAGGCGTCCCTTGTTCTCGGTGCCATCGAGCTCGATCATCCTTTGGTCGAGTGCGCGCTGGTCGGAGGCATCGAAATTCGCCAGGGCTTCGGCGATCTCGCTGTTCACGTTCTCGACCGCCTTGAGCACGCCTTTGCCGAGGAAGCGCTGTTGGTCGTCGTCGCGTAGTTCGACCGCTTCGTGCTCGCCGGTCGAGGCGCCGCTGGGAACAATTGCGCGTCCGCTGGTTCCGTTGGCGAGTGTGATTTCCGCTTCGACTGTTGGATTGCCGCGTGAATCGAGAACTTCACGGGCATGGATATCAGCGATATTCATGATGGGCATGAGTGCGTCCTTTGTTGCTTCACAAGAGTGGCGATTATAAATCACCGGGCGGCGTGGGTCGGTGACGCGTGACTGTAAGGATGTTCACGCGCTCACGGAAATCAAGCTGACTGCGTTCCCCGCACCACACTCGAAACCCCGTGCCTCCGTTGGTTCGTTTGCTGCATCCGCTCTTGTTCTCCACTCGCGGGTACCTTAGAGTCGATTCCAGATGCAAAATCGCACGGAAACTCTGGGAATTGGGTCGCGTGCGCCGGATTTTTCACTCACCGCAGCTAACGGCGAAGGAGTTTTTTCGCTTTCGAGTCTGCGGGCGCGCGGGGCGGTGATTCTGGAATTCCTGCGCGGCACCTGGTGACCGAACTGCGTAAGACGCATGGCCCAGTTTGAGCCAGTGAAGAGCAAACTCGAACTAGCCGGGGCACAAGTGGTCTTGATTGCCGCCGAGAAGCGTGACGGGATGTTCAAGCCGGCCAAGTTTCTGGAGAAGCACCCGGTGTCATTTCCGTTTCTGCTGGATGAAGATCGAACGGTGACCAAAGCGTATGGGCTTTATCACCGGCTGGGGACGGATGCCATCAATATCGCGCATCCGGCAACGCTGGTCATCGATGGCGGCGGCACGGTGCGTTACATCTACCGCGGCGAGAACCAGACCGATCGAGCGCCGATGGAGAAAGTTATGGAGGCGGTCCGGAAACTGGCGGCTTCGGGTTGATTTGTCATCAAAGACGTTCGAAAAATTGCGACCGACTCAGGAGGCGAAATGAAGAAACTTGGATTGCTTAGCGTGGTGCTGCTGGCGGTGGCTGCAGTGGCACAAAACAATATCTCACTGCCTGCGGGCACAAACCTGAAAGTAAAGCTGGTGCAAACGTTGACGACCTCCAGCAAGAGCGGGGAGCCATTTTCTGGTAGAGTAACCGACCCGGTGATGCTCGACGGAAAGGCTGTGATTCCGATCGGCGCCACGGTTCAGGGACGCGTGGTCAATGCTACAGAGCCGCGCCGGGTTTCCGGCAAGCCTACGATTACCATCTTCCCTGACACCCTGATCATGCCGAACGGCGACTACTTTGTCCTCAGTGCCACGCTCGAGAAGACAGACCTGTTCAACGGAACGAGCGTCAACAACGAAGGGCAGTTCAAGGGTAAAGGGTACGACAACAAAGATCTTATCGAAATGGGGGCGGGCACCGGCGGCGGCATGCTCGTAGGAGGACTGATTGGCGGTGGCAAAGGGCTTCTTATCGGTGGAGCGGTCGGCGCAAGCGCGACCGTAACTCACTGGTTGGTCAAGAAAAACTCGGCCACGCTGCCCGCGGGCACTCTGCTAACGATGGAGTTGAGCCGCCCGTTGGCAATGACTCCAGCGCCGAGCACTCCTGGAAATTAATTCACCGTTTGGTTCTAATCAGCCGGAAGCCGTTGCTTCCGGTTTTTCTTTTGAGGCCTCCTCGCAACTCTTGAGGAAATGTGCCAGCCTGGTTTGGTCTTCCTGAGAAATGTCCAGGAACTTGATCCCGTTCCCGAATTGCGGATGGTGAGTTACGACTGCCGCCTTCATCGCCAACCGTGCTTCTTCGACCCAGAGAACAATATCCAAATTGGTCCCTACAGGCAGCGTGAAGCTCATTTCGACATAGCATCCGCTGAGACTAAGATCGGCGGTTTCGGCATGGCTGGCGACGGCTGCGCCCTCCGGTTTGAACTCAATTGCAATCGTGGCCTTGGTGCGTGGATATTTTCTTCGCTCTTGCTGCGGCACTTCGTGAGGCTGCTCGGTCATGGCTGTTCTCCTTTCCGAACCAGAACGCCTCTGAGTGCAATGGTGCCCCTTAACGACTGGAAAGAAAAGAGCTAATCGAGAATAAACTTGGTACTCAGTGTTTATTCTTTTTGATCGGGGTTCCGTTTGGTCAGACGGATTTAGGTTTCGGCAGCGTAGCTTAGAACGCCAAAGCAGCCAGGTCTTCTTCACTGAGCAGACGCAGCTCTATCCACCCCTCAAGCGGCAGCGCGTCAACCGGCAGACGGTTTTGCCAGAGACTGAAGCGGAGGCGCAGTAGAGTCGTCACCGGGGCGGTCGCTTTTCCTTCGGCGTTGCCGGCGGAAGCCACTGGCTTTGCCAGCAACCACGCAAGCGGGAGTTTGAATTCGAAGCTTCGTAGCAAGGCTATCTTCACTTCTTCGGAGGGCCGGTCGGAAGTCGCCAAGGGCTGTTCTTCATCCGACGAGGTCACCCGCCACGATCGTGTTGTGCCGGCCTCGACTCGCAAGTCCACTCGCAACGCGCGCCGGGGACGCTGGGCATCCACGGCCCAGGATTCGAGATTGACCACTAGATCAAAATCCATCTCTGGAGGCTTGCCCACGAAATCCAGGCGGCCGTAGACATAGGTGTCATCAATTCCTGCATACACCGAATCCACCAGAAACTGCTTGCCATGCATCGCGCCCGCGCGGTGGTCCGCGGTGTACACCGCGGCACCCATCCACTCGAAATAGCGAACCATGTCGCCCGTGATGCGAGGATGGATGTAGTGAGTCTGAGGCGTGAACTCGGGCCTGGTCTCTACACCAGCAATGGGCTGGGCGAGATAATCGGGCGGTACCGCGCCCAGGGCTTGATACACGTTGGAGAGATGCTTACGATAAAGCTCGTCGAATTCGCGGTCATTCGCCGAATGATGTTCCGGGCCATACCACCAATTCCAATCGCTGCCTTCCGCGATGAGCAGTTCTTCGAAGGCCAGTTTGCGTTGCGCCTCGCTCGCCCGAGGTGCGTTAGCAGCATAGAAGTTGCGGGCGTGGTAGAGATAATCCCACGAGCGGTTGTCCTCGGGAGCGCCGATCCACACGTTGAAGTTGGCATTGATCCAGGAGCCGGGAAGCAAAGAGGTGAGCTTGCCGAAGTCACGATGACGGGCAATCGCCTCGGATACCGTGACCGCTTCGACCCCCGCTTCGCGCTGCAGGGCGTCATAAAAACGGCGAAGGAATTCGCGGCCCGATCTCGGGTAATATTCCCAGGCATTTTCGCCATCCAGAATGATCGATACAACGGCGTCTCGTCCTTGACTGAGAACCGGTTGCGCGGCTTGCTTGATATTGTGGATGAGGTGGTTGGCAGCATCCTGCGCGGGCATTCCCGAGTAAACGAATCCGATCAAATCTGAGATGGTGTGATCGCGGAAGATCAAATGCATTTCCGTCGAGCTGCTTTCGAAGCGGTGAATGGTATAGAGCTTTTCGGCGTCTTGCGGGGAAAGACGGCCTTCGCCATCACGCGCGAAATTGATTCCAAGGCTTCGGCCCAGAACACCCTCGTCGGTGGCCATCCAATTCACACCCAGCTTCTGTGCAATGGCAAAAACCTCTTCCGACACGCTGCCCTCGGAAGGCCAAACGCCGACCGGCCGAACGCCGAAGACTTGCTGAGGCAGATCCAGTCCGCGCCGGAGTTGTTCCCGCGCGTCTTCCGGATGGAGAAAACGGTTCTGGGGCAAGGGCAGTCCCGGAGTCGAAATAGCGCCCATATTGGTGTCGCAGACGAGAGGAAGAATCGGATGATAGAAAGGCGAAGTCGAAATCTCGATTCGGCCCTGCTGTGCGGCGGCGGCATGGGCGGGCAGCACAGTGCCCAATAAAGGGCGCTGGCGGGCGATCACCAGTGCCTGATCGTCGAGCGAGAATCCCTGACCCTTCTTGATGAGCGCCGCGATATCCGGATCTTCCAGAAAGAACTCGTCGAACCATGCGATTTGCGAGAGCACTTGCAAATCGGTGAAGTCCTGCGGCTGAAAATACTTTTCGGCCCGTTCGGCGGAATCACCCGCTCCGCGGAAACGCTCCCAAAGCGCATGGTAGCGTGGATAGCGGCTGATCATGTTCACCGGATTCGCCTGAAACAAATATTGCAGGGCGAAGCGGCGTTCGTCGCCAATGAGATCTTTTGCCGGCTTGGCCGCGACCTTGAGGAACGGATCGTCGGCCGTTCCGGCAACGTAGTCCTGGATTTGCGTGATCAACGATGGAACAAGGTTAAAGGTCTGGTGTACGTTGGGAAACTCGTCCAGCAGTTTCACCATCCCATAGTAGTCTTTGAGGGCGTGGAGCCGAACCCAGGGAAGACGATACTGACCCGTAACCAGGTCTTTATAGAAAGGCTGATGCTGATGCCAGAGAATGATGACGCGAAGAGCGGGCATTGAACGTGACGGCTCGTGACCAGAACAAGAGCCGTGCTTCAGAGTCTAGCATGCAGGCTACGCAGTAGTGGACCAGCCGTGCTCTTATTTTGAATGCCTTCATCCCGAATTTGGGATGCCGTCATCCTGAGTCCCGCGTTCTTCAGCGGGGCGAAGGATCTGGCGCGGACTGTTTCGAACTCGAAGACGGTCCGGAAAGCCTTGAATCGCAGAGCCCGCGGAGACAACCGCAGAGGTCGCTAAGGAAACAAATCCGGTACACTACCAAGGGCAGGTGGCCCAATTTCTTCAATGACGAAAACCCCGCTAACAATGAATTCCCGCCCCGAGGCCGGCCTCCTGACCGAGCAGGATCTTTACCTCTTCAACGAAGGCCGCAACTACCGCACCTATGAAAAGCTGGGCGCCCACCTCACCTCGCAAAACGGCGAGCCTGGGACGTCGTTCAGCGTATGGGCTCCTAATGCGAAGGCGGTCTCGGTCATCGGCAGCTTCAACGGCTGGGATCCACGTTCGCATCCCCTGCAAACGCGCGGAAGTTCAGGCATCTGGGAGGGCTTCATCCCCGCCGTCAACAAGGGATCCATCTATAAATTCCATATCGTCTCGAATCACCACGGCCACGTGGTCGACAAAGCCGACCCATTCGGAATATTGCACGAAAAACCACCACGAACCGCCTCCGTAGTATGGGATCTCGAATATCAATGGACCGATCAAGAATGGATGAAGAACCGGCAGAGGAAGAATTCCCTCCAAGCCCCGATCTCTATCTACGAAGTCCATCTCGGTTCATGGATACGGGAGGAGCACAATCGCCCGCTGACTTATCGCGAGATAGCGCCGCGCCTGGCTGACTACGTTCGGCACCTGCACTTCACCCACGTCCAATTCCTCCCCGTGATGGAGCACCCGTTCTACGGCTCCTGGGGATATCAGACCACGGGGTATTTCGCTCCAACCGCGCGCTACGGCACGCCGCAGGATTTCATGTATCTGGTCGACTATCTGCATCAGGCCGGCATTGCGGTAATTCTGGATTGGGTGCCCTCGCACTTCCCTTCCGATGAACATGGACTTGCGTACTTCGATGGCACGCACCTGTTTGAACACGCCGACACCCGCGAGGGTTTTCATCCCGATTGGAAGACTCTCATCTTCAACTACGGGCGCAATGAAGTCCGAAGTTTCCTGCTTTCGAGTGCAATGTTCTGGCTGGATAAGTACCACGCGGACGGGCTGCGTGTGGATGCTGTGGCTTCCATGCTTTACCGCGACTACTCGCGAAAAGAAGGCGAGTGGCTTCCCAATAAATACGGCGGACGCGAAAACCTCGAAGCCATCGATTTCCTGCGTCAACTCAATCAGGAACTTTATAAGGAATATCCAGGCATTCAAACCATCGCGGAAGAGTCGACATCGTGGCCCATGGTTTCGCGGCCGATCTATCTCGGCGGCCTGGGCTTCGGCCTGAAATGGGATATGGGATGGATGCACGACACCCTGAAGTACTTCGCTCTTGATCCCATCCATCGCAAATACCATCACACACAGCTTACGTTTCGCATGTTGTACGGCTTCACTGAGAATTTCGTTCTTCCTCTCTCCCATGATGAAGTTGTCCATGGCAAAGGTTCGCTCATCCAGAAAATGGCCGGAGACGAATGGCAGAAGTTTGCTAACTTACGCTTGCTCTTCGGATATATGTTCGCCCAGCCGGGCAAGAAGCTTCTGTTCATGGGAGACGACTTCGGACAAGAGCGCGAGTGGGGACACGACATGGGTCTGGAATGGCAGGTGTTGCAGTATCCGTTTCACAGCGGAATGCTGACTTGGGTGGAGCAACTAAATCGGCTTTATGCCAGCGAGCCCGCCCTGCATGAGCTCGATACGGATCCCCAGGGTTTCGAGTGGATCGACTGCAACGACAGCGTTGCCAGCACGATTTCGTTGGTGCGCAAGGGAAAGTCGTCCAAGCAACAGGTCGTGATTGTGTGCAACTTCACGCCCGTTCCCCGGATCGGGTATCGCCTGGGCGTTCCCGCGGGAGGCTTCTGGCGGGAACTTCTAAACAGCGACGCCAAAGAGTATGGAGGCGGTGGCATGGGAAATTTCGGAGGCGTAATGGCTGAGAAACAAGAGGTCCACGGACGCCCGTACTCTCTGAATCTGACCTTGCCGCCGTTAGCAGCGGTCTTCCTCAAAGCCGATTAGTCGGCATTTTGCCGTAGGTTCGGCAGCGGAGGCCTCGTGCTTTCCACCCGGAGATGTCACTGAACGTGACCAATGGAGGAGGGCGTTGGCACTCGCGAAGGGGCAAGCAGGACTTGAAGCCGATCCAAGATGTGCCGTAATGGAACGCCTTTTCCCATCGCGGCATCGACGAACGGGGCCATTTGTTCCAGCTCCGGGTGCGAACCCGAGACCATAATCACGGGCAAGGTCGGATGCCGCTGTTTTAGCCATGTTGCCAGCTCAAGCCCATTCATTCCAGGCATTTCGTAGTCCAGGATCACGGCATCGATCTCATGTTCTTTGGTCTCAAACACGTGAAGTGCGTGACGGCCATTGACGGCGGCGATCACTTCGTAACCATTTTGGCCGAGCAGGGCTCCGTACAACTCCCGAATCCCCGCGTCGTCGTCCACGCACATCACGGTCAGAGATTTCATAGGGGAGAACTGCCCTTTCTTCCTCGCCTAAGAGGGGTCTAGGACGAGGCCATTGTCTAAATGGCAAGCACGTTTTGTGCCACCCTCGCCCGCGTGCTACTTGAAGCTCGACATTAGGGCCTGTGCGGCGATGAATGGGTGGATGCCGCTTTTTCAGAACGTCACTTCTCGGTCTTTGGACGTTGCCTAAAAGAAGCGACGGGATGTAGCATGTAATTCATGTTGAGGGTTCGTCGCCTCGTCGCCTTGACCTTGTTGGCCTTGTGGGTAGTTCCCTCCGCCCTGGCCTGCCTGCCTAACTCGCAGATGACGGCAGCTGAAATGGCATGCTGCAAAAAGATGGCAGGCGATTGTCATACGGGGATGGGTCAACATCCCTGCTGCAAGACGATCTCGACAGCACCTTCACCCGTCGCGTCGGTGCAGACAAGTTCACATGTTCATCCCAGCTTCGCGGTCGTAGCAAGAACACCGACGTTCGAAGTCGTTCCGGTCTCTTCGGGTGAATCTGCCCAAGTCCATTTAGGTTTGCCCCCGCCCACACCACCCGGTGCCAACTCAATCCTAAGAATCTAGACTCCGTGTTGTTTTGGTCCGCGCACAGCGGAACGCGTACGTGTGCCAATACATCGTGGAGGAAGTATGAGACGCGCAGTAGTTTTGCTCGTGGTTCTTGGATTGCCCTTATTGGCCAGTGCCGCAGCACATGGACCAGTCTTTGGGCTGGCGACACCTACAAACTCGCAAGGCGAGTGGAGTTTCGACGAAGGGATATTCGGTCGCAGCACACCCTTCGGCACGCAAGCATCGGTTCGAGAGTTGATTGCGTATGGCTTCACTCCCCACGTCACACTCTCGCTAACTCTCCCCGTTGTCGTGGGAGACACCACGCTTCCACCTACCCGAATCCAGCCGGGCGACGATTTTGATACCACGGTCGCCTGGCGATTCCAGCACCGAGCCACGAAGGTTGGCACTCGCTTTGAAAGCACGGCGTTCGCTGGTCTCGCCGTCCCCGGCCCGCAGTCGGGGTACAAAGGAATCGCTCAAACCACCAACGTTCCCGGCACGATGATCGGCGTGGTCACCGGAATGGCATCCCGAAGCCACTACATCTGGCTTGGGAGCACATTCATCCAGTTCTACGAGCACCACGGCGATCGACGTCCCGGCGTGCTCGACTACAGTCTCGTGTACGGCTATCGTCCTCCGAAGTGGCGCAGACCGCCAGACCAATGGGACTGGCGACTCTTTGCGGAGTTGGTCGGGGAACACTCCAACCGATTCCTGCAATCAAACGCTGTTGTAGCAAACACTCAAGCCAGCCAAGTGTTTCTTGGTCCCACGGCGCTTGGAATCTTTCACAACTACACCGTCAGCTTCGGTGCCCAGTTCCCGATCTATCAGGATGTCGGAACCGCATTCCCGAAGGAGCGGGTTCGCTTCGCAGTGAACTTCAGCTACCTGCTGTTTCAGCATGGACATTCACATTAGGAGGCTTCAATGAGGAAAGTGACTGGTCTGGTATCGCTACTTCTGCTGCTCGCGAGTTCGGCATTTGCGGAGATCAAGTCGATCGACATCAAAATCTTCGGCATGGATTGAGAAGTCTGTGCCCACGCCGTGCGCGTGTCCTTAAAGTCGGTAGCTGGCGTTGACTCGGTTGACGTAAGTCTTGAGAAGGGTGTCGCGGTCGTGAAGATGAAGCTGGGCAACACGGTGACGTTGAAGCAACTCAACGAAGCTATCAGCAAGAACGGATTCACCATGAAAGATTCATCTGCAATCGTCACGGGGAAGGTCAATGTCACTGACGGCAAGACCACTTTACAGGTATCTGGCTCGAATGAGGTCTTAGAGCTTGTACCGGACGCCGGCGGTTCGAGCGTCGCTTCCATGGTTGGAAAATCCGTTTTGATAAACGGGACGATTCCTGAAGCGGCGAAAGGCAAAGCGCCAGATTCGATTCGTTATCGATCCCTCGAAGAGGAACAATCGAAATGAACCCAACGACAGCACCCATGAAACGGTCGGCTCTGTTGAGCTACTTCTCTCTTTTCACATCGGTGGGGACACTCCTCTGCTGCGCGCTCCCGTCATTGCTTGTGCTATTCGGGCTGGGAGCGTCAGTCGCGTCCATGCTCTCCTTCATGCCATGGTTGGTCACACTCTCCCAGCACAAGCAATGGACGTTCTTAATATCAGGTGCCCTTATTGCACTCAGCTTCGTGAACATGTACTGCATCGCTCCGCGTTTCAGAGCAGAACAATGCAGTCCGGACGATCCGACAGCATGTGAAGGCGCCAGCAGAGTTAGCAAACTGTTGCTGTGGGCCTCAGCCGTGATCTATGCGGTTGGCTTTTTTGTCGCCTACGCTCTGGGGCCGATCTTGACCAAGCTGGACGGCGGTTAGCCAACATAAACGTACATCCGACGAAAGAATGGGCGCGCCAATCTTCTTTCCAGCCCGCGTGCTAGACTCGCTTTAGCCCCCGGCCATGCGGATCCTCACCCGCTACATCCTCCGCGAAGTCACGGCTCATGCCCTGATCGGTGTGGCGGTGTTCACGTTTGTGCTGTTCACTCGCGACCTCGGACAGATCCTCGAACTGGTAGTTCGCAACAGTGCGCCGTTGCCCAGCGTCGCTGAAGTCTTCTTTTTCATTGTTCCCGTCACGCTTACGATCAGCATTCCCGCAGGCGTGTTGGTAGGCATTCTGATCGGGTTGAGCCGGCTCGCGGCAGACAGCGAGATCACCGCCATGCGCGCCAGCGGCATCGGCGTGTGGAGCTTTCTCCGGATCGTTTCTATCTTTGCCGTGGCGGCATGGCTTCTTGCTCTCGCCAACGGAGTCTATCTCGCTCCGCGGTCGCAGGCGGCCATGGTTCACTTACAGGACCGCCTGAAGTCTTCGCAAGTGTCCTTCGAAGTTCAGCCGCGTGTGTTTTACGAAGGCTTCCCCGGACTTGTGCTCTATGTCCAGAACGTGAAAGCTGCGCAAGGTGCGGCCATCTGGAAGGGTGTCTTCATCGCCGATACCACCATTCCGTCTTCCCCGAGAATCACCCTCGCACAACAAGGAATTCTGGTCAGTGAAGGGCCGGAGACGCTGCACCTGCATTTGACCGACGGCTCGACTCACGAGATCGATCCGAAGGTTCCCGGCCACTACCAGATTTCCACCTTTGAGCAAACCGACATCCCCATTCCTGTACCGCAAGCCGACACTACCAAGGAGCAGGATCTCGTGCCCGTTTCGCAGATGGGGACCTGGGACCTTTGGCGGCAGGCCAATGACCAGAAAAACCACGCCCTAGCCCGCTGGTACCTGATTGAGTTCAATCGCCGCTTCGCGCTGCCCACGTCGTGCTTAGTCTTGGCCCTGGTGGGAATTCCCCTCGGCCTGTCTTCTAAAAAAGGAGGCAAGTCCACCGGGTTCGTGCTCACCATTCTGCTGGTGTTCGCTTACTACTCCGTGTCCCTGGTTGGAGTTTCCCTGGCGCGGCAGGGTAAATTGTCGCCCGGATTCGGGGTGTGGCTGGCTGACATCGTGTTCTTCCTGGGCGGTGCGTTCCTGCTGTGGAGAGCCGAACATCGGCCGTTCGAAATCGCTTCCCTGCGAAGACTCTGGCGTCCCTTTGGCGCGGGAATGCACGAAGCCGCTGCACTGCCCTTCCGCGCCCACCGCGCAGAGGACGTTTTCGAGCGCGCAGCCAATCGCCGCCGCGTCTTCAGCGCCCGCTTCCCCATGATCCTCGACGATTACGTTCTGCGCGACTTCGGCATGAACCTGGCCATGGTTGTGGCAGCCTTTCTCATGCTGCTGCTCGTGTTTACTGCCTTCGAGTTGCTGGGAGACATTCTCCGCAATCAGATCTCCCCGCTGATAGTGGGAGCATATCTGCTGAACGTTTCGCCATACTTCGTCTACAACATCACTCCATTAAGCATCCTGCTTGCGGTTCTAATCACTCTAGGTGTGATGCAGCGATCGAATGAAATCACCGCCATCAAGACCACGGGAATCAGCATTTATCGCATCATCACGCCATTGCTGGTAGCTTCGGCAATACTCGCCACAGGGCTTTTCTTCGCCGACCAGTTTTACCTGCCGCACGCCAACAAACGACAGGACGCGCTCCGCAACATGATCAAAGGCAAGCCTGCTCAAACCTACTTGAATCCGGACCGGAAGTGGATTTTCGGACAGCACTCCGACATCTACTATTACGAACTCTTCGATTCCGATCGCGATCAGTTCGGCCGGCTCGCCGTCTTCCAATTCGACCCTGCCACCTTCCAGCTCACTAAGCGAATCTACGCCGATCGTGCACATTGGGAAGAGAGCCTGCAGCGCTGGGTTTGTACGCAAGGATGGGAGCGCGATCTTCGCGGGCCCGCGATCGAGAACTATCGCACCTTCGATGTCGCCACTTTCCCCGCGGTCAGCGAACCTCCCACTTACTTCAAGAAAGAAGTGAAACAGTCTTCCGAAATGAATTATGAGGAGCTGCGCCGTTACATCCGCGACCTGCAACAAAGCGGCTTCGACGTGGTGCGCCTGAGAGTTCAGCTACAAAAGAAATTGGCCTTTCCCATCATCACGCTCGTCATGGCTGTGCTCGCTATTCCATTTTCGCTCTCTGCGGGACGGCGTGGCGCAATCGCCGGAGTCGCCGTCGCCGTGGGAATTGCAGTCGTTTACTGGACTGTGGCCGGACTCTTCGAGGCCATGGGCAACATCAACCAACTGCCGCCAGTGCTAGCCGCATGGTCGCCGGATCTTATCTTCGCCTTGGTCGGCGGTTATCTGGTTTTGAAAGTGCCCACCTAGGAAAGCCCCATCACCTCACGACTAATGCGGAGGTCTGCCCGAAGGTAAGTATCGGCATACCTGAAACCGTCAGCAGCCCGGTACTGGTGGTGAGGGTGTAAATCGAAATCGAGCCCGCACCCATGTTCGCCACATAGGCATAGTCGGTGGGATTCGTTACCGTGCTCCCTATGTTCGTCCCCGTGGCTCCGGTGCGAATGGCCATCGCCACCGGAGTTAAGCCGGTGGAAATGGTTTCCGGAGAAAGAGGAGTCAGAACACCGTCTCCAGGACCCCATGAATATTGTGAAATCGTGTTCGATCCCTTGTCCACCACATAGGCAAAGTTAAAATTCAGATCGAACGCGATCGCGACCGGACCGAGGCCGGCCGCGAACGGAGAACCTGCCACCGGCGTAAGTGTGCCATCCGGGCGGGTCGGGTTGACGCAACTGGTCACCACGATGTCGCAAATGGCAAAAGCGCTCACGTTGTTGGAAGTGGCGGCCGCATTCATGACGTAGAGAAAACCTCCGTTGGGCGAAATGCCCAGTCCCGAAGGCGAATCCCCGGTTGCATAAAAGGCAACTCCGGACGCGGTCAGCGCACCCGAGGCGGAATTAATCGAAAACACAGAGACAAAATCTGCCAACTGGTTCGCCACATACAAGAACTTTCCCGAGCCGCTAACTGCAACCCCAACCGGCAGCGTACCGATCGGATACGAAAGTCCGACTGGAATCGTGGTAAATGGCGAACCGGGCACGGCCGTCAATGCTCCACCAGTGCCAATCGTAAACACCGAGATGTTGCTCGATCCCTGGTTGGCTACGAACAGAAACTTTCCGGCGGGATCGATGGCCAGCCCCATGGGCGTGGTCCCGGCTTTGGTCGTTCCGCTGCCCGCCGTGAGCGAGCCGCCCGAAATCGTGGTGTAGCTGGAAATGTCGTTGGAACCGCTGTTGGCGACAAACATTGCGTCCAGGGCGGGAGTAATGGCGATGGCCGCCGGCGCCGCGCCCGTCCCCACGCTGGACCCCACCGTGCTCAGGGCACCGCTCGAGAGATTTATGCCGTAAACCGAGACGGTTGTATTGGCCTGTGCGGTCACAAACAGCAGGCCGTTGCCACCATTCACCAGGGTGGAATTATTAGTACTGCACGCCATCAGGCACAGAAGCAAAGCCGGAAGTAACACATGCTGCAGGAAACGGAACTTCATCCGCATTCTTTCTCCGTATCGTCGATTCAAGATCTCCCAAGCCCCGGCAAAGGAACCTTCCCGGCATGCGGTTGGAGATCAAGGGGTACCCTCATTTGTGTATCAGGAATACAACCGAAGCGCAAACCCCCACTCTGATTGGAACCACCGCCAAGGGCGAAAGTTGCTTCGTGGCTGAAATCGATTTAGATGGAGGAACCCAAGTGACGGGCTCGCCCCCTTTACGCTCTCAGTAAAGGCGAGATGACAATGAGGGTGGCCCACCCTTCCGCGTTCTTTGCGGAGGGTGGGGCTTTTAATCGGAAGGCAGGACAACAGCGCTCGGATCGATTCCAACCCATAACACTTTGTCATTCCGATAATACTTTGTCATTCCGATAATACTTTGTCATTCCGATAATAATTGTCATTCCGAGCGAAGCGAGGAATCTGCTGTCCGCGGCCACGCACATCTGCTCAAGGATCGATGTAAAACTCCGGGCGGTTGTCCAATAGCGAGACACTTTCGAATCCAAACTAGGGAATCTTCTTGACAATCGAAATCCTCGGCGC
>Ga0210409_10002807_pt1 | contig 20201 bp, 21 predicted proteins | sample IncBWH17MmetaG_FD_161649 | JGI IMG/M metagenome (GOLD analysis project Ga0210409, IMG submission 161649) | Forest soil microbial communities from Barre Woods Harvard Forest LTER site, Petersham, Massachusetts, United States - Inc-BW-H-17-M | ecosystem: Environmental > Terrestrial > Soil >...
TCAGGCTCTCCCCTTGCTTCCAGCGCCGCCAGATCTGCGCCCTGAGCTCCTCCGGCATCCCCCGTTGACCCATGCCACACCCCTCCTGTTACAGATGGTGTTGCACGGACCGCTTGAACGCACCTCCGGCGATTTTTCAGACATCAGCTTCGATGCCCTGCGCTGCAGCGCTAGCGCGTGTAACCGAAGCCGCGCGCCATCAGCGCCGCGCACGCGAGAATCACCACGATCGCCGTGAGCTCCAGCATCAGGCACAGCCGTACGCGCCAGGTGCGCTCGGCGCTCACCTCGGGCGCGCGGTCAGCCTTGAGCGCCGCGTTCCACGACAGGAAGGTGATGGTGGGGTAGATCGAGATGAGGCCGGCGACGAGGAACGCCGCGAGCTTGGCGATGAAAAACACGTCGTGCAGGTAGTAGACGGCCGGCTTCTCGAAGTAGGCGACACGTAGCACCCCCACGATGAGCACCGCCGTGGCCGCCACCCCGAAGATCAGATCGGTGCGTTGCAGGCGCCGTGCCTGCTGCGGCGACAGCGGGGGCTTGAACATGGCGACCTCGACCGCGAGCGCCGCGACCACAGTGAAGGCGGCGAGGTGGTGCACAAAGGCCATCGCGGCCGACGAGTACACGGCTGAGTCCCTGATAGTGCCTAAGCGTTACTCGTCCCAGCGCGGCCGGGCGCGCAGCCGCTTGGCGCGCTTGACGCGGGTCTTGCCCTCGAGGCGGCGCTGGCGCGAGGCACGGGTCGGCTCGGTGGGCCGGCGCGGCTTAGGTGGCACCAGCGCCCGGCGAATCAGCTCGGCGAGCCGCTCTTCGGCCTCGCGGCGGTTCTGATCCTGGCTGCGGTGATTGCGCGCGACGATGAGCAGCGCCCCGTCGGCGGTGACGCGGCGGCCGCTTAAGGTCCGCAGGCGCGTCTTTACCTCGGCGCTGAGCACGGCGCTGCCGCCGAGGTCGAAGCGCAGCTGCACCGCGCTCGCCACCTTGTTGACGTTCTGGCCGCCGGGGCCGGAGGAGCGCATGAAGGACACCGACAGCTCATCGTCCGGGATCGCAAGGTGAGCATTTACCGCCAGTGACACTTCAGTCCGCGGCCCGGTCGTAGCCGGGCGCGCCGGAACCCGGGCCGCCCGGCGGGCTGCGCCGCGAGCGCGCATCGAGAATGCGCGTATCCTGCTGCGGCACCGGAATGTGCACCCCGTGCGCGCGGAAAATCCGCCAGATCGCGCGGTTGACGTCCGAACGCACGTTATTGACGCCGTTCACCGGATCGGCGATCCAGAAGCGCACTTCCAGGCGCATGCCGTTGTCTTCGAAACTGATGAGGCGCGACACCGGCGGCGGGTCGCGCAGGATGCGCGGGTGGCCCTCGGCCGCCTCCACCAGCAGCTTCAGCGCCACCTCCGGGTCGTCGTCGTAGCTCACGTTCACCGGCAGCTTGATGCGCACCCTCTGGTCCGAATAGCTCCAGTTGATGAAGGGACTGGTGATCAGGTTCTGGTTCGGCACCAGCGTGTCCACGCCGTCGCGATCGCGCACCACTACGTAGCGGCCGCGCAGCTCCTGCACCCAGCCGAAGTTGCCGGTGCCGGTGTTATCACCCGTGTGGGCCGTGAAGCTGATGACGTCGCCGGGCTTTATGGACTTGTCCATGAGCAGCACGAAGCCGCTGACGAAGTTGCTCGCGACCGATTGCAGGCCGAAACCGAGCCCGAGTCCGATGGCGCCCGTGAGCACGTTCAGGGTCGTGACATCCACGCCGGCGGCGTTGATCCCCAGCAGGATCCCGAGCCCGACCAGCAGGAAGTGGGTGAACTTGGAGACCCCCACCCGGGTCGATACCGCGAGCTGCTCGAGGCGCATGAGGTGGCGCTCGACCGCGCGGGCAATGAGGCTCGCGACCACCACGAAGGCGGTCACCACCACCAGTCCCTTGAGCAGCGCCCACAGGCTGAACTGGCTGCGGCCCGTCACCAGGCTGACGCGGTTCAGGGCGGCCTCGATCGCGTCGAGCCAGCCGAGCAGTGCAGCCGCAACGATCACCGACAGCACGACGGTGATCGTGAGCTGGCGGCCGCGTACCCAGGAGCCGGGCCCGAGCAGCCGGCCGAGCACGTAAACGCCGAGACGCACCACGAGGAGCGCAGCAGCGACTTGCGCGGCGCCGTCGACCAGCGAGGTGGCGCTAGCGGCGGCGGCGAGCGCCGCGTGCGCGGCGAGCAAAGCGGCGAGAGTGGCGAGCAGCGGGGCGAGCGCAGGCCAGGCGCCGCGCAGCCGCTCGGGCCAGCTCGCCCGCCGCGGAGCCGCAGACGGTGGCGGCGCGCGCCACGAGCGCGCGCTGCGCGCGACCGCGAGACCAACCAAACCCGCGATCAGGATCGCGAGCATCTCGGCCATCATCTGTGGGGACGCGAGCCGGAGGAGCAGGTCCTTCACGGCGCTTTCGGCATTACTCATCAGGCATCATCAGGCATTCAGGTCCGGTATCAGCTGACTCTCCAGGCGCGCGATCTGATCCTTGAGCATCAGCTTGCGCTTCTTCAGGCGCTTCAGTTGCAGCTCGTTGATGTGCAGATCGAGCGACAGCCTCGAGATGACCTCATCGAGGTCACGATGCTCGATGCGCAACTGTCGCAGCTTCTCCACGTTGCGAAACAGCTCGCGGTCGACGTTGTCTTCGATTTCCGCCATGCGGTGGTGGGCCCAATCTCACGAAAATGGGCTGGACGGCCTGGAGCTGCTGGCGGCGGCCCCCAAGGGGCTGAGCTTAGCCGAGCGGCGCGGTAAGCGCCACGGGCGGGAAGGCTGCTCCTACCGCCTCGTAAAGCGGCGCATTTTCAGTCGCTTAGCGACTGCGGGCGTGGCGTCCCGGGCGCTGACCCTTGCCGCCATGCGGGGCGCCGCCCGAGCGGCGCCGCTGCGGGTGATGCGGCCGGTGGGAGCGGGGCGGCGGGCTGCCCGGAAGGACTTCCTTCGCGAGCACGTCGGGCGCGATCGAGCCGGCGGGAATCTTGTGCCCGAGGTATTCCTCGATCTCCGGGAGCGCCACCGCGTACTCTTCGCAGGCGAAGCTGATGGCATCGCCCTCGGCGCCGGCACGCGCCGTGCGCCCGATACGGTGGACGTAGTCGGGCGGATCCTGCGGCAGATCGAAATTGAACACGTGACTCACGTCCGGGATGTGCAGGCCGCGCGAGGCGACGTCGGTCGCGATGAGGACCGCGAGCTCCCCGTCGTGGAAATTGCGCAGAAACCTGAGGCGCTTCGCCTGCGGCACATCGCCCGAGAGCGCCTGCGCGTGAAAGCCGTTGGCCCGGAGCACGCTCTCGAGCCGCTCGGCGCTGCGCTTGGTGTTCACGAACACCAGCGTACGGTGCGCTTCGCTCTGATGCAGCAGCCCGATGAGAAGCGGCACCTTCTCCTCCATCGCCGGGTAGTAAATGATCTGCCGTACGGCATCCACGGTGCGCTTGTCGGGCTCGATGCGCACCAGCTCAGGGTTGTTCATGTGCTCGTAGGCGAGCTCAAGCACCCGGTACGAGAGCGTGGCGGAGAACAGCATCGACTGCCGGCGTTGCGGCGGCGGCAGCCGGCGCAGGAGGTAGCGGATGTCGGCGATGAACCCGAGGTCGAACATGCGGTCCGCCTCATCGAGCACGAGCACCTGCGCGTGGCGCAGGTCGTAGACATGCTGCTTGAAGTAGTCGATGAGGCGCCCGGGCGTGCCGATCAGCACCTCGCAGCCGGCGGCGAGCTCCTGGCGCTGCTTATCGTAGTCGATGCCGCCGAACACCACGGTGTGCCTGAGGCCCGTATGCGCGCCGAGCGTGAGCGCGTCGTGGTGGATCTGCACGGCGAGCTCGCGCGTGGGCGCCACGATCAGCGCACGGACCGAGGTCGGATGGCGATTCGCGCCCGCCGGACGCGTGAGCAGCGCCTGATACATCGCGATCAGGAACGCCGCGGTCTTGCCGGTTCCGGTCTGCGCCTGCCCGGCGACGTCCCGGCCGGCGAGCGCGAGCGGCAGCGTCTGCGCCTGAATGGGCGTGCACTGGGAGAAGCCCGCCTGGCGCACGCCCTGCATGACCTCCTCGCGCAGGCCAAGGGATGCGAAAGACACGGAACCCGAGTGTGGATCAGTCATCAGTTACAGCCGCAGTGTTATGCGAAAAGCGGTCAGGGACTTGAAAAAGCGGCCCGGAAGCGCTACAAAGTGTCTCAGACAGCGGGCCGAACAGGTCCGCACCCGCCAGTCCGGTAATCCTTTTCCCCTAGGGGTTCAGATACTCAACCGACGAGTTAGTGTAACCGTTTGACGGGTGCAACTGGCATTGCTTTTCGGCACTTGTGCCGACCCGCCCCGATTTTTTCCGAAGTCTCCAGCAAGCATGAATTTTCCCCACTCTGTATCAACGGAGGTTTAACCGCGTGAGTAGCCCGAACATCGTGCATACCACCGACGCCACATTTGCCCAGGATGTCCTCAAGTCCGAGAAACCGGTGCTGCTGGATTTCTGGGCCGAGTGGTGCGGACCCTGCAAGATGATCGCCCCGATCCTCGATGAGATCGCGAGCGAGTACCAGGATCGCATCAAGATCGCCAAGCTCAACATCGACGAGAACCCGCAGACACCGCCGAAGTTCGGCATTCGCGGCATACCCACGCTGATTCTCTTCAAGAACGGCACGGTCGAAGCCCAGAAGGTCGGGGCCGTGTCCAAGTCCCAACTCTCGGCATTCCTGGACAGCAACCTGTGAGAGGCTACCTCGGCAATCAGGGCCGCAACCGGCCCAACAAGGGCCCGCGCCACGGCAACCGTGACGGCAATCGCGGCAATATGGGCAACGGCGGCGGACGTCCCGACGAGATGATGCACGACCCGGAGCCGTTCGAGGTCGACGATTCCGAGATCATAAGTCCGGCGGAGCTCACGCAGTCGCGCAGCTCCATGAACCTGACGGAGCTGAAGGCGAAGCCGATTCACGAGCTCGTGAAGATGGCCGAGACCATGGGGCTCGAGAGCCTGGCGCGCTCGCGCAAGCAGGACATCATCTTCTCGATCCTCAAGGCGCACGCGCGTAACGGCGAGAACATCTACGGCGACGGCGTACTCGAGATCCTGCAGGACGGCTTCGGCTTCCTGCGCTCGGCCGACGGTTCCTACCTCGCCGGCCCCGACGACATCTACGTGAGCCCGAGCCAGATCCGGCGCTTCAACCTGCGCACCGGCGACACCATCTTCGGGCTCATCCGTCCGCCGAAGGACGGCGAGCGCTACTTCGCGCTGCTCAAGGTGGGCGAGATCAACTTCGACTCCCCCGAGAGCTCGCGCAATAAGGTGCTGTTCGAGAACCTGACGCCGTTCCATCCGACCAAGCGTCTGAAACTCGAGCGCGGCAACGGCTCCACCGAGGACCTGACGGCACGCACCATCGACCTGGTCGCGCCGATCGGCAAGGGGCAGCGCGGCCTCATCGTCTCCCCGCCGAAGGCCGGCAAGACGATGCTGCTGCAGAACATCGCCACCGCGATCACCTCCAACCATCCGGAGGTCTACCTCATCGTGCTGCTGATCGACGAGCGACCGGAAGAGGTCACCGAGATGCAGCGCACCGTCAAGGGCGAGGTGGTCTCCAGTACCTTCGATGAGCCGGCCGCCCGCCACGTGCAGGTGGCCGAGATGGTCATCGAGAAGGCCAAGCGCCTGGTCGAGCACAAGAAGGATGTGGTGATCCTGCTCGATTCGATCACCCGACTCGCGCGCGCCTACAACACCGTGGTGCCATCATCCGGCAAGGTGCTCACCGGCGGCGTGGATGCCAACGCGCTGCAGCGCCCCAAGCGCTTCTTCGGCGCGGCGCGCAACATCGAGGAGGGCGGGAGCCTCACCATCCTCGCCACGGCGCTCATCGACACCGGCTCCAAGATGGACGATGTCATCTACGAGGAGTTCAAGGGCACCGGCAACAGCGAGATCCACCTCGACCGGCGCATCTCCGAGAAACGGGTGTTCCCGGCGGTCAACATCAACCGCTCCGGCACGCGCAAGGAGGAGCTCATCACCGATCAGGGAGAGCTCGCCAAGATGTGGATCCTGCGCAAGCTCCTGCACCCGATGGACGAGCTCGCCGCGATCGAGTTCCTGCTCGACAAGATGAAGGACACCAAGTCGAACGGTGAATTCTTCGAGGCGATGAAGCGCTGAACTGAAGCCGGCGCTGCGGGCGCCGTGCTCACAGCAGCGCGACTCGCGGCGGAGGACGGACACGCGAGAGCCGGCGCCGGCCACGGCGCCAATGTCTCGCGCACATCCACAGCGAAGGCACTGAGCCGTCTCCGACAGCGCAGATCGCAGGCACTGCGCTGACGCTGGCACCGACAGCTTGCAGGCATTAGCGGCGGGCCTGCTACCCCGGTTTCTTCAGTGTTGGCAGCCGGCACGGGTCTCGCGGGGCCGGCATCCGCCTGGCTGAGCCGTGCCATGTGCACGGCGTCACGTCGGCGTCCGGCGACGCTGGCACTGCCACACCACCCATCAGTAAGATTCGGCGAACCCCGCTTCCTGCTGCGGGAGGGAGTGCACGCTCGCATGCGCATCTGGCCGGCGGTCGCCGCGGTGGTTCTCGCGACTCAGACTCCGCTCGCGCATGCCGATCGTGACAAGCAATCCGGCGCCCCGCTGCCGCCGCACCCGCCCGAGAAGTCGAGCCCGATCCACGATCACTTCTACATCCTCGGGGCGTTCTACTCGCCGGTCGTGCACACCGACGTGCGGATCGACCCCACGACCGGCGTTCCTCCCGGCACGATCGGCACGCCGGTGAGCGCGGAGCGTGACCTGGGACTCCCGGCGCGCATGCACCAGGGGCGGATCGAGTTCATGTTCCGCATGCGCGAGCGCAGCAAGCTGCGCGTGCAGTATTACGAGGCGGACCGCTCCGCCAGCAAGGTGCTCGCCAACGGCATCGTCTTCGGTGACCAGACTTTCCTCGCCGGAGAGCTCGTGCAGAGCTCGGTCAACTGGCGCAGCTTCGGCCTGACTTACACGTACTCGCTCTACCGGAGCGATCGCTTCGAGGTGGGCACCGGGCTCGGCCTGTATTTCCTGGAGGCGGAGGCGATGGGGGCGGTGCCGGCCACCGGTCAGGCGACGGATAAGTCCGCGGCCGAACCGGTCCCGACACTGCCGCTCGATCTCACCTGGTGCATCTCCCGGCGCTTCTCCGCCACTGCGCGCGGCAACTACGTGAGGGCCGCGGTGAGCGGCTTCAACGGGTCATTCACCGACCTGCACGGCGACCTGCAATACCGCTGGAATCCCTACTTCTCGCTCGGCCTCGGCTTCACCAGCATGCGCATATCGCTGTCGGGTGACAGCGGCAGTATTCCCGGGGTCGTCTCCATGAGCTTCAAGGGCCCGGAAGCCTTCATCCGCTTCAGTTATTAGTTGATTGGCCGAAATCGCCGGCGCGATTTTGCCCTCAGCCCGCGGTCACGACGTAGGCACGCGCAAACAGCTCCGGCATCCGCACGGCGCGTCCCGAATCCAGGTTGATGCACACGTATTCGGTACGCGCGCGTGCCAGCGTGACACCGTCGGCCGCCCGCACGACCTGGAAGCGCCGCTCGACGCGCAGCCGGCCACCCGCGGCGATCCAGGTGGCCACCCGGACGCGGTCACCGCGCAGCGCTGCCCGCACGAAGTCGATCTCGGTCCGCAGCGCCGCCATTCCCCGCCGCACGCTCAAGCATTGCTCGAGCGGAACGCCGAGCGCCGCCGAGTGCGACCAGGCGGCGCGGTCGAGCCAGGTGAGATAGACGGCGTTGTTCACGTGGTCGTAGGCGTCGATGTCCGCGGCCTCGACCTCGAGCTCGATGACGTGGGGCGAGGGGTGATCGAAGCGCCTCGCGGCAGCCGAGGGGCTCACGGCTCGTCGCAGCGCCGCCGCCGTGCGAGCGCGCCTCACGCGTTGCCATCCTCGCGCTGCACGCCGCGGAAGCCGATGTCCCGGCGGTAATGCACTCCCGGCCAGCGCACGGTGTCGGTGAGGGCATACGCCTGATGCCGCGCGGCGGCGACCCTCGCGCCGAGGCCGACCGCGCACAACACCCGTCCCCCGTTGGTGAGCACCCGGCCGGCGTCGAGGCGGGTGCCGGCGTGGAAGATCTTTCCGGGCAGCTGCGCCGCGCGCTCGAGCCCCTCGATGACATCGCCCTTGCGCACGGTCTCGGGGTAGCCTGCCGCCGCCATGACGACGCCGAGCGCGGCACGCGAATCCCACTGTGCGTGTACGCCGTCGAGCCGGCCGGCAAGCGCCGCCTCGCACAGCGCGGTGAGATCCGACTGAAGACGCATCATGATCGGCTCGGTCTCCGGATCTCCCAGACGGCAGTTGAACTCGAGCACATTCGGGGTGCCGTCGGGGGCGATCATGAGACCGGCGTACAGGAAGCCCGTGTAGGGGAGGCCGTCCGCGGCGAGCCCGCGGATGGTGGGCTCGATGACCTCGCGCAGAATGCGCGCGTGCAGCGCCGGCGTCACCACCGGGGCCGGGGAGTAGGCGCCCATGCCGCCGGTGTTCGGCCCGCGATCGCCGTCATCGCGGCGCTTGTGGTCCTGCGAGGTCGCGAGCGGCAGCACGCGCGCGCCGTCGGCCATCACGATGAAGCTCGCCTCCTCGCCGGTGAGGAATTCCTCGATCACGACCTCATGGCCGGCGCTGCCGAACTGGCCCGCGAACATCGCCTCGACCGCGGCGAGCGCCTCGTCAACGGTCGCCGCGATCACGACGCCCTTGCCGGCCGCGAGCCCGCTCGCCTTCACGACCAGCGGCGCAGGCTGGGTCCGCAGCCAGGCGGGATCGAAGCGCTCGCGGGTGAAGGTGGCGGAGCGGGCGGTCGGAATGCCGTGGCGGCGCAGGAACTCCTTGGCGAAGGCCTTGGAGCCCTCGAGCCGCGCGGCCGCGCGCCCGGGTCCGAAGCACGAGAGTCCAGCGGCGCCGAAGGCGTCCACCACACCCGCGACCAGCGGCGCCTCGGGGCCGACGATGGTGAGATCGACGCGCTCGGCGGCGGCGAGGCGCACGAGGCCCGCCACGTCCTCGGCGGCGACCTCCACGTTGCGCACCTTGGGCTCGGCGGCCGTGCCGGCATTGCCGGGAGCGACCAGCACCTCGGTCACGCGCGGCGCCGTCGCACATTTCCAGGCGAGCGCATGCTCGCGGCCGCCGGCGCCGATGACGAGGACCTTCATGAGAGCGCGCGCCTAGTGCCGGAAGTGCCGCATGCCGGTGAACACCATGGCGATGTCGTGCGCGTCTGCGGCGGCGATGACCTCCGCATCGCGCACGCTCCCTCCGGGCTGAATCACCGCGCGGACACCAAAGCCGGCGGCCACGTCGAGGTTGTCGCGGAACGGGAAGAAGGCATCCGAGGCCATCACCGCACCCGCCACCGGGAGTTTCTCGTCCGCGGCCTTCATGGCGGCGATGCGCGTCGAATAGACGCGGCTCATCTGGCCGGCGCCGACGCCGATCGTGGCGCGGTCGCGCGCCAGCACGATGGCGTTCGACTTCACGAACCGGCACACCGTCCAGGCGAACTTGAGATCGACCAGCTCCGCGGCGGTTGGCTGGCGGCGCGTCGGCACGCGGAGCTCGCCTTCCGGCAGATCCTCGAGGTCGCGCGTCTGCGCGAGGAGTCCCCCGGTGACGCTGCGCAGCTCGAGGCCGCCGTCCGGCCCCGCCGCAAGATCCCCGAGCACCAGCACGCGCACGTTGGGCTTGGCGGCGAGCAGCCGTGCTGCCTCGGCGTCGACTGCAGGTGCGGCCAGCACTTCGACGAATTGCCGTCCGGTGATGGCGCCGGCGGTCGCCGCATCGAGCTCGCGGTTGAAGGCGATGATGCCGCCGAAGGCGGACGTCGGGTCGGTGCGGTAGGCGCGCTCGTAAGCCTCGAGCGGGGTCGCAGCGACCGCGACCCCGCAGGGGTTGGCGTGCTTGACGATGACGCAGGCGGCGCCGGCGAAGGCCCGCACGCACTCGATGGCGGTGTCGGCGTCGGCGATGTTGTTGAACGACAGGTCCTTGCCCTGCAGAACTTCGGCGCGGGCGACGCTCGCGCCGCGCGCGGCCGGATCGCGGTAGAACGCGGCACGCTGGTGGGGATTCTCGCCGTAACGCAGATCCTGGATCTTGTCGAAGACCAGCGGCAGCGTTGCCGGGAAGCGCGCGGCCGATTCACGGGAGGCGAGCCAGGCGGCCACCATGGCGTCGTAAGCCGCCGTGTGGGCGAAGGCCTTCGCCGCCAGGTGCGCGCGCGTCGCCGCGTCGCTTCCACCCTGATGCGTGTCGAGTTCCTTCAAGACCAGCGCATAGTCGGCCGGGTCGACCACGACCAGCACGGACTGGTGGTTCTTGGCGGCGGCGCGCAGCATGGCGGGGCCGCCGATGTCGATATTCTCGATCGCTTCGGCGTAGCTGCAGCCAGGGCGGGCCACGGTCTGCGCGAACGGGTAGAGATTGACCACCAGCAGATCGATGGGCGCGATGCCGTGCTGCGCCATGACCGCATCGTCGACGCCGCGCCGGCCGAGGAGTCCCCCGTGGATCCTCGGGTGCAGCGTCTTCACCCGCCCGTCCATGATCTCGGGAAAGCCGGTGTAGCTCGCGACCTCGCGCACGCCGATCCCATCGGCGCCCAGCGCTCGCGCGCTGCCCCCGGTGGAGAGGATCTCGACGCCGCGCTCGCGCAGGGCGCGCGCGAGCTCGATCAGTCCGGTCTTGTCGGAGACCGAGAGCAGAGCGCGGCGCACGGGCGGCGACGACATGGGCTTCAGCCCCTCACGGCGGCCGGCGCGCGGTGCGCCGGCGGAAACGTCCTTCAGGAGCCTGCAAGTCCGAACTGTTTCAGCTTCTTGCGCAGCGTGCCACGATTGATGCCGAGGATGCCGGCGGCGCGGCTCTGGTTGCCCTCGGCGTAGTCGAGCACTACGCGAAACAGCGGCTCCTCCACCTCGCGCAGCACCAGGTCGTATAGATGGGCGGGTCGATGGCCGTTCAGGCTCGTGAAATACTCGCTGAGCGCGCGTTCGGCGTGATTACGCAGCGGCAGATCGCGTCCATTCACTCTGGCGGCGGCGGCTTCACGAGTCCGAGTCTTCTTTTTGGCCGTCATGTAAGACCCCCCAGGGAAAAACCGTTCCTCAGGCCGCCGCAGCGGCCTCGCCCACCCATTCATCGAAATGCTTAAGCGCCTGCGCGAACTGTGCGGCGGTATTCGCGGCCCCCACCAGATCCCGCCGGACCGCCGCCGGTTCACCCAGCAACTGCCCGCAATACCAGCCGAGATGTTTGCGCGCGATCCGGACTCCGGTCTCCTCGCCGTAAAAGCAGTACACCGAGTCGAGATGCGCGAGGATGATATCACGCAGGTCGCCGCGCAGAAGTGCCGGCGTCGCAAATCCGTTTTGCAGCTGCCCGTTGACAGCGTGAAAAATCCATGGCGCGCCGTGGCTCGCGCGCCCGATCATTACTCCGTCTGCACCGGTGAAATCAAGTACCTCGCGCGCTTTTTTTCCGTCGCTGATGTCGCCATTGGCGAACACCGGAATGCGCACGCGTGCCTTGATGTCGCGAATTGTGGCGTACTCGGCTGAGCCTGCGTAGAAATCTGCGCGCGTGCGGCCGTGAACCGCGAGCGCTGCAATGCCGCAGCGCTCGGCGATGCGTGCAATGTTCACGCCGTTGCGGTGCTCCTGATCCCAGCCGGTGCGGATCTTGAGCGTCACGGGCACATCGACCGCCCGCACCACCGCCTCGAGAATGCGCGCCACCAGCGGCTCGTCGGTGAGCAGCGCCGAACCGCATAGCTTCCCGCAGACTTTTTTTGCAGGACAACCCATGTTCAGGTCGATGATCTGTGCGCCGAGCGCGACGTTGAGGCGCGCCGCTTCCGCGAGCGCCTCGGGGTCGGCGCCGGCCAGTTGCACCACGCGCGGCTGCGGCTCGCCCTCATGGTTCATGCGGTGGCGTGACTTGGACGTGGTCCACAGACGGGTATCGGCGGTCAGCATCTCGGACGCCGCGAGTCCGGCGCCGAGCTTGCGGCAAAGGATGCGGAACGGCCGGTCGGTCACTCCGGCCATGGGCGCGAGCACGACGGGCGAGGGCAGAACGTAGGGTCCGATCCGCACGGTGAGCGTTCCTAGCGGGCGCTCGCGTCGTTAGCGCAGGCTACGCCGCCGCCGCTCACCGGCAGGCAGGCATCGAGCTCGAATCCCACGGCGCTCGCGCCCGGATCGACGAAGGCGAGCTCGGCGTCGATGCGCTGATCGGCCGACAGCAACGCGCTCGGCGCGACGGTGCGCGGCAGGTACTCGCGTGGCTGCACGTCGCGCGAGGCGAGGCGATTACCGAAGCGGTCCTGGAGCGTCACGCGCAGCAGTGGCAGCGGCTGGGGCCTCACGCCCGCGTTGCGGATGCTCGCGCGCACGGTGATCGCACCGACGCCGCCCGGCTCTACGATCGCGCCGAGCTGGTGCACGTCGTAGGCGCGCAGGTCCCAGCGCGGCGTGAGCTGGACGCCGACCGCCGCATAGAGTGCGGACAGTGGCCGGCTGAAGCGCGGGTCGGTGGCGAGCGCATCGCGCTGGTGATTGATGATCTGCGCGACGAGCATGAGCGCCAGCAAGGCTGCGCCCGCCGTCCACAACCACGGCCGGCGCGCTCCTTGCTGCTCCGGGATTTCCTCGGGGGGCTCGGCGTCCCCCACCCCGGCATCACCCGGCGGTGGCTGCGCAGGATGCTCCGGCGGCCGCGCGCTGTGCGCAGCTTTGGTGGCCGCCGGCTGCTGGTTTCCTGCGCGGCGCGGCGCGGGCGGCGGCCGTGGCGCCGATGGAGCGGCCGGCGGCGCCGATGGAGCGGCCGGCGGCGCCGCGGGGCCCGGCGCGGGGTGCACGATGTCCGAAAGCAGAGCCGCGTCGAGCTCCACATCGAACTCCTCGCTCGCTCCCGGTGCTCCGGGCTCGGGTTCAGGGCCGACCGGCTCCTGGTTGGCCGCCGTCAGCGCCTTGAAGGAGCCGGTTGCGGCGGTCCACTCCGGGCTCGGCGCCGCGGCGACGAATACCGACGCCGCATCGGTGGTCTCGGGATTGAACTCGAGCGCGTCCTCGGGAATCGATTCCTCGTCGGCGGCCGGCGGCGCGCTCGCAGATCCGCCGGACGGCGCCGGTGCGCCCGCGGGCTCTTCAGTCTCGGGCTCCGGGGGCGGCGGCTCGGCGCTGCGCGCCCCGCCGCGCTCGTCGGAGAGCTGCGCCAGCGCATTGAAGACGCTCGAGCAGCGACCGCAGCGCACGTAGCCCTGCGCGACGCGCAGGTCGGCTGCGGTCACGACCAGCGTCAGGGCGCACTTGGGACAGACTGTGAACATCGAACGACCGGCAGATGCTTTTTTCAGTCCCTCAGTGACGGCGCGCTCGCAGGCAGGCCCAATCGCCCCGCTCACCGCACCCCTCGACATCAAAGCACGCGGCGTAAGCGGCTGTCACGTCGGGGACCTCGTGCCGCATGAGTCCGGCAAGCACGGCCTCGCCACCCGGACGCACGAGAGCCGCGAACACCGGCGCGAGCGTACACAGGGGCACCGCAAGGATGTTCGCCAGCAGCACATCGACCCCGCGCGGCAACTCGGCGGCATGCTCGTGAGCGCGCACCACGTCGGCGACGCCGTTCTCGAGCACGTTGTCACGTGTGGCGATGAGGGCCTGAGGATCGATATCGAAACAATGGACCTCGGCCGCGCCGAGCTTCGCGCAGGCCAGGGCCAGCACACCCGAGCCGCAACCGTAGTCGATGGCGCGCGCCGCGCGCACCAGATCCGCATGCGCATCAAGCCACTCGAGGCACAGCGCGGTGCTCGGATGCGTCCCCGTCCCGAAGGCGAGGCCCGGGTCGAGCGTGACGACGACGGCGCGAGGGTCGCCGACGCGCTCGTGCCGCGGACATACCCACAGCCGCTCACCAAAGCGCATGGCGTGGAAGTCCTTGAGCCATTCCCGTTCCCAGGCGCGTTCGGGCAGTACCTCCGTCGTGATGACCTCGGGTGGCAGCGCGACGGCGGCAGCAACTGCGGTGGCGAGCGCGTCGGGGTCGCGGGCATCCTGGAACAGCGCGGTGAGACGCGTCGCCGGCCACAGCCGCGCCACGCCCGGCGCCGGCTCGAGACTCAAGCTCGCGCGCGAGTCGGCGAAGGTCACCGCGACGGCACCGCAGGCGAAGCAGGCGCTCTCGGCGCGTTCGGGATCGAGCGCACCTAAGTCGAAGGAGACCGTGACGAGCGAGGCCATGCGCCGATTATGTGCGGCGGCAAGAAGGCCGGCGCGGCCGCTCACCTCAATCCCAGCCGCCGCTCCAGGTAGTGGATGTCGGTGCCGCCCTTCTGGAACGCCGCGTGGTTGCAGATCTCCTGATGCAGCGCCACGTTGGTCTTGATGCCCTCGATCACCATCTCCGCGAGCGCATTCTTCATGCGCGCGATGGCGGTGTCGCGGTTGTCGCCGTGCGCGATCAGCTTGGCGATGAGCGAGTCGTAGTAGGGCGGCACGTTGTAGCCGGAATACACGTGACTGTCGACGCGGATGCCGGGTCCCCCGGGCGCGTGCCACAGGCGGATCGGCCCCGGCGAGGGCATGAAAGTCTTGGGATCCTCGGCGTTGATGCGGCACTCGATGGCGTGGCCGCGGATTTGCACGTCGCTCTGCGAATAGGGCAGCCGCTCGCCGCTCGCGATGAGCAGCTGCGCCTTCACCAGGTCGATGCCGGTGATCAGCTCGGTCACCGGGTGCTCCACCTGGATGCGGGTGTTCATCTCGATGAAGTAGAACTCGCCATCCTCGTAGAGGAACTCGAGTGTGCCGGCGCTGCGGTAGCCGACCGCGCGGCAGGCTTCGACGCACCGATCGCCCATCATCTTGCGCTGCCTCAGGCTGATCCCGGGCGCCGGGGCCTCCTCGATCACCTTCTGGTGCCGGCGCTGCATCGAGCAATCACGCTCGCCGAGGTGGATCACGTTCCCGTGCGCATCGCCGAGCACCTGGAACTCGATGTGGCGCGGCCGCTCGAGGAATTTCTCCATGTACACCTGGTCGTTGCCGAAGGCGGCGCGCGCCTCGGAGCGCGTGATGCCGATGGCGTTCAGGAGCGACGCCTCGGTGTGCACCACGCGCATGCCGCGCCCGCCGCCTCCGCCCGAGGCCTTGATGATGACCGGGTAGCCGATGTCGCGCGCGATGCGCAGGTTCTCGTCGGAGTCCTCGCCCAGCGGGCCGTCGGAGCCGGGCACGCACGGCACTCCTTGCGACTTCATGACCTTGATCGCGGAGACCTTGTCACCCATGGTGCGGATGGTCTCGGCCTTGGGTCCCACGAACACGAAGCCGCTGTTCTCGACACGCTCGGCGAAGTCCGCATTCTCCGAGAGAAAGCCGTAGCCCGGGTGGATGGCGACCGAGTCGGTCACCTCTGCGGCGCTGATGATGGCCGGCATGTTGAGGTAGCTGGCGGCCGCGGCCGGCGGGCCGATGCAGACCGACTCATCCGCGAGCAGCACATGCTTCAGGCTGTAGTCGGCGGTGGAGTGCACCGCGACCGTCTTGACGCCGAGCTCGCGGCAGGCCCGCAGGATCCGCAGGGCAATCTCGCCGCGATTGGCGATGACCAGTTTCTCGATCATGGCCCGCTTATTCGATGACGAACAGCGGTTGGCCGAACTCAACCGGATCGCCGTTCCGCGCCATGATCGAGCTGATCCGCCCGCCCTTGTCGGCTTCGATCTGGTTCATCATCTTCATCGCCTCGATGACGCACAGGATCTGACCGACCTTGACCTCATCGCCGATCTCGACGAAAGCCTTCGCCCCGGGTGAGGGGGCTGCATAGAAGGTGCCGACCATGGGCGCGGTGATGACGTGCTCGTTGGGTTTGGGCTTAGGCTGGGCGGCTTCGGCGAGCGCCGCGGGCAGCTCCGGCGAGCGGGCCGGGACACCGGCCGCCGGCGCCGCGCTGTGCATCACCTGCGCGAGGGGCTGAGCGCCCGCGCCGTGCGTGGCCATGCGGCTGATACGCACCGCCTCTTCCCCCTCCTTGATCTCGATCTCGGCGATGCCCGACTCCTCGAGCAGCTCGATCAGCTTCTTGATTTTTCGTATGTCCATGCCGGGAATGTCCCCAGGGTCTTGAGGCCGGAAGATGCTTTGGGTCAGGCGCCGCGCGCGAGCCGCTGGGCGGCGGCGCGCACCGCCAGCTCGTAGCCGTAGGCCCCGAATCCGGCGATCACACCGACGGCGATGTCCGAGAAGTACGAGTGCCGTCGGAAAGGCTCGCGCGCCTGCGTGTTGGAAAGGTGCAGCTCGATGAAAGGCAGGTGTGTCCCAAGCAGCGCGTCGCGCAGCGCGATGCTCGTGTGGGTAAAGGCGCCCGGGTTGAAGATCACGAAGGCGACGCCCTCGGACGGTGCGCGCTGAATGCGCTCGATGAGCTCGTGCTCGGCGTTGCTCTGAAAGGCGAGGAGCTCGTGCCCGGCCTCGCGCGCCAGCACACTCGCTCGCTTCTCGATGGCCTCGAGTGTGTCGCTACCGTAGATCCCCGGCTCGCGCGTGCCGAGCAGATTCAGGTTTGGGCCGTTTAACAACAGCACTCGGGCCATGAGTGGCGCGTCTTCTTATAGGCTTGGATCACACAAGCGCGGCGAATGTACCCTAATTCGCCGGCATTTGGGATAGTTCTTGGCGCGATCTGCCGAGATCTCGCAGAACTTGGCTTTAGTCTCCCGCCGCGGCCCGAGATACTGCCAGACGGCGCATCCCGTCCCCAATCTGCTCCTGGGCCGCTGCGAGGCTCAAGCGACCCGCCCGCAGGTCGGCCAGGCGCGCGAGGATGAACGCCGCCTCGTCCCGATGCAACTCCCCGATCTTGAGCGTGACGATACGGCCCTCGGCGTCGGCGAACACGGTGAAGGGCAGTACGGTGTCCATCCCAAAGGCCGCGACGGCCTCGAGCCCCCCCTTCTCACCGACCAGCACCGGGTACTCGATTTTGAGCTCCTCGGCGAACTTTCGGACTGGATCCGGATGATCGACGGCAATCCCGACCACTTCGATGCTGTTCACAGCATTTTCGCGACGAATTTCCTCGAGTAATGGTATCTCGCGACGGCAGGGCTCGCACCAGGTCGCCCAGAAATTAACGACCAGTGGCCGGCCTCTCCAGTCAGTGAGTCGGTGAGGGACACCCGCCGTGTCGGGGAGCGCGAAATCCGGGAGCGTTTCGGGAATCGTCCGCCGCTCGGCGCCCGGACCTGCGCTCGTACCCGGGGACACGGCCGGTGGGGGAACAGCCGGTAGGGTCAGTCTCTGGGAGATCGTCAGGCGGTACAAGAAGAACCCTGCCACACCCGCGCCGAGCAGAATGCCGACGACGATGAGCACGACGGCGGCTGGGCGCCGCGCGGCATTCACGGCGGGGCTTGCAGCGCGGCGCGCACCCGGGCCGCGAAGGCGTCCGCCTTCATGTACCCGACCACGCGAAACTCACTCCGCTCGTGGCCGTCCGGGCCATAGAAGGCGATGGTCGGGGGGCCGATGATTCCAAAATGCTTCAGCATCGCCTGATCATCCGCGTTGTTAGCAGTCACATCGGCGCGCAGCAGCGCGACGTTGGCGAGCGCGCTTTGGACACCCGGGTCGGTGAAGGTGTAGCGCTCCATCTCCTTGCAGGACGTGCACCAGTCGGCGGAGAAGTCGAGCAGGACGCCGCGCCCGTGGCCGCTCGCCTCGCGCACCTCACGCTCGAGATCGGCCACGGTGTGGATTCTCGTGAACGGCAATTCCCTCGACTGATGCGCGAACGCGGGGATCGGGCTGAAGGGATCGGTGCCGCCGAGCGCGGAGCCGGCGGCGAGTGCGACGCCGTAGAGGCCGATCGCTAGCCCCGCGACGCGCAGCGCCCACTTGGCGCCCGAGCGTGTCCTCAACTCGAACCACAGGAGCCACGCCAGGGTCAGCGCCGGCAGCGCCCAGAGGAGCAGTGCGATTCGGTCCGGAACGATCCGCGCGAGCATCCACACCGCAACTGCCAGCATCATCACGCCGAATAGCTTCTTGACGAAATCCATCCAGGGTCCGGCTTTGGGCAGGAGCTTGCCGGCCGAGGCGCCGACGATGAGGAGCGGGGTGCCCATGCCGATGCTCATGGCAAAGAGCGCCGCGCCGCCGCGCGCGATCTGGCCGGTCTGGCTGATGACGAGGAGCGCCGCCACCAGGGCCGGCCCCACACAGGTGGTGACGATGAGGGCCGACAAGGCGCCCATGATCGCGACGCCGCCAAAGGTGCCGGCGGACTGGCGATTGCTGACGTGGGCGATGCGGGTCTGGATCGCGGCCGGCATCTGTACGGTATAGAGGCCGAACATCGACAGCGCCATGGCTACAAACACCGCAGCAAACAGCGCCAGCACCCACCACTGTTGAAAGAGCGCCTGCACTTCGCGGCCCATCGCCGCCCCGACGATGCCGGCGGCGGTATAGGTGAGCGCCATGCCGAGTACGTAGGTGAGGGAGAGCGCGAACGCACGCCCGGTGGTGAGCTGCGCGCCCCCGCCGGCGATGATCCCGGAGAGGATCGGCACCATGGGCAGCACGCACGGCGTGAAAGCCAGCAGGAGTCCCGCGAGGTAAAAGCCGCCGACCAGAGCGACTAAATTGCCGGTGAGCAGCTGCGCGAACCGCGACTGCTCGGAGGGCCCGAGCGCGGCCGAACCGCCCGGCGCGGCGCTGCCGCCTGCGGCGCCGGCGCCGCCTGGTAACGTCACGCTCACGGACTTGGTGACGGGGGGATAGCAGAGCCCCGCCTCCGCGCATCCCTGATAAGTTACCTCGAGCGGCAGCGCGAAGGTGCCGCCCGCAGCGCGGGCGACCGGCACGGACACGCGCAGCTCGTGGTGATAGATCTCCTGGCGGCCGAAGTACTCGTCGGTCTTGAACTGTCCCGGCGGAAACTGGGGCGCGCCGAGCTGGGCGTTGGCACCGCTCGTCGCCACCTTGATCCGCGCCCGGTAGAGGTAGTAACCCTCGGCGATCTCCCAGTTGAGCTGCACCCGATCGCTTCCGGCCGCGAGGGCGTCGAAGCGAAATGCCTGGTCCGCGGGGAGGAAGTCGTCCCCAGTCGTTTTGACCGAGCCGAGGACTGCGCTCAGGCCCTTGGCGGGCACCGTCGTCGCGGACGACGACGCCGGTGGGGAGGCGGCAGGCTCGGCTTGCGCCAGCAACGGCAGCGCCAGGAGCAGCAGGGCAGCAAGAATATGTCTAATTCGCGGGGGCATCTGATCGCTTTATAGCGCAAGCATTGGATGAGTGGCAGGAACTGGGGTTCATCCTGGAGCAGACCGCCCGAGGAATCGCAATTACGCGCTCCTGACGAAAAAAGTCCGCCGGCGACTTGAATTCATGGGGTCTCCCCATATCATTAGCAGTCGCACGGGGGGAGTGCTAACAAGGCCCCCTGGGCGAATAATCCATCCAATCATCAAGAGTTTTAAGGAGCGAACACCCATGAAGATTCGTCCTCTTCATGACCGCGTCATCGTGAAGCGCCTGGAGGAGGAGCGTACCTCTCCGGGTGGCATCGTGATTCCCGACACCGCGGCTGAGAAGCCGATGCAGGGAAAGATCGTGGCGGTCGGCAAGGGCAAGATTCTCGAAGACGGCAAGGTTAGGCCGCTCGATGTGAAGGTCGGCGACAAGATCCTGTTCGGCAAGTACAGCGGGAACGAGGTCAAGGTCGACGGTGAAGAGCTCGTGGTCATGCGCGAAGAAGACGTCATGGCCGTGATTGAAAGCAAGTAACGAGGATCACGACAATGGCAGCTAAAGAAGTTCGCTTCAGCGATGACGCACGCGCCCGCATGTTCAGGGGCGTGAACGTCCTCGCCAACGCCGTAAAGGCAACCTTAGGTCCCAAGGGCCGCAACGCCGTGCTCGAGAAGAGCTTCGGCGCCCCCACCGTCACCAAGGACGGTGTGTCGGTCGCGAAGGAGATCGAGCTCAAGGACAAGTTCGAGAACATGGGCGCGCAGATGGTGAAGGAAGTCGCGTCCAACACCTCCGATGAGGCCGGTGACGGCACCACGACCGCCACGCTGCTCGCGC
>Ga0210409_10002808_pt1 | contig 20196 bp, 14 predicted proteins | sample IncBWH17MmetaG_FD_161649 | JGI IMG/M metagenome (GOLD analysis project Ga0210409, IMG submission 161649) | Forest soil microbial communities from Barre Woods Harvard Forest LTER site, Petersham, Massachusetts, United States - Inc-BW-H-17-M | ecosystem: Environmental > Terrestrial > Soil >...
AAGCATTCCATTGATTGAACTCGCGCAAATTCTGGACGAACACAAAATGTGGGTGGAATCCGGAGGCGAGGCGGGCGTCAAAGCCGATTTGACGGGAGCCAATCTCGCAGGCGCGGACTTGACCGGCGTAAACCTGCAAGACGCAATTCTAACCAAGACGAATTTGGCTGGAGCGGATTTATCGATGGCGAATCTGCGCGGAGCGAATCTCGTTCACGCTGATTTGCGCGAGACGATATTGTTGGGCACAGAGCTGCGCGGCGCGAGTCTTATGGGCGCGACTCTATACGGCGCGGAAGGACTGTGGGTTGGCAGGCTTGGTGGCACAAATCTTTTCGACGCGCTGTTGCCGGAGTCGGTCGCGGAATTCAGCAGCACGAACCCGATTGCGGAAGCCAGTAAAATAGCGAGAGTTTTCTATTTCACGACGCTGGCGGTGAGCGTCATTTGCTGCCTGATGATTGTTTTTACCACGGATGTGCGGCTGCTGTTGAATGCATCCGCGCTACCCCTTCTACATCTCGGCAATGCGCTACCTATGACGGGTTTTTATCTTGGCGCACCGCTGGTTCTATTTGCCTTGTATCTGCGGTTTCATTTTTTGCTGTTGCGCCTTTGGGGAAGTATCGCGGCGCTTCCGGCTGTTTTTCCGGATGGACAAACGCCGGAACGAGACGGTCCGTGGTTTTTGATGGGATTGATACGCAAACATTTTCGATGGCCCCGAGATGGCCGTTCGCCACTAGCGGTGCTGGAGACTGGAATTTCCATGATGTTGGGCTATTGGGTAGTGCCCGGCACGTTGCTGCTTTTCTGGGTGCGCTACCTGGTGCGTCAGGATTTTCGCGGAACACTGCTGCAAGTCCTGCTGATTACGGTTTCAGTGGCGACCGCCACGGGCTTGCCGGATATTGTCTCCCGGGTGTTGCGATCTGGAGAAATCCGCATCGCCAAATCAAAGACTTTCTTTCGCCTGGCGCTGTTGACCATGCGCGCGGCACTGATCACCGGCGGTGTCTTGCTGTTGATTTCACTGGGGGTGATTCGGGGATTGCCGGCGGATCGAGACATTGCTTCTGAGCAGTCCTCGGCGAGTCTTCGGCGCTGGGCCTCGGAGCTATTTCAGAGCGTGGGCTATCGTCCTTACGCAGACCTGACTGAGGCGGTTATGTCCACGCCGCCAGCCGCCGGCAATTGGACGGAAGCGGGGATCGCGGATGCGCCGGGCGCGAAACTTAATCAGATGAATTTGCGCTTTGCACGCGCTTACCGCTCTTTCCTGATGAATGCCAAGCTTTGGCGCGCCGATCTGGAGGGCGCATACCTTTCGGAAGCGGACTTACGCGGTGCGAACATGAGGGAAGCGACGATGCGTTCGGCCAATTTCAATCGAGCGCAGGCTAACCGCTCAGTTCTGGTGTCGGCCAATGCCGTTGGCGCTCAATTTGTTTCCACGGATCTTCGCGGCGCCGATCTTTCGTACGGAAATTTCGACAATGCGGACTTGTCGAATGCCAAGCTTTCGGGATCCACGATGTATGGGATTACGCTGCGGAACGCACGATTGCTTAGAACGGATCTTTCACGGACGGATTTGCGCGATACGAAAATGGATAACGCGATGCTTTCCTTTGCAAATCTGCAGGAGGCAGATTTGTCTTCGGCGAAGCTTGGCGGAGGAAATCTTGCCGGAGCCCAGATGAAGGGCACAGTGCTGTTGGATGCCGATCTGAGAAACACCGATTTGCGGGGGGCATTTCTGAGCGGGGCGCTGATGCGTGGCGCACAAATTGACGGCGCAAATCTTGCGGGAGCGGAAATGCATGGTGCTAGTGGTTTGTCGGTGGGGCAGCTTTGTTCCGCGCGCTGGCAAGATGCACTGCTTGATTCAGAATTGCTGAACCAGGTTCAGGTGCGATGCGGTACGCCGGGCGCTAGTGTCAGCGCAGGGAAACCGGCGGCACCGGTGAACCCGTCTCAAACTGAAACGACAACGGCTACTGGTGCTGGGGCCGACACATTGAAACTCTCGTCCGTGCCGACACAAACCACAGAGGCTCCCTTGAAAGATTCGGTTGCGGGAAAGGGCAAGCTTAAGATTGCCGCCCAAGATGCACCCAAGACGAAGCAGAAGGATGCGCGGCCGGGGGACCCAAGCACTGCAAAAGCGAAAAAGACAGCACCAGAAAAATCTAAAGCAAAGCCGGACACCGCCGCGAAAAACGATTCTGATTCACAATAAACGAGAAAAACGTGCGGACTGAGTTACCGGTCACGCCTGCTTTGTACCCTATGCTTCTTCACCGAAACGCTTAATGTCTTCCGGGCCATCTTTCAAGGGACCAACACCGCGGCCCTGCACCAACTCGCGAATTTGCGCGACGATATCCGGATTGGCGAGCGTGGTGATGTCACCGGTATCCAGATTATTGGAAATGGCAGCCAAGACCCGGCGCATTATTTTGCCGGAACGGGTTTTGGGCATGTCCGGCACCATGTGGATTTTCTTCGGGCGCGCGATTTTGCCGATCATGGTTTCTATCGTGGACATGATTTTGTCCTGCACCGCTTTGCTCGGCGGAATTCCAGGTTTCAAAGAAACGTAAACTTCGGGCACGCGGCCTTTTACTTCGTCGACTACTGGCACGACGGCGGCTTCCGCAATTTCTGGGATAGTCAAGCACGCGGATTCGAGTTCCTTGGTGCCCAGCCGGTGTCCCGCGACGTTGATTACATCATCGACGCGTCCAAGAATGCGGTAATAACCGTCGGCAGGCAAAACCGCGCCATCAGCCGCGTAATATGGCCAGTCGCGCCAGTCTTTGCTGTGCGGATTCTTATTATATTTTTTGTAGTATTGATTGACGAAGCGTTGCGGATCGCCCCAGATGGTCTGCATGATGCCGGGCCACGGATTGCGAATACAAATGTTTCCGGCGTTTCCGGAACCGGCGGTAACTTCATTACCGTTCTCGTCCCAAATTACCGGATAAATTCCCAACGCCGCCGGGCCTGCGCTGCCAGGCTTCATAGGGTCGAGTGCAGGTTTGGTAGTGCAAAGGAAGCCGCCGGTTTCTGTTTGCCACCAGGTGTCGACGATGACGGCTTCGCCTTTGCCAACGACTTGGTGATACCACTTCCACACTTCTGGTTCGATGGGTTCGCCCACGGTGGTCATGTGCTTGAAGTGATAGTTGTATTTCTGGGGTTCGTCACCGCCCGCTTTGCGGAGCATGCGAATTGCGGTTGGGGATGTATGAAAAATGTTGACGTCCAATCGTTCGGCGATTCGCCAAGGGCGACCGGCATCGGGAAATTGCGGAACTCCCTCGTACAAAACACTGGTGGCGGCGAGGGCCATGGGGCCGTACACAATATAGGAGTGACCGGTGATCCATCCAATATCGGCCATGCACCAATAGACGTCGCTCGGATGAATATCCTGATAATACTTTGAGGTGCCGGTTACGTAGGCGAGGTAGCCGCCAGTGCGATGCTGGCAGCCCTTGGGCTTGCCGGTGGTGCCGCTGGTGTACATCAGGAACAAGGGCGCTTCGGCATCCATGGAAACGGGTTCCACGATGTGCCCACGATAGTCCTTCAAAATTTCATCAACAAAATAATCGCGCTTCATGATCATGGGCGATTCGGAATTATATTTTCCGCTGTAGCGCCGCCAGACCAGAACTTTGTCGATGTGTTGACCTTCTTTTTCCGCCGTTTGCACCGCGATATCTGCGTTGCCTTTGTGATCCACCCACTTGCCGTTTCTAAAATAACCGTCGGCGTAAATCAGTACGCGGCTGCCGGAGTCCGCGGCGCGCAAGCCGCAAGCTTCTCCGCTGAAGCCTCCAAAGACGACAGAGTGGACGATACCCAGGCGCGCGCAGGCGAGCATGGTGATGGGCAGCTCCGGAATCATGGGCATATGAATGGTCACGCGATCGCCAGTTTTTAACTTGGCGAAATCGCGCATCATGGCGGCGACTTCGTTCACGCGGCGGTAAAGTTCCTGGTAGGTGATTACCGTGGCTGATTCTTGTTCGGGTTCGGGAACGAAGATAAGCGCGGCCTTATTTTTGTATTTCTCAAGATGGCGGTCGACGCAGTTGTAGCAGGCGTTTAATTTGCCGCCGACAAACCATTTCCAGAAAGGAGGCTCGCTGGTGTCCAGTGTGGTGTGCCAATACTGATCCCAATGGAGTAGTTCGGCGTATTCGCGGAAGCATTCGGGGAAATGCTTCTCGCTGAATTTCTCTACCATCGCGGGATCATTCAGATTGGCTTGGCCTATGAATCTCGCGCGAGGTTGGAAGTATTCTTCTTCCTTCCAATGTACGGCGATCTGGGCTTCGGTTAGCTTGCGCTCGCCGGCGTGGTTTTCGTCTTTTTTGGACTGTTTTTGCTTTTCTTGCGTTTTTGCGCGAACTTTGGCCACGATACGGCTCCCATGAAGCATCTGCGATTGTGCCGACACCGAGCATACCGCCACTTGAGGTGGCGCCTCAAGGCGCAGTCCAAGGTTACGTACGAGGCAAGATTGCAAGGCGTCGATTACGTTGACAGCTTATCGCTCGATTGACAAAGCGTCGGTGGAACCACGGCATCAATCGCCTGACGCGACCTGAGGCGTGGTGCCGACTTCGCTCCAGATTTTCGTCCCATGAGTTTCGCGCAGCAGCAGGCTGCCGACGACCAACGTGATAGACGCAACAATCATCGGGTAATACAAACCGGCGTAAATATTTCCAGTAGCTGCGCAGGACCATAATCCAATGAGCGGCAGCAAACCACCGAAAACTCCATTGCCTATGTGGTAGGGAAGCGACAGGGACGTATAGCGAATTCTTGCGGGGAAAGCCTCCACCAGGTAAGCCGCAATGGGACCGTAAATCATGCAAACGTAGATGACCTGCAGGAAGACAAGGAACACGAGCATCGGAACGTTGGCGTTGGTAGCATCTTTGGCCGGCACGCGATTTCCGGTGACAGGATCCTGTGTCATGGCGGTGAGCGTCGTTGCGCCGGTAACTTTGTTCTTCGCGGAGCTAACTCCAACGACATTGTTTCCGGCGGCTCCCTGCATACCTTTATATATGGGAATGTAGGTAAGCACGGCAATCAAGCAGGCCGCCATCATCAGCCATTTGCGGCCCACACGATCGGAGAGCGCGCCGAAGAGCGTGAAGAACGGCATGGCGATGAGCAATGCAATCGCGATGATGATATTCGCGGTTTTGGCGGGGACTTTCAAAATGGTTTGCAGATAAAAAAGCGCATAGAACTGGCCGGTATACCAAACCACACCTTGGCCGGCAGTGGCGCCAAACAAAGAGATCAGCACGCGCTTCAGGTTTTCCCATTTGCCGAAAGCATCTTTCAGAGGTTGCGCGGAAGTCATTCCGGCGGTCTTGATTTGGGTGAAAATGGGCGACTCTTTCATCTTCAAACGGATGTAAAGCGAAATGGTGACCAAGACGATGGAAATGAGGAAGGGAATGCGCCAGCCCCAATCCTGGAAAGCTTCTTTGGACATGGATTGCTGCGTAAGAAGAATAACTATCAGTGAGACGAACAGTCCTAGGGTGGCGGTGATCTGGATAAAACTAGTGTAGAAGCCGCGCTTGTGATCGGGTACGTGTTCGGCGACGTACACCGCTGCGCCGCCATACTCGCCGCCAAGCGCCAAGCCTTGCAGCACGCGGATGATGATCAAAATAATAGGTGCAAACCAGCCGGCGGTTTTGTAGGTGGGCAAGAGGCCAATGAGAGCGGTCGCGCCGCCCATGATGCTCAACGTGACGAGAAAGGCGTATTTGCGGCCGACGATGTCACCGATGCGTCCGAAGAAGAGCGCTCCGAAGGGACGCACCAGAAATCCAACCGCAAAAGTTGCCAGGTACGCGATGTACGCGAAGGTGTCATTACCGGGGGGATAAAATTTCAGGGCCAGGACGGCGGTGAGGCTTCCAAAGATGTAGAAGTCGTACCACTCGATCATGGTGCCGACGGCGGAGGCGAGGATTACCCGCCAGATGCTGTATTCCGCAACACCGCCTGTTACGACATTGGTCCGGCTGGCCATACTTCCTCCTGTTACGCGACCTGCTACCCGGGTTGGTGCCGGGAATGAAGTTGGCGGCACGTTCCCTTGGGACTTGTACTTCTCTTCACGACTCCTCCGGTGATCTGGCAATGATGAAGACGAGCCAGGATTACTGCGGCTGAAGGCAGGAATCGCACCGTTCATATATGGGCTGGCGCAAGTTGTCAAGAATGGACTTTGCCGTGTAGTAAGGGTGAGGTTAGGGGGCTAGAAGCATTCGTGTTAAAACTCCCTCGTGACGCTAGAACAGGTAATTTTTCTTTTTTTTGCCGGCGCCGTCGGCGGAGCAATCAACGCCGTGGCGGGCGGGGGCAGCTTCGTGGCGTTTCCGGCGCTGCTATTTACGGGTGTGCCGCCGGTGCCAGCGAACGCGACAAACACTTTGGCGCTGTGGGTGGGCACTACAGCGAGTGGCGGCGCATACCGCATGAAGCTGGATATTCCCCGGCGGGTAATGATTCCGCTTATCGTGACCAGCGTGATTGGCGGCGTCGCGGGCGCTCTGCTGCTGATCAAAACGCCAGCACAGACGTTTCTGAAAGTTTTGCCATGGCTGATGTTGGGCGCGACACTACTTTTTGCCTTCGGCAAGCGCTTGACCGGGCGCATATCCGCGGGGATGTCCGGCGAGACCAGCAGAGGCTCCACGATCGGCGCCACAATATTCGAATTGGCTGTGGCACTGTATGGCGGTTATTTCGGCGGGGGCATGGGAATCCTTAATCTGGCCATGCTTTCTGCGTTGGGTATGACGGATATTCACGCGATGAATAAATTGAAGGTGATTCTAGGCTCGATAATCAACGGCGTGGCGGCGGTCGCCTTCATAGCTACGGGATTTATTTTGTGGCCGCAGGCGGGAGTGATGACTGTTGGCGCGATAGCGGGCGGATATGGAGCCGCGCACTATGCGCAGAAGTTGCCGCAAAGCTGGATTCGGGGATTGGTGATTGCGGTCGGGACATTTATGAGCATTTATTTCTTTATTCGTGCTTACCGGTAGATACATCTGATAGCGTGAAAAAAAGCGCCGCAGATCTTTTAGACCCAGCGGCGCGTTTTACTTTTCCAGTGCCTGACTCTTACTGAGCTTGCAGAACTTCGCCGGGAAGCACGAATCTTGCTGGTTTCGGGCCGCTGGCGATGCGCGGAAGATTTACCGGCAAGCGTCCTTGCGAACCGACGTGGGACACGATGGGAGCTGCAGTGCCATCATCGGCGCGCATGCGCTCAATTTTGATTCCCAGGGTGCGTTCCAGTTGGAAGAGCTCGGAACGCTGTTCCTTGACGAACAGCGTGGAAGCTACGCCGTGTCCTCCGTTGCGGCCAGTGCGGCCGACGCGATGGATGAAATTTTCGGCGACTTCGGGCAGGTCGTAATTAATGACGTGGGCGATGTCTTCAACGTGAATTCCGCGCGACGCGAGGTCGGTGGCTACCAGGATCCGATAGCGTCCTTGCTGAAATCCCGTCAGCGCTGAGGTGCGTTGCGATTGCGAGCGGTCGCCGTGAATCATGGCCGAAGAGAAGCCTTTACGGTTTAGATTGTCGGCGATGCGCTCGGTTCCGCGCTTGGTGCGCGCGAAGACCAGGCAGCGTCCGGTCTCCTTGGCGAGCAAGCGCTGGAGCAATTCCATTTTGCGGTCCGTGGCTACTTCAAAGGCCTGCACGCGAACATTCTCGGAAGGCTTGAGAGTTGAGCCGAAGGAAAGCCGCACGGGCTCCTTCATGTAATCTTTCACAACGCGAATCATGGAGCCTTCCATGGTTGCGGAAAAGCACATAGTTTGGCGGTCTTTGGGAAGAATGGAAACGATTCTGCGAATCGCGGGAAGAAAACCCATGTCCAGCATGCGGTCGGCTTCGTCGAGGATAAGGATGCGCAAGGCGTTAAAGTGGAAAAGCTTGCGGTCGAGATAGTCTTCCAAGCGGCCGGGAGTGGCCACTACGAAGCGGGCGCCCTTACGAATGGCCTGGAGTTGCGCGCCTTCGGATAATCCGCCAACGACGAGCGCTGCGGGCATAAGCTGCTTCCCGCGCAAGGCGTTGTACTGTGCCACAACCTGCATGGCGAGTTCGCGCGTAGGTACGAGCACGAGCGCGTTGATTCCTGGGGTATTTTGCTTCAAGAGCTGTTCGATTACGGGGATGAGGAAGGCCAGCGTTTTGCCGGTTCCGGTCATCGCGGTAGCGAGCACGTCTTTGCCAGCGAGCGCCTGCGGAATCGCGGCGGCTTGCACGGGCGTCGGCATGGAAAATTTCGCCGACGTCAGCTTCTCCTTCATATAAGGAGATAGCGGCATTTCTGAAAAAGGTACGGAAACATTCTGCATTGAGTAGTTTAGCTTTCTTGCTGGTGGAGTTGCTCGCGGCACACACACTAAGGTGCGTACTCAGGCGGCAACTCACAAAGCCAGCCTTAGTTTTGAATTACGCTGATAACGTACGGAGGAAACTGCAGGCGGGGATTCTCAGAAGAAGCATTTACAACAACCGAGGGACCGCACAACACAACCGAGGTAACAAGCGCAAAAACAGAGTAGCACAGTTCGCGCTAAATTGACAGCGGCGCTTCTTGAGTTTAGGCGCGTAGTTGACACCAGCACACGGGCCCGCGACTTGAAGCTATACTCGGCACATGAAAATGGCTGCCTGTGCTTTCTCGATAACCGATTGGAGCGGGATTCCGGTAACTGAACATGCTGGGAATTCTGGCGTTGCGTTATGGCGGACACAGAACTTTGGCGAGATTCGCGTGCGAATGGTTGAGTATTCGCCGGGCTACGAGGCGGATCATTGGTGTGCCAAGGGACACGTGCTCTTGTGTCTTGAGGGGGAACTGGAAACACGTTTGGCTGATGGGCGGACGTTTACACTTGCGCCGGGGATGAGCTATCACGTCGGGGGTGGCGATCCGCCGCATCGGAGCCTCAGCCGTGGCGGTGCTAAGTTGTTCATCGTAGACTGACATTATTCGCTAGTTATACAAAGCCGCTATGGTCTCACCCTTACTTTCCGCGCTGCAACAGTATTGGGGGTATTCCTCGTTTCGTCCGCTTCAGGAACAGGTAGTGAACAGTTTACTTGCCGGGCGGGATGCCTGTGTGGTCATGCCCACCGGCGGTGGCAAATCGCTGTGTTACCAATTGCCGGCAGCTATGACGCCCGGGCGCACCGCGATTGTTGTGTCGCCGCTGATTGCCCTGATGCAGGACCAAACTGCTCAATTGGAACAGATGGGCGTTCCTGCCGCAGTGTTAAACAGTTCGCAGACCTCCGCAGAGCAGTCCGCGATATTGCACAACGCAAAAGCTGGAAAGTACCGGCTGCTTTATCTTTCGCCGGAGCGACTTGCACGGGCGGACGCGCTCACCTGGCTGCGCGAAACACCCATTTCTTATTTTGTAATCGATGAAGCTCATTGCATTTCGGAGTGGGGTCATGAGTTTCGTCCTGAATACCGGCAATTGCACTCCTTGCGGAAACAATTTCCGGACCGGCCCATTGCGGCGTTCACTGCAAGCGCGACCAAACAAGTCCGCCACGATATTGTCGAGCAGTTGCAACTGCGTGATGCGGACAAATATATCGCGAGCTTCCAGCGTCCGAACTTGCATTATCACGTGAAGCAATGCGATCCGAAAAGTCAGCGTGGATTGCTGCTGAAAGCCGTAGAGCAGTATGCCGACAGCAACCTCATTATTTATGCGCCGACGATCACACGAGTAGAGGAAACCGTCGCATTCCTGAAACACAGCGGGATCGCAGCCATCGGATACCACGCAAGGATGAACAGCGCCGAGCGAAGAAAAAATCAGGAACGCTGGATGAGCGATGCAGTGCGGGTGCTGGTGGGAACAATCGCGTTCGGCTTGGGCATAAACAAGGCCGCAGTGCGAGCGGTGATCCATTTGTCGTTGCCGAAATCGATTGAGCAGTATTACCAGGAAGCTGGCCGAGCTGGTCGTGATGGCGAGCCCGCGGATTGTCTGTTGTTATGGCAAAAACGCGACGTGGGGCTTCTCACCTACTTCGTTGAGCAATTAACGGACCCAGCAGAGAAAGCGCGCGCGTGGCAGCGCTATCACATCATTCGGAATTTCGTTGAGTCGAAAAGTTGTCGACACCGGCAAATCTGTGTCCATTTTGGCGAAACTCCGAAATGGTCGACTTGCAACTCATGCGACGTCTGCAGCGGTGAGCCGGGTTGGTTTGCTGGGCCACCGGTCATCAAAAGAAAAGCCGCTGGAAGCAAAGTCCCCAACGTGAAACCTAAAGTTACAGTTCAGCCGGCGCCGCGAGCAACGGGGGCCGTTTCTCGGCCCGCTCCTATTCAGGATGACGGGCTTCGCGAACATTTGCGTGAATGGCGTTGGAGCATCAGCAGCGAACTCGGCATGCCGGCATATATTGTGATGCACGACACAACGCTCGATGAACTATGCAAGGTGCGGCCGAGTACGCTCGCAGAACTCCGAAGGGTTACTGGATTTGGAGATCGCAGAGTGGAGAAGTACGGGTTGCAAATCTTGGCGGCGTTGAAGAACTTTGGGGCAAAGCCGCGAGGGGTTGGGGCGGGCTAGCGGGACTTCTGAATAGTTGCCATCTGAATTTGTTGGGTATAGGATTCAGCCACTTGAAATATGCCTGAGGGTTGGCAGCCTCGGGAGTCATGATTGCTGCCACACCTGATGCGCAATAGGAGTGTTCCATGCCCAGGTTCCTTCGTTTTGCCTTAATTTTTCTTGTGATTGTCAGTCCTTGCTTGGCGCAGAAAAAACGCGTCGCCGTGTTGAATTTTGAATACGGTACGGTGAAATCCAACGCGCAGGCGATTTTTGGTTCCGATCAGGATGTGGGTAAGGGAATCTCTGACATGCTGGTTCAGAAGCTGGTGGAGGACGGGAAGTACTCCGTGATCGAGCGAAACGCGCTCGATAAAGTGCTGGGCGAACAGAATTTTTCGAATAGCGATCGCGCCGATGCTTCGACGGCCGCAAAGATCGGCAGAATTCTGGGAGTAGATGCCATCATCATCGGCAGCATCACGCAATTCGGCCGTGATGATCAGCACACCAACGTTGGCGGCGGAGGATTCGGCGGCTACGGATCCAGGATGGGAATCGGCGGCGTGGGAACGCACAAGGCTAAGGCAGTAGTGGGGATCACCGCGCGATTGGTAAATACCTCTACAGGCGAAATACTTGCGGCCGTGACCGGAACCGGTGAGTCTTCGCGCTCGGGCACTTCGCTGATTGGCGCGGGAGCGGGAGGCGGAAGCGGTGGTGGCGCCGGACTCGATATGGGAAGTAGCAACTTTGGCCAGACCATATTGGGCGAAGCGGTGAAAGCAGCGGTAGGCGATGCGGCTACGCAATTGGATAACAAGGCAGCCACTCTTCCCACTGTGAAGGTTTCAGTTTCGGGATTGGTAGCAGATGTGAGCGGAAACACCTTGATCATCAATGTGGGCAGCAAAACCGGGCTGAAGGTTGGCGATACTCTAGACATCAGCAGACAAGTTCGCACGGTGAAAGATCCAGCCACCGGCAAAGTGTTGAAGGCCATTACCGATAAAATCGGTAGCGGCACGGTTACGCAAATCGATCAAGACTCGGCAACGGTGACGTTTGCAGGCACGGGACCAGTCAAAGTTGGAGACGTGGCACAGACCCCTTAAGCGGCACAGTCAAGGATTGATCTTCACATGATAGGCGAAACGATTTCGCATTACCGCGTCCTGCGCAAACTCGGAGGCGGCGGCATGGGCGTGGTTTACGAGGCCGAAGACACCAAGCTCGGCCGTCACGTCGCTCTAAAATTTTTGCCGGATGAGGTCGCGAAGGACCCGCAAGCTCTCGCCCGCTTCCAGCGCGAGGCTCAAGCCGCTTCTGCTTTAAACCACCCGAACATTTGCACCATTTACGAAGTGGATGAACATGACGGCCAGGCATTTATTGCCATGGAGTATCTTGACGGACTGACTCTAAAACACACCCTCACGAACGGGCACCTGGAGTTGGAGCAGTTGCTAACGTTGGGAATTGAGATTGCCGATGCCCTGGATGCAGCGCACTCTCAAGGAATCATTCATCGGGACATCAAGCCTGCGAATATTTTTGTGACCAAACGCGGTCACGCCAAGGTCCTCGATTTTGGTCTTGCCAAAGTTACCAAGCAAGAGTCCATCTCTGGTTCTGCCAACACTCTCAGCACGATGGTGGAAGACCGGGATCAACTAACAACTCCAGGAATGGCGTTGGGCACTGTGGCTTACATGTCTCCGGAACAAGTTCGGGCCAAAGACCTGGATGCGCGCACCGATCTTTTTTCTTTTGGTGTGGTGCTCTACGAAATGGCGTCGGGCCAATTGCCGTTCCGTGGAGAAACTTCGGGAGTAATTTTTGACGGCATTTTGAACCGCACGCCTATCTCCTCGGTGCGCCTGAATCCGGATCTGCCGGTAGGGCTGGAGGAAATAATTAATAAGGCGCTGGAAAAGGATCGCAATCTACGTTACCAGCACGCATCGGAAATGCGCAGCGACTTATCGCGTTTGCAACGCGACACGCAGGTGCGGCCTTCTACGGTGGCGCAGAGCGAAGAAATGGCCGGAGCCGGGCAGCCTACCCGATCAAACTTGCACACCGATGAAGTTGGAAGCAAGGAACTGCCAAAAAAGGTAAGCACGCCGGGGACTCCAGTGCTACCGCCGGCCGTGCCGCCAGCACCACAAGTCCAGCAGCGTGTGCCGTTGCCGGTCGTCGCATCGAGTGGTAACAGCAAGCGCGGGCTTTATATGGGCCTGGGTGCGCTTGTAGTCGTGGGCGTGCTATTTGCGGCTGGATTCTATTTGCCCCGCAGACTGAAGATACTTGCTGGAGAAGGTAAAGCGGCGTTCCCTGCAAAACCTGCTGCGGCCGCAGCAGCGACTTCTCAACCGGCTGGATCTCCCGCAACCTCTTCGGCGGTGACCGCGCCTGGCGGCGCGCCAGCGCAGTCGAGTCAAACCTCGCTACCGGAGACGACGGGCCAGCCAGCAGCCGATGCGTCGAGCGGAAATGCAGCCTCACACCCGGATACTGAGGGAAATATCAAACACAGTTCGCAAGGAGCGCCAGCTAGCGCTGAGCAGCGACGAGTCGCCGCCGAACGCGCTCAAGCACAAGCGGAGGCTGCCGCTGCCGAGGCTGCGCGGGCAAAGGCTGCCGCCGAAGACCTGAAAGAAGCCGAAGCTGAGGAAGACCAACTAAGCGGACGCGCAGTTTCTGTTTCACAAAGTCTGGACAATTTGAAGGGGCAGCAGAGTGCGCAGGGCTACGGATTGCGTGGTGATGTCGTTTCAGCGGAACAGCGGATGCAGTCGTATATGTCAAAAGCTCAAGCCGCGCTGCAACGTCAAGATGGTCCGAGCGCGAAGAAGTTTTTCGAGCAGGCCGACAAGGAACTTTCGTTCTTAGAGAAGTTTCTCGGACATTAACAACAATCGTTTGACCTTCGAGTTTTCTAAATTTTAGAAACTGAAGTCCTTGAAAAATCCACAATCTTCTGGGCAAAAGGTCCATTCGGCGCGTTAATTAATTGACAATAAGCAGATGCGGTCCTACTTTGCGAGGGACAAGTACGGACGGAGGGCCGTGCATGGAAAAGAAATTATTAGTGTGTCTGGCGGCAGGTTTGTTTCTTTTGCTGGTTTTTGCGGGCTCTCGAATTGCCGTTGCGCAGGATTCCGCCGCTATTGTTGGAATATTTGAAGGCCATGGTGACATTGGAACCGTTCTGCATGCGGGGACGAGCGAATATAATTCTTCAAAGCGAAACTACACACTTATGGGTAGCGGCGAAAACATGTGGTCGGACTCAGACAATTTTCAGTTTGCGTGGAAGAAATGGTCAGGTGATGCGTCCCTGACGGCCGACATTTCATTTGTCGGTCAAGGTGGCAATGCGCATCGGAAGGCCGTGCTGATGATGCGGCAGAGCCTGGAGCCGGATTCCGCGTACGTGGATGTGGCGTTGCACGGCGACGGCTTGGCGTCTTTGCAGTATCGCGAGGCTAAAGGGGCGCCTACGCATGAGATTCAGTCGAACATTTCTGCGCCTGCTGAATTGCGAATCGAAAAGCGCGGTGATTACGTTTCCATGTGGCTGGGGAAGCGTGGAGAGAAAATACACCCTTCTGGAGCCGCGATGCGCGTTTCCTTTAGCGCGCCTTTTTATGCAGGCATCGGAGTGTGCAGTCACGATAAGGATGCCCTCGAAAAAGCGGTATTTTCGGGCGTGGAACTGAAAGAGATCGCGCCGGCGGCAGCCACTGGTCAAACCACGTTGTATAGCACGCTCGAGGCCATCACAGTGCCCTACGCCGATCGTCGCATCGTGTATTCCGTCGCTGGACATTTTGAAGCGCCCAATTGGACGCGCGACGGATCTGCGTTTATCTTCAATGCCGACGGGCGGATTCAGCGCTTGCCGGTTGGCAGCGGACAACCGCAGACCATCGATACAGGGTTTGCGGTGCGCTGTAACAACGATCATGGGATCTCGCCCGACGGCAAAACATTGGCGATAAGCGATCAGTCGCAAGGCGATCATCAATCCGTTATTTATTTGCTGCCTATCACTGGGGGAACACCGCGCCGCGTTACGCAGAAATCTCCTTCTTATTGGCATGGCTGGTCGCCGGATGGTAAGACCCTCGCTTATCCGGGGCAGCGCAATGGTGAATTTGATATTTACACCATCTCGACGGAAGGCGGCGAAGAGAAGCAATTGACCACCGCGATAGGACTCGATGACGGACCGGAATATACGCCGGATGGGAAATATATTTATTTCAATTCGGTGCGCACCGGCAGAATGCAGATATGGCGGATGCACCCGGATGGCAGCGCCCAGGAGCAGGTCACGTCAGACGATTTGAATAACTGGTTTCCGCACATCTCACCGGATGGGAAAATGCTCGTTTTTCTTTCCTACGGCAAGGAAGTGGAAGGCCATCCAGAGAATAAAGATGTGACGCTGCGGATCGTGCCGATGAAGGACGATACAGTTGACGGCAAAATCGAAGTGTTGGCAAAACTTTTTGGGGGACAGGGAACAATTAACGTGCCTTCATGGTCGCCTGATAGCAAGCAGTTGGCTTTCGTCAGTTATCAACTGATTCCCCCCGAAAACGCGGCAAAATAAAGAAGGTCACAGCATTTCGAGCATTCAAGTAAACATCCTTCTGTTCAGCGAGTCTCACGAAACGAAATGGGTGAAGAGGTTGTTTAGCGATTCGGCGAGTGTCGGATGGGCGAAAATCGCGTCACGCAGGGTCGTAAACGGTATTTTGCCCGTCATCGCCAATTGCAGCATGGACATGATTTCTCCGCCCTCGATACCCAGCACGGCCGCGCCCAGGATCTGATCGGTATCGCCGTCCACGATCGCTTTCATAAATCCGCGCGATTCGTCCACTTCCAGAGCGCGGGCGACTGAAGACATTGGCATTTTTGCGACGCGAACGTTCTTATTTTGTTCGCGAGCTTGAGCTTCTGTGATCCCGATACGGCCGAGCTGCGGATCGATATAAACAGTGTAGGGCACGAGGCGGCCATCGGTGGTGGCGCTTCCTTTGTCGATCAGGTTGGTGCGCAGGATGCGAAAGTCATCGTAGGAAATGTGCGTGAACGCCGGGCCGCCGTTGATGTCTCCCAGCGCGTAAACTCCGGGCGTGCTGGTCTCCAATTTGGAGTTCACCTTGATAAAGCCGGAACTATCCGTCGCGATTCCCGCAGCACTAAGATTTAGGGGTTCCACATTGGGCACCCGGCCAGTAGCTACCAACAGGTGCGAGCCTTGAATTTCGCGCATTGTGCCAGCCTTCTCGCGGGCGGTTAACAAGACTTGTGAACCAGTTGTTGTAACTCTTTCGGCTGTTGTGTTTAGAAATATGTCGACACCGTCCTGCCGCAAGAGTGCGGCTATTTCATCCGCCACGTCGGAATCCTCGCCACGAAGCAAGCGGTCGCCGCGATGCACAATTGAGACACGGCTGCCGAAGCGTCGAAACATTTGCCCGAACTCGAGGCCGACATAGCCGCCACCGAGAACCAGCAGATGCTCGGGAACGCTATCAACTTCCATGATTGAAGTGCTGTTTAGATATGGGAGATCGTTAAGTCCGTCGAGTTGCGGAATCGCGGGCCGGCATCCCGCGTCGATGAAAATTTTCTCAGCGCCTAAGGTGCGGCACGTCCCATCCTTCAAGCGCACCGTTAGAGAGTTAGGGCTAGTGAAGCTCGCTTCGCCAAAAATCAGGTCGAGGTTCCTGGTCTTTTCCAGGGTGGTTTGGCCTCGATTTCTGAAACTGTCGACGATGTCGCGTTTGCGCTGACGGATTCGTGGCATGTCGATCCGAATATTCGCGGTTTGTACACCATAGTCGGTCGCGCGGCGTGTGAGATACGCGACACGGCCACTGGCGACCATGGTCTTCGTGGGCGTACAGCCTACATTGACGCATGTACCACCGACGTGTTCGCGTTCGAGTATCGCGGTTCGCCACCCCGCGGCAGCAAGCGCCACGGATAAGGGTTTTCCGCCCTGACCTGTTCCGATAACGATTGCCTGGTATTGATCGGTTGCACTCATCGAGGAACTCCTGGCTGAGCGAGAATCTTATTCGAGCAGAATGCGGTTGCCAACTCCAGGCAGTGTCCCAGCCTTACAGCCACAACGTTTGCCGCGCAATAACATAAATGTTAAGAATACGCGGGGTTGTATTGCATCGCGAATCACCGAGGCTCAGGGGCCCAGTGAAGGATCTTATTTTGCTGGATTGTTTGGCGCCGCTCCGTATATCGCACTCGCTACTCTGGGGCTTACTATCGCCGCGAACGGGAAGATGTATGCAGCCACGGAAGCTCGCTCCATGATCGCGGGAACGTTGGTCTTCTTTTTATACGCGTGGCTTTGCGTGTCCTGCGCGCTCTGGTGGATCCGCAAAAAGCATCGGAGTCATTCGCGAAAATAAGCGATTAGCTCTAACCTCGCGCGGCGTCAATATTTTCCGTAAATTGAGTTTCGTTGAGGATTAAGCAGCAGGCTTACTTTTTCTTTACTGCGCGCCTGCCGTCCTTGATACGGCGCCGAGCTTCTCCAGGACCGCGAACGTCAAGCACACGATACTGTTTGCCGGACAGTTCATGGTAGTTTACGAAAAAGTCCTCTAGTTCCTTTATGAAAGCCTTCCCCAGATCGTCCACGTGTTTCACGTGAGCGTAAGTATGGTTCATCAATTCGATGGCCACGACGCGGTCATTACGCTCAGTGTCTTTTTTGTTTTTGCCTTGCTCGCCCTCGATGATTCCTACGGGACGACATTTAATGAGGCATCCCGGATACGCGGGCTCATCCATCAATACCAGCACATCGACGGGATCGCCGTCCTCCGCTTTGGTTGAGGGGATGAATCCGAAGTCGTGGGGAAAGGCCATGCCAGCAGGAAGAACTTTCTTCAGTTCGAAAACTTTCTGGTTATCATCAAAAGCAAACTTATTCCGGCTGCCTTTAGGAGTCTCAATGATGACTTGAATAGTCTCTTTGTCATCTTCATCGTGTGATTGAAGGCGAGACGGGTCGGCAAGTCCATTTTTCGGCGTCTTTTTCTTGTTCATAAATTCTCCTGACTTACGTTTTCACAAGGGTGCCAAAAGGTTCGCCCGCGCGCCTCAGTGCGAAGCTACGTCGTAATTTTCTTCAAAAATAAGTGACTTGGCTTGATTCTGGGCAGTCGTGCTGCGGAATCTGCAGTCGCCAAACTTCGAAAAACATCCGGATTGCACACTACAGTTAAGCACCGCAAATGTTAGTGGTCGATACAGCGAAAACCCGACCCTCAAACGTCCGAGGGGGCAGTCAAGTGGCGTTCCATGTCGCTGTTTCGGGCTGCTGAACTAAAGCGTAAGACACGCTAGAATCTTCTATCGCGCCAAGTCTCGGGGACGCTCCTGGCATTGCCCGTTATTTCGCAAGCGTGTCACAAGAATTCCCTAAGGTCTGGTAGGAGGTCGATTCGCATGTGCAGGAATATTAAAAACCTTTTTAATTTTGAGCCGCCTGTCACGGACGAAGAGATTAGGAATGCTTCGCTTCAGTTCGTGAGAAAGATTAGCGGCTTCAATAAACCGTCGAAGGCCAACGAAACAAGTTTCGCGGCTGCCATCGAAGAAGTCACGCGGGCTTCGGCGCGCCTTCTCCGCTCGCTTGAAACCAATGCCCCGCCGAAGAATCGAGAAGAAGAGGCCGAAAAGCTGAAGGCCCGCGCGGCAGAAAGATTTGGCGATTGATGTTGTGAGGCAGGCAAATTGAAAATGAAAGCGGTGCTGATTTCTTGCCTGACGCTCGCGGCTGCCATGGCGCCACGGGTCAGAGCGTCGGACGTAAAACCGAGCCTGGAGGTTCAGGTGCTCGGTTCTGGCGGGCCGCGAGCGTTTGGCAGAGCCGGATCGAGTTACATCGTGCTAATCGACGGAACGCCTCGGATTTTGCTGGACGCCGGACCGGGCGCATTTGTGCGCCTCGGAGAATTGAATATTGATCTCCAGCAAGTGGATATAGTTTTGTTGACCCATCTTCACATCGACCACAGCGGCGATTTGGCAGCGTTTTTTAATGCACGCGCGCTCACCAGCGATGGACCAATAAAGTATCGGGTGTTTGGCCCGGATACCGCCGGGTTGTTCCCTAAGACGTCGCGATTCGTCGATTTGATGGTTGGAAACAATGGATTGTTCGCATACCAGAAAACGTTTGGTGCGCGGGAAACCTTTGAGGTTCGCGACTTAGCAATTAACCTAAATTCTGGCGTTACAAAAATTGTAGATGAGGACGGTTTGGTCGTGGAGGAAATTGCGACGCATCACGGCGACTGCCCCTCGGTCGCGTATCGGATCACGTATAAAGGGAAATCGGTGGTGTTCTCGGGCGATATGGATGCTTCGGCGGTACCAAATCTCGTCCGACTGGCCAAGAGCGCGGACTTACTGGTTTTCAATTGTGCGGTTCTCGACCCGCCAAATTCGCCAAGTCAACTGTACGAACTGCATACCCCGCCAAAGAAAATTGGCGAGGCTGCAAGGGAGAGCGGTGTAGGACATCTGTTACTAAGCCACATCGCGCCCGACGTTGAAGAAAGCGAGAATGATGTAAAGAAGTCCATCCACGCCTCCTACACAGGACCAGTTGAGTTCGCGACTGACCGTATGCGTGTCTCAGTGGAATATCGACCTCGAGGAGCACATCAACCGTAGTCGGCCGGAAGCAAAAAAGGATAAGGACATAACGATTACGTCGCGAATCAGCTAAGGTCTGTCGGGACTTTCCAAGGCCTCCCGAAGAACCAGGATCGTACCCACGCCGATAGCGGCAGTGACAACCACTTCCGCGAAGCGTCTTTTTCTCGGGAAGCGAGGTTGCCCGCCCGATTTCGCAGCCGGCCCGCATGTACTGTGCTGATGCCCGCGATGGTAATGACTCTGATTTGGAAATCACAAGGTGCCTTCATGGTGACCTCCGCCAACATGGGCCGCTCGTTCTTCGGAATAATGCGAACGCCGGACACGAATACTTCGAAACTCTCGGCCGCAGTATTAAGAGCGAAGACCATTGTTGCTTGCCGCAGCTCCGTGACAGCCCTACTTGCTCCGGGAAAAAAAGCCGCCTCAGACTGACCTGCCATTTGGAGCCGCGTCTGGCTAATCCGCAATTGAACGTGGCCCTGTGACTCAGTCTTGACCACATCGGCGCTATAGAGCGAGGTGCCGCTTGTCAGGAGACCGTTGCTCACGTGGGCTGACTCTGCATCGAGAACTACTCCGACGGTTGGATTTTGCGCCCGACATAATGGCGCCGCCAAGGAGCCCACGATGGCTACCACAAAAGCCGATTTAAGAACCCAATTCATATGGAGTACCCCTTAGGCTGACTCGCCCGGGCGCAAAAGAGAGTGTATTACTATAGTATATTTTACTAGTAGGTAATTACAGTGGAGGCATCGACGCGTGCAGACCGCGCGTCGACCAGCCCAGTAAAGTGAAGGGGCG
>Ga0210409_10002809_pt1 | contig 20189 bp, 20 predicted proteins | sample IncBWH17MmetaG_FD_161649 | JGI IMG/M metagenome (GOLD analysis project Ga0210409, IMG submission 161649) | Forest soil microbial communities from Barre Woods Harvard Forest LTER site, Petersham, Massachusetts, United States - Inc-BW-H-17-M | ecosystem: Environmental > Terrestrial > Soil >...
ACGCAGGCGCCGCGCCCCGTGTCGCGGAGCGTGCGCAAACCGGCGACACCGTCGCCGCTCCTGAAATCGGTGCTGCTCAGCCCGCCGCGAACGGAAACCCCACTTCGCTCATCGCGCTATCCGCTTCGCCTGCGGCTCCCAAGCCGGATGTTCAGCCGCCGCAGGGCAATCTCGCCGCGCGCATCTCCATTTCGCCGGAAGGAACCAAGCCCGGCGTGCCCGATGGCTCACCGAACGCTTCCGTGGACGCATCTGGCGGCGCTGGTGCACCGGCAGCGAGCAGCGGCGGCGGAAAGAGTCCCGTAGGCATCAGCATCAGCGGCGGAAACCCGCAGCCAAACGCCGGCGTTTCTGGGTTGAGCAATTCGCGTCCGAAACTCAGCTTGCCGTCCTCGCGCAGCCTGAGCAGCCGCCCAGAACCCAATAGCAAGGCCGAAGACGTTCCCGAACGCACCGGGCCTCCCAACTTCGCGACACTACCGCCGGGTGCCAAGCCTGAACAAGTCTTTGCCACCAAGCGCGTCTACACGCTCGCCGTCAACATGGCCAATATCAATAGCGCCAGCGGCAGCTGGATTTTGCATTTCGCCGAACTCGGCGGTGGGCCAGCGGCAGTAGTGCTTTCCAACTCGGCCGAGCTCGCCATGCCTGTACCCGTTCGGAAAGTCGATCCCAAGTACCCGCCCGATCTCATCGAGCAAAACGTGCAAGGTGAAGTCGTTCTGTATGGAGTCGTTCGCGCCGACGGCTCTGTGGACAGCATTCAAGTTGCCCGCAGCCTCGACCCTCAGCTCGACGCCAACGCCAAGTCCGCCTTCGCCCAATGGAAATTCCAGCCAGCCTCGAAAGCGGGCACGCCCGTCGACCTCGAAGTCATCGCCCACATCCCCTTCAAAATCCGCGACGACCGCTAGGCTCTGAACTCTCTGTGTCCTCTGCGATCTCTGTGTTCTCTGTGTAAATCTTTTCTGACCGTTGACCGTTGTGCGACCGAACCTCCGCAGCTACGCTCGCCCTTCCACCAGCTTTACCAGCGTGTACAGCGCATGATTGACCGGCGTCGGCACGCCAAGCTCTGCGCCGCGCTGCGAGATGTAGCCGTTCAACGAATCAATCTCCGTGCGCTTTCCGCGCATCATGTCCTGCGCCGTAGAAGAGTAGGCCCCAGCCAGTTGCGTGGCAATCTTGAAGGAACCAGCCAGCGCCACCTGTGGATCCTCAAATCCCGGCGGATGCACACCTGCCGCTTTTGCAACCGCGAGCAGTTCGTAGACCGCCGTTTCGACGAGCTGCCGTGCATCGGGACTAGCCGCAATCTGCCCGTACGTCGCGCGACCCAGCGCCGAAACGGCATTCAGCGCGCAATTCCAGGTCAGTTTGGTCCAAAGTTCGCCCTCGATATTCTCCGCGATACGGCAGCCAACACCGGCTCGTGCAAAGAGTGCTGCAACGCGTTCGCTCTGCGAATTCCTCGGCCCCACGACCAGATCGCCGCGCCCCGCATGCTTCACATGCCCTGGTTCGGGAACGGCCGCCGCCACATAAACCACCGCGGAGAGCGCTTCGATCCCCGATGCCGCGCGAATCTGCTCCGCATTGTCCACACCGTTCTGCATGCTAATGACAATCGCGCCGGGGGCCAACAGCGGCGCGAGCGCGCAAGCCGTCGCGGCATTGTCGGTCGTCTTCACGCAGAAAAGAACGACCTCCGCGCCACGAACATCGCTCAACTCGGTCGAAGCCTCAACGTGCACGCTTTCTTTAAATTGCACCGTGTCGAGAAAAAGCCCGTTCTTCTTCACCGCCTCGACAAACGCTGTGCGGCCAATCATCATCACTGGAGCGCCCGCTCGCGCGAGCATTCCACCGAAATAACCGCCTACCGCTCCGGCACCAACGACAGCAACCCGCCGCCAATTTTGAGCAGATGTCACGCAGTCACCACCGAAATCAGCCGGTCAATGTCGCGCTCCGAGTTATAAAGATGAGGCGACACGCGAATGTTCCCTTCGCGCAAGCTCACAATCACATTTTCACTCCGTAATTTCTGGTAGAGCTCGGCCGTTTTTTCCGGCGACCGCGCCGCAAAGCATCCGTAGGGGCCTCGGCGTGCCGCATCCAGCGGGCTGGCCGGAACGCAGCGGTCTTTTGGCAGACGCTCGTACATCAGATCGATCAGGGCGCGATTGTGTTTCGCCACGGTTTCAGGCCCCACGCGGGCGACAAAATCCGTCGAAACATCCATGGCCACAAGATTGAAATTGAAATAGCTGGCTGGCTCAGCGGTGTCCCAACGTTTCGCGGCCGACGCGGGTTTCGGATTATCGAAATTGAGCGAAGCAAAATTGTCCGAGCCGGCCACTGCCATCCAATAAAATGGCCCCGGCCGCATGTTTGCGATGTGCTCGCTCTTAGCCCAGAAAAATCCTGTGCCAAATGGACTCAGTAGCCCTTTGTATCCCGCGCATACGATAAAATCCGCGCCTAGTTTTTCAACATTCATTGGCAGCGTGCCGCAGCACTGGCTGGCGTCCAGCAAAAGCAAAGCGCCCTGCCCATGGCATGCTTCGGCCACGCGCGCCGCGTCCAGCAGCGAGCCATCATCGAATCGCACCAGGCTCACGGACACGAGCCGCGTTCTCGGCGTCATTGCCGCCAGCAAATCATCAGCTATGATAAATCTTCCGTGCGGCGCAACGATGTTCAGCTTCACGCCTTCGCGCTCTTCCATGGGTTTCCAAACTGTATACTGCAGCGGAAATTCGCCCTTAGCGGTGATGATCTCATCGCCATGCTTCCAGTAGAGCCCATACGCAACCGCGGCCACACCGGTGCTTGCTCCGGTAGTGATCGCAACCTCTTCCGCCTTGCCGCCAATAAGTTTCGCAATCGACGCGCGAACCCGGTTCGGCACTTCGAAGAAAGTCGAGTCTGGCTTGTGATGCGGGAATTTCTTCCACTCCTGTGCCGCTTGTAGCGCTCGCAAGGAAACCTTCGGCATCGGCGATTGCCCCGCAAGATTCAGGTAAGTCGCGTCCTCAAACTCAAACCATTCTTGCCGCCAATCGATGCGAGGAGCGGTGCTTGTGGTGCTCATGTGAGTCTCCTTTGCGGGCCCAGAAGGGATTAGACTCGCCCCAAGCTCCGTCGTTTCCAACATCCAAATTGGAAATTCACCGCGATTTGGAGTGCGGCAGCCCTGCTGCCGCGTTTCTCAGCGACTCGCGCGACTCTATATTCGCCGAGGCTCAATAGATCGAACTAAAAGTGGCCGCGCAGCTCGCGAAATGCAGGCACGATGACAAGTTTTCCGGCTCCCGCCATGACGGGTTCGTGTTCGAGCTGCCACGTATGCTGGTGCGGAATGTAGACAGCATTGAGTCCGATCTTCAGGGCGGGATTGATGTCGCTGCGCGGGCTGTTGCCGATCATCCAGCCCTGTGATTTTACAATTTTGTATTTGCGCACCAAACCGCCGTAAGTCTCGGGATCTTTTTCGCTGACGATTTCGATGAACTCGAAAAAGCCCTGCAATCCGGAACGCTCGACCTTTGCGGCTTGCTCGGCGGGCTCGCCTTTTGTGAACAGAATCAGGCGGTGGCGTTCTGTCAGATAAGCGAGCGTTTCCGGGACACCATCGAGAATTTTCGGCGGCGTGCGTTCCAGTTCCATGACGCGGCCATGAATCTGCGCAAGCGTTTCGCGGCGGACCATTTGGTCCGCGAGCTTCAGGTAGGTTTCCTCGAGCGAACGGCCGAAGCTACGCACGCCGTAGCCGTACTGTCGGATGTTTTTACGCTCTGTTTCATTCAGGATGTGCCGAATGTAGGCGCGCGTGTAGCCGCACGGCTCGACGAGGGTGATGAAGTCCTCGATGAGCTTTTCGAAGAACACGTTGTTCTCCCACAACGTGTCGTCGGCATCGATCAAAAGTGTGTTGCGTCGCATGGGGACTCGTGTTCAGCAACCCTTGTGAAACGAAAGCTAATGCGTACGTCGTTTTATGGCCACGTCAGTCTACCAGTCTTAGAGCATCCTCGGCGATGGCTGCCGCCGCGCCGGGCTTGCCCATGGTTCGTGCAGCGTCTCGCATTCTTCCGAGGCGGGCCGGATCGTCCAGCAATCCTGCGATTTTCCACGCAGCCGCCGGCAAATTGTTGCAGCGAATCGCGGCGCCTGCTTCCAGCAAATGGTCGGCGTTGCGCTCTTCCTGCCCCGGAATCGGCTCGATCAGCGCCATTGGCAATGCGCGCGCCAGCGCTTCCGATGTAGTGAGGCCGCCAGCTTTTCCGACGAGAAGATCGGCTGCAGCCATGTATTTGTCCATGTCCGTGGTGAAGCCCACTGGGACGAGCCGAGGCGCGCCGCCAGAAAGTTTTCCAGCGCCGCTCGATATTTCTTCCAGCCGGTTGCGAACTTTTTCTGCTTTCCCCGCGATTGCGACAATCTGCCACGGACGCTGAAGCACCAGCAAATCGTTGACAAGCTGTTCGACCGGCCCAATGCCGTAACCGCCTGCAGAAATCAAAATCACGGGCGCGGAAGAGTCGAGGCCTAGAGCGCGCCGCGCATCTGCGCGATCCAAAGGCTTGGCAAACAGCGGATCGACGGGAATTCCGGTGACGCGCAATTTTTCTCGCGGCACGCCGATGCGCGCCAAGTATTCGCCAGCTTCGTCGATAGCCACGTAATAGCGGTCGACCGTGCGGCAGAGCCACATGGCGTGCACGTCGTAATCGGTTACAACGATGGCGTTGTGCGCGCGCAATTTTCGTTTGGCGATTAGCCAGGCAACAATTTCCGCGGCTAGGAAATGCGTGGCCACGCACAAATCCGGCTGCACGCGCTTGAGCATTCGAATCATCGGTGCAGTGTTCAGACGATCCATGGCCAGGCGACGCCGCGGATGATGCCAGGGCTGATCGAGGCGGTCGTAAAGCACGCCCATCAATTCCGGCGCACGGCGCACCATGGAAATGTAAGCCTTGTCGTAAACGCGCTGGAAAAGTTTGCTGACGTACTGAATGGTGTCGATGTGTTCCACGGCGCAGTCGCCGCGGGCGGCGAACGCTTTTTCAAGAGCCTGCGCGGCGCGGACATGTCCTGCGCCGGAAGAGGCGGACAAGAGGAGTACGCACGGTTTCGGTTTCATCCCCCGTGCGCTCCGATTTCGGAGGAGCGCATCACGAGGCCTTGCGGCGACCGGCGGCAATTTTTTCGAGCACTCCGCGCGCCACGTTTTGAAGCTCGCCGAAGCGCGTCAGGTAATCCTGAAATTCGTGGTTCAGCGTTTTCGCCTCTTCCGGGCCAAGTTGCGTGCGCAGGATCATGTCGCGCAGCCTGACCGGATGCGGCAGAAGCGCGTCTTCCTTCAATTCTTCGAGCGCAATGCTCGCGTCATAGTGATACATAAGTTCCCTCGCGGAGAAACGAGCCTCGATCGTTCAGATGTGGAACCGAAGGCTCACGCCATTGTACTCGCCGAGCGTGGTCGCAAGCGAGTGCCTGCGAACGGCCGAAAGCCGAGGAAGATTTATGCAGCGGTAGCTGCGGCGGGCATGAATTCGTAGCGTTCAATCTTCGCGGCGATGCCCATGCGCCCATTGGAAGTGGGCTCGACGCGCACGATCTGGCCGAGGCAGCGAATATTGACGTCACCGGATTGCGTCACCTGCTCGGGCAGCGTGATCACAAACTCAATTTCGCTGCCAATGGGGAATTTCGTTTCTGCGAGAAAGTAGAGACCGCGGTAGCTGACGTCCCTGGTTTGCGCCGTGAGTTCGGACCCATGCGGTTCGTGCGGAAGCACGCGCAGCGGCAGCGTCATATTAAAACGCCGTGCTTCGCGGCGGTCGGCTCCGTCGCTCATCGCTCCTCCACTCGGGCTGGAATTTCAACGAACGCTAACATTGGCACCAGCAAACTGCAATGCGAAACTCAGTAAATTACGTTCTAGTACGAGGATTTGGGCCCAAGCCGTGTACTTTGAGGTATCTCGTAATTGGAGTAGTACTGTTACTCCCACAGCGTGCCTGGGTGACTTTTCTTCGCGTTGCGGTACACTCGCACATCTTTTGACTCGACTTATGAGCGCAAGGCACGAATCCCGCAATTTCTTTCTCGCAGGACCCGCGGGGCGTTTGGAAGCCATTCTGTGGAGCCCCAGCTCGGGTTCGCCGCGGCTGGCAGCGCTGGTTTGCCACCCGCATCCGCTGTTCGGCGGGACGATGCACAACAAGGTTGTGTATCAAGCGGCAAAATCGCTGGATGCGCTTGGCCTTCTGGTGCTGCGTTTCAATTTTCGCGGAACGGGAATGAGCGAGGGAAAGCATGATCTCGGCGAAGGGGAACGCGGCGACGTTCGCGCGGCACTGGATTATCTCGCTGCGGAATTCTCGAACATTCCGCTTCTCGTGGCGGGATTCAGTTTCGGATGCTGGGTGGGGCTTCGAACTGGATGCGAGGATGCGCGCGTGACTTCGCTGATCGGGCTTGGAGCGCCGGTGAACAACGCGGACTTTTCGTATTTGGCGCGTTGTGAAAAGCCGAAGCTTTTCGTCCACGGCGCGAATGATATTTACGGCGCGGTGGACAAACTGAAAAGCATGGTTTCTTCGTTGCCAGGAGAAAACAGGATCGTTGTCGTGGAAGATGGCGACCACTTTTTTGTCGGAAAGCTCGACCAGGTGGATGGGGCGATCACGAAATGGATGAGCGAGAGGATTTCGCATCTGGAAAAGCAAAGTTGAAATCGAAGAGAGATTCCTCTCTGCGCAGGCCGACACGTTCGCAGGAGCGAACGTGAAAGAAAAAACGTCGGCCTGCTCCGCTCGGAATGACGGGTTGTGGAGCGGCAGGCATAGAGTCACGCACCTTCGCCACGTGTAAAGAGTTGGGTGAATTGATCAACCGTGGCGGGCGCGATACCCACTAGCTTCGCGTTGGCGTGGACGTGCTCGACGCGCGACATTCCGACCAGGGCCGTGGTGATTCCCGGCGACGACCGCACGAATTGCAGAGCGCGCTCGGCATCATTCTCAAGTCCGAGAGCTTGGGCGACGAACGCCGGTAAATTGCGCGCGACCTGGCCTTGCAGCAGCGACGCACTGGCGACGAGGGTAATTCCAAGTTCGCTTGCGGCTTCCATGACGGTGCGGTCGCGTCCACCGATGGATTGATTGCCGAGCGTCAGAGCTTCCGTCATTCCCAGGTTGAAGGGAAGCTGTATGAAACGGAAGCGGTGTTTTTCGCCGGCAATGTCCGTTGCGATTTGCGCGAATTCGGCGAGTTGCATGGCGTCTCGCGCTTTGGCCTCCTGGCGGAAGCCATTCCAGGTGGCCATTCCATAGAACTGAATTTTGCCAGCGTCAGCAGCGGACTCGAGAAAAATGAAAGCATCGCGGACACGCTCGAGAAAATCCGGGCGCGAGACTTCGGTGAGCTGCGTTTCGGGGTTGTGCAGGTAGTAGACGTCGATGCATTCGAGTTGCAGATTGCGGAGGCTGCGCCCGAGTTGATCTTCCAGGAAGCGCGGAGTCATGCAGTGGCTGCCGGCGACGAGATCTTTCGGCGTAAAGATGCCGGGCTGGATGTATTCTCGCAGAAAATATTCAGTGGGCTCCTCGGGCATCGAGCCGTCGGGAGTGAGATACCCGCCTTTGGTGCAAACCACTAGCTCGTCGCGGGAAAATCCTTTTGCCGCAAGCTGTTTGATAGATGCGCCGATGCTGCGTTCGCTGCGCTGGAAGCGGTAGTTGATCGCGGCGTCGATGAAGTTGATGCCGCTTTCGGCGGCGGCGGCGACCGCTGCCGTGTAGCTCGCGTCTACCTTCGGATCCGGTTGGCCGAGATAGGTGCCGATTCCGAGCGACGACATCACGAGGCCGTGCGCTTCGCGGAAATGGCCGTCGGCAGCGCGCCCGGCGAACCGGTTGGCGTAGCGCTTTGTGCCTTCGAGTGTGGCGGATTTGGTCATGATTTCCTTATCGTTTGCAATCGCCAAGACGGGCACGGCATGCCGTGCCCCTACGAACTATTGCCGGTCGCGGCGGGCTTTTTTGTTGGCGGTTCCTCGGTTTTCGGATTGAGGAGGCGCGAACAGGCCCGGAGAATCTTACGGTATGGCCAGTCCTTTTCGCGAAAGAAAATCTCGCCGTCGCGTGGATTGCTGTAGAACCAGCGGGAGACGAGCGCGAGATGCTCGCCGAGTTCCTCGCGGGCGGAGCTTACGGGTGGCCGCTGGGAGTTCTCCGCGTCTTGCGCGTTCGCAGAGTTTCCCTCCAGATAATCCTTGAAGATATGTTCGGCGGAGCGCGGCTGACTGGCGATTTCTGCGAAGCGCAGGAAGAACGGTTCGGCGAGGCGGCCGCCGTGGATGCCAAAGACCCCGATGGATTGTTCTTCGGCGGCGCGTTGGAGAATTACGGCGTCGAGATTTGCAATGCGGCGGGCAAGTTCAGGACGGAAGCGCAACGCGTCGTCGAGCTTTTCGACGCGCTTGTGGAGTTGCGCGGCGCGCTCGAAATCGAGATCAGCGCTGGCGCGTTCGCGGTCGTCTTCGATGGCGGCGCGCAGCGAGTTGCCGTTGGTGTCGAGGAACTGCACCAGGCGCTGAACTTCGGCGTCGTATTCCTCTTTGGTGCATCCGGCAAAGCACGGCGCGAGACACATTTTCATTTCGGAATAGATGCAGCCGGGAAACGTGGGATCGCGGCGGATTTTGATCTGGCAGCGGCGCACTTTGAACAAGTCGAGAGCCTGCTCGGAGAAGGCGAGCGCGGATTTTCGGGAAGGGAACGGGCCGTAGTAAGCGCCTGCGGTGGGCGCGCCGGTTTCGTCGACAGCAATGCGGCGCGTGACATAGCAGCGGGGATAGGCGTTGCGCAGGCTGATTTTCAGAACGGCGGGCGGACGGAGGCGCGTGAGTTTGCGATAGCGCTGCGGGAAAAGATGCTTGGCGTGCTGATAGTAGGTGAAAATTTGTTCAAGCGCGGAGCCGGTGAGGCGATAGCGAATGCCGCTCGCGAGTTCGCGCAGATTGAGGCGTTTGCTGGTGGGATCGGCGGGGCCGAGGAGGCGCTGCAACCGGCGGCGCAAATCCTGGGTGCGAATCAGAAACGGTTCGCCGTTTTCCGCGCGCGATTCGATCAGGCAAACGGCGGGTTTGGGCGGCAGAACGGAGAAGAAATCTTCTTCCGCGCGCGCGGGATCGAAGGCGAGACCGCAGTCCAGTTCGAGCACGGTGACAGGATATAACGGAACGGAGACGAGGGTTCGTGTTGGAAGAGGGGATACCCCACCCCCGGTGTTTTTTGTAAGAGTGGCAAACACAGGACTTATGCTTGACGCGGCGTCAGGGGTGGTTTGCAGGTTGGAAGGTTTAAATGTTGGAATGTTGAAAAGCGAGGAAGAATCAGACTGAGAGGTGGGGAGAGCGTAGGACGGCGAGTGCGTCGGGCGCTGGAGGGTGGGGCGAATGCGAAACATGGCGGATGATAGCATGGATTGCGATTACTGTAAAGGTAACAGTACCATTATTTTATCATTCGGAGTGGTTGGAAGGAGTTGGCGGGAATTTTGTAGTTTGGTGAGACGGGAAAGAACAGATGGTAAGGCGGGAGCAGGGTCCAATTCAAAACCCGCACGCGCAAAACCGGTGAGTGCGGCACCCGCACGAGGCGATCCTTCTTGCGCTCGAATACGATTCGGCAGAAGATAGCGCGATGAACATTGGAAAACCACTTCTGGCAATCATCTTCGGATTTCTTCTGTTCTTTCCGTCTGATATTTCCTACGCCACCGAGTGCTTGGCACCTCCGCCGCTGAAGCCGATTCATCATGTTTGCGGATTTGTGAGCGATCCATCGGGCGCGCACGTCGCTGATGCGAAAGTGACCATCCTGAAAGAGGGCAATGAAGTTGCAACGATGCAAAGCGGCGCAGATGGGCGATTTGCATTTGAGGAGTTGAAGGCGGGAGAGTACGACGTGCGGGTCGATGCCGAGGGCTTTGTGACTGCAGTCTCGTCGATTGTTTTGGTGAAGCCCGGCGCTGGGTGCAAAAAGGAATTAAGCGTCTCACTCGGAGTGGGCATGAGCTGCTCGATCATCACCCTCGGTAAACCCGAGAAAGCTAAATAAAGCCGCAAGCTCTGGCTTGCGTTCGCTGAACTGTTCCCAATCGTCGGCGAGGCTCCCCGCGTATGGGAAGGTGTGATATACCTCTCACGAATTGAACTAACGGGTGTGCACAAAAGGAGATCCCAATGTTTTGCAGATCGGTCTGGCGAGGTTTGTTTTGCGGCGTGGTACTTGCGTTCTGCTCGGCGGTTTGTTTCGCGCAGAACACGGAGGGGAAGGCGGCACCGGTGATTGATGTGCATGTGCACGCGATGGACGGGAATTTTCCGGGGGTTGCGCCGATGTGTCCGAACACGTCGAAGTTTACGGCTTCGAATCCGAAGGAGAAGGAAGCGCCGTTTGGTTGGGTCGCGGAGGCGTGCACGCCGGAGCTGTATCCGTCGGCGCCGGGCGAGTACATGAAGGATGTGCTGGCGGAGATGGAGCGGTTGAATGTGACGGCGGTGGTGTTTGGGGATCCGAAGAGCGTGCAGAAATGGAAGGACGCGGCGCCGGCGCGGATTATTCCGGGGACGTCGTTCACGGGCGGGATGGGGACGGGGCAACACGTGGCGCTGGACGAGCTGCGAAAGGATTTCACGACGGGCGGGTTCAAGGTGATGGGCGAGATTGGGCTGCAGTATGAGGGGATTTCGCCGAGCGATCCGTCGGTGGACGCCTACTTTGCGCTAGCGGAGGAGCTGGATATTCCCGTGGCGGTGCATATGGGGACCGGCGGGTCGGGACGCGCGAATGTGACGATGCCGAAATTTCGCGGGTCGATGGGGAACCCACTGCTGTTCGAGGAACTTCTGGCGCGGCATCCGAAACTGCGTGTACAGGTGATGCATGCCGGGTATCCGATGGTTGAAGAGATGCTGACGCTGCTGCAGGCGAACTCGCATGTGTATGTGGACGTGGCAGGGTTGATCTGGAGCTATCCGATCAAGGAAGTGAACCGGTATATCGAGCGGCTGGTGGATGCGGGGTTTGAGGACCGCGTGATGTTTGGGACGGACCAGTTGCTGTGGCCGAAGTTGATGGCGTATTCGATCAGTGTGATTCAGAACGCGGATTATCTGACGCCGGAGCAGAAGAGAGATATTTTTTACAACAATGCGGCAAGATTTTTGAGGATGGATGTAGGGCAGGGGAAGTGAGGTGGGTGGCTCCGTTATTCCTGAGGTGCGCCGAATGCCTCGGCTTGTTGCTTAGTGAACACGCCACCCGAGAATGGCGCGAATCAGAATGTTCGCGTCGAGAACGACCATGTCAGTGGGCAGTGCGATTGCCGCAGCGACGGAGCTCCTTGAACTCGGCTACGAACTCTTCTTCGTCGACGGATGACGCCCTAAAGGGCGTCGCTACGATTTCGACTGCAGTGAGCGAATCGGAAGTTGAAGGCCTGTGTCGCACCTACCGCGCTCAGCGCCGGGAAAATACTACGGTGTCAGCACATACCTGATGCTGACGCCGGCGACGGTGGGCTTCTTTAGGGACACTTGAGCGTTTTTCGGGTAGGAAACCGAAAGGGAAGTATTTGATTCCCAGTTGACCTTTATTTCGATTTGCAGCTTGGCTTCCGTTGGTACCGCGTGATTTTCGTCGCCGACAATGAAGGCGTTTCCGCGGTCTGATGGCGAGGATGCGCTGCTGCTCAAGATACTGACTTGCTCGCTGGAGTCAATGGGGGTTCCACAACCTCTGTCAAAAACTACTGCTTTCAGTTTGCCATCCGGAGATTTCGTTTCGGACACGACCGCGTAGTCGCATAAATCGCCGCATCCGCAAGCAACGATGCAAGCGACGAACGTGGCAAAAAGGGATAAACGCCTCACTGTGATTTCAGAACCCAAGAGGAGATGACTAGGCGCTGGATTTCACTCGTGCCTTCGTAGATTTCGGTGATGCGGGCGTCGCGGTAGTGGCGCTCGACGGGGTATTCGCGGCTGTAGCCGTTGCCGCCGTGGATTTGGATGGCTTTGTGGGTGACGCGGGTGGCCATTTCGCTGGCGAAGAGTTTGGCGATGGCGGCATCCATGCTGAAGCGGGCGCCGGTGTCTTGCTTCCAGGCGGCTTTGCGGACGAGGAGGCGGGCGGCGTCGATTTCCGTGGCCATGTCGGCGAGCATGAATTGGATGGCCTGGAATTGCGAGATGGGATGGCCGAAGGCTAGGCGTTCTTGGGAGTAGGTGCGGGTGGCTTCGAAAGCACCCTGAGCGATGCCGGTGGCTTGCGCGGCGATGCCGATGCGGCCGCCATCGAGCGTGGAGAGCGCGACTCTGTAGCCTTCGCCTTCGTTGCCGATGCGATTGGCGGCGGGGACTTCGCAATCGGTGAAGATTAATTCGCAACAGGCGGTGGCGCTGATCCCGAGCTTTTTTTCTTCTTTGCCGGTTTTGAAGCCAGGCGTGCCTTTTTCAACGACGAGCGCGGTGATGCCTTTTTCCCCTTTTTCGGGATGCGTGTTGACGTAGACGATGGCGGCGTCGGCTGCGCCGCCGTTGGTGATCCAGGCTTTGGTGCCGTTGAGGATGTATTTGTCGCCGCGAAGGATGGCTTTGGTTTGCAGGGCAGCGGCGTTGGAGCCTGCTTGGGGTTCGGTGAGAGCGTAGCAGCCGATTTTTTCGCCGCGCGCGTAGGGCTCGAGGAATTTCTTTTTTTGTCCGGCGGCGCCGTAGCGATGAATGGGATCGCAGTAGAGAGAATTTTGGACGGAGAGGATTACGCCGGTGGAGGCGCAGCAGCGGGAGATTTCTTCGATGACGATGGTGTAGGCGATGTGGTCGAAACCGGCGCCGCCTTCGGATTCGGGGATGGCGATGCCAGTGAGGCCGAGTTCGGCGGCTTTTTTGAATGTGGCGTGGGGGAAGTGGCCCGTTTCGTCGAGTTCTTTGGCAAGAGGACGGACTTCGGATTCGGCGAATTCGCGGACGGTTTTTTGGAGCAGAGATTGTTCTTCGGTGAGGTCGAGATTCATGAGTGAGATTAGTTTAGCGCAGAAGAAGAAAAAGATTTACACAGAGGGCGCGGAAGTCACGGAGGGCACGGAGAATAAAAAAGCAGATTCCTCGCTTCGCTCGGAATGACAATGTTGTTCCGAGATTAGCTCGCTAGGGCTTTGCGCAGGCGTTCGTAGGTGACGTGCAAGTCTTCCGGGTGAACGCGGGTTTCGCCTGTCACCGTCATGAAGTTGGAATCACCGAACCAGCGCGGGAGGACGTGAAGGTGCAAGTGTCCGGCGACGCCGGCGCCCGCTGCGCGCCCCAGGTTCATGCCGAGATTCATGCCATCCGGTTTGTAATTTGACTGAAAGGCTTTCTCGACGCGCTGCGCGAGCTTCATCATTTCGCCGAGCGCGTCGGAGTCGCACAAGTTCAATTCCGCGGCGTGCGCGTAGGGGACGATCATCACGTGCCCCGATGTGTAGGGAAAGCGATTGAGGATGACGAACGTCTTCGCGGCGCGATAGACGATCAGCGTTTCGTCATCCTTGTTGCGCGTGACGGCATCGCAAAAAATGCACTCGGGCTGCTTGCCGGCCGTCACTTGCTCCATGTATTGGTAGCGCCACGGGGTCCAGAGATAGTCCATCGACAAGCGTCCTCAGGAAAAAGTTGCGCTGACAGCATAACGCAAAAGTGTGTGTGAGTCGCAAGGGCGTGCCCGCGGCCGCAAGAGCAGAGTTCAGCGATGAATCAAAATCCGTGAGGAAGGCTAGAGCGGTCTAAGGATGCTTCGCGTCGCCAGAAGCGGGTGCAGTAGAGGTTGCTCCTGCCGAGGCAGCTGCTTCCGAGGTGTTTACAAAATCCTTGAGCTCTTTGCTGGGCTTAAAGAATGGAATCTTTTTCGGCGGGACTTCTACTTTTTCGCCCGTCTTGGGGTTGCGCCCCACGCGACCGCGGCGCTGGCGCGTGCGGAAACTGCCGAAGCCGCGAATCTCGATCTTGTCGCCGTTCTGCAGGGACTCGATGATGCTGTCGAAGATGGTCTCGACGATGGTCTCGGACTCCTTGCGGGGGAGTTCGGTGATGCGCAGCACCTCTTCGATGAGGTCGGCCTTCGTCAGCGTCAGTTGCTTGGTCATCGTGCCTATGCCTCGTTGCAGAGCCAGTGTATCAGCGCTCGCAGGTTCTTGGTGCGAAACGGTTTAGAGGGGCCGAACGCGCCCGGTTGACCCTCTTCCTATCATTAAATTGACCCGCAGGTAAATGAAATTGTGCTGCCCCTATTGCCTTGCCGCCGAGGCGCCCTGGGAAGCACAGCCCGGTTTGTTGCAAAAAAGCTTTTCGTCAACCGTCTGTTGTCTAAAGCCAGAAGCCTAACGGGCCGACAACTTGGACTTGAGCGCGTCGCCAATGGTCGCGGTCGAGGAAGACTTCGACGTGGACGTGGAGCGGTACTGCTCGATCTCTTTGCGCTCGATTTGCTTGGCGGCGGCGCGATAGCTCAAACCGATGCGGCGCGTCTCCGGGCTGATCTTGATGATCTTGAAATCGTACTCCTTGCCGGGCTCGAGCGGACCCGCGCTCTTCAGCGGACCGGTGGTGGTGCGGTGCATGGGAGAGTGGCCCTCGTCGCGGCGCTTGCGTTCTTCGATTTCCGTGTTGTGGCAGAGAGCTTCGATGTTGTCGCCCAGCTCGACGAAAGCGCCGAACGTAGCGATGCGCGAGACTTTACCTTTCACGATCTGGCCGACCTTGTGCTGCTTGAACCATTCGCCCCAGATATCGTTCACCTGCTTGATGCCGAGTGAGACGCGGCGATTTTCCGGATCGATCTTCAAAACTTTCGCGGTGACCGGTTCACCCTTTTTGAAGACTTCATGCGGGTTCTTAATGCGCTCTGTCCAGCTTACGTCGCCGACGTGGACGAGGCCGTCAAAGCCTTCTTCGATTTCAACAAAGGCGCCGAACTCGGCGATGTTGCGGACTTTTCCGGTGACGATGGTGCCCACCGGATACTTATCGGCAACCAGCAGCCACGGATCGGGCAGCGCTTGCTTGATGCCCAAGGAGACACGACGGTCGCTGGGCTTGATGTCCAGTACGACGACGTCGACTTCTTCGCCGACTTTGGCAACTTTCGAAGGATGCTGGGCTTTTTTCGACCAGCTCATCTCTGTGACGTGGACGAGGCCTTCGATCCCCTGTTCGAGCTCGACGAATACACCGTAATCCACGACGCCGACAACTTTGCCTTTCACTTTGCCGCCAGCGGGGTATTTTTCCGCAGCGTTCACCCAAGGATCGGGCATTAGCTGCTTCAGGCCGAGCGAAACGCGCTGCTTTTCCTTGTCGAACTTCAGGATGATGACGTCTAGCTCTTGCTCCGGCTTCACGACGTCGGAGGGATGCTTGACGCGGCCCCAGCTCAGGTCCGTGAGATGGAGCAGGCCGTCGATGCCGCCGAGATCGACGAAGGCGCCGTATTCGGTGACGTTCTTGACGTGGCCGTGGACGACTTGGCCTTCAGTGAGCGTTTCCATTAATTGGGCGCGCTTGGCGTGGAGCTCTTCTTCGAGGATGGCGCGGCGGCTGACGACTACGTTGCCCCGGCGGCGGTTGAGCTTGGTGACGCGGACTTGGACTTCGGTGCCGTTCAGATCGTCGAGGTTCTGCGTCGGGCGCAGATCAAATTGCGAGCCGGGCAGGAAAGCGCGGACGCCGATATCGACGACGAGGCCGCCCTTGATGCGGTCGACCACTTTGCCGGTGATGGTTTCCTTGGCCTTGTACGCGGCTTCGATTTTTTCCCAGGTGCGGCGGCGCAGCACCTTTTGATACGAGAGAATCGTGAAGCCGTCTTTGTGCTCGCCAGTGCGCTGCACTTCGATCGTGGCGTTGGGCTCGGGACGCGGAATGTCGGTTTCGGAGAATTCCGCCGCAGGGATGAGGCCTTCGGTCTTTCCGCCGAGGTCGACAACCACGCCGTGTTCCGTATAGGCGACCACCTTTACTTCGATAATTTCGTTTTGCGAGGCAGCCTCGTGCTGCTCGTCGTACTGCTCCATCAGCTTGCTCATCTCTTCTGAGCCGGCCGCTTCTTCGGCGGCAGCCGTGGCTTCGGCGTCGGCTGGCGCAGCTGCGGCGTGCGCTTCCGCTGCGACTGGAGCTTCCGCAGCTTTCGCAGGTTCTTGCGGGGCTTCGGCAGGAGCAGCCGAGTGATCGTGCGACTCCGCGCCAGCGTCGCTAGCATGCGCCACAGGCTCGGGCGCGCTTGCTTGCGCCGTGTTCACTTCTTCTGGAGTGCTGTTTTGAGCTGGTTCTGAATCAGGTGCGGGTGCCGCTGCGGCTGCTGAGTACTGGTTGTCGTGGTCGGGTAACATAAGTTGTTGGCCTCCGGAAGATAACTTCTATTCTGTCCAGCCCGGCTAAGCCGGGATAACGCAAAACGTCGATAAGATTCCTTGCGAATTCCCTGACAGGGTTCCTACAAGGAGGTTAACCGCCGAGCGGTCTTTCGGGACAATGCTGCGGGCGTTTCGAGGCGCGCTGCAACCTTAAAAGGATACTCGCCGCCTCCGCTTTGTGTCAATGAAACGCGTTTAGGCGAACGGGCCCCACCCCTGCTCGCGGACCCCTATGTCATTGTGATGCAAACCCGCGGCAAACATTTGGCTATGCCGGATATTTTTTCAGCAGGTTGCGAGCACGCGCTCTCATCGCTGGCGTTCCGGATTGCACTGCTTCCTCGAGAAGGTGCTTGACCTTGCTGCGCAGATCGGCGTCGTTTTGTGAGAGGTCAGCTAGCCCTTGCATAGCAAAAGTCTTCACAACCGAGCTGCGATCCTCGAGGTATCGCTGCAATACTGCTGCTGCGCGGTGGTGTTGTGGAGCAGTAAGGCGAAGCCGCGGAATCATGGCCGCGAGATGCCAGCGCAACTCGATCTGTTCGGCTTCGGCGAGCAAGCCGAGGAGTTCCGTTTTGTAGCGGTCCAGCAGCCGCGGCTTCTGCGCGGAAACTTTCTCAGCAGCATCCGCCGCGCGCATCCGCACAACGGGGTTTTCGTCCCAGAGGCACTTGATGAGCTCGCGAAAACGTCGCGACTCTTTGAGAACGAGCCGGGCCACCTCGTTCGCGCGTCCGATGGAACGCTGGTCCGGACCCTCGAGCATTGCCGTGATTTTTTTCCGAGGCATGTTGCGAAAAGGTGTCTTGCGAAGATCTAGGCGCGGGCGCGGCCGGCTTGGGTGCTTTCGCGGCGGAAATCGGGGGCGATGACTTCGACGGTGCGGCACATTTCGAAGAGGCGGGAGCGCATGCGGCTGCCGATTCTTTGATCGAGGGAATCTTCGCGGGTGGGCATAACGAGTTTTCCGCTAGGGAGGCGGGTGGCTTCGCCTTCTTGCGCTGGATTGTCGTAGTAATTCGTGGTGATGATCGTGGTGCGCCGTTCGTTGTAGCGGGCGTTCAGAACGATGCCGACGATGTCGCGGACCCAATCGGACGGCTTGCTCGCGCCAAGATCGTCGAGGACTAGAATCTCGACGGTGCGGATGGGTTCGAGGATGCTCATTTCAGTGGATTCGCTGGCTGGGTTGTAACTGGCTTGGATTTCTTTCAAGAGTTCGCGGTAATCGCAGAAGAGGCCGGCGTGGCCGCGGCGAATTAAATCTTTCAGGGCGGCTACGGCGAGATGAGTTTTGCCTACGCCTGACGGCCCCATCAGCAGCAGGCCTTTTTCGGCGGCGCCGGGGTAATCGCGAACAAATCCCTGGGACAGGAGCTTGGCTTTTTTCAGAGAGTCGGTTTGCTGCGGCGTTGCGCCGACATCTGTGCTGTAGCTTTCAAAATCACAATGCTCGTAGCGTTTGGGGATGTGCGCGCGCTCGATGACGCGCTCTGCGCGATCCCGCATGCCGCAATCGCAGGCGACCGCGACCTTACCCGCGGCTCCATCAGGCCGCTGGACGAGCTTCCAGCCAGTGCCTTTGCAAAGCGCGCAATTCTCAAGCGCCATGCGGACAGCATACGTTCGCGGAGGCGGAACGGCAAGCTGTGGAATGTGGGAATTAGCGGCTCGAGCGGCGATAGCGGAGCAGGTTTTCTTAACGCAGAGTTCACAGAGGATACAGAGAGAATCGAGGAAGGATAACGCAGTGGCGCGGAGTTAACAGAGGTTTCGCAGAGAAGAGCGAGGAGACCGAGCTAGGAAGTGCGGGAGATGCGCGGAGTGGCGCGCACGATGGCGTGCCGTGGTTCTTTGTTCTGGGAATGCAACGAGGCTACGCGCGACAGTTCCTGCTGGACCACGGTGGCGAATTCCGTCATTTGGCGTTCCATCTCGACCATTTTTTCGCGCATGTTCAATATGATTTCGATGCCCGCCAGGTTTACGCCCATGTCGCGCGCCAGCGTCAGGATGACGTCGAGGCGTTCGAGGTCGGAATCGGTGTAGAGGCGTGTATTTCCCTGCGAGCGTGACGGTTTGAGCAGGCCGACGCGTTCGTAGAGGCGCAGCGTTTGCGGGTGGAGCTTGTACAGCTCCGCTACGGCGCTGATCATGTAGCCGGCTTTGGCCCGTTTTCTGGCTCGCTGTGGCATTTGTTGCTCTCTCTGCTTCATTCGCGAACTTCACGCCCTTGCATTCCCGCAGCCGGGCACGGCGTGCCGTGCCCCTACATTTTTACAGGCGGGAGTGGTGGCATGGCGTCACACTCCCGCTTTCGTGAATAAATCTTTGCGCGGATCTTCCGGCGCAATCGTTTCTAGTTCTTTCATCAGGTTGCGGACGCGTTCATCTGTCGGGGGCGGCACCACTACCTGGATTTCGACGTACTGATCGCCGCGCGAACCGTTGCGTGCGCTGGGCACGCCTTTTTCTTTCAGGCGGAGCGTTTTGCCGCTGTTTGTTGCCGGGGGGATGCGTACCAGCGAGCGGCCGTCGATCGTGGGGACTTCTACTTTCGCGCCTAGCGTGGCTTCGCTTACTGTGACTGGAACTTTTGTATACAGGTCGTCGCCGCGGCGCTCGAAAAAAAGATGCGGCCTCACGTCTACCCGCAAATACAAATCGCCGGGAGGCGCGCCCATCGTTCCGGCGTTGCCTTTGCCGGGTACGCGGACGCGCGAGCCACTGGCCACGCCTGCCGGAATGCGCACGTCGATGGTTTCGGTGCGGCGCAGGCGGCCTTCGCCGCTGCACGTTGGGCAGACTTTGCGGATTTTGCCCGTGCCGCCGCAGCGCGTGCAAGGGACATTGAATTTCATTTTGCCGGCGGCTTGTTGGATGGTGCCGGAGCCGTGACAGGTCGGGCAAGTTTGCGCGGAGCCTACCGCGCCCGTGCCATGACACGTTTCGCAGGTATCGAGGCGCGTGATGGTCAGTTTCTTGACCGCGCCGCGGACGGCATCCCAGAAGTCGATTTCGATCTGATATTCGAGGTCGCCCCCGGGCTCATGCTCCGGTTCTTCGCCGCCGCCGCGGCCACCGCGAAAAAACTGGCTGAAGAGATCGCGGAAGCTTGCGTTGCCACCCTGCGCGCCCGAGCCACCGCCAAAATCAAACCCGCCAAAATCGAAATTTACGCCTTCTCCATCTTGTTGCGGCGCGCCTCCCGGCCCGCCGGGAGGAATGTTGTCGCTGTAAAAGCCGTACTGGTCGTACATCTGCCGCTTTTTCGTGTCGGAGAGAACGTCGTAGGCTTCTTGCAGTTGCTTGAATTTTTCCTCGGAGGATTTGTCGCCGGGATTCAGGTCGGGATGGTACTTGCGCGCGAGTTTGCGGAAAGCAGTGCGAATATCTTTCGCGTTCGCCTTCTTCGAGACCCCTAATAGTTCGTAATAATCTTGTTTGGCAGTTGTGGCCATGTGAACCAGTTAACAGTCGACCCTTCGCATAGGCTCAGGGCAAGCAGTCTAAAGTTGAAAGTTCAAAAAAACAGTTACGACGAGCCATAAAGCAAGGAGGGGCGCAGAATGCTGCGCCCCTACAAGCTAAGCAGTGTTAGTTTGGCCGCTTGGTTTCGTCGACGTCGACGTATTCGGCGTCGATCACGTCGCCGGGCTTTTTGTCATTCGGGGCGCCGCTCGAAGTTGAGCCCGCACCGCCACTTGCTCCAGCACCAG
>Ga0210409_10002810_pt1 | contig 20181 bp, 14 predicted proteins | sample IncBWH17MmetaG_FD_161649 | JGI IMG/M metagenome (GOLD analysis project Ga0210409, IMG submission 161649) | Forest soil microbial communities from Barre Woods Harvard Forest LTER site, Petersham, Massachusetts, United States - Inc-BW-H-17-M | ecosystem: Environmental > Terrestrial > Soil >...
CCGGAAGCCTTACGATAAAACCGCCAGCGTCACCGGCATATATTCGCTGGCCATTTTCTTCAATGGAGTTGGAATGAAACGCATGCGTCATCGTAGCCGCAAAGTCGCCAACCTTCTGCGAGCCTCCTTTGTTTGCCGGCAGGCACTGCGCCCCGGTGTTCTTCGACTCCAGCCACAGATACGTTTCGAACGTCGCCACAATTTTGGGTTTGAACTGCTTTGCGAGAGGCAGCAAGTCGCCCATGTGATCGGTATGGCCGTGCGTCAAAAAGATCGCGTCCAGCCGCGCCACTTTCTTCAGTGCCTCCGGGCACTTGGGATTGGTCATTACCCAGGGATCGATGAGCGCCACCTGCCCGCTCGGCGTGGTCAAAGCAAACGTGCTGTGCCCGTAATAGGTAATTTTGTTTCCCTTCAGGTCCAACATCGCGCCCCTCCGCTACGACTCTTCGGCGAGTCTCTCGCTTCGATCGTTTTTGGTCTACTTGGCGAGAAGCATGCGAATCGCCGCGTCATAGGTCTCCTGGCTGCTGGAGCCCACCAGGTGCCCGATCTGTGTCCCATCCTTGGCATAGAAAAACGAAGCCGGAATAGCGCCATTCCACCCGGGCATCACTCCCTGCGAAAAGGCGTTTTCCTCGCCCTTCTTCTTGCGGTAGTTGGGAAAGATGGGTTTGTACCGCGTCAGGAATCTACGCATTAGGATCAAATCTCCGTCCTGGTCCAGGTCGACGCCTACAACCTTCAGACCCTGCGGCGCGTATTGCTTCGCCAGTTCATTCAGCATCGGATATTCATCGCGGCAAGGCTCGCACCAGGTGGCCCAGAAAGTGACCAGCAAGGGTTTTCCTTTGTATTGGTCCAGGATTTTCTGGTAACCCTGAATGTCAATCAACTGGGGGTCCTTCGGGGCAGCGGATTGTGCCGCCGCCAGCATCACCCCCGCGATCACCATCAGTCCCGCAAGTGCTATTTTCCGGTTCATTCGTTATCCTCACTCCTTTATTCTAGCTTTGACGCCCCCGGGTTGAGAATCTGGAAGGTCCCACGTAGAATTAAATGCAGGTGCTTGCGATTAGGCAGTACCGTGGTATGGTTATCGCTCGCCTCTGGGACCAGGGAGGCTCCGGTTTGCCTGCTAAAGGAGATTTTGTATGGCTTACGTGATTGCCGAACCTTGCATCAACACCAAGGACACTGCCTGTGTTGACGTCTGCCCCGTGGACTGCATCCACCCGCGCAAAGACGAACCGGCCTACCAGACCGAGACGATGCTATACATCAATCCCATCGAATGCATCGATTGCGGCGCTTGCGTTCCCGTTTGTCCCGTGACCGCTATCTTTGCCCTCGAAGATCTTCCCGAAAAATGGCAGCAATTCACGGCCATGAACGCGGACTGGTACAACAAGTAGCCTGCCGTCAGGAGCGCCTCCTTTGCGCGCATATATTCCGGACTAAACTCTCTAGAAGCGCCTCGACTTCTTCGCGGCGTTTTTTGGTAGCCAGGCTTGCAGGCTTCCTTTTTTCAATCCCGCTCATCCAATCAGCTGCAATCTTTTGATCGTTACTGGAGATTTCTTTGCGCCTACGGTTCGCGCGCTGCTTCACAGCGTTGTTTGTCGTCACTCTTCCTGCCGTCCCTTCGCTCATCGCGCAGACCCATCCAACCGCGAAGCCTCATCCCGCCTCACGGTCGCGCACCCTTGACGGCAACTACGCTGGCACGCTGCAAGCCGCTGACGCACAACTCCACCTGGTTCTCCATCTCAGCAAAGCCGCCAACGGATCGCTGCACGCCTCGCTCGATAGCCTGGATCAAGCCGTGTACGCCATCGAGGCCAGTTCGATCTCTTTCGCCGCGCCAACGCTCAAATTCTCAGTCGCTTCCGCCGCGGCGCACTTCGAGGGCAAAGTTTCCGCGGACTTCCAGACCATCGAGGGTGAATGGATACAAGGAAATGTTTCGCTGCCTGTCGTATTCCATCGCCAGGCGGCGAACGCTGGTTCGCGCAAACCCTCCGAAGCCATTTTCCCGGTGGAAGGGAATTGGCAGGGTGCGATGGAGGTTCACGGTCTGCGGCTGCGCTACCAACTACACGTTTCGCACGACACCGAAGGCGAACTGGTTGGCGCCCTCGATAATCTGGATCAAGGTGTCATCGGGCTACCCGCAGTGCGCGTTTCGTTGAAAGAGGACAATTCCTTCCATTTCGAAATCCCTTCGGTGGCAGGAATTTTCGATGGCACGTTTGATCCCGCGAAAAATACCATCATCGGCGACTGGTCTCAGACCGGTGCCGAACAGAAGATGGAATTCAAGCGCTCCGATCAGCCGCTGGAACTCCGCCGTCCGCAGACTCCGGTGAAGCCGTACCCGTATGGTGAAGAGGAAGTCTCATTTTCCAATACCGCTGCGAACGTCACGCTTGCGGGAGCGCTTACCCTTCCCAAGGGCACCGGGCCGTTTCCGGCGGCAATTCTCATCGCTGGCTCCGGGCCTTACGATCGCGACGAGGCGCTCGCTAATCACAAACCGTTCATGGTCCTCGCCGACTATCTTACGCGGAAGGGAATCGCCGTTCTTCGCTACGACAAGCGCGGCATCGGCAAATCAACCGGTTCAGCGGACAGCGCCTCCACGCTCGATCTCGCTTCCGACGCGCAAGCCGCCCTGGCCTATCTGAAGACGCGCAAGGAGGTCGACGCTGCGAAAATCGGCCTGATCGGGCACAGCGAGGGAGCCATGATCGCTCCCTATCTGGCCACGCATTCCACGGACATCGCTTGGCTTGTCCTTCTGGCACCACCCGCTACGAAGGGCGAAGACACCCTCGTCAATCAATCCGAGATGATCGGGCGCGCCGGAGGTCTGTCCGAACCGCAACTCGTTGCCAGCCTCACGTTCGATCGCGAAGCTTACGATTTGGTGCGCAAGGAAAAAGAACCTTCCGTGCTGACGGAAAAGCTCAACGCCCTGGTGAAGGAAACCGGTCTTGACGCCGCAACGCCCCCAACCGCTCTGGAAACACAGTTGCGCATGCTCAGCTCGCCCTGGTTCCGCTTTTTCCTCGACTATGATCCCCTTCCCACTCTGCAGGCGCTCAAAACTCCGGTGCTCGCTCTGTATGGCGAAAAAGATCTTCAGGTTCCTCCCAAAGCGAATCTTCCCCTGATCAAAAAAGCGTTTGCCGATTCCGGCAACACCGACGCCGCAAGCACCACGCTTCCCGACCTCAACCACCAATTCCAGCACTGCTTCTCTGGCTCGCCCGCGGAATACTCAGCCATCGAAGAAACGTTCTCGCCGGATACGCTGAAACTCATCTCGGAGTGGATCCTCCATCACACCCGATAGTCGCTTTCAAAGTACACTCCAGCATTTCTGATGGAAACCCGTGAATATTATTGAATAGATATTCTCCCTCTTTTACTCGAATCGTCCCTTCTCTTGGTATCATGGAACGTGCTTGACATGCCCCAATCCAGCCAGCCTTTCCACCTCGTTCTCATCATTCATGCCCATCAGCCCTCTGGCAATTTCGAGCATGTTTTTGAGCAATGCTACTCCAACTCCTATCTCGCATTTCTCGACCTTCTGGAAAAGCATCCCACCATTCGCGCTGCCATTCATTATTCCGGTCCGCTCCTTCTTTGGATTGAGAAGCACCATCCGGGCTATTTTGTCCGCCTTCGACAACTTGTAACCAGCGGCCAGATCGAACTGATTGGTGGCGGCTTTTACGAACCCATTCTCATTTCCATCCCCGAACCCGATCGCATCGAACAGCTCAATCGCCTGGCCGACTACATTGAAAAACGCTTTACCAAGCGGCCGACCGGATGCTGGCTCGCGGAGCGTGTCTGGGAGCCGCAACTCCCCTCAACCCTTGCTGCCGCCAATGTCGCCTACACCCTCGTGGACGATCTGCCCTTCCTTGCCGCTGGATTCGAGCCCGAAGAGCTCTTTGGCCCGTACATCGCCGAGGATCGCGGCAAGACCGTTTGGCTGTTCCCAGGCCTGAAGGAGCTTCGCTACTTGATTCCCTTTCGCAAAGTCGAAGAATGCATCGAGTTCTTCCGGAAGGCCGCGGAAATTCGCCCTGGCGGCGTGGCATCCTTTGGCGACGACATGGAAAAGTTTGGAGTCTGGCCGGGCACTCATAAGCATTGCTACTTGGACGGCTGGCTGAAATCTTTCTTCGTTGCGCTGGAAGAGAATTCTTCCTGGCTCAAGACCATCACGCCTGCCGACTACATCTCGTCGCACCTGCCTCTTGGCCGCGCCGACCTTCCCACCGCTTCCTACGCCGAAATGATGGAATGGGTGCTGCCTACAAAAGTCCGTCAACGATTTTTTGCGATTTACAAGGAATTTGAACGCCGCCCGGACCTTCTCGCTTTCTTTCGCGGCGGCGCCTGGCGCGGTTTTTTCCGCAAATATCCCGAATCCAATTTGATGCACAAAAAGATGCTGCACGTCTCGGCGCGCGTCGCTTCCATTCCGCTGCGCCGCTCCAGCTCAGAACACGCTTCCCAGGTCCTGGAGGCGCGCGACCTTCTTCTGCGCGGCCAGAGCAACGATGCGTACTGGCACGGAGTATTCGGCGGCCTCTATGCCCCGCACCTTCGCACGGAAGTTTGGCGCAACCTGATTCGCTCCGAGACGCTTGCCGACCAGTTGACGCCCGGCGGCATGCTGCCGCGCGTCGAGCTTCTTGACTACGATGCGGATGGAGCACCGGAGCTTCTCTTCACCGCTCCGGAATACCAGGCGCTCCTCAAGCCCTCGGATGGTGCCACGCTTTCCGCATTCGATTTTCGGACTGCCGCCGCCACCATTATCAATTCCGTGCTTCGCCAGCCGGAGGCTTATCACGCGCGTCTTCGCGAAGCGGCCGCGACCGGATCGCCCAACGTCGGCGCCGTCTCCATTCACGATCAGGTGCGCGTCAAGGAGCCCAATCTCGAACGCTTCCTGCGCTACGACCGTTTCACGCGAAGCGCTTTCCGCATTCTCCTGTTCGATCCTTCTCGTTCTCAATTTGATTACGACGCTCTTCAACTTGGCGAACTTGCCTCCGTTGCTGCCGGCCCGTTTCAAATTCGCAAGTCGTCGCCGGACTATGCCGTCCTGGCTCTCGATCAATTGCTGCCCGAATATGCGGCCGATCCAGCCAATCCGCCTCGCTTGCGTATCACCAAGCGGTTTTTGTTTGGTCCAGCGCCTCAGGGTTGTGAGGTTAGTTGCGACGTCGAGATTTCACTCTCCAAGACTCTTTCCCGGCCGCTGCTGTTCGGCATCGAATCGGTCATCAATTTTCTGGCGCCTAGCGATTCCGATCGCTTTTTCGTGACGCCGGAAGGCCCCAGGAATCTGCGTTTCTCCGGAACCCTTGCCACTCCACTACTGCACATGGAGGATGGATGGCAGCGTGTCCGCGCCTCGCTTCATGCGCCCGCATCCAGTGAATTCTGGGTCGCTCCCATCGAAACCGTCTCGGAATCGGAAGGTGGGTTCGAGCGCGTGTATCAAGGCTCTCAGATTCTTGCTGTCTGGCGCCCCGATCTCACTGTGCACACATCTTTTTCTTCCCGCCTGTTGTGGCGCATGGAATCATTCTGAGTTCGTTCCCAGCCGCAGAGTTTTTCGCTGATCTTGGTTGCCGCAAAAAAGCTCTTTGCTATGACTTGATGCGCAGCATCTCGCGTAGTTTCGCCAGCATGTCTTTGATGCCGGTAGCCTTTTGTATCGCGTCTCCCAGGTTTCCCGATTGAGCCGCCGCGGTGGCATCCGCCCAAGCCTGTTTCAATTGCGCGTATTGGCCTTTCGCCGTTGCCAGCACAGATTTGTCCATGCCCTCCGGCATCCTCGCTCCATGTGAATAGGCGTCAATCCTCGCCCTTATCTGCTCCATCGATTTGGGCATGGACTCACTGAGGCCCGTCCAATCCTTGATCAACTCCTGTCTCTTGGCTGCTGCTGCCGCAACCATGTCGCTGGCCTTCTTCGATGCGTCCCTGGCGCCCGACAACGCCGCGGGATAGTCGCCCTTCGCCCAGGCATCTTTCGCGCTCTGCAGCGTATCCTGTGCCGACTTGAGTTGATCTGGCAGGTACTTTGCCGCCTCCGACGCAGCCGCGTTGAGCGCCGTTTGGGCGGCATTGATTGCGCCTTCGGTAGCCTCCTTCTCCGCGCCACCGCAAGCCGCCAACAGTATCGCGAGCCCGAACACACTACACGCCGGCCACCTCGGCTTCTTCAGCATGATGGGTCCTTCCTTTCCAGCGAGGCGCAAGATTGGGCGGGAGTCGAGCGCGGAACGCACTTCCTTGAACTCCCGCACTGTACTCGAAGTCTGCTTTCGTTGACAAGGCAAGCTCACCGCATGCGTCTCTTGCGAATCCGTTTTTTCTGCAAGTCGATCACCAATTCCCGTTTCGCGTTAGCTCGCCCCTCAGAGTATTCTCTTCTCTATTGTGCTTTCGCGAATTCGCCGGCTGGCCACCTCAATCATATTTATCTTCCTTGTCGCATTGGGCTTGCGCATTGCATTTCTCGTTCACGAAACACATGTGATCCCGGCGAACGTCCTTGCCTACGTCCCGTTTGAACAGGAAGTTGGCAGCGTTGCGAAAGCGTTGGCTGAAGGCCAGGGCTTCTGCTGCCTTTTTCGACAGCCCACCGGCCCGACGGCTTGGCTTGTTCCGGTTTACCCTGTTCTTCTTGCCGCCATCTTCAAAGTCTTTGGCGTCTTCACTCTTGCTTCGTTCTATGCCGCCGCCCTGCTGAACTGCAATTTCTCAGCGCTCGCCTGTTTCCCTATTTTCTCGGTTGGCAAGCGCGTTTCCGGCCTCCCGGCTGCCGCGGGCGCTGCGTGGCTCTGGACCATTTTTCCTGGCGGCATCCTGATGCCCACGGAGTGGATTTGGGACACTTCGCTTTCCGCGCTCCTCGCAGCCACGCTCCTGTGGGCCACGTTGCGGCTGGCAGAATCCTCTCGCAATCGCGATTTTGTCGCCTATGGAGCGCTTTGGGGTCTATCCCTGCTCACGAATCCTGCCCTCGGCGTACTCTTTCCATTCCACTTTGGCTGGATCGCGTACCGCCACTATCGCCAAGGTTCCCTGCGCCCGGCACGCCTTGCGCTTGCCGTCGGCATCCTCGCGGCCATGTGCCTTCCCTGGACTGTGCGCAACACCATTCAGTTCCATCGGCTGATTCCCTTGCGTTCCAATTTTCCATTCGAACTCTGGATGGGCAACAACGAGATCTACGACGAGCATTCCCGCGCGGTGAATCGCATCACCCGATTCGAACAGGTCCGTCGCTACACCCAGCTTGGCGAGTCCGCATTCCTCGATGAAAAATGGCAAAACGCCCGGCAATTCATCCGCACGCATCCCGGCCTGACGGTGCAACTCTTGGGTCGGAGAATTGTCGCCACCTGGCTCGGCAGCGAAGCGCCGCAGCGTGATTTTCTCCTTCCAGGCTCCCCGCTCGTGGCATTCATTTTTGCCTGGAATGTCTTCGTGCTTGTAGGAGTCGTCACTGCGCTTGCTCGCCTGCGGATTCTTCGCAGTCCCTTCTTCATTCCGATCGGCGCTTACCCAATAGTTTTTCCGATCGTCTATTACCTCACACAAACTTCCTTGCGCCTGCGTCATCCTTGCGATCCCGTGCTTGCCTTGATGGTCGTTCTGGCGCTGCCCATTTTCCCCCTCAAAGCGGTTCTGTCCATTGGCCCCGCGGTGTCCCCGCTTGCTGGACGCGCGGGCGAAGCCTGCTAAAATAGACACATTCGGATGTTGGGGCCGTCGCGGCCATCTTCTGGTCCGGTAACGTTTTTCGTAGTTTTTCGTTGATTCGCTCATGAATAGCTCGTATCAAAGCGTTTCTCTGTCGGTGAACATTCAGTTGCTTCTCACCGTTTTCCTCGTGGTGTTCCTCTGGGCCCTTTATTCGCGACTTCGCCGCGCCGACTTTTTCCGTTGGTGGGCCTGGGCCTGGACCTCTTTCGCGGTTTACCTGGGCTGCGCCGCCCTCTCCATGCGACTTGGTTCTGCCTGGACGCCCCTGAAAATAGCCTTCGTCTTGCTCCTGTTGCTCTCCGGATTCCTGGAGCCACTGTTCCTCATTCTCGGCGGATGGGACTGGCGCGTTCCTGGCCAACTTTCGCGCAAGTGCATTGTCCGCGGCGTCGCGGCCACCGTGCTCGCTACCGCGATTTGTTTCCTACTCGGATTTCTATGGCGTCATGAACCCCTGACCAGCATGGCGCTGAGAAATTTCCCTCGCACGGTGTTCCTGGCCGCCGCTTTGTTCTTCTGCGCATCCGTTTTTCTGACGCAGTCCCGCGCCACTCGTTCGTGGGCAGGCCTGATCACCGGGCTTTTCTGTTTCACCTACTCACTGGATCAGGTTTTTTACTCGCTCACGTTCGCCGGAATTTTGGTAAGGCGATTTGCCGCCCAGTTCGCCACTCCGTTCGTGTCTTTGGAGAACCTGGAGACGTTGTTTCAGTCACGTTTCCTGTTTCTGGACCTGGTGAACACCTGTGGAATCTGTCTGGGCATCATCCTGCTCCTCGTCGAACAGTATCAGCGCTCGGAACGCGACCTGGAAGAAAGTCACCGCCGCAGTTACGGTCTGGTAGCAATGAATTCCAGGCTGCAGAGTGAGATTCAGGAGCGCCTGCGCATCGAACAGGCTTTGCGCGAAAGTGAAAGCCGCTACCGCGACCTGGTCGAAAGCAGCGAAGACTTGATCGCCACACACGACTTTCAGGGCCGCATCCTCTCCGTGAATCCAGCGCCCGCCAAGCGACTCGGCTACGAGGTCAGCGACCTCCTGAAGATGAACATCAAAGACTTGCTCGCCCCCAGGGTGCGTGACGAATTCTCCGCTTTCCTTCAGCGCGTCCTTTCCACCGGCTCCGATCACGGCCGCATGGTTGTTTTAACCCGATCCGGCGAAGAGCGAATCTGGGAATACAGCTCCACCCTCCGTGCCGAAGGTGTTTTGTCTCCGATTGTCCGCGGAATGGCTCGCGATATCACCGAGAAGGTTCGCGCGGAAGCGGCTCTGCGCCTCTCCGAAGCAAAATTCGCCTCTGCCTTCCGCAACAGTCCCAGCGCCATGGCCATCACTTCGTTGCGCGATGGGCGTTATGTGGACGTCAACCAAAGCTTCGAGAAACAGCTGGAGTATTCCCGTGAGGAAGTGGTTGGCCGTACCGGCCTGGAACTTGGCATCTGGGCCGATCCGGAAGAGTTTTCGACGGCCATTGACCGCATCCGCGAGACCGGGAGAACGACCCGCTGTGAGGTGCACCTTCGCACGAAATCCGGCCGCGTTCTAACCGTCCAGTATTCCGCGGAGCTCATTCAGATTGGCAATGAGCTCTATCACTTGTCCGCCGGTGAAGATATCACCGAGCGCCGCCGTACCGAAGACGCGCTGCGCGAAAGCGAGAACAAGTTTCGCTTGGTTGCCGAGACGGCAGCTTGCGGCATCTGGATCCTGCAAGACAACCGGCTCGTTTACCTCAATCGCGAAGTGGAGTTGCTCACCGGCTACACCCGTGCCGAGCTTCAGGCCATGAATCCGTGGGAACTGGTCCATCCTGAGTTCAAGCCCATTCTTCAGGCGCGCTCCAAGACCAGGCAGACCGGCGGCCATTTGCTCACCCGCTTCCAGTACAAAATCATCACCAAGAGCGGCGAAGAACGTTGGCTGGAGCTGTCTGACAGTGTGATGGAATATGAAGGCAAGCCAGCGATCTTGGCAACCGCCTTCGATGTAACCGCGACGCAGCGCGCGGAAAGCGAACTTCGCGATCACGCCATGTTCCTTGACGCTCTCATCTTCAACAGTCCCTTCGGCATTGTCACCAAGGACGAATATCAGCGCGTGCGCTTCTGCAATCCCGCTTTCGAGCGCATGTTCCAGTTTTCTCAATCCGAAATCGAAGGCCTGGACCTCGACGAACTCATCGCTCCTCATGATCGCGAGGGAGCTGCGCGTCTGACAGGACTTTCGCGGGAAACCGGCGTCGTACATGCTACCACTCAACGCTGCCGCAAAGACGGCACGCTCCTCGACGTTGAACTCCACGGCGTCCGGCTCTTTTCAGATTCCAAATTCGTCGGCGCTTTCGCCTTTTATCAGGACATCTCCGAACGCAAGCGCTCCGAGGAAAAGCTTCAGGCCCTGCGCAGCCGTCTCACCCGCGCTCAAGAAGAAGAGCGGGCGCGCATCGCCAGGGACCTCCACGACGACACCGGCCAGCGCCTTGCCCTTCTCAGCATCGACCTTGAGCAGCTCAAACAGTTCTCGGTAAAATCCCAGTCCGCGCTCACGCCCCAGCTCGATTCCCTGGTCAGAATTGCCAGTGAAATCACCTCGGACGTGCACAACGTCTCGCGCCGACTTCATCCTTCACAGGTGGAGTTGCTCGGCCTCGTGCGTGCCCTGGACAATTTCTGCAAAGACTTCGCCTCGCGCAATTCCATGGAAATCCGCTTCGTGCATCCCGTGCTCCCATCGAACCCCTCTCCCGACGTCGCTCTTTGTCTGTTCCGTGTTGCTCAGGAAGCCATCCGCAATGTGCACAAGCACAGCGGCGTTCGCGAAGCCCTAGTGGAATTGACGGAAGTCTCTGGCGCGCTGCACCTGCGCGTGTCGGACTCAGGAGCTGGTTTCGATCCCGCTTCCCTCGACACCGCCCCGGGAATTGGCCTACTCAGCATGGAAGAACGCGTGCGCAGCATGGGCGGCGAACTCGCCGTACAGTCCACCCTGGGCGGTGGCACCACCGTGGAGGCCAGCATTCCTCTGTCGCCTGCAGTTCCCGCCTAGGGGGTGTAAACTATCGTGCGGCCATATTGCACAACTGCTGTGTACCATCTTCGCTCTATTGGCCCGCGCACCTGAAAATCTTCACCGCTGAAAGGATATTCATGCTACTCCCATCGCCCAGGGTCGTCGTTCGCTGGCTCGTCTGCGTCTTAATTCTCGTCTCGCCAGCCGCCGCGCAAACCAAGCTCCTGCGCTTTCCCGATATTCATGGCGAAAAAGTCGTCTTCACGTACGCAGGCGATCTCTGGACCGCATCGACCTCTGGCGGAATGGCCACCAGGCTTACCGCGCATCCCGGCCTCGAACTTTTCGCCAAATTCTCTCCCGATGGGAAATGGATTGCCTTCACCGGACAATACGACGGCGACGAGCAGGTTTATGTAATCCCCGCCACCGGTGGCGTTCCCAAGCAGCTGACGTTCTATCCGTCCCGCGGCCCTCTTCCCGCCCGCTGGGGATACGACGATCAGGTCTATGGCTGGACTCCCGATAGCAAAGCCGTGGTCTTCCGCTCTCTGCGCGAATATTTCGATCTGGGCGACAGCCGCCTCTATACCGTCTCCATCGATGGCGGCCTTCCCCAGGCTCTCCCCATGTCGAAGTCCGGCGCCGGCGACATCTCTCCCGATAGCAAGCAAGTTGTGTACTCTCCGCTGTTCCGCGATTTCCGCACTTGGAAGCGCTATTCCGGTGGCTGGGCGCAGCAACTCTACATCTTCGACCTGAAGTCGCACGCCGCCGAAAAAATCACCGACGATCCCCGCTGCCACCGCGATCCCATGTGGGTCGGCGACAAAATCTACTATTCGTCAGACAAAGACGACACTCTCAATCTCTATTCCTACGACCCCAAGACCAAAAGCACTACGCAACTGACCCATAGCACCAAGTGGGATCTGCGCTGGCCCAGCACCGATCACAAAAACCGCATCATTTACGAAATGGACGGCGAGCTGAATATCTTCGACATTGCCACCGGCAAGTCCTCCAAGCTTTCCATCGACGTGCCCACCGACGCGCTGGCCATGCGGCCCTCGCGCATTTCCGCTGCGGGACAGATCGAGTGGGCCAGCCTCAGCCCCAAAGGCGAACGCGCGTTGTTTGTTGCTCGCGGTGACGTTTTTACTGCTCCCATTGAAAAAGGCGCAACTCGCAACCTCACCAACTCTTCGAACGCTCACGACAAATTTGCGCAGTGGTCGCCCGACGGCGCGAAAATTGCCTTCATCTCCGACACGGACGGCGAAGATGAACTCTACCTCAGCAATCAGGATGGCTCCGGCAAGCCCGAGGAGCTTACCCAAGGTTTTCACGCCATGCTCTATCAACCCAGTTGGGCTCCCGATGGCAAGCGCATCGCTTTTGGCGACAAAGACGGCAAGCTCTACGTCCTCACGCTCGACGACAAAAAAGTCACTCAGATCGCCCAGAATCCTCGCGGTCGCATTCCTGAGTATCCCTGGTCAGAAGATGGCGGTCACCTTGCTTATACCATGGACAATTCCGTCGGTTTCACCTCCGTCTATGTCTGGAGCGTCGCCGACGGACAATCTCATCGCGTCTCTGATGAACTTTACGCTTGCGACCATCCGGCTTGGGATCCGGACGGCGATTACCTCTACTTCATCAGCACACGGGAGTACGCGCCGCAGCTCAGCCAGATCGAATTCAACTTCGCCACCAATCGCGGCCGCTCCCTGCTGGCGCTGACCCTTCGCAAGGACGGCAAGAATCCCTATCCGCCCGAAAGCGACGAAGTAACCGTCAGCAAACCCGGCGAAGAGGCTGCCGATAAGTCCAAGACTCCGGACAAAAAGGACGAAAAGAAAGAGCAGAAGAAGAAGGAATACATGCGCATTGATTTCGACGGGCTTTCCGAGCGCGTCACTCGCGTGCCTGTCGACGCAGACAATTTCTCTTCCCTGGTCGCTACCAAAGACTATTTGGTGTATGAGCGCCTGGGCGCGCCCTTCTATGGCCGGGACTCCTATCCAGAGACCTCACTCGTTCTTTTCGCCAAGAAAGACCGCAAAGAGAGCACCTTCCTCGAGAACATTAGTGGATTCGACGTTTCCGCCGACGGCAAGAAAATACTGGTCCGTCAGGAGCGTACCTTCAAGCTGTACGACCTTAAGCCCGAAGGGAAATCCAGCGGCAAAGGCGTGGCCACCGACGGTCTGATGGTTGACCGTGTTCCACAGCAGGAATGGGTGGAAATGTTCAATGAAGTGGCTCGCCGCTATCGCGACTTCTTCTACGTCCAGAACATGCATGGCTACGACTGGAACGCTCTGCGCGCTCAATACCGGCCGCTGGTCGATTACGTAGCCCACCGTTCCGACCTCAACTATGTTCTTGGCGAAATGGTGGCTGAACTCAGCGTTTCCCACGCGTACATTGCTGGCGGCGATTATGAAATTCCCAAGCGCCCGCAGGTTGCTCTACCCGGCGCCCGCATCGAGCTCGACGCCGCTTCTGGTCGCTATCGCTTGGGCAAAATCTACCGGGGCCAGAACGAGGAAGAGTTGTATCGCTCCCCGCTCACAGAAGTGGGCATCGACGTGAAGGAAGGTGACTACATCCTGGCGATTGACGGCCAGGATCTGACTGCGAAGGACAATCCTTATCAGTCCCTGCGCAACAAGGCCAATCGTCCCGTTCAGCTCACCGTCAATTCCAAGCCAACCACGGAAGGCTCGCACACTATTTCGTATCGCCCCATCACCAGCGAGACAGATCTGATTTATCTTGACTGGGTCACGCACAACCGTGAATTCGTCTCCAAAGCTACCGACGGCAAGGTGGGCTATATCCACATCCCGGACATGGGCGCCGACGGCATCCGCGAGTTCATCAAGTATTACTATCCGCAAATTCGCAAGGAAGCCCTGATCGTCGATATCCGCGGCAATGGCGGCGGCAACGTTTCTCAAATGCTGATTGAACGCCTGCGCCGCGAGTTGCTCGGCACCGGCTTTGGCAGAAACGATCAATTCACCAACACTTACCCGGGCACGGTCTTCTACGGGCCCAAGGTTTGCCTGATCAACGAAACCTCCGCTTCCGACGGCGACATCTTCCCATATATGTTCAAGCAGGCCGGCCTTGGCCCGCTGATTGGCAAGCGCACTTGGGGCGGCGTTGTCGGCATCACTGGCCACGGTCCGCTGCTTGACGGCGGCCAGGTTTTCGTGCCGGAATTTGCTACTGCGAGCGCCACCGGACAGTGGGTGATTGAAGGCCACGGCGTCGATCCGGACATCGTTGTCGAAAATGAACCCGCCGCGGTTATCGGCGGCAAGGACCCGCAACTCGAGCGCGGCATTGCCGAAATCACCAAGGAACTCAAAGCCAATCCGAAAGTGCTTCCCAAGCGTCCCTCTGATCCAGTCAAGACGCCGAAGCACGAATAGCGCAAGCCGTAATGCAGCTCAGGCCTTCAGGCCTGAGGCTTTTCCGATCCTAACCGTGAACAAGCCGACGAGCGCAGCGGTCATAAGCACGCTCGTAGGAAGGTTCCAATTCTTCACCAAACTTTGCAAACCTTGCCTTCCGGCTTCACCATGGGCTGCCCTGCTTGGCACGCGAACGCCTTCGCGAACTCCGGCATATTCACAATCACTCCATTAATCCGGTATTTCGCCGGCGAATGCGGATCCACCGTCGCCCTCATCCGCGACTCTTCCGGCCGATCGTTCTCGCAGGCCCACTGCGCGAAGCCGATAAAGAATCTCTGTTCGGGCGTGAAGCCGTCTTTCGGCTCCAACTTGCTGTCCTTGGTCGCGTTCTGCCACGCCAGATACGCCAGGATTTCTCCGCCCAGGTCTGCCACATCTTCTCCCAGCGTTAGTTTGCTGTTGATCTTGATGTCGTCAATGATCACGTACTCCGCGTATTGGTCTTCCACGCATTTCGTACGCGCGTCGAATTTCTCCCGGTCTTCCTTTGTCCACCAATTCCGCAAATTTCCTTTTGCGTCGAACTGGCTGCCCTCATCGTCGAACCCGTGCGTCAGCTCGTGTCCAATCGTGCCGCCAGTGTCGCCATAGTTTGGCGCCGCGTCCATCTTCGGGTCGTATAGCGGCGGCTGCAACACGCCCGCAGGGAAATTGATGTCGTTCATCTGTGGATCGTAATAAGCGTCAACCGTCGTCGGCGGAATCTGCCATTCGCCATGATCCACGGGTTTTCCAATCCGGTTGATCTCGCGATGCCGCTCAAAGGCCGCGAGCCGCTGCGCATTGCCCGCAAAGTCGTCCCGCGCGATTTTTACCGAGCTGTAGTCTTGCCACTTGTCGGGATATCCGATCTTGTTGCGGATGCCGTGCAGCTTCTTCAGCGCCTCTTGCTTCGTCTCCGGACTCATCCAGTCGAGCTGTTCGATGCGCAACTCCATGGCGTGCTCAATGTTCCGCACCATCTCGAGCGTGCTTTCCTTAAGTTCCGGCGAGAAAACTTTCGCCACGTACACCTGTCCGAGCGCGTCGTCCAGGTTGTGGTTCGTATAGGTCACGCAGCGCTTCCATCTCGCCTGTTCTTCTTTCGCGCCGCGCAGGTATTTGCGGTAAAACTCAAAATTCTCCGTCGCGAACGCTTTGCTCAGGTAAGGCGCCGCCGAATCGGCCACATGGAACCGCAAGTACGTCTTCCAGTCGTTCAGCGGCTCGTCTTTCAAGCGCGAACTCAATTCCTTGAAAAAGTCTGGTGTATCCACATTCAGTGTCTGAAAGTCCGGATACGCCGCCGTCTTGTAGTACGTGTTCCAATCGAAGTTTGGCGCCAAGGACGTCAGCTCACTCACACCCATCTTGTGTTTCAGCTTGTAGGGGTCGCGCCGGTCCACGCGCGTCAACGAGGCTTTGGCCATGGCCGTTTCCAGGCGCATGACAATTTCGGCGCTGTGCTTGGCTGTCGCCATATTGTCGCCAAGCAATTCGAAAACCTTCTGCACGTGTACCAAATAGCGCGCGCGTGTCTCCTTCGATTTCTCGTCTTCCTTCGTGTAGTAGTCCCGGTCCGGCAGCCCCAGCCCGCCTTGATCCAGCTCCGCAATCATCACTTCCGAATTGTCGTGATCCTGCATCGAGCCCGAGGCAAACAGCAAGGACCTGCCGTAGAGCAGTTGCAGTCGCGCCACCAGCGCCGACAGTTCCCCGGGCGATTTCAACTGTGCGATCGCATCGAGTTGTTCCTTCAGCGGTTCGATTCCGCGCTTTTCCACCAGCGCCTCATCCATGCAAGCCGCGTAATAATCTCCAATTTCCCGCGTCACCTGATTCCGTTCGCTCGATGGCGCCGCAGCCTGCTCCAGGACTGCGTGCAGGAAGTCCAGGTTGTCCTGATACAGTTTCGCGTAAACACCCCAGGAGGTTTGATCCGGTGGTATTGGATTGTTTTTCTGCCAGCCACCGCAGGCGTAGTGATAGAAATCCACGCACGGTTCCACAGTTCGATCGAGCGAGCTCAGATTGAGGCTGGGAGAGTAAGGCAACTGCGGCTGTTGCACGGCATTCTTGGTTTGTCCTGCCGCCACCGACGCAATCGCCAGACACAGCAGCAACAGACTGCTAACTCGCATTCTCATGTTTACTCCGCTGGTTATTCGCTCGAATTTTCAACTGATTCGGACAACCCTTGATATGTTTTGATGCACAAAGCCCGGAAAGCACTTCCCAAGCTATCGCAAATAGGCATAATAAATTACGTAAAACCAGCTGCAAATGCCGTGCAAAATCATCCACAAAATCGAGTGATTCGCGCTCCACGACAGCGTGATCGCTACCATGCTGCCAAATCCCCACAACCCCACTCCTGCCGAACGCCCGTGGTTGCCTGCATCCTCTTCGTCTTCATTCATCGAGAGGCTCCTTTGTTCTTTCTCCCTGCCGCTTTGGATTTGTTGCTGCCACAAATGCGACATAAATGATCGGTGTGAACAGGCATATAAGCAAACTGCTCCAGCCCCAACCCGGCAAAAACGAAAGCGCAAGCGCAAGCAGATAACAAATTGGTGGCACCATATTCCGTATTTCCCCTCGCGTCAAATAATCTGAATTCACTGGCGGCTTCATCAGCTTGTTTTTGTAGCCGTATACCCAGAGGAATTCTGGCGCCAATCCCACCGCGATCAGATTACAGGCATAAATTCGGATCGCACTAGGCTGCGCATGATGCTTGCGGACAAGGGCAGTGGAAAATGGGACCAGGACCGCGAACATTAGAAACAGGAGATTGATCCACAGCATGCCCCTCCAGGTCGGTTCCACCTCTTTTGCCTCATGGTTGTGAACCACCCAGTACAGTCCTGGGTTCACGAAGCTCACTACAAAGCTAAGCTCCGGGGGCCAAACTCCATGAAGTCCACGGCCAGAAGCGTCATCGCAAATGCAAAAATGCCGTCATTTAGAGCTTCCATCCGTACGTGACCCAGGATGCCCTTCTCGCTCATAGCGCACGCCCAGTATTCATCATCGTGACCAGTTATCAGCTAAGCGGATTCGCAACCCCCACCGGCTACGCCGAGTTTACCTTACGCCGTTTTTTCACGCACTGTTTCTCGTGTGCTATTTTGCCCCGCAACTTTCGACATTCAAGCCGCCCTCTGCTACAGTTTCCTTTTCATCCTAGGAGGAGTGTTCATGACGGTTCCCGAAGAGCTGCTCGCCATTCTTGTCTGTCCTATCTGCAAGACTCCCGTGCGGCCGCTCGCTGACAACTCAGGTCTGAAGTGCAGCACCTGCAAACGAATCTATCCCGTGCGCGACGACATCCCCGTCATGCTGCCCGAAGAAGCGACCGTCGCCTCCGAATGAGCTTTTCCGCGAAATTCGCCTGATGAATCCTGACTACGCCAGTTTTATCCCCCGCCTTAAACGCCTGCTGCCGCGTTTCCGCAACATTCATATCGGAGTTCTCGGCGACCTGATGCTGGACCGCTACCTTTGGGGCACAGCGAATCGCCTCTCGCCGGAAGCTGCAGTACCCGTCGTGGACTTTGCCTCCCAGTCGGACTGTTTGGGCGGTGCGGGCAACGTTGCCGCTAACCTCGCTGGTCTCGGCGCGCATGTTGAAGCGTTCGGCGTGATTGGCGGACAAAACGCCGCCGGTAAATTGCGCGATGACCAACCGGGCAACGTTCTGCGCGCTTGTCTCCGCGATGAGAAAATCGCAGACCACGGCGTCCTGGCAGTTGCGCGCCGCGTTACCACGGTCAAAACCCGCGTGATTGCCCGTCACCAGCAGATTGTCCGCATCGATCACGAGCGACACGACGCGCTGGCGCCGGAAACCGAGGAAAAACTCTTTCGCCTTCTCGTCGACTCGCTGAAGAAACTCGATGCCCTGGTGCTTTCCGACTACGACAAAGGCGTGATCAACGATGCCTTCGCCGATCGCGTCCTTCATGCTTGCCATCAATACAAAGTGCCGGTGTTTGTGAAGCCCAAGACTTCTCGCTTGTACGCTTATCGCGGGGCGCGCGTCATCGTTTGCAACGCCAAGGAAGCAGCCTTCTACGTCACGCGCGCGCTCTCCAGTGAAAAGTCAGTCGAAGAAGCCGGACGTGCCCTGCTGCCGCATTTCGGCTGCGCTGCGGTGGTCATTACCCGCGGTGAAAAAGGGATGAGTGTCTTTGAGGAAGTCTCGCCGCGCCATCTGCACATTCCCGCGACGAGTTTTGAAGTGACCTACGCGCGTGTTGGCCAGCCCGGTGTTGAGCGCGGCTCCACCGGACGCCAGGTTTTCGACGTCACCGGCGCCGGCGACACAGTGTTGAGCGTGCTATCTCTCGCGGTTGCCGCGGGCGCATCGCTGCCGGAAGCGGCGTTCCTCGCCAACGTGGCCGCCGGAGTCGTTGTCGGTAAATTGGGAACCGCCAGTATCAGCCCACGGGAATTGGCTGCTGCCCTTGATGACGTCCACCCTTGACACCTCCGCTCAGTACGGTACCGGAAAACTCAAGGCCTTATCCGATTTCGAAACCCAGATCGGCACCACTTTCGTCTTGCGGCTCTTGTCCGCATCGGAAGCATCGGGGAAAGGTGAATAGGGACTGATGGCTACGTTCACCTCCACGGAGGTGTCGCTGTTCCTCGGTGTCTTAGCGCTCATGATCTTGAAACTTTTCACTGGTCCGTAGTAGCCTTCCGATCCCCAATCAGCCAGAAAATCTTTCATCTGATAATTCGACGAGGGTTTCCACAGCTCGTAGGCCTTGTTGGCATCCCCAGCCACCAGCGTCGCGAAGAATTGTGAAGCCGTCTTTTTCTCCGGGTAGTATCGGAAGGTAAACCACAGCACCACCGCCGCAACCAGCACCAGCGCCACAGTCGTGATGATCATGGCGCGAGACTTATGCGGTTGCTCAACTGGGGGATCGAGTAGTGTCATGCGAGGGGTCTCCCGCATGCGAGCGTCAGGAACATTCCGCTGGGCTCAGCACGCCAACAGGAACTCTAACAAGAGAATTGCCTTGCCGCAATTCTCCCTGTAGATTCGACGCCACTCGGCGGCAAAAAGTTTCTTGGAATCCGAAGCGACAGATGTCGCCTTTAGCGGCGCAATCGGAAAATTGATCGCTGCGCTCAGCTGGTGAGCGCTCCGCCAGAGCCTTCCGGAAGTTCAATGGCATATTTTGTGCGCGCTTTTTCGCGGTGCAGTTCAAAGGCAAGTTGAATCAGTCTGTCGATGAGCTCGCGAAAGGGAATTCCGCTGGCCTCCCAGAGCTTCGGGTACATACTGATGGAGGTAAACCCGGGAATGGTGTTGACCTCGTTCAAGAGAATCTTCCCGCCCTTCTTTTCCAGGAAGAAATCGACCCGCGCCATTCCGGAAAGTTCCAGCGTGCGAAACGCTTCTACGGCCAGCTTCCGAATCTTCTCTGCCTGTGCCGGCTTCAACACCGCGGGGATCAGCAATTGCGTGCCGTCCTCCAGATACTTGGCGGTGTAGTCGTAGAATTCGCGGTGTGGCACGATTTCGCCGGGCACCGAGGCTTGCGGGTCGTGATTGCCCAGCACCGATACTTCGATCTCTCGCGCGACAACCGCCTTTTCCACTAGAATCTTCATCCCGAATTCACACGCAAAGTTCAGCGCGGGAGCAAGTTCCTCGGCGTTATGCACTTTCGACATGCCCACGGACGAGCCCAATGTGGCGGGCTTCACGAAAACGGGATACGCAAACTTCCTCTCGATCTCACTCTGCACCGCCGCAGGATCTTTTTCCCACTCCCAGCGGTGCACCGTCACCCACGGCACAACGGGAATCCCGGCCTCCTGGCAAAGGCGCTTGGCCACATCCTTATCCATGCCGATGGCAGA
>Ga0210409_10002814_pt1 | contig 20168 bp, 15 predicted proteins | sample IncBWH17MmetaG_FD_161649 | JGI IMG/M metagenome (GOLD analysis project Ga0210409, IMG submission 161649) | Forest soil microbial communities from Barre Woods Harvard Forest LTER site, Petersham, Massachusetts, United States - Inc-BW-H-17-M | ecosystem: Environmental > Terrestrial > Soil >...
GAAACCGAGCACAAATCGGCGACTTGCTTCCGGAGGGGCATTTCTCGTATGGTGTGGGCGAGCCGACCAAAACGAGAGAGGCAATGAAACGCATTCTGGTGATCGAAGACGACAAAGACATCGTCGAGTTGGTTCGTTACAACCTCGAGAAGGACGGATACCAGGTGGTGGCGAGCGGTGACGGCGCGACCGGTCTCGCTCAAATCCGCAAGGCACCTCCCGATCTCGTGATCCTTGATCTCATGCTGCCGAAACTAGCTGGCCTCGATATCTGCAAGGAAGTCCGCCGGGATGTGAGCCTGAACCGCCTTCCGATCCTAATTCTCACGGCGAAAGGCGAAGAGGCCGACCGTGTCGTCGGGCTTGAGCTCGGCGCCGACGACTATGTCACAAAGCCGTTCAGCCCGCGCGAACTCGCCGCTCGCGTCAAGGCGCTTCTGCGGCGTGCCGAGCCCGGGATCCCTTCCGAGAAACCGCTTGAAATCGGCGCATTGCGCATCGATCCGGCCGCTTATCGTGTCACGCGTGCGGGGAAGCCCGTGCCGATGAGCACGCTGGAGTTCCGTCTTCTCTACTTTCTTGCGGCCCGCCCGAACCGCGTCTTCACGCGCGATCAGTTGCTCGATGGGGTGTGGGGAACTGAGCGATTCGTCACGCCGCGAAGTGTGGACGTGTATGTGCGCCGGCTGCGCGAAAAGATCGAAATCGACCCGCAGCATCCGGCTTTCATGAAAACGATCCGCGGCGCCGGCTATCTGTTCGAAACCCGTGCAAGCTAGGCTCGTCTGGAAGCTGGGGCTGACCTACCTCGCCCTTCTGGTCGCTGCTCTGCTCACCGCCGGGGCCTACGCCTCCCGCTCCCTCCGTCGTGAATATATCCGCTCGGCCGGCGTTCAACTCACCTTTCTCACGCGTATCGCCGAAGCCCACCCACCACGTCTCAATGACCCATCCGAACTTCTGGCCTGGACCGAGCAGATGGCCAAGAGCGGGGCGCGCGTCACCGTGATGGACAGCGCGGCGCGCGTGCTGGCGGATTCTGCACACGATCCCCGCTCGATCGAGGGCCCGTCGGACCGGCCGGAGATCGTCGAGGCTCTGGCAACGGGCCAAGGACAGTCGGTCCGCCACAGCCCGACTCTCAACCGGGATTTGGTGTATCGGGCCGTACGATACCAGCCGCCTGCCGGGCCGCCGGTGCTGATCGGCGTCGAGCTCCCGCTTGCGCAAATGGATTCTCCACTCGCCGAACTAGGGCAGAGGTTTCTCGCCGCCGCGCTCGTCATGCTCCTCGTGGGTGGCGCGGCGACGTTTGTGTTCAGTCGGATGTTCGCGAGGCGAATCGAGGGGCTTACGGATTTTTCGCGACGTCTTTCGCAAGGGGATTTTCGGCCTTTGCCTGCGAACGGCCCCCGCGATGAGCTTAGCGAATTGGCGGCGGCGCTCAACGAAACTGCGGCATGGATCGACGCCACGATCCGCTCGCTCAGCGGCGAACGCAACCGCTCGAGCGCGATCTTGCGAAGCATGGTGGAAGGCGTCGCTGTGATCGATGCTCAGGAGAGGTTGGTTTTCTCAAACCGCGCCTTCTCGGAAATCCTCAACCTGGACTCCGCCGGTATCGAGGGGGAAGGGCGCCCGCTGATCGAGGTCGTTCGCAACTCTGAGCTGCTGGGGCTGATTCGCCGTGCTCTGCTCGGGGAGGAAGGGCTGCAGAGCGACATCGCGATGGGAATCATTCAGCAGCGGAGCTTCTCGGTTACGGCCGCGCCCGTCAAAGCGCTCGAAGCAAATCTGTTGGCCAGCTCAGGGGGTGGACTGGGAAGCGGGTATGAAAGCGGACGGCACGCTAAGGAAAAACCATCGGGAGCCGTCGTCGTGCTGCACGACGTCACCGAGCTCCGCCGACTGGAGCGCGTGCGCCAGGATTTTGTCGCCAACGTCTCACACGAGTTCAAAACCCCGCTGACCGCCATTCAGGGCTTTGCGGAAACGCTGCTTGCCGGTGCCGTCGATGATCCACGCAACAATCGGCGCTTCCTCGGAATCATCCGGGATCAGTCCACGCGGCTCGCGCGTTTGACCGATGACTTGCTGAAGCTGGCGCGGATTGAAGCTGGCAAACTCGAATTGGAATTCCTTTTTGTCCGGCCGATCGAGCTCATTGAACGCTGCGCCGAAACAACCCTGTTGAAATCCAACCAGAAGCAGATCGTTCTGGAGATCGAGGTTCCGCCCGGCCTCTCGCCCGTACCCGGCGATGCGAGCCTGCTGCGCGACGTCCTGCAAAACCTGCTCGACAATGCCATCCAGTACACCCCGCCGGGCGGTTCGATCCGCGTGAGCGCCCACGCGGGAACCAACGAAGTCGTGATCACGGTCGAGGACACCGGTATCGGCATCCCCCTCGCGGAGCAGGAGCGCATCTTCGAGCGCTTCTATCGGGTGGATGCAGCCCGTTCGCGCGAAGCAGGAGGCACCGGCCTCGGCCTCTCGATTGCAAAACACATCGTCGATGCCCACGGCGGCCGCCTGTGGGTTGAAAGCGAAGTCGGCCGCGGGTCAAGATTCTCTTTCTCGATCCCCCTCACCAGCTGAATGGACGCGATTCTGCCGATCGAGTGGCTCGAGCCAGGAGAAATCTCGAGGTCGGTGACGGTTCGGGCAAGGCGAGGGGAACCGGTCCGGCCCGAGCGGCGTTGTTCATTGATAACGCCCTAGGAATCAGTGGCTTGCAGGCCGGGGAGGATCTGAATCCGCCTGCTGTTTTGAAACATTCATGGTCGCTTTATCTCCTTGCAACTCGACCGGGTGACCCTCTAGGTGTGAACATCGACTTAGCCAGCGCTCGCACGAGCAGGAGGAGGTCAACCGTGGCGGTCAACGCCAGCACGGAAGGAGTCTTGCAGAGTGCGCTCGTGAATTATCTGATCTCGCAGGCGAGGACCGTAGAGGGGTCCGTCAATCGGGCATTGCGTGCTGTGCTCGAACGAGATGAACACCTAGCAAGCGAGGTTTTTCTAACCGAGCCTCGCATCAACGAAATGGAGATTCTCATTGACGAGCACGCCATCCGCATGCTGCGCCACGGGGATCTGCTCGATACCGACGTTCGCCTGATTGTTGCCACGCTCAAGATCAACAATGACCTCGAGCGCATGGGCGACCTGGCCGTCAACCTCGGCGAGCGCGCCATTTCTCTCGCAGGAATGGGCGAGGCTCGAACGCCGGTCGAACTCGAACCGATGACGACCGCTGTCCGTGCGATGGTCTCAAAGTGTCTCGGCGCCTTGATCTATCAGAACGTTGACCTCGCGACGCAGGTGCTCGAGGCCGACGACGTCGTCGACCAGTACCGCGACCGTGTCTTCGAGGCTCTACTGGCCGCCATGGCCACCGACCCTGGCGAAGCCGCGCCGAATCTCCAGTTTGTGCTGGCCTCCCGCCACCTCGAGCGGATTGCTGACCACGCAACGAACATCGCCGAGGACATCCTATTTTGGGTTCGCGGGCTCGAAGTCCGCCACGGCCGGGCTAAACGTATCGAAACGCCGACCTCAGCGGCCACGCCTCGGGCCGGTGGCGGCGGGTAGCGTCAGCGATTCCGATTTCATCGCGCGAAAATCGCGCTGGACCTTCTGCAAGCTCACGGCGCGCGGAGAGCCGTCCGGCTTCTCGAGTTTGTCTTCCAAGTGGTGCTGCTCGCGCGCTTGTTCAAGTCCGATCTTGCGCAACAGCGGGCCCCGGCTTCGCAGGTCGATTCGACCGAACGGCCCGAGATCGTCGTTCCCGTCGAGCCCAAGCCGTGATCCTGCGCCCGGCGTTCGGCCGATGAACCAGAGCCCGGATGAGCCAGGACGAGGAACAACCGCAACCTGGCTCGAGTCAAGCTGATGAGCGCGGCGGCGATACCGATCAGGGAATTGGCGATCCCACTTCGGAACGAGGCAGGCCGAGGACGGCTCCGAGGGTGGGCTCGCGAGAGAGCGCCAGTTGATCGAAATCCCCGCGGAGGGCGGGGCGGAGAGCCCTCGAGGGGCCCCGGCTTCCAGTCGAGGATATTGACGAGGGTGCGGTAGAGATGGCTGGACATTCAAACAAAAGGACTTAACCACAAACCGATCACAACTTGCGCATACCTAAGCGGGAAGATGCGCGCCAGACCGGGCGGTGAGTTCATCGCGCGGCTGAATTCCGAACCGGGCCCGAAATTTCTCTCGGAACGGCGGGAAAAAGGTCTGGCAACAAACGGGTTCCTACCCGCTTGAGCTTAAAGCGGGGCACCCGTCGGTTGCGAGCGGGGGCAGAACGCGGCGCTCCGTCGGGCACCGTGGGGCGATTTCATCCCCAATTGTTGACGATGTAACACAGCTGTAACAGTTCGGTTTAAAAATGGGTTAAGTGAGGAGATCCACTTGAAGATGAAGAAAACGTTACTGATCGTGTCGATTGTCTTGGCCTTGGGGGCGACGGCGACGGCGCAGTCAAACGGCACGTTGCTTCTAAACGCTGCCGGGGCAACATTCCCGTACCCGATCTATTCGAAGTGGTTTGACGTCTACCACAACCTGCACCCGAACATGCAGATCAACTACCAGTCGATCGGTTCGGGCGGTGGTATTCGGCAGCTTCTCGCGGGCACAGTGGATTTCGGCGCATCCGATGGCCCGATGACTGACGAGCAGCTTTCGCAGGCGAAGTTCAAAATCCTGCATTTCCCGACCGTTCTTGGTGCGGTAGTGCCCACCTACGAGATCCCGGGCGTGACAGGCGAACTGAACTTCACCCAGAAGGCCCTTGCCGGGATTTATATGGGGCAGATTAAGAAATGGAACGATCCCGAGATCGCCAAGCCAAATCCGGGTGTGCCACTTCCCGGTGACGATATTGTCGTTGTGCATCGTTCCGATGGGAGCGGCACTTCCTACATCTGGACCGATTTTCTCTCGAAAGCGAGTGACGGGTGGAAGAGCAAGGTCGGAATGGGCACTTCGGTGAATTGGCCGGTCGGACTCGGCGGTAAGGGGAACGAGGGAGTTTCCGGCCTGGTCAAACAGACGCCCGGCTCGATCGGCTACATTGAGTTGATTTACGCGGTGCAGAACAAAATTCCGTACGGAAAAGTACAGAACGCCGCCGGAAAATTCGTGAAGGCTGATCTTGCCGGTGTCACGGCCGCTGCGGCCGCCGCGGCCAAAGAAATCCCGGACGACTTTCGCGTTTCGATCACGAACGCTTCCGGACCAACATCCTACCCGATTTCCAGCTTCACATGGCTCTTGATCCCGGCTATGATTTCCGATGTGGCGAAGCGGGATGCCATCAAGGACTTCCTAAAGTGGATGCTCACGGAAGGACAGAATTACAACGAGGGTCTATCGTACTCTCGGCTGCCGAAGCCGGTTCAGGCCAAGGAAATGAAGGCGATCGCTCTGATTCAGTAGTATGTCTACAGCCACTACGATCGAACAGGCGGTCCCACCAGCACCCAGGTCGCGTACATTCATTCACCGACTGCGCGACGGCGACGAAGTGGCGCACGTCCTCACACTCGTTTTTGCCGCGCTGATTCTCCTGATCACATCCATGCTCGTGTACGAGCTCTGGGTGAACTCCCACCTCTCGAGGGCAAAATTTGGATGGATGTTCTTCTGGACGCGGGTCTGGGACCCGATTTTCGGCAATTTCGGGGCCGCGCCGTTTATCTACGGCACTCTCGTGACGGCGATCGTTGCGCTCCTCATTGCAGTGCCTCTCGGGTTGGCCGGGTCTATTTTCCTGGCCGAACTTGCACCGCGGAAGCTCAGTGATTCCATTGCTTTCCTAATCGACTTGCTGGCAGCCGTTCCCAGCGTGATCTACGGCCTGCTCGGAATTTTTATCGTCGTGCCCATCATGCGCACAAAGTTGGGGCCGGCCTTGAAGTCCGCCCTCGGTTTCCTCCCGTTTTTCCAGGGGCCGAATTATGGCGTGGGATTTCTGACGGCCGGAATCGTGCTGGCGATCATGGTCGTACCTTTCATCATTTCCGTTTCGCGGGAAGTTTTGCTCACCGTCCCTCGCGAGCAGCGGGAGGCCGCTCTCGCTCTCGGTTCGACCCGCTGGGAATCGACCTGGAAAGTCGTTGTGCCCTGGGCCCGGAGCGGGATCATGGGTTCCATCTTTCTCGCGCTCGCGCGCGCACTTGGCGAAACCATGGCCGTCACGATGGTGATCGGCAATGATCCCAAGATTAGCGCGTCGCTGTTTGCTCCCGGCTACACAATTGCCGCCGTAATCGCGAATGAGTTCACCGAGGCGACCGGCGACTTGTACCTGAGCGCGCTCATCGAACTCGGTCTTGTCCTTTTCCTGATGACGTTTATCCTCAACGGCTTGGCCCGGCTGCTGATCGTCGCCACCGAACACGGAGGGGGGCATCCATGATGAGCCGCCTCCGTCTGATGTGGCGAAAATCCTTGAACAATGTGATGCTCACTCTCACCGGCGTGGCCGCTTTTGCGGTGGTCTCGGTCCTGTTCCTGATACTCGGCTATCTGGTCTGGAACGGCGGCAAATCGCTGAATTGGGATTTCTTCACGAAGTTGCCGAAACCGGTGGGCGAAACCGGCGGCGGAATGGCCAATGCCATCGTGGGAAGCCTGAAGCTGTTGTCCCTGGCGGCCGCGATGGGGTTGCCGGTCGGCTTACTTGCCGGAGTATACTTGGCGGAGTTCGGCGGAAAGATGTTCTCCTTCGTGATTCGCTATACGGCGGATCTTCTGAACGGCGTGCCTTCGATCGTCATCGGCATCTTCGCCTATTCGCTCGCGGTGCTGCCGGTGAGGCATTTTTCGACGCTGGCGGGCGGCGTAGCGCTCGGCATGATGGTGATTCCCATCACCGTCCGAAGCACGGAGGAATTCTTGCGTGCCGTGCCAGGAAGTATGCGCGAAGGAGCCATGGCGCTCGGTGCCAGCAAGTGGAGAACCATTATTACCGTCGTGCTTCCGGCGGCGAGCGGCGGAATCGTTACCGGGATGTTGCTGTCGCTTGCGCGCGTGGCCGGCGAGACGGCTCCCCTGCTGTTCACCGCCTTCAGCAATCGCTTTTGGAGTCCGGGCTGGAACCAGCCTATTGCTTCGCTTCCGGTGATGATCTATACGTATGCAATCGCACCCTATGATGACTGGCATCGGCAGGCGTGGGCTGCCGGTCTGGTCCTGCTGGCGCTGGTTCTGATTGCAAATCTGGGCTGCCGGCTGGTGCTCAATCGCCGGGGTGCCATTCGGAGCGTCTGATATGGCTGCAGCGACACACGGGAATAACGCTACTGTCTCGCGACTCGCGCCGACTGTGCGGGTGACCGATCCGAGTTCCGCCGCCCTGCAGAAGGAGGCGCGATTGCGCTTTCAAATCTCGAACCTGGATTTCTTCTACGGCCCGAAGCAGGCGGTCTTCGGTCTCAATCTGAAGATCCCCGCTGGCAAGATTACCGCATTGATCGGCCCCTCGGGCTGCGGAAAATCCACGTTCCTGCGGACCCTCAATCGTATGAACGAGACCATCCGCAATAGCCGGTTCGTCGGAGAAATCCTCCTCGATGGCCAGGACATCTCGCAGATGGACGTCGTCAGACTTCGTCGGCGTGTCGGCATGGTCTTTCAAAGACCCAATCCGTTTCCCAAGTCGATCTATGAAAACGTGGCCTATGGCCTCAAGATCAACGGCTACAAGGGACGTCTGGACGATCTGGTCGAGCACAGCCTGCGGCGCGCCGCCCTGTGGGAAGAGGTGAAAGACTACCTCCACAAATCGGCATTCGCGCTCTCGGGCGGTCAGCAGCAGCGGCTCTGCATTGCACGGGCTCTCGCGGTCGATCCGGAAGTCCTTTTGCTCGACGAGCCTTGCTCCGCGCTCGACCCCATTACGACGGCGAAGATCGAGGAATTGATGTTCCAGCTAAAAGATAGTTGCACGATGGCGATCGTCACGCACAACATGCAGCAGGCCGCCCGCGCCAGCGACTTCACGGCGTTCATGCTCGATGGGAGGCTGATCGAGCACAACGAGACCTCGAAACTGTTTACAACGCCCGCCGATCCCCGTACCGAGGCTTACATCACCGGACGGTTTGGATGAACTCGGTATGAGGGCGAGCGCTTCCGGGATACGGCCGGGTGGGAGGCAATTGGGGACATATGGAACGTCATTTTGAGCGCGATCTCGAAGAGTTAAAACAGCGGTTACTGTGGATGGGTAGTCTCGCCGAGCGCGCCGTCCATCAGGCCGTCCACGCCGTGCTCGATGCGGAAGAAAGCCTCGCCGAAGCGGTCCTCAGCGAGGAAGACGCCATCAATGAGATGCAGATCGAGATTGACGAGCGTATCCAGCGTTTGCTCGCCCTTCAGGCGCCGATGGCTGCGGACCTGCGTTTTTTGCTTGCCGTATCACGGATCAATGGAGACCTCGAACGCATCGGTGACCAGGCGGTGAATATCTCGCAATCCGCCATGCGCGTGTTGCGCCACCCGCAGGTGAAGCCCTATGTCGATCTACCGCGGATGAGCGAGTTGGCCGAAGGAATGGTCCGTGACAGCCTGAACGCCCTCGTCCGCGGCGATCAGGATCTCGCCCAGAGCGTTCTCCAGCGCGACGACCAGGTGGATCGCCTGCGCGATCAGCTGTTTCGTGAACTGCTCACCTACATGATGGAGAATTCCTCGGTTGTGTTCTCGGCCTTCGAGCTCGTCCTTGTCGCCAAAAACCTCGAACGTATCGGCGATCACGCCACCAATATCGCCGAGGACGTAATTTACTTTGTCGCTGGCCGCGACGTCCGCCACCCCGCCCTCGACCGCCGCTAAATCTAGATCGAATCGCAAGGCCCAAATCCGCTGCCCCGGCGCGAGCTCCGGGCTCCGGGCCAGCTCGCGTTTGCGGGGGGAATCAGACCGCATGTTGCTCGGCTTGATCTTGGGAGGCCGTCGAGTTGAGCGAGAGCAAATACCCATCGGTCGCGACGATGATTGGTAAGGTCGGTCCATCCCGGCCTGCTCTTTGACTGCCTGCTGTGAATGGATCCGCACCCGGTCCGCGACCTGAGACTCACCGAGCAAACCAAGCTCACGAGAGTTCCCGGAACGAAAGAGCTTGTCCCGACTGTCCGCGTTTTCCTTGTCACCGCGCTAGCTGATTGCATACAATCGCGGACGATTTCGGCAATCAGGGAGCGATCGATGGGCAAACGCATGGCCGCGAAGATTACCGGAGTGGCCGGATACGTTCCACCGCGCGTGGTCACAAACGCTGACATCGAGAAATTTGTGGACACGAACGACGAATGGATTCGCACGCGTACCGGCATCCTCGAGCGGCACTATGCCGCACCGGGCGTGGCATCATCGCATCTCGGGGCCGAGGCCGCAAAAAGAGTGCTTGCCGCGAAGGGCGTTAGCCCCGATGAAATCGAAATGATCGTCGTCGCGACCGTTACGCCGGACATGCTGTTCCCGTCGACCGCTTGCTTGATTCAGGACCGTCTCGACGCGAAACAGGCCTGGGGATTCGATCTCTCCGCCGCGTGCTCGGGTTTCATCTACGCCCTCACAGTCTGCGCTCAGTTCATCGCTGCAGGGACGCACAAGAAGGCCCTGGTGATCGGCAGCGACATCATGACCTCGATTTTGGATTTCAAGGACCGCGCCACCTGCGTGCTGTTTGGCGATGGTGCCGGCGCCGTGCTGCTGGAGCCGGCTACCTCGGACGGTGAGGGCATCATCGATTTTGCAAACGATGTCGACGGATCGGGTGGATCGAACCTCTACATGCCCGCCGGAGGCTCGCTGCACCCGGCGTCGGAGGAGACTGTCCGGAATCGCATGCACTACGTCCACCAGGAGGGCCAGCAGGTTTTTAAGTACGCGGTCCGCCGGATGAGCGAGCTTGCCTGCCAGGTGCTCGAACGCAATGGCTTGTCGAGTCGCGATCTCGCGCTCGTCGTGCCCCATCAGGCGAATCTGCGAATCATCCGCGCGATGCAGGAGCGGCTCGGCCTCGACGATTCAAAAGTCCTCGTCAATATCGATCGATTTGGCAATACGACTGCCGCGACGATTCCACTGGGATTGGTCGATGCAGTCGAGCAGAAGCGATTGCGAAAAGGCGACCTCGTTCTGTTGATCGCTGTCGGTGCGGGATACACGACCGGCGCGGTGCTGCTGCGCTGGGCCTACTGACAGCTCCCCGCGTAGAGTGGGCTCACCGCGCAAAGGCCAGCCGATTGCTCAACGCCTGCCCCTGCTCAGTGCCCCAGGATTACCAAAACCGGATTCCTGTCGCCCGCCGTCGTAGAAATCAGCACGAATTTGGTCGGCGAGACGATCAGAAGCTCGCCAGCGAACGAAGCAGGCGCGGTGAGGGTCAAGGTGCCGAATCCCGATGCTGGCACGATGTTCTGGTAGGTTCCCTTGACGGTCTGCCCGGAAACGTTAGTCCCTCCGACGGGGCTCACATCCTGCGTGCCGGTGACTGAGCTAACGCCGTCAAGTGAAATCTGGCCGGAAAAATCCTCGACCGTATTCGTCGTGGGCTCGGAAGTGCCTTCGACGAACGTCCCCTTGATGGTTGAGGCGCTGAACGGGCCAGCAGACTGAGGTTCGAAGATTCCGAAGAAGGGATTGTTGTTAATCTCTCCGACGCAGAAGGCTTTGTTCTGGTCGATGAGGTAGAAAACCGGCGCGAATGGCAGTTTGAGGTCCGTAGCCACGCGTCCGAACTGGTCGGCGTTCACGAAATTGCCAGGAAAGGCACTCCCGGAGGTCACCGTCCCGGCCTGATTTTCCGCGACCGACATCGAGAAGCTCGTACTGCCCGTTGCCGTCATCTGCACGATCGCTACATCCGGCGAATATGTGTTCGTGGTCGCGTTCAGAAACGCACCGGACAAACCAGCGACGGTTGTTGAGCTGAACGCACTCAACAGGCCGGAGAACGGGAAGCCCACCTGTCGGAACAGCTTGCCCGCCGTGAGATACGGTGTCCCTGAGGTCAGGGTCACGCGATCTGTCTCAACCAGGAACGCCTCCGTTAGAGTTCCGCCCGTGGCCGAAATCGGATAGACGCTGAACGTCAGGTTCGTGAGATTTGCCGGCGTCACCGTCGCGGTGCACCGCGAGGGCTGCGCAGTTGTCTGGTAGGTCCCGGACACGGAGGAAGGAATGATGCTAACGAGTCCGGGCGTATTCAGATCCGCTTCGCCATTCCCGAGACTGCCCGGTACGCCCGAGTTGACGGGCGGTGTTGCCGTGAATCTCGCGGCAAGCACGACCGGCCCGGGCGAAAACCCGGGAAAACCGCCCGAGTAGCCCGAGATTCCCATCGCGTATTCACCTTGAATCGTGTTCGACACGCAGGTGGTGATGTTCTGCTGCTCGATTTCGCCCGATCCGCGTATGCCGCTCGAGTCGAATTCCACAAGCCTGCCGTGAGCTCCCTGGGGATCGACGGCGAATGCGTAGGTCGGGGATCCCGTAAGGCTGCTGAAGACCAGAGTGCCGCGGTTGTCGGAGCCGAGCGTGTAGGTTCCGGTGAAAGTGTGGTTTTGCTGCGGACCCTGGATCGAGTTGAAATCTTCGACTCCGTTCGTGATCTTGCCTGCGCCATCGACCTGGAAACTTCCAGCCACTACGACGGCGCCACTGGAATTAAACCCGCTGAATTCAAATGCATAATTCCCAATGAAGGACTCGATCTTTATGGTCAAAGGCGGTGAGGTTGCGATCGCGCCGGTCGAATCGGTCGCTTTGATGGTGAAAGTGAATGACCCTAGGGAGGTGTGTGTGCCGGAGATCAGGACCGAATTCGTTGTGCTTGGGGCGAGAGATAATCCGCCCGGCAGCGCGCCCGAGGCAACCGACCATGTGAACGGTGGAACTCCTCCCGATGCGCTCACGGTCCCGCTGTATGGTTTGTTGGTGGCACCCGAGGGCAGAGAGGTGGTTGTAATCGTCGGCGGGGGCTCGACGGTAATCGAGAGCGTCGCGGACTGGCCAGGAGTCTTAACGGAGGTAGCCTTCACGATCACGGTTGTCGCCATACGGACGGTGGGAGGCGCGTTATATGTCGCCGTCATCTTGCTCGTAGGCCCGAGGGTTCCCGAGCCTGTGGGAGGACTGAGACTCCAGTTCACGCCCGCATTCGAGGTATCGTTCAAGACCGTCGCCGTGATGCTGAGTGTGCGGCCCTGGCCGATGGTCTGAGAGGTGTTCGGCGCGAGTACAACGGAATTTGTCGGGCTGCCCGCGCAGCCATCATGAAGCAGAAGCGCAAACACAAGACCGCAGAAGAAGACAGAGAAACCAGCGCGCTCGGTCATCGTAACGCTCCTTACTGTCTGTTCGCGAGAGTCGCGCAAGTTGGAGGCCCTCGGTCTTTGGCAGCCCCAAGAGCAACATGATAGCAAGCAACCGCGACAGGGCTCCGAGGGTTAGCGACTCCGAGACCGAAGAATCAATAGCAACGTTTGGCGGGCTCACCCGCCATCCAGGTCGTTCCGGCGGTCGATCACTGATTGTGGAGACGGGCGGCGTACCCGCGTTGCTTAGATGGTTAGCGCGGCACCGAGCGGGATCGGCCCGGGGACAGGTGAGATTACCGGCAGGCAGTTGAGCAAGTCCTTGCAGGTCAGCATGTTAGATATCAACATGTTAGATATCGATCGGTTCATTCGGAAACCGACCTCAGCACGGCGCAGACGATCGGTCCGCGCGAGGCGCAGACGGAGCGGTTGATCGTGGTCGCGACCGGAGAGTTACGAAGATGAGCACCGGACTAGCATTTTGCTGAGCGGGCAGTTTGTCGAGGGCAACAACGGGGTACAATAGAGATGGCTTGAGCCGTTGCACTCGGGTCGGTCCGGCGGGAAAGCGAGCGACAGATTGCGCGTCATCATAACAGGCGGAGCGGGCTTTCTTGGCTCTCATCTCTGCGATCTCTTCATAGACAAGGGCTGGGACGTCCTCTCGCTCGACAATCTTGTCACTGGCTCGGAGGCCAATATTTCCCACCTGCTGGGGAATCCCCGTTTCCGATTCGCGCGGCACGATGTCACCCGATATATCGAGGTCCCGGGCCCAGTCGATGTCATCATGCATTTCGCCTCGCCCGCGAGCCCACCCGATTACCTGAAGATTCCCATCCAGACGCTCAAGGTCGGATCGCTCGGGACCCACAATGCGCTCGGACTAGCCCTTGCAAAAAAGGCGAAATTCCTCATGGCTTCCACGTCGGAATGTTATGGCGATCCGGACGTGAGCCCTCAGCCCGAGTCCTATTGGGGCCACGTAAACCCGGTAGGGCCGCGCGGTGTTTACGACGAGGCCAAGCGCTTTTCTGAGGCCATTACCATGGCCTATCACCGCTATCACGATGTGGACACGCGCATCGTGCGTATCTTCAATACCTACGGGCCGCGCATGCGTCTCAACGATGGTCGGGCGCTGCCGAATTTTCTCTATCAGGCGCTCGTGGGCGAGCCGCTCACGGTTTATGGCGATGGCAGGCAGACTCGGAGTTTCTGCTACGTCTCGGACTTGATCGATGGAATTTACCGGCTGCTCGAATCAAGCGAGCACGAACCGGTGAACGTTGGCAATCCTCGGGAAATCACGATCCTGGAATTCGCCGAGCGCGTACGCGCGCTCGTCGGGGCGACGGCGCCGATCGTGTTCCGCCCGTTGCCGCAGGATGATCCCAAGCAGCGCTGCCCGGACATCACCAAGGCGCGCCGGATTCTAAAATGGGAACCAAAAGTGGACCTGGAAGACGGCTTGCGGCGCACCTACGAATATTTCCGGAGCCAGGTTGCGGCCGCCGACTCGCCGCACTAGCCGAGACCTTGTTTCCCTGTCGTAGTTCGCCCGCCCGATAAGAATTAGCCGGGACGTCCGAAGCACAGGTATTCGAATCCATGGGCTTTCATCTCGCGGGGTGAGAGCAAATTGCGTCCGTCGAGGATCAGCGGACGAGCCAATGCGTCGCGCACCCGGGCCCAATCGAGCTTGCGAAACTCGTCCCATTCTGTAGCGATCACCAGTGCCTCAGAATCCTTCGCTGCCTCGTAGGCGGAGGTCGCATATTCGATCCCCGGCAGAATGGCGCGCGCTCTCTCCATCGCTTCCGGATCGTACGCCCGGATGCGCGCCCCTTCGTTCAGCAAATCGTTGATTAGATCAATTGCCGGCGCAAAGCGCACATCATCCGTGTTGGGTTTGAAGGCCAGGCCGAGAACGGCGATCTGCTTGCCTCGGATCACCCAGAGGGCCTCGCGAATCTTGTCGACAAAACGTTGGATTCGCTTTTTGTTAATCTTCTCCACTTCCTTCAGCATGGTGAAGTCAATGCCCGAGCGCTCGGCGAGATGAACGAAGGCCTGTAGATCCTTTGGAAGACAGAATCCGCCAAAACCCAGCCCTGCGTTTAAGAAACTCCTCCCGATTCGCGGATCCATGCCCATCGCCCGCACCACTTCTTCGATATCGGCGCCCAACTGCTCGGCCAGATCGGCCACCATGTTGGCATAAGAAATCTTAAGCGCGAGGAACGAATTCGACGCGTGCTTGATCAGCTCGGCGCTACTGATCGTTGTCACGAGCCACGCGGGCACTGGTCCATCCGGGCACGCCGAGGGCGTGTGGACAGGGCAACGGAATGTCCGCTCGAGAACCGGCCGGTAGATTTCCTTCATCTGCTTCTCGGCCGCTTCGTCCTCGACGCCCACGACGACGCGGTCGGGGTGCAGAAAATCTTCGACAGCCGTGCCTTCACGAAGGAATTCCGGGTTCGAAGCCACGCGGAAGGCCACATTGGATTTTCGGCTGTAAACGGAAAGGGCGCGCTTCAGCTCTTGGCCCGTTCGAGCCGGGACCGTGCTCTTCTCGATGACCAGTTTGGGAGACTTCGCCTCGGTAGCGACCATGCGCGCCACATGGTCGATGGCGCTCAGGTCCGCGTCGCCATTCGGGAGAGGCGGCGTTCCCACGCAGATGAAGATCGCATCGACGGCCGCAACAACGTCGGCGGGATTCGCGGAAAAGCTGAGTCTCTTCTCCTTGCGGGCCTTGGCAATTACCTTGTCAAGCCCCGGCTCATAGATGGGGAGCCCGCCCGATTCGAGAATCTGCAATTTCGAAGCGTCGTTGTCGGTGCAGACGACTTCATGTCCTATTTCCGCCAAGCAGCCGCCCGTCACCAGGCCGACGTAACCACTACCGATAACTGAAATCTTCAAAGGGAATCTCCGTTGATCTAAGAGTCACGCCGAGCCAGCGAGTAACCGTACATTTTGATATATGCGGCTGCACTCGCCAAGATAATTCTCCGGCGTGTTTCACTCATATCACCGCGACGAAAGCCGTCTTCGGCCGCGGCTGGCGCCATGCCCCGGACGGTGGCAAACGCGAGGGTGGCACCGGCACGGAATGGAGGCCCGGACTGATGCGCCGCGTCCTCGTTCCTATCGGTTTCTCGTTCGTCGCGGGCGCCCGTCATCCCGGCGGTCGTTTTTCGGCCATCTCTGGGATTTCGCCAACCTCGGGCGAGCAGGGTGGCAGTTGCCGTGTGGGCCTTTCTAGGTTTGGTTCGTTCGGGCGTGCACAACGAACCAGCCTGTCCGGTGCGCGGGTCAAAAAGGTGAGGAATGGGGCTTTCTAATAGGGTTGCATAGGCTTGAATTGAAAGGCGCGAGCAGTCGTTCCCGAGGGGTACGAGCTTGATCGCGAACCCAACCGTTACTTGACGCGTCATGCTGGGGAGACTTAGAATTTTTTCGCTCGCATTCTTCCGGGCGACGACAGCACAATGGAAATCAGCGAAATCTTCTCCGCCCGAAGGCCCAAGAACCCTCTGACGCTCTACGCGTTGGCGTTCCTGGTGACTCTATCTGCCGCACTCATCCGTCGACTACTGAATCCCGTCCTCGGCGACTATGCTGCATACGTCACATTTTTTCCGGCGGTGGCTTTTTCTGCTTGGTACTGCGGGCTCGGACCATCCATCTTGAGCGTTGTTCTGACCCTTTTGGGCGCCAGGTACTGGGTCGTCCCGCCTGCAGACCGATTTCGGATCCCGAGCGCGGCACATTTGATTGGCATTCTTGCCTTCCTGTTTGCATCTGGCGTCATCGTGGCATTGGGAGAAGGAAGTCGCCGCAAGAATGAAAGGCTAGAGCGAGCGCAAGCAGAGTCGGAAGAACGAGTTAGACAGCGTACCGCAGAACTCGATGCGGCCAATCACAGTCTCCGCGAGCTAACGGCACGTCTGCTTCAATTGCAGGATGACGAGAGGCGGCGTATTGCCCGCGAATTACACGACAGCGTCGGACAGACATTGGCGGTTCTGGCGATGAATCTATCGGCCGTCGGAACCGATCTCGAACGTCTCATGAAGACGGCCGGTGCCATTGCAGACAGCAGAGGGCTGGTGCACGAAATGAGTGAAAATATCCGCACCATTTCCTACTTGCTCCATCCTCCTTTGCTCGATGAGAAGGGGCTTTCATCAGCCCTTCGTTGGTATATAGAAGGATTTGCGGAGCGCAGCAAGATTGAAGTCGAATTGGAGCTTCCCGGCGACATCGGACGGCTTTCGCGAGACTTGGAAACAGCGATTTTCCGGGTAGTTCAGGAATGTCTTACGAACATTCATCGTCACTCCGGTAGCGCGTCGGCCAAGATTCGCATTCGTTGTTCCGCAAAGGACATCAGCGTCGAAGTAGAGGACAGGGGCAAAGGCATGCCGCCCGAGAAGCGACATGAGCTGGCCTCGGCCGGCACGCCCGGAGTTGGTATCCGGGGAATGCAGGAAAGAATCCGCCAACTGGGCGGTAGCTTGGAAATCCATTCCGACGGCGTCGGCAAGGGCACGCTTGTGGTAGCCCGGTTGCCTCTGGTCGCTGCCCCTGCGGCTTCGACCGCCTGACCGGTCGGCATCCCAACTCGATTTCCGCGATCTTCTCCGGACCCCCTTGCGATCGTGAATGTCCGCCACGCAAGCAGTGCGCTCGACGAGCGAACGAGAGGGGGGAGGACGAAGAACTGAGATGTCGCCTTTGGGTTTCTGCCGATCGCCCTTTCGGGGAATAGAATAGCGCCCGACGAATCTCTCGACTCTCTCAACCGGAGGTGTGAAATGAGGCCGCTTCGACGGTCGTTCGGCCTGCTGCTCTTGATGGGAGCAACTGTGGCTGCAGGGTACGGCCTGAGCGGTTCATTTCAACAGCCAACTTCTGATTCAAACAGCCGGCGATCTCGGCAACATGCTGCGCTGTCCCAGGTGAACTGATTGTGGTCCGGGAGTTGAATCGGCTGGCACAGCACCTGAATCCCGGAACTGTTGAAAGCTGTTGCGGCCAATCCGGGAAGCATGTTTTGATTTGCTTGCGTTCGTGGCGATTTAGGTCCAGGCTAGCTCGCAGAATCTCTGACAATGGGGCTTGTTGCCTCCGTAGGAGGGCAGGAATGGACATGCGTAAACATATCGGAACTGTTTGCATTTGCCTGTTGACCTTATCTTTCTTGGCGCCGGCCGCTATGGGGCATGAGGCTGTCAGTCCACACGCCAAAGCCCAGTGCACGCTTGCGAACGGGAAAACGGTGACGGTTGCCTACTCAAGACCTAGCATGAGAGGGCGAAAGATTTTTGGAGCCCTGGTGCCTTACGGCGAAGTGTGGCGGACTGGCGCCAATGAAGCGGCCACATTCGCCCCCACGACGGCCGTGACCCTCGGCGGGAAACCTGTGCCGGCCGGCAGTTACACTCTGTTTACCATTCCCAATCCTGGCAAGTGGACATTGATCCTCAGCAAGGCTACCGACAACCCATATCCCGGGCCGAGCCAGGATTTGGTCCGCGTCGACATGGAGGTAAGCAAACCGTCCGGCCCGAGCGAAGCCTTCACCATCGGATTCGATAAGGTCGGGAATGGCTGCACCATGCACCTCGATTGGGAAACCACACGGGCATCTGTGCAGGTGGTGCCAGGTACGTAGTGTTTCAGTGCACCTCCGCCGAAAGCTGCCTGTGCCCGAGAGGGCAAGAGGAAGACGGCTGTAACGGAGCTTCTTCGCTCGGTGCTGACCGGTGGTCGGAGCCAATGTTCTTTGCTGGGATATGCACCTCGCCTGCTGAACTGACTCGTAGGGAGTTGCAGGTGATTGACGGCGTTCGGTCACCCCGTGGGCTCTTGCTCGTGCTCGACGCTTCGTTCCGGGAGTCTCTCCCATCAGAGCTAGAATTCTAGATGCAGCCGCAGGCTGGGAATGAGAACAGGGCCGCGGTCTCGGTTGTAGCCGGGATGATCCACGTACTGAAAATCGAACGAAGGGTAGATTCCCCGCCAAGCGTGCAGAGTGTAATAGGTCTTCACGATGTTTCACGTCCGTAGTTGAGCCGTCCGTCCCCCAATAGGAAGCCATTGCCACCGAGTGAAAACCGGCCGGCGCGGATCTCGTCGTTCGATCTCGAGCAGATGATCGGGCGGGGTCGAGCGATAGGAGCGCTCCTCAATGGCCGGTTCGTCGCCCCTCGCGCTTGGACAGTTGACCGAATCGTGTCATGACTGAAATCGGCTTGAAGGAGGAGAGGTTTACACTACCTCGAGGTTTTCGGAAACAGCCATTGCGAGCGTGGCACCGGATTTAACTCGAAGGCGCAAAAAAACTGAAAAACGGGCGTCGCGTGACGAACCTCGGCTAGCGGGACCGTTCCTCTCCGCCACGATGTTCACCACCGCCCTCGGGTGGATGGGGCCTGTTCGTCGGGTGAGGCGCGTTGTTCGAAGCGCGCGCATTGTGATGATTACCCGGCGCATTTCCCGCACCACGATCGAACTCTCCCGGTCTGGCAGTTGCGGCGAGTGCCGGGCGGCCATGATTTACAGACGCGAATTGCGCACGGTTCGTGCTCGCGGCGTGCTCGTGCTGTATTTGCGCGGAGGTGGGTTGAATGTGTTGCCCGCGGGCCGCAGCTTCTTCGGCAGGTGTGGGGCGAGCGTTGATCCCACCCGTTCCGCCATTATAGCTGACTCGGTTCACCGTCGTGTTATTGATGACGGTTCTGTTGTAGGTGTTGTGAATGACCGTGACGTTCACATTGTTCACCGCGCGGTTGTAGGCGAACACCCCGTGGTTCCAATATCCCCCCACATAGCCGACGCCCACGTATCCGAACCCATAGTTAACTCCGCCGTAGAAGCCGATGCGAGGTCCCCAGTAACCGCCATGCCAGATATACGCACCGCCACCCCAGCCCCAGTAACCTGGAGTCCATAGGAAGCCGACGCGGGGCGCCATGACCCATGTGCCGGGAACCCAGTAATAGCCATCAGGGGCGTACGCCCAATAGCCGGGCGTCCAGATGTAGCCGGGGCCAGGGCAAATCGGCTGCGCATACACGGGCAGGGCTGGCGGCGCGATCCTGACGGATATGCCGACGCTCACCTCCGCCGAAGACGTTGCCGGCAACAAGAGCAGCATCACCAGGGCGAGCAGCAGCCAATGCATGGACCCGATATCACGCGTCATGCGTCACCTCGAAAGTTGATCCTTCGCTTACGCTGGGAAGCTCGGGCACAAGAGCGTCGGTCATCTTCGATCGACGCCGGTACGCCCGCGTCCACTTTGCTGCTAGTTTAACCCTTGAGCTTCGAGAAAGTTGCTCGCGGTTCGAGGGCTGTTTCGCGGGCTGCACTAAATCCGGTCAGCGTTAGTCCAGAGCCTAACGGTCGGCGGCGGGAGCTACCTCCTAATCCAGAATCCAGTCGCCCAATCGTGCTGAGTCGCCTGTGGCCCTCCCATGAGCGGTTTACAGCGAATGAGGCCTGGCTTGTCGTTCGAAGGCCGTACCGGGTGTCCCGAGCGATCGGCTGAAGAAAATTGCGGTGATTTTGGGTTCCCGCCCGCGAGATCACGTTTCGCCTGACTGCGAGTTCTGATGGGAGCGGCTTCGGTTTGTTCCCGGAGAAGGCCTCCGGGGTCCGAATCGGTTGCCAAGACGTCAGGTTCCGCGTTCTCGAATGAGTCGGATTGCGTCGGAAAGTATCGAATCTCTTTGACCACCAGGCCCGATCTCCGCTTCGGTCGCCTGAGGTTCTTCGGTTTCGCCGCTTCCTTCGCCGGGCGCGAGAAACAGGT
>Ga0210409_10002815_pt1 | contig 20159 bp, 18 predicted proteins | sample IncBWH17MmetaG_FD_161649 | JGI IMG/M metagenome (GOLD analysis project Ga0210409, IMG submission 161649) | Forest soil microbial communities from Barre Woods Harvard Forest LTER site, Petersham, Massachusetts, United States - Inc-BW-H-17-M | ecosystem: Environmental > Terrestrial > Soil >...
ATACACGTCGATGAATGTCCTCAAACTTTCTTCGTTGTCGCTCAGCCCGCCGCGGCCCTGTTTTTTCTTCTCTTCGTACTGGCCTTCTTCGATCCACCATTGCAGCTTCTTCGTGCCCTGGTAGATCCCGACGGTGTGCGGCTCGCCGAGGGCAACTTCGATGCAGCCAAGCGCCGCGTAGTACAGCGCGTCTTTCGGCACGGTGATGTATTCTTCGGGCGCTTTGCCGTTGGGCATCTGGATTTTTCTTTCCTTCCAGATGTGCGTGAGGTGCAGCCTCCAGGCCTCCTGCAGGCCCTTGAAAAACAGATTCGGTCCGCCGAGCAGCAGAACTTCCGGCGACGGCGTGTTCCCGCGCGTCAGCGTGGCGAGGTTTTGATAGACGACGGCCTCGAACAGGGAAGCGATAATTTCATCGACGGTGACGCCGGCTTTCAGCAGAGTGTTGGCGTCCGCTTCCGCGAAGATCCCGCACTTGCTGCTGATCTTGTGGAGCGTGAGCCCCGTGTAGCGCATTTCGGAAAGCGCTTCTGGGGCAATCTGCAGCTTGCGCGCCGTCTTCTCAATAAATGTGCCGGTGCCGCCCGAGCAGGCGCTCTGCATCAACACTTGCTTGCTCTTCGTCGTCCCGTTGCCGTTGAAGAAGATGGTCTTCATATCTTCTCCACCGATCTCGCTGACGAACCGCACGTTTGGGTGCAGCCTCTCGACGCTGGCCGCCACTGCCACGACTTCCTGAATGACCTTGGCGCCCACGACTGGAGCGATCAGACCCGCTCCCGAACCTGTCAAAAAGATGCGATCGCGTTGAGGCGTGAAGTCATGCTGCGCCTCGAGGCGCGACAAAAACTGCAGGACTTTTTCTCCCTGCTTGGTATTGTGCCGCTCGTAGGCCTGGGAGATCACTTCGCCGGACGGCGAAGCGAGAACGTATTTGACCGTGGTGCTGCCGACATCAAGGCCGCAGATCATCGCGCCATTCGCGCTGGGCGCCAGTTTCTCCGGCGTCTTGATTTCCATCATGCCCGGGTCCCGCATGAGGGGCGCGATCTTGACAAAACTTCCGTCAGCCATTGAGGGGTCCTCGAAAGTGGGACAGCCACTCTTGGCTGTCCTTCTTGTTACCGTTCGGCGCAGCAAAACCCGCACAGCCAGGAGTGGCTGTGCTACTTAGTTCGCCCTCATGCCGGCGAGGTGGAGAGCGTAATTGGCTGCCGTGGACGCATACCCGTAATGGGGAATGCGATACGTCGCCTTCTTGACTTTGGGATTCTTTTCCTCGATCTGCCGGATTTTCTCGAGCGTCAATCCAGTCTTCGCCATCGCTTCGACGAACTCGGACTGCGAACGCTTCTTCGCTTCCGTCAAAATCATCTGGCAGCGGGATAGCGCGTGGACTTCGGCGTCTCCCTTGATTTCGATGGGCGCGTAGAGCAGGTCGGGATGCCGCCCCAGCACATTGGCCATGGCGCCCTGGGACATCGTGTTCGGCATGCAGGAATATGGCGAGAGCTCGCAGGTCATGTTGGCATGCTTGTGAAGATGCGCGTGGAGCGCCTTGCCGATGAGCATGTGTCCTTCGCCGCCGCGCAATTCGTGATGGAAGAATGGCGAGGCCAGTTGCTTCAGCTCTTCCTGATCCGGCAGCTCGTGCGGCACATAGGCCAGCGCTTTGCGGAAGCGGTTGTAGGTCCCGACGTAGAGTTTTTCGAGTCCGCGAATCATGGCCATCTTCATGCGAATCTTGCGGTCAATCGTTGGTTTCGCGGACAAACGCCAGAGCGGAGTGTGCAGCAGGTAGCCCAGCCAGACGGCCACCGGCGGCGGCATTACTTCCGAGCCTTCCGATTCCAGCCAACGCTTGATGTTGTAGTTGCCGTCGCCTTCGTGCGTTTGAAGCCAGAACTCGCCCGTAATTTTCACTTTCGGCTTCACTTGCAGGCGGTCGACCTCGATCGCGTCAAATTTCTTGCGCACGACGCGCAGCGCATCTGCAAAATACCCGGACAGGAAATGCCACGCCAGCATCCCGTACTTGTTGTCGCGCAGCGGCCGCTTCTGGAAAACCTCGAAGAGATAGTCCGCGCTTTCCTGAAGGACCTTGTCGGTCTGTCCGGGGTTGACTTCATACGGACGCGTCAAGTACTCCATGTCCGTGAGGATGTCGCCCACCAAAATGGCCCACACGATGCCGAGGCTAAGGTGCATATTGATTTCCAGCCCCCCGGGTTTTTCGGGCGCCTGATCCAGTTGATCTTGCGCAAGGAGGAAAAGGCGGAAATCCTTCAGGCCCATCCCGTCAAGGGCCATCTCATAGGACTCGTGGTATTGGCCGAACCGGCAGGGGCCGCAGGCGCCTGCCGTCAGGAAGACGTAATCGTCCAGCGTCTTTTGCTTCCCATTGACGGCCACTTCGTTCTTCAGGAAATTCACCAGGCTACCCGTCGTAAAGATGGTGGGGCAGCACGCGCCGGTGTCGATCAATTCCTTTCCGGCGTCCAGGTCCGCGCGCGCGATATTGGGCAGCGGCTTGGCGTTGTAATGCAAATTGTTGAAGACGCCCTGGACCAGCCGCTCGTGCTTCCAGGTCAGGCCGCCAAACAGAATCGTCGTTTTGTCCCGCTGTTCCCTTGTGAAAGGCCGTGCCTTATAGGAAGTGTAGTGAGTAACTTGAGTAGCTGCGGTCGCCATGCGTATCCTCCTTGCTCCCTCAGACTTTACCGTGATTCAAGAAAGGTTTTGATAGCTAGCTTCTGGGATGTCGTGTGGTTCGCCACGGATGCTGGGCGAAAATATGGGAATGAAACCTGGGCGGGTTTTAGCCCAAGTGTCGACACTTGTTCGCGATTCGCACCTTTGAGAACTTCTGTAAAACTCATGCCCCAATCTCCATGAGGTCCCAGGTTCGTTATGGGCAGGTGGTATCCCAATACCAAACCGGACACTTCGCTTATAACAAAAGTAGCCTGCAAAAGCCATACCCGTTTCCGTTGAGTTATCTGGAAGATAGCGGGTCCCCTACGACTCCGGACGGCGTGGCCGGAATTCATGGATTGGCCGCTTCGTGCCGCCCCCGGGAAGGCACCCGGGGTGTACGAATGGCGTCAGGATGTTGCAACGCCGGGTAATTGCGTCTCCTTTTCCAAGTACCATAATGTGTAACGAATTTTTGGACGAATTAAGGGGCATATGTGCGCAAGCCCATTTTAACAGCCGCTATTTTCTTCGCCGCTTTTTGTCTTTGCCGGTCTGCGCGCGGGGATTCGACCTCCCAGGGCGGAATCACTTCTTTTCGTGCCGATGTGACCGTCCGCGAAAACGCCACGCTCGAAGTCCGCGAAGATATTGCCGTCCGCAATGCCTCATCCTTTTACAAACACGGCTTCCAACGGGACTTGCCCATCTCCCTGACGGACCGGTGGGATACGCGCTATGTGGGCACATACCAAAAGGACAACGGCATTCGCGTGAAGATTCTGGAAGTGACCGAGGACGGCCAACGCGTCTCCTACGAACTGGGCAAGCGCTACGGCTATGCGCAGCTTTTCATTGGGGAGCGCAACGTGGCGCTCGATTCGGGCGAGCACCGCTTCGTGATTCGCTATACCGTCAATTGGGCGATGATTTCGCGCGCTGGGCGCGACACGCTTTACTGGAATGCCGTGGGCTCTGAGCGCACTGTTCGGATTGCGGAAGCGATCCTTGCCGTCCATTTGCCCGCCGCTGTCCCGGGCGAAAAAATCGAGGTCGAGCCGAGAGTTGGCGGACTCGGCGGGAGTTTTCCTCGCCGGCCTGAAAACACACTCGAGCGGGTCGATGACGCTTCCGGCGCGATCGTCTATCGAGCCACGAACATGAACCCGCGCCAGAGCCTGAGTCTGGCCGTCACCTGGCCGTCCGGCTACATCCAAATGCCGAAGTTCGTATTTCTGCGCCGCGAAGGCGGGGTGCTGGTCGCACCCGCGCTGCTGTTCCTTTATTACTTGATCGCCTGGGTGTGGCTTGGGCCGGATCCCAAACCGGGCGTGGTTGTCCCACGCTATGAGCCGCCCGACGGAATTTCTCCGGCCGCCGCGCGGTATATCGCCTCGGGAATCACCGATGGGCGCTCGTTCGCCGCCGTGATTGCGCAACTTGCGGTTCACGGATGCATTCGCGTGGAATCGGATCACGGAAAATACAAACTGTCGCGGCTGATGAGCGATCGCGCTGCCGAAGCCGCTCTGGCGCCCGAGGAGAATTTCGTCCTCGCGCTTTTATTTGAAGACGGCCCCGAAATTGTCTTGACCGGCGCAATGGACCAGCGCGACGCCGCGCAGAATGGCCGCTACGTTGCTCATATTCACGATGAACTGGCCGACCGGCTCGGCAAAAGATATTTCACGCGGCATTCGGGAATCATAGCGCTGGGCGTCCTGGCCACATTTGTGTCCGCGCTGGCGCTGGCCGTCACGGCGCGCGGCCGCGACACTTCTGCCGCGGTTTTCACCACGCTCTGGGTGCTCTTCATGGGGTTGACGATGGGGTTGATGATTGAGTTTTCGTTCGCCTCGGCCTGGAAAAACGCTCTGCGCGCGGGGACAGGCTGGATCAAACTGCTTCCGGGCACGGCTGCATTTTCCATATTCGCCGCAGTGATTGTGTACCTGTTGAAAACCGTGGCTTCGGGCGTCTCCCTTTCTTTTTCCCTGATGCTTGTGGCGTTTCTGCTGATCAATCTCGGGTGGGGGCCGCGATTGAAGCGCAAATCGCCGCTCGGCCGGCAAGTGTCGGATCAAATCGCGGGTTTCCGCCAGTTCCTGGAAAAGGTGGATCAGGACAAGCTGGACCGCCTGAACCCCGCAGGCAGCGCGCAAGAAGATCTGGACCGGTATCTTCCCTATGCAATCGCCCTGGAAGTGAAGGAAGCGTGGGGCGATCATTTGTCGCAGACTTTCCTGGCCTCCACGGTAATCGGCGAAAATTAATTCCGGCACAGCCTGTAATTTTTATTTCTCAAACGCACAATATGAGTGCGGATTTTCGTGGTGCAGGTTTTAGTAGCACAGGCTTCAGCCGGTGGGGTTTGATCCCAGCTAGAACGAACCCACACAGGCTGAAGCCCGCGCTACAAAAGACCCCCGCCTTCTCTTGAAAAACATGGCTTAAAGAAGAACAAGCCCGCGACGAATCCCAAGCGTCACAGCTTCCGTGCGGCTGCCCGCCCCAAGCTTGCCCAAGATGGACGCCACATGGAATTTGACGGTGTGTTCAGAAATCTTCAGCCGTGCGGCAATTTCTTTATTGCTCAGTCCGGTGGCGAGCATCTGCAGAACTTCGAGTTCCCGGCTGGTCAAGGACTCGGCAAGTTCCTCGAGGACGGGCGCGGGCGCCGAACCCGCCGCGAGCCCCTCACTGGCATGGGATGGGTGCAGGATCAGGAGCCCGCTAGCCACAGCCTGCAGCGCGGCGACGAGCTGCTCCGGAGAAATATCGCCGGGCAGCGCCGCGCGAATGCCTCCGCGCATCGCCTCCGCCGATGCTGCGGGGGTAATCCCATCGCCAAGGATGGCAACTGCGACATCAGAGGCCAATCCAGACGCGAGGATTGATCCCATAATCGGCTCGAGCGGCTCGCCGGATGAGCCAATAAGAACCACATCGGGCGCCGAGTCGGAAAGCTGGTCCCCCAGGATTTCTATCGTCGCTGCGCTGCCCACAACTTCTACATCGCGGGCTGCCAGGAGATTTTCCAGCCCGGCGCGAGCCAGCGGGGAAGCAGCGACGATGAAAACACGGATCACGCCGCCACAGGACTCCTTACCGGTAGTGGAGATCCGAGCTGAACGCTAACTCGGCGGACTCTGCTGTAGTCGCCGCGAAGGAATTCAACACGCAAGACCCGCGGACCGTTGCCCTCAAGAGCGCGCGCCAGATCCTCGATTGCCGTGAAAGATTTCTCTTCCGTGCCAAGTAAGATATCGCCGGGCATGAGCGAAGCCAGATCGGCTGGGCTGCCGGGCTCGACTTCGAGAACAACAAGTCCGAATGTCTTGCCCGCACCCGCAGATCGCGGAATGAGAGCCGGATGAAGTGTGACGCCCAGCCAGGCATTTGACGGCCCAGCGGAAAGAAAATCACGCACGGCGTTACTTGGAATGGCCAGCGCAAGGCTGCCCGCGACCATCGTGTTGATGCCGATGACGCGTCCGTGCGCGTTGGCCAGCGGTCCGCCCGAGTTGCCCGGCGCGAGGCGCACATCCGCCTGAACCCAGGTCTGCGATCCCAAACCGCGAAGCGGACCCACCGCGTGGATCACTCCTGTGGCGAGCGCACCGACGAAACCCATCGGATTGCCAATCGCGATGGCAATTTCGCCGGGGCGCACTTCGGAGGAATCGGCCGCGGACGCTGCGGGCAAATTGGGCGCGTCGATGCGAAGTTGCGCGAGATCGCGGCGCGGGTCGCGCGAACCGATGGCGGCCTCGAATTCGCGGCCATCCCACAGCTGAACATTCACTCGCCCGCCGCGAACGACGTGAGAGTTAGTCACCACCAGGCCGTCGCCCGACCAGATGACTCCGGAGCCAGAGCCGCGGCCACCCGATTGGATGAGGACAGTCGAGCGGCGCAGTTGCTCCGCAATTTCGCCAAATCCCGGGATGGCCATGTTATTTGCCTCCGTGCGCGCGCTCGCCGATGACGATACTGATTTCCTGTGCGGCGCCGCCACGAACCAATTTGACCACAACCGGCTTGCCGATTGCTTCCGCGGCAAGTTGCGCGTGCACGTCCTCCACACGCGTGACCGGATGCGCGCCGAAGGAGATCAGTAAATCGCCGATCGTGATCCCCGCTTTGTGCGCGGGGCTGTCCGGTTCCACTTCCACGACCATGGCGGCAGTCTTCTCATTGCGCTGCAGCGTTTGACGAAGCGCATCGGGTAACCGGATTGGATGCAGGCCCACGCCGAGATAGCCATGTGGAATGTGTCCCGCTTTCAGCAAGGCATCGACGACGCGGTTCACCGTGGACGCCGGGACGGCTACCGCGCCGAAGCGCGCGAACCGCGGCGTGGCGATGCCGATCGCGCGGCCGTACGCGTCGATGACGGCGCCGCCCACGGCGGTCGGCTGCAGTCCGACGTCAAGCCGGATGTATGGAGAAAGCTGCGCTCCAATCCACGTGCGCCGCTCTGTGGCAACGAGACTTACGGTACCCAGCGCTGCAACCGGCCCGCTGGCGCGCGTTCGTCCGACCACGAGCGCGAGGCTGCCGGGTTTGATCGTGGAGACGTCGCTGATTTCCGCCACGGGCGAGGCGGCTTCGGCGCATTTTAGAACGGCCAGGTCCGTAGACGCATCCCGGCCTGCAAGAGCAGCGGGCACAACGCGGCTATCCGGCAAGGTCACATGAATTTCTTCATCGCGGCGCAGCGCATGCTCTGCGGTTACGATGACCCCGGCTCGCCATACAACTCCGCTTGAAGATCCGCGCGCTTCCGTGTGAATCGCGGCGATGCTCGCGGCGGCGCGATCGGTTTCCCGGGCCAGTGCATTGGATAGATCGATAAGTTCTGTGGACATGTTCTGAACCTCCAGGAGCAGGATGCCGCAATACTTAGGACAGATACATCAGCCAATCGGCTAGGTTCGGACCTGGCCATTCGGACTAACAGGGAAGGCCGAAACCGGGATCATCGCAATAACTTGAATTGATTCAATTGCGGACCTATAGTTCCTCATAAACTCGGCGTATAATTTTTTCGGGGGATATTTCCGAAATTTTGTATTCCCGCGCTGCTGCTGTGCCCGACGGCGAAACCTGGAAAGGAAAGACCGATGACTTATCGGACTTCTTTGCCCGTGAAGCGAATCCTTGAAGACTTTTCACGCTCCGGTTGCGATTTGCGCCGGGGATTTTTAGCGATGCGGCTGGCGGGTTCAGTCGCCATCTTCGTGGCGGCGCTGGCATTGACGCCCAATGCGTTTGCTCAGACCGGTAAGCCATCGGAACCGGCAAAGACTCAAGACGCGGTCGCGCCCCTCTCCCACGATCTGTCCGGAGTCTGGATGCAATATCCCGAGGGCGATTTGCCGGGAACCCCCGGCATGAATACAGTGAATGTAAGATTTCGTCCGCCGCTGACGCACTCGGGACAGGCGAAGCTCGATGCCGCGAGGCCCCTCGTGGGTCCCAAGGCTGTTCCGGGCGAGGAAAATAGCCCAACGTTGCGCTGCGATCCTGACGGTCCTCCGAAACTACTCAATCATCCCAATCCATTTGAGATCGTCCAGATTCCGGGCAGGATGTTCATGTTTTTCGAGGAGCAACATATTTGGCGCACCATCTGGGCCGACGGGCGCACGCTTCCCAAAGATCCCGACCCGAGTTATTTGGGCTACGCAGTAGGCAGGTGGGAGGGCGATACGTTTGTGGTTGAGACGATTGGTTTTAACGACAAGGATTGGGCCGATGCTTACGGAGATCCGCGCAGCGAACAAACGCACCTCACCGAGCGTTACCGCCGGTTGAATCATGACACCTTGGAACTTCAAGTGACCATCGATGACCCCAAATCGTATACCAAGCCCTGGGTCAGTCCTCCCAAGCTCCACAAGCTGGAGCCGGGCTGGGAAATTGCCGAGTGGTTTTGCGCCGCGGAGGAAGATAAAGCGTACGACGACGTCGTTCGCAAGCCGGCCGGGGTTGCGCCCGCAGCAAACAAGTAGTAACGGAGGTAAAGGAAGTGAAGGAAGTGAAGGAAGTAGAGGAAGTAAAGGAACTGAAAAATCGTCCAAATGCAGACGCGTGCGGGAGGTCATATCCATTACTTCCTTCACTTCCTCTACTTCCTTTACCTTCTTTGCTATGGCCCGCCGGCGCGCTGGTTCCCCTTGCAGTGATTTTGGCCTTCGCCTCACTTCTTTCCGCTCAGACCGGTCAGCCAGCGGGAACGATGCAAGCCCAAGCCGCAGACGCCGCGTCGACACCGGCTCTTTCGCATGACCTGTCCGGAGTATGGATGCAATATCCCGACGGCGATGTGCCCGGCGTACCTGGCATGAATGCGGTAAGTAACAAAACCCGCCCACCCTTGACGCCATGGGGAAAGGCGAAGTTCGATGCCGCGAAGCCGTTAGTAGGTCCCAGAGCCATTCCCGGCGAGGAGAATAATCCGGAGTTGCGCTGCGAGCCGGACGGTCCTCCGAAACTTCTGAATCTTCCCAATCCATTTGAGATCATTCAGATTCCCGGCAGGGTGCTCATGTTTTTTGAGCTGGGACACATCTGGCGCACGGTTTGGACGGATGGGCGGCCGCTTCCGAAAGATCCCGACCCCTCTTATTTGGGATATTCGGTTGGCAAGTGGGAGGGCGACACTTTCGTTGTGGAAACGATTGGTCTAAACGACAAGCTCTGGGACGATTCTTACGGAAATCCGCGCAGCGACGCGACGCGCCTGACGGAGCGTTACCGCCGGCTGAACCATGATACTTTGGAATTGCAAATCATCATCGACGACCCCAAGGCCTACACCAAGCCCTGGATAAGTCCCCCGAAACTTCACAAGCTGGAGCCAGTTTGGGAAATTGCAGAATGGTTTTGCGTCCCGGACGAGGACAACGCTTACGACGAAGCCGTCCGGAAGCCGGCAGGCGTTGCTCCCGGTTCAAACAAGAAGTGAAGGAGGTAAAGGAAGTGAAGGAAGTTGATGAAGGAAAGGATAAAAACTCTGGCGCACATTTGTGGCTGAACGATTTTTCCGTTCCTCAACTTCCTCTACTTCCTCGACCTCCTTCACTCACTTTTCTACAGCGAAGGTTTCACGCCATACGACTCGCGGGTGCGCTCGCTATTTTTATTGCAATTTTGGCCTTCTCGCCGATTCTTTCCGCTCAGACCAGCAAGCAACCGGAGACGCCGAAGCCTCCCGATGCCTCCGCCCCGCTGTCGCACGATCTTTCGGGAGTCTGGATGCAGTACCCGGACGGCCCTGCGCCAGGTGTCCCCGGCATGAATGCCATCGATCAAAGATTTCGTCCACCGTTTACGCCCTGGGGACAGGCACGGTTTGAGGCCGCGAAACCGATGCAGGGGCCTACGGCCGTTGCGGGTCAGGAGAATGCTCCCACTCTGCACTGCGACCCGGACGGTCCTCCACGAGTTCTCAATCTCCCCAACCCATTCGAGATCATTCAGATTCCCGGCAGGGTGCTGATGTTCTTTGAACTGGGACATGTTTGGCGCACTATCTGGACAGACGGCCGGCCGCTACCGAAAGATCCAGACCCTACATGGCTTGGATATTCGGTGGGTAAGTGGGAGGGAGATACTTTCGTTGTCGACACAATCGGTTTCAACGATAAGCTCTGGGTCGACGTCTACGGCAGTCCGCGGAGCGATAAGATGCATCTCACAGAACGTTACCGGCGGCTGAATCATGACACTCTGGAAATGCAAATCACCATGGACGACCCCAAGGCTTACACGAACATTTGGGTCAATCCACCCAAACTCCACAAGCTCGAGCCGAAGTGGGAAATTGCCGAGTGGTTTTGCGTCATAGAAGAAGAGAACGCGTACAGCGATGCGATCAGGAAACCTGCCGGCGGAATTTCGACCTCGCCTAACAAATAGACAGCCGAGTAGAAAGGAAGTAAAGGAAGTGAAGGAGGTAAAGGAAGTAAAGGTTAAAAACTCTCGCCACCGGCGGCGCCCGGGCGAATTTTCCGTTCCTTTACTTCCTTTGCTTCCTCGATTTCATTTGCTTCCTTTCCCTGGAGCTTCAATCCGATGATCATTGAGAACCTGGAACAGGTCACGCAAGCGGTGCTCGACGAAATGAAGCGCACGCCGGACGCGCGCACCAAGGAGATTCTTGCGTCCCTGGTGCGGCACCTGCACGCGTTCCTGCGGGAAGTTAAATTGACGGAAAAAGAATTCGATCAGGCCATTAATTACGTCGCCGCGCTCGGACAACTGACCACGGAAAGCCACAACGAAGTCAGGCTCATGGCGGGAACGCTGGGAGTTTCCACCCTGGTCTGCCTCATGAACAATGGCGCTAACGCCGCCACCGAAAGCTCCGCCAATCTCCTCGGCCCGTTTTGGAGGGCCGAGTCGCCAAGAACGGAAAACGGCGGATCGCTCCTGCGGTCTCCGACCCCTGGGCCGGCACTGTTCTTCAAAGGCTGGGTGCGCGATCAGGAAGGCAGGCCCGTGGCGGGAGCCGAAGTCGATGTCTGGCACGCGTCGCCCGTCGGCCTTTATGAGAACCAGGACCCCGAGCAGGCGGAGATGAACCTGCGCGGCAAATTTACGACCGACGCGAACGGCGAATTCAGCTTCCGTAGCATCAAGCCGTCAGGATATCCGATACCGACGAACGGTCCTGTCGGTGCACTTCTCAATGCCCAGAGGCGGCACAACTTCCGGCCGGCGCATCTGCACTTCCTGATTTACAAGCCCGGTTTTAAGACGGTCACGTCCCAGATCTATTCGCCGGATGATCCTCACCTCGATACTGACTCGCAATTCGGAGTGACCCGCGCACTCGTTGCGCGCTACGAAGTGCATGAAAATGAGCCGGCCCCCAATCCGGAAGTGACCGGACCGTGGTACTCCCTTCAGCACACGTTCATTCTCCAGGAAGGAGAAAGTTGGCTGCCAACGCCCCCTGTCTCCAAGAAGGCTACGGAGCGCATCGCGTAGGACGGCTACTCCTGACTGTCCTCCATATTGTGAGCAGCGTAAAAGCGGACAGCCAAGAGTGGCTGTCCTACTCGAATCGTAAACAAAGGCACCGCCGAACTGAGTCGAATCTTTACAGCGAAACTAATTCGTGTTTGAATTCGTATATAGTGTATAGGAACGGTTCTTACGCAGGGCAATGAGCCAGGGACTCCGCACTTGGGATCTCTACCCAGGAACCCGCCATTGACAGGACCGGCAAAAAAACTTTGGGGAGAGGTTTCATGAGGACTGTTGTTTTGCTGATGGCCCTTGCATTGTTGTTTGTCCCCGCGTTCGGAGGTCCGCCTCCCGATTCCCGGTGGTTGAACGGCATGGACCTGTCGTGGGCGTTTCCCGAGCCTTCCCCGGATTTTCCGCCCGAAGACAATAGCGTGGTCAAGCACGTTCCGGGCAGCACAAAATCCTACACGCAGGGGCAGATCGACGATATCTACAATCCTCCGGACTGGTATCCCGAGGAGCACGCACCGTACCCCAAGGTTGTCGCCAGTGGAGAGGGGAAGGCTACTCCCGGGTGCGCCTCTTGCCATCTCGCGTCGGGAAGCGGACATCCTGAATCAGCCAATCTCACCGGCCTGACTGCCGATTACATGATGACGCAACTCCACGATTTTCAGCAGGGACTGCGGACCGACCCGCGTCACCGCATGAGCGAAATCGCCAAGGGCATGACGGAAGAGGACGTGAAAGAGGCGGCCGCCTATTTTGCGAGCCAGAAGCCCCGCCGTTGGATCCGTGTCGTCGAGACCGACATGGTCCCGGAAACTTATATGAACGAGGGTCGCCGGCGTTACGTTCGGCCGGGCGGCAAGATGGAACCCATCGGTTCCAGGATTATCGAAGTGCCGGAGGATCCCGCCCTCGTGACGTGCCGCGATCCGCACACCGGATTCGTCGCGTATGTGCCTCCGGGCAGCATTGCCAAGGGCGAGGCGTTAGCCACCACGGGCGGTGGAGGAAAAACGACCGCCTGCATCGCGTGTCACGGTCCGGAGCTCACAGGCCTGGGACCTGTGCCCAGGATCGCGGGGCATTCACCGAATTACATCGTTCGCCAGTTGGCCGGGTTCCAAGTCGGCGCTCGCAACAGCGATTTGGACCAGCTGATGAAAGGCGTCGTCGCCAACTTGACCCAGGACGACATCATCTCGCTAGCCGCCTACGTGTCCTCGCGCTTCCCCGATAAGCAATAGTTCGTTCGGAATGCCGCGCCCGTTCTCATTGCTTTGTGGATTTCGGAATCGGCTTAAAAAGCAGAGCGGGCCGAGGCTGGCGCGTTGCGGAAGGGACGTGCGCGTTTTCACTATTCATAGACATCTTTGCGGTGGGCGATGCGGGTTATGCTTACCACCATGCTGTCGTCATCGATGATATCCACGACACGGTGGTTCCCGACGCGGATGCGCCAGAGATCTTTGTAACCGCGAAGTTTCGTGCAACCAGACGGTCTTGGATCAGCAGCCAAGCCTTCGATCTTCGGCACCAACCGCGCGATGAGGCTGTTGCTCAGCTTTTCGAGTTCCTTCCTCGCGGAGGGTTTGGTTTCGATGGCATACTTAGCCACGCATGCGTCCGCGCTTGATCAGATCGGCCTTGACAGTTTCGAAGGGAATGCCTTTTTCCTTGCGCCGCAGCTCTGAAACTATGCCGTCGTAGAAATCCTCCCAGAGCGCCCCGTGTTTGCGAAGGTCGATCTGAACGGCCATCTTGCGGCCTTTTTCGTCGGTCAGAAATTGAATCCCGGTCATGAAAGTTCCTCTCTTTTCGGCTCAACCCATAAGCTAGCCCGGGCTTCCGATCCGGTCAAGGATAGAGTGTTACGAAGGGCGTTACTTGGGGAGCTTCCGATCGTCGGCCCCCAATATAAAACTTGCCGATGTCTGACCGGCTGGCGCTGTCCAGGTACTTTCTTCACTCCCGGGCGTCAACGATCCGACGTAGGCCGCGATGGCCAGCATGTCGTCCTGGGTCATCTGAGCGACGACGCCTTTCATCAGCGCGCCCATCGAGCCGTGGCGCGAGCCATCCTTGAAGTAATAGAGCTGGCGGAAAAGATACATCGGAGAATGTCCGGCAATCGCGGGCACCTCGCCAAGGCCGTTGAGCGAAGGGCCGTGGCAGATCACGCATTGAATCGTTTTTCCTCCTCCGCCCGTCGTAACGAATTCCTTGCCTTTGGCCAGGCTGCCCATCGGAACATATGCAATAAATCCGGAATGCGGGTCGCGGCTCTCTGCCCGGGCGACATCCTGAGGCAGCTCGATGATCCGATTGCCGATCGGCTCGTCGCCGCCGCCGGGCAGGGGCATGCGCATCAGATGCTCGTTTACAAAAGTTTTCGGCACGCGGTCGGTTTCGACCACTGGCTGCCACACTTTCGGTTTGAGAGCGGCGAACCATTCCGCGGCTTGCTTGGCATCCTCATCGGACAGATTTTTGGCCATGTCGTTCATGGCCTCGCCCATTCTGTTCCCGGCCTTGAAGTCGGACAGTTGGCGCAGAATGTAGGCGCCCGAAACGCCTGCAAGATTGGCGGATTCCGGGTGGCCGAGTCCCGAGGCCAGATGGCAGGAGGCGCATCCGAGCACCCCTCCGTCAGCGCCGTGGGCAACCACTTTGGGCATCGGGGCATGCTCGTCGGGAAACCAGTCCGGCGGATTTGCAATATCGTCAATCTGTTCCTGCGTGTACGATTTGGTACTGCCAGGGACATGCTGCGGGCCGTTTCTTTCATCGATGACGGGCTGAACTTTATCCCGGACGGGAAACGCCCACGGAATATCCGGCAGATGCCACGGCTGCGCGGATTGAGCGCCGACCTGCAACGCGGGGATGAGCGCGAGCGCCAGTGCGCAAATAAGAATTCCGTTGAAAGTCCCCGCAGATTTTCGTGTGACGCCCGCAACCACCCTGGCGAAAAACCGATGCGATTGTTCTATCGTGCTTCGTGCGCCCTTGTAAAAATGCCTTGAGTCGAAACGATTGTCCCTGTTTGCAGTCTTCATTGTTTCTATCATTCCCCTGGTCGCATGATATTCATTAATTCGTATTTGTTCTGAATTCCTAAGCTATTTCGAAGCGGGCGCGACGCCGGCTGGTTTCCGAACCACCTGGTCATAATCCTTGTTTTCATCCAGGACGCAAAACCACTCGGCAATTTCCCAGCCCGGCTCCAGCTTGTGGAGTTTGGGAGGACTCACCCACGGCTTCGTGTACACCTTTGGGTCGTCGATGATGATCTGCTGTTCCAAGGTGTCATGATTCAGCCGCCGGTAGCGCTCTGTCAGGTGAGTTGTCGGAGTCCGCGGATTCCCGTACAGATCGACCCACTCTTTATCGTTGAACCCGATCGTTTCGACGATGAAAGTGTCGCCTTCCCAATGGCCAACCGAATATCCGAGCCAGCTGGGGTCGGGATCCTTGGGCAGCGGCCGCCCGTCGGCCCAGATGGTGCGCCAAATGTGTTGTTCCTCGAAAAACATAAACACCCTGCCCGGAATCTGAACGATCTCCCACGGATTGGGAAGGATGAGAACTTGCGGAGGGCCGCTCGGTTCGCAACGCAAGGCTGAATTGTCCTCCTTGCCCGCAATCGCCTTGGCTCCCTGTAAGGCTTGCGCGCTGTCAAACTTCGCCCGCCCCCAAGGAGTCAAAGGAGGACGAAAGTGTTCATTCACGCCGTTCATGCCGGGAGTTCCCGGCACATCGCCGTCCCGGTATTGCATCCAGACTCCGGACAGATCATGGGAAAGCGGCGCGGTCTTATCTTGTGTCGTGGAAGTTTCGGATGGCTTATCGGCTTGGGCGAACCCCATCGGCGCATAAGTCAGCGCTGCTCCGAGAATTGCGAGCGAACCGGCGAGGCGCATGGCGAGAAACTTTCGCTGTAGAAAAGGAAGTGGAGGAGGTTGAGAAATTCGAGGAAGTTGAGGAAAGGAAATACCGTCCGCGCACGACGGGACACGCAAGGTTTTTTCCTTCACTTCCTGAACCTCCTTCACTTCCTTTACCTCCATCATTTTCATCCGCTTTTCTATTTGCCGGGCTCGGCCGATTTGCCCCCGGATGGTTTTCGAACATCCTTGTCATAGGTCTGCAATTCGCTCGACGCGCAGAACCACTCCGCGATCTCCCATTTCGGTTCCAGTTTGTGCCGCTTTGGAGGACTGACCCAATGCTCCGTGTACGACTTGGGATCGTCGATGATGATCTGCTGCTCCAGAGTGTCATGATTCAATCGGCGGTAGCGCTCCGTCAGGCGCATCTGTTCGCTGCGCGGATTCCCGGAGAGATCGGCCCAAACTCTATCGTTGAAACCAACCGTTTCCACCACGAAGGTGTCGCCCTCCCAATGCCCCACCGAATACCCCAGCCAGCTAGGGTCGGGACCCTTGGGCAGTGGCCGGCCGTCGGTCCATATCGTGCGCCAGATGTGATACTCCTCGAAAAACATGAACATCCTGCCCGGAATCTGGACGATCTCCCAGGGATTGGGAAGGATGAGTAGTTGCGGCGGGCCGCTCGGATCACAATGCAGGGCCGCGCTGTCTTCCTGACCTCCGACAGCCCGGGGTCCCATGAGCGGCTTGGCGGCATCGAACATTTTCTGTCCCCAAGGCGTCAAGGGAGGTCGAGTTCGATCGTCGACTGCATTCATGCGGGCGAATCCCGGAGCTGTGCCGTCGTCGTATTGCATCCAAACTCCTGACAAGTCATGGGAAAGGGGTTGGTTTGCTGGCGAACTTTTGGACGGCCCTTTTTTCGATTCCGACGGCTGATTCGTTTGAGCAAACACAATCGGTGAGAAAGCCAGCGCCGTTACGAGCACACCAAACGAAACCGTCAACCGGTGACGCATCTTAAACTCCTCAAGTCGATACGAATTGCAGGCGTGTGAGTTCGACTCAATTCCTGAATTTCTGATTCGCTAGGCCCCCACATTGGCAAATTCCGCGGAAGTGCGTCGCCCTGCTGCGCATTCCCAAGGCAATTTCTCCCTCTCTGGACGCGCGAAGAGCTAAAACGCCTTTGCCGTGGTCAATTCCTTGCCATCGGGGAAGACGACCTTCTGCAGAAACGTGACCTTCGCACCAACCTTATTCGGGTTGACGAACAGCGTGACCTCATCGCCGGGTTTCAGGCTGTCCCTGCTCCAGCCCACCCGGTTCAGCATGGCCGGATTGGTGGTTTCCGCGACCCAGTGTTCGACGTTGCCTTTGTCATCCGTCACATCGTAGTAGATCTGCGTGTGGGGATTGCTGTACTCGAATTTCGTGACGGTCGCTTTCACAGGGACCGATTTCGACATGTCATAGGCCGAATTCCCGTGGTGAGCGCACAGTGGCGTGGAGACAATCAGGAAACCGAAAATTACAGCGATTAGAACCGCTAGTTTGGACTTCATCTCACACCTCTTGGACGAAGAATGCTGGGTACGCCTGCGCCCAGTTTCCATTGAAAATTCGTCGCTTGGCAGATATGCGCCTGAATTTAGGAAACCACACGCGGCCAATTAGTGTCAAACATTTTCGTCTGATTTGCGGGCCGCGGAATGACAGCGGTTTGTATTTTCCGCAGCCCGATCAGCCGCGGCACTGCGCTTCAATAGTTGTACGTCACGCGCGAGAGCACGGACCGGTGGCCTTCGATTCGGAACTCGATCAACACGTTGTTGTCCTTCTTGTGAGCTGCGAAAAAAATCTGCTCGGTCTTCGCGTACTTTCCACTCTTGAAGTCAAACTGATCCGCCTTCTCCAGGACGTCGGCGACATTCAACGCTTCGTCGCCGTAGGTAACGACCTCATAACCCGTGATTTTGTTTCCAGCGCCAATGATGAGTCCCGCCCGCCGGCAAAATTCCGGCACCTCGGGAGAGTTCACGATGAGCCGATCGGGCACGTCCGGAACGCGCTCGACCTTCCCTCCGCCCCTTGCCATTGCCTGTTCCGCCGTCAGAAACGCGAAGGGCGCATATCCTGTCGCGTGGTTGCATTCCAGGATTTGGTCCAGGGTCCACATCTTGACCTCATCCTCCATCTGGTGCCGTAATTCGGCGATCAAGTCCTTGGTCGCGCCGGCCACGCGCAAACTCCCCCACTTTCTCGCGTCCATCCACAGGCCATCGCCTGTTTTCGGGTCGATGATCGTCATGAACGTCGTTTCGATTTTCACCGGCCTCTTATCCGGACCGTCGCGTGTGATGTAGTCCCCCAGGTATGGATTCCCCGAATACATGAAAATCAAATCGGCGTGCCTGGGGTCCTCCACCACCCGGAACCTTGCCCAGTCGCGCAGTTCGATATTTGCGGTTTTGCCTGCGTTAGCCAGCGCCCTCGGGCACGCGCTGCACTCGATATAGACTGTGTCTGATCGCAGGATTTTCGTAGGAATCAGGGCGTGCTTGTCCTTCTCGGCCGCGACCGAATAGGGAAGGACCGCGCAAGCGCAAAACACGATGAGGAACGCCGATCGAGTCACAGATTGCTCCAATTACGTCCGCAAACAGAATCATTATAACGGGAAGACTGGTTCGCTGATACGATCCGGATATCAGATTCAGTGTTCGCAGGAATAGCTCTTAAGGACGATGAACGCCTAGTCGCTCTACGAAGACCACAAGTGATCGAGAGGAACTAAATATGAATTTCCATTCAACATCTCAATTGTCGCGCCGCGCGCTGCTGGGAACGTTTCTTGCAGCGGGCAGCCTCCCCTTGCTGGATGAAAGCCGGGCCGAGGCGCAAGTCCCCGGCGCCGCGCCGAGGCCTTTTCGTGTGGACATTCCGCAGGCGACGATTGACCGGATTCTCAAACGCGTCCGTGAAACACGCGCGCCCGACCGCCTGGAGTCGAGTGACTGGCGCTACGGCGCCAACTGGGATTACATGAAGTCTTTAGCCGAGTATTGGACCGCGCAGTTTGACTGGCGGAAAGCGGAAACAAACTTAAACCGCTATCCACAATTCCTCGCGCGCCTCGGCGATTTCGATATTCACTTTTATCATGTGAAGGGACGCGGGCCGAAACCTGTTCCGCTGATTCTCACCCACGGCTGGCCAGGGTCCGTCTTCGAGTTTCTTGAAGCGATCGGGCCGCTAACCGATCCCGTCCGTTTTGGCGGCTCGCCCGAGGATGCTTTCGACGTGGTCGTCCCGTCCGTGCCGGGCTTTGGTTTTTCCTCGAAGCCCAAGGGCAAGCCAATCGGCCTGACAACAACAGCCACGCTCTGGAACCGTCTCATGACCGAAGTGCTGGGATACGCGAAGTACGGGGCGCAAGGTGGAGACGTGGGAAACGGGGTCACGAATCAGCTGGCCCATCAATTTCCAGATTCGCTCCTGGCCATCCACTTCAACGGCCTCGGAGTCCCGCCGCCTCCCGAGGCGGAACAAACCCAGGAAGAGCGCGAGTGGGTGCGAACTGTAACGGCATTCGTCGCCGCGGAAAGAGACTATTACAACGAACAACAACATAAGCCCCAGACCGTTGCGTTCGCTCTCACCGACAACCCGCTCGGCACGGCCGCCTGGATCACCGAAAAGCTGAAAATCTGGAGCGATTCGCCAAACGAGCGTGAGCCCGTCTTCACAAAAGACCAGGTCCTCACCAACGTGATGATCTACCTGGTCACGGACACCATAGGAACGTCGGTATGGTTTTACCGCGGCAGGGTGGACGAAATATCAAACCTCACCGGAAAAGTGAACGTGCCAACCGCGTTTGCGTCCTTTCCCCGGGAGTTGCCAACCTTGGATCCTCCCCGAACCGTGATTGCGCGAAATTTCAATTTGACGCAATACACAAGAATGCCGCGAGGCGGACACTTCGCCTGCTGGGAACAACCGGAATTGCTGGTCGGAGACCTGCGCAATTTTTTCCGAAAATTGCGAAGTTAAAAATCCCACAATGAAGCGCAAACGAACCGATTGTATTTTTGTGGAATTCGAGTTACTTGGTGGGCCCAGGTCGAAAAACTGGAACTCTCGGGTGCTTGACTAGCCTTCCAGCCTCTATAATCCAACATCCAACCTCTAGAATTAGTGGGCCCGCCAGGATTTGAACCTGGGACCGACGGATTATGAGGACGGTTCTAAAACTACTTAGTATATCTCTGTATTGCTTTTGAATGCGTCCGACGCGGGTTCTGAAATTTTAAGTTGCACCGTGGTTCTCTCTATATCCCCGAATCTGTCTGTTCTCCTGTCACCGTGGCGTCACAAGACCCGATTGCGTTGTCAATACTTCCTCGAATGCTTCGGCCACATTCCAAGAAGAGTTGCCGGCTCAACCGGTCGATGCAACACCATCTGATATAAATCTTGTCTCTAAAAGGTGGTGTTTATGACGCAACGGAGACGGGTAAAGCTTTCCGCGAACCAGCGGAACGACATGTGGAGCCGTTGGAAGGCGGGGCAGTCATTGCA
>Ga0210409_10002817_pt1 | contig 20151 bp, 8 predicted proteins | sample IncBWH17MmetaG_FD_161649 | JGI IMG/M metagenome (GOLD analysis project Ga0210409, IMG submission 161649) | Forest soil microbial communities from Barre Woods Harvard Forest LTER site, Petersham, Massachusetts, United States - Inc-BW-H-17-M | ecosystem: Environmental > Terrestrial > Soil >...
CGAAAGCCAAGACCCTGGTGGAGGTGGTCAGGCAGGCACTCCTGACTTCACAGGATTATCAACAGCAACTGCACGCCGGCGTCGCAGCCGGCATCGCGTTCAGAGGTGATGAACTGCGGGTGCAATCTCAAACCGAACACTTTGAGATCACCCTGCGTCAGGCCCTCGAACAGCAACGGGTAGCGGCGGCAAACCTGGCGCAGTTGCTGCATTTGGATTCGAGAGTCGAATTAATTCCCCAAGAGACGGAGTTGGTGCCCATTACGCTCATTGAGACCAATGCCCCCTTGGACAGGCTGGTCGAGCAGGCGCTGGCCTCACGCCCGGAGCTGAAACAAAGCCAGGCTTTCGTCTCGGCCACACGCGCCGGAAAGAACGGCGCCGTTTATGGCCCTTTGATTCCGGCCGTTGGGGCACAGGTCTTTGGTGGCGGCCTGGGCGGCGGCCCTGATGGCGGGCCAAGCCACTTTGGAGCCGCAGGGGATTACACAGTAGGCCTGAGCTGGAAAATCGGTCCAGGCGGCTTGTTTGATTCCGGCCGGGTCAATGCGACCAAGGCCCGGCTGGCGGCTGCCCAACTGAGCGATGACAGGCTCAGGGACGTGATCATTTCGCAAGTCGTGGCCGGCCTGGCCCGAGTGCAGTCGCTGGCCGCCCAAATCGAACTGGCGAAGCACAACCTGGCAACCGCCGGCGAGACCCTTCGCCTCACACGCGAGCGCAAACAATTCGGCGTGGGCGCGGTGTTGGAAGACATCCAGGCTCAGCAGGACTTGAACCAGGCGCGTTCGGATTTTGTCACGGCGCTGGCAGAATATAACAAAGCTCAATATGCCTTAAACAAAGCAACCGGTGTTGTCCGCTGAATGTCTTTCGCGGCAACCTTGGCCAGCGAAGGCTGCGTAGCTCCTCCGCGCTGGTTCAGCCCGACTGACTACTTACTATCAACTATCCGATTTTTGCCTCCAACGCGGTTCGCCGGATGATCTCCGCCAGACTCATCGCCGGCTGAAAACCGGCTACTTTCGCCAGTTTATCCACCATCGGCTTGCGCCTCCTCATGTCATCGAAGCCCGGTGCGTAAGCCTTGGTATAAGGGACCAGTTCTATTCTCGATTCGGAGCCCAACACCTTGATGACCAGTTCAGCCAAACCATGAATCGAAATCTCTTCGGTGCCGCCCACGTTGAAGACTTCGCCGCACGCAGCCGGACAGCTTTGGAGGCGAATCAACGCTTCCACGACATCGCTGACGTAACAGAAGCAACGGCTTTGTTGGCCATCTCCATAGACCCTCAGCGGCTGGCCCGTTCGGGCGGCGGCGATAAATCGCGGCAAGACCATTCCATAACGACCGGTTTGTCTGGGCCCAACGGTATTGAAGAGCCGCACGATGACCACCGGCAACAGTCGTTCCTTGGCGTAGGCCAGGGCGAGGAACTCGTCCATCAGCTTGGAACAGGCATAACCCCAGCGCGCCTGGTGGGGCGGCCCGATCAGCAAGTCGTCCTCCTCACCAAATCCAGGCTTTTGGCTCTTGCCATAGACCTCGGAAGTCGAGGTGATCAGCACGGGCGTCCGATGCGCCGCCGCCGCTTCCAACAAGACTTCCGTTTCGTGCAGATTGGTTCGCAGCACATGGATGGGCGAGTTCACCACCAATTCCACGCCCACTCCCGCTGCCAGGTGATAAATCGATTCGGCTGAGGCAATCAAATCAGCGAGGTTGACGCAGGCCGATACCTTTGACTCGATCACCTTCAGGTGCCGATGTCCCGCCACGGCTCGCAGATTATCGAGCGACCCGGTCGATAAATCGTCGATAGCCACCACCGATTTTCCGGCAGCCAACAGTTTTTCGACCAAATGTGAGCCAATAAACCCGGCACCGCCCGTAACGATGATCGAGCGCGGGGAAAGCGATGTGCCTTCGGTGCTCAAGGCGATTGCGCCGCTTTGTTCTGAATCCCGGCCGGCGGGCTTTCCGTCGACGTTTCGCTTGAGTCTTCGTGGCTTTCCGCCAACCCGTGCTGACTTTGGGAGTCGCTCGAGGGCCCGGGAATTGCCGCTAGCGTCGTGGCACTCGTCTTGGGCACCAGCGCCTTGACCAGCGCCTCCGCCAGTTTTTGGCGATAGGCTGGATCCTCGATCAGACGCGCCTCTTGGGGATTGGATAGGTAACCACCTTCCACCAGGACCGCCGGTTGCTGCTGACCGCGCAACACCCCGGGAAACCGCGCGCGCCGGATTCCGCGGTCGCGATGCCCATTGACTTGCAGAAGCGCCCGATGAACCCGCAGGGCGAGAAATAAGTTTTGCGTGTCAAACGCGTTGTTGGGAAAGCTCTGATGCATCTCGTCGGCGAAACCACGCGTCAGGTTCGAGGGCATCCCGACGGGAGTCAGGCAATAGGTTTCCAGGCCCGCTTCCCTCTCATTGGGTGCCGCGGAGTTGAAGTGCAAACTCAGGAACAAGTCGGCCCGGTGCTGAGCCGCAAAGGCAACGCGATTGGAGAGTGCCAAATCCGTGTCATTCGAGCGGGTCAGAAAGGTCCTGCAATTGTTGGCTTCCAATAGGGATTGCAGCCGCAACGCCCAATCGAGGGTAAACTCCTTCTCGTAGCGATTGCCCAGGACACTTCGTGTGCCGGAGTTTTCCCCGCCGTGGCCTGGATCGATGACGATCACCGGATGGGGCCTCGTGGTTGAACACACCTCGCCCTGAAGCAGCGGTTGGATCGTTTTGTAAAGGTCCAGCGTGTGGACATACGGCTGCCCATCGATTAACTGCGGTGCAAACCCCAGGCGAACATCCATTCCATCCCAACGCGCCAGCAAGCTGCTCGTGTGAAAGACAAATACCCCATTGGTTGATTGCAGGGCATAGGCTGGGAGCACAGTCCCGTTCAGTCGCGTTATTCCGCCAAAGCCGTTGCTGCGCGCCCAGCGTTGCAACGGAATCCAAATCTCCGTTGGACGGGTCAAGGGCGTAATGATTGGTGCCGATGGCGCCACCGGATTGGTTGCGGGAGCCATTTCGACCGGCCCCCCAATAGGGAACAGCGGGCTGGCCGGAACTGCGGTGGTGAGATCGCTAAAGGCGGTTGGGTCGGTCACGCTCCGCTCTGGAGGCGACACGCAGCCCGCCAGCAATAGACCTGGCAAGGCTGCCCAAACATGTGCTCGAACCCGCACTATCTTATTGTGCTGATAGGGCCAATCTAGACAAGCTGTTTCGACTCTTGAGAATAGTCGTTGCCATCACCGGGGCCAGCGGGGTGATTTATGCCCAGCGATTGCTGGACAATCTCGATCCGCTTCAGCACGAGGTCCACGTTGTGCTGAGTGGTTATGCTCAAGTGGTTATTAACGAGGAACTTCCAAGCGGCCTACAACTGCCCAAAGGCGTTGCAACGCATAACCTCAAGAGCATGAACGCACCCTTTGCCAGCGGCTCAAATCCAGCCGATGCCATGGTGGTCATTCCCTGCAGCATGGGCACTTTGGGCCGCATTGCCCACGGTTACAGCGAGGATGTTCTCTTGCGCGCTGCCGACGTAACCTTGAAAGAAAGGAAAAAGTTAATCCTCGTCCCGCGCGAGACTCCATTTAACCTAGTGCATATCAGGAACTTCGAACTCTTACTCTTGGCTGGGGCTGTTATCTTGCCGGCTAATCCCTCGTTTTATACTCGGCCCCAAACCATCGAGCAGTTAGCCGATACAGTGGTCGCGCGGGTTTTGGACCATTTGGGTTTGCCGCAAAATCTGGTCGCGCGGTGGCGCGCCGAGTCGGAGTAGGCGCCGGGTGTTTGAACCCTAAAGCGGCGGTTAAAGATTATTAACCACGGATGAACACTGATAAACACGGATTAGCAATCGCTTCGGAGCGCTCCCCGATTGGAGAGCGCCTTTGTTGATGCAATTTATTCCTCATCAGTGTTCATCAGTGTTCATCCGTGGTTTAATGCCGTTTTCAGGTTGAATGGTAGGTTTCCTAAAAAAGTGGGGCTCATTTGTTAAATTCTCCCATACGGTCTTCGCGTTGCCTTTCGCGCTGGCCGCGATGGCGGTCGCCGCTCGCGCCAACCGCGGATGGCCTGGCTGGCGCACGTTCGGGCTCATTTTGGCTGCAATGGTGTCCACCCGCACCTGCGCCATGGCCTTTAACAGAATCGTCGACCGCAAATTCGACGCCTTAAATCCTCGGACTTCAGGGCGTCACTTGCCCCAGGGAAAGATCACGCTGGCCAGCGCCTCGGTTCTGTGTGTGCTTTCGGGCTGCGGCCTAGTGCTGGCAAGTTATTTCCTGAACCCGATTTGCTTTTATCTTTCCCCGCTGGCGTTGACGGTGGTCTGCTTCTACTCCCTGACCAAGCGCTTTACCAACTATACCCATGCCTTTCTGGGTCTGGCCTTGGCGCTGGCACCAGTCGGTGCCTGGCTGGCGGTGTCGGGGACCAATGTTTCGGTCTGGGAAATCCTCCAAATGGTCGTGCTGGCGTTCTCGGTTGTGCTGTGGTTGGTCGGATTCGATGTGATTTATTCCCTTCAGGATTACCAGTTCGATCGCACGCATGGCCTGCATTCTTTGGTCGTCGCCTGGGGCCCGAAAAACGCCCTCCAGGCTGCTTTCCTGGCCCATATGATCATGTGCGGCTTGCTACTGCTTTTCGGCCTCCTCTGCGGTTTCAAGATCGCCTATCTGGTCGGCTGGTTCATTATTGTCGGCTGCCTGGTCCTCGAACACTGGATCGCCCGGCGCCGCAGCCTCAACTGGGTCCAGACGGCCTTTTTCCGCCTGAACGCCGTCGTGAGCAGCGTCTTTCTCATCATTACGGTTGTTGAAGTTGTGTTTCGAGGCGGTTTTCGTGTTCGCTGAAGGTAAAGCGACTTGCTTTCTCCTTTCTCTTCAGCACATCCTTAACTCAGAAATGGGTTTGCCTACTGAACCAGTTACGTTGACCGTCGCGCAGTTGGACGAGCTGAACCGCAAGCTGGCCAACATGCGCCATGACATCAATAACAACCTCTCGCTCATTGTCGCCGCGATGGAACTCATCCGGCACAAGCCCCAAATGACGGAGCGAATGATGACCACCCTCGGGGAACAGCCCGCCAAAATCGGTGACGCTATCAGCAAATTCTCCTCCGAATTCGAACGCACCTTCGGCATTACCCGGCCGTAGCATCTGACTGCGGATCCCAAAGTGGAGTGATGGAGAAGTGGAGTAATGCTTTCTCAGCACCCCAAATACTGCAGCGCCAAGGAGTAATCGGTCAGTGACGGAGGGCCAGAACGGCGGCGCGCGGACATTCTTGTCCGCAGCGACTCCAGCCAGTTCACGAAGTACGTTGCTGCGGACAAGAATGTCCGCGCGCCGCCCGCCGTGGCTGACCCCTTACGCCACGGGCCCAACGCGTAGCTTGACTAAGACTGTCCATCAGGTATATTGGCATTCGCCATGGCCCACTCCCGGACATGCCAGCCGACCCGAAACTTGCTCTTCATTGTGTTGTGCCTGGTGTGCCTGATTTGGAGTTCCATCGGCCGCGCTGCCTCGGATGTCCTGTTGAACGTCAATTTTGCCGCCAACGATCGCGTTAAAGTCGGCCCGGCGGCTACCGGCGAATCCCCGAACGATTTCTGGAACAACTTCACCGCTCCGTGGCTGAGCTATGTGGTCCTACCCAACCTGGCGGCTGCGGACGGCACGCCGAGCGGCGTCGCTTTGACGGTGCAGAATGGACCCGGGCAATGGGGCTTCGACTTTCCCGACCTGATGTACAACTGTTACATCTATTCGCAGGATTTTGGGGACGTCACGCTTTCGGTATCGAACCTGGCCAGCGGTGCCTATGATTTTTACCTGTACGGTCACGCCGCGGCGGACAATGGAAATACCGTGTTCCAAATACTGGTGAACGGCACAGATTATGGCAGCCAGTCCACCGCTACTAATTCCGACTGGAGCTTAACCAACTGGGTGGAAGGCGCACAGTATGTTGTTTTTCGTTCTGTGGCGGTGGCCGACCCAAGCGTGCCGGTCGTGATCAAGGCGCACCCGGGTTTGTCTGGTTACGTGTTGGTCAACGGACTCCAAATCCAGTCCGCTATCCCGCGAGCACCATGGATTGCCCGGCAGCCACCCAACACCAGCGTTGTCGTGGGACAGGACGCAAGCTTGTCAGTTTTCGCGCTCGGCGCGCCGCCCCTGGCGTATCAATGGGCTTTCAACGGAAAAGATATTCCCGGCGCTACGGGATCATCTTTGGTTCTTACCAATGTCCAATTCGCCCAGGCCGGTCAGTACAACGTGCAAGTAACGAACTCACTGGGGTCGGTTACCAGCACCAATGCGGCGCTGACAGTGACTCTCCCGACACCTCTGATTCAGCTTGCCGGCGGAACCGCGATGAATGGGGGCTCGATTTCACTGCCGATCACGCTCGCGGCGAATGGAAATGAGAATGGCTTGGGATTCACCCTGGATTACGACACCAACCTGCTCCAGTTCACCAGCATTGTGCTCGGAAGCAATGCCGCAAACGCGACTTTGGTCGTTAATGAGAGCCGGACTAACAATGGCCAGGTTGGTGTGCTCCTGGCCCTGCCGGTCAACACGGCGTTCGGCGCAGGAACACAGGAGGTTGCGCGCGTCAATTTCATCTCGGCGATCGTAACCAATCTCACGTCCACGCCGCTGACCTTCGGCGATGTGCCGATCCTGCGCCAACTCTCCGACACGTTAGGAGGTTCCCTTGTCGCCCAGTTCAGCGGCGCGTCGGTGACTTTGCCTCCGGCCCAGTATGAGGCGGATGTTGCTCCTCGCCCTCAAGGTGACGGCCACGTGACGGTAATCGACTGGGTGTTAATTGGACGATTTGTTGCCGGCCTGGACTCGCCCACCAATGCCACTGAGTTCCAACGCAGCGATTGCGCGCCTCGGCAAACCCGCGGCGACGGCTTGCTAACCGTTGCGGACTGGGTCCAGGCCGGAAGATATGCCGCCGGCTTGGATCCGCTGGAAGTGATCGGTGGCCCGGCATCGCCCCAGGTCACGCCTCTCTCGGTTAAGCGCAGTTCGCGCTCGGTGAGCTCGGGCGCCCACCAGGTTCGAGCGGTTATTCCTCCGCTCGTGCCGGGCCAAACCTGCTTGATACCGGTTGAACTCCTCGCCTTGGGTAGCGAAAACGCCCTCGGTTTCAGTTTGAGCTTCGACCCCGGCAAACTCACTTTCAACGCGGCAGCCTTAGCCGCTTCATTGACCCATGGAACGCTCCAAATCAATGCAACGGCCGCATCCGCGGGTCGTCTCGGCTTCGCGCTTGCTCTGAGTCCAGGAGCGAATTTCCCGGCCGGCACGGCGCATCTGCTGAACCTGGCGTTTACCGTGTCCGCTGCAAACGTCGTGCCCGGTGAAGTAGTCTTTTCCGATCAACCAGTCCTTCGCAGCTTGTCTGATGCCCAGGCCGCCGAGCTCGAGGCCGAGTTCGTCGTCGTTTCTCCCAACCAAGCGACCTTGCCGGCGTTGAACATAGTTCGCTCGCAGCATTCCGTTACCCTTTCCTGGCCCGCTTGGGCTAACGGTTACGTCGTCCAGCAAGCCGGTTCAGTTGGCGCTGGTGCGGTCTGGAGCCCGCTCCAGGCAAACCCTTCCCTCAGTAGCACGCAAGCCGTTCTCAATCTTTCGCCGGTCCCGACCAATCATTTCTTCCGGCTCTATCGCCCTTAGCCCAGCTCCTGGTAGGTCGTGCCTTATTCGCGTCTATTGGCGTCCATTCGCGGTTGGAAATCAGCTAAGCTTGCGTCCATTCGCGGTTGCAGCCCAGGCAAATTTCTCCCTGTCTCAGGCCAAAACTTCCTTATTTCACTAGTCTGCGGCTTCATCCGCGGTCTCTAGGCCTAATCGGCTGGGCGATTTTTCCCGATTTCTGGCTGGTTTTTGGCGTTTAGGAAGAGTTTGCCGGGCGCTGGCACAGCCGTTGCTAAACAGGTCCCGGCATGAAATGCTTGACCTTAACCGAAACAGAGGCGCCGCCAATGGCAACGGCCAACGAGGTGCGATTGCCGATGGGCCTGCTCGGCTTCGAGCACCTCAAAGATTATTTGCTTGTCGCCAACCCAGCCGAGGAACCGTTTCTCTGGTTGCAAGTCAAAGATAACGGCCCGCTCGCTTTCGTCGTCGTTAACCCATTCTTGGTTGCCCCCGATTACGTGCCCGACTTGCCTCAGGCCGATGCTGATTTTCTCGAGATCCGGGACCCGGAGGACGCCCTGCTCTTTAACATTGTCACCCTGCACCCGGCTGGCCCAGCCACCGTGAACTTGAAAGGTCCCATCGTGATCAATCGCCACACCGGGACCGGCAAACAAGTCGTCCTGGCCAATGCGTCGGAATACGACGTTCATTACCCGTTGCCCGTCGCCGAAGCCAACGATTGAACTCTCTCACGCGGCCATGCTCATCCTCTCCCGTAAATCCGGCGAAAGCATCGTCATTGATGGCCGCATCAAGGTGACGATCATCCGCCTCGAAGGCGAAACGGTGAAGGTCGGGATCGAAGCGCCCTCCGAGGTGCCGGTGCACCGCCAGGAAGTGTACGACGAAATCCAGCGCAGCAATCAGCAGGCAATCACCCGCCAAAAAGTTGTTCTCCCCAAACTCGTCGCCCCCAAGCGCCCTCCCCGAACCGCCGGCGCGCCCGATTCGGCCGCTGCCAAACCCTCTTCCCTCAAGCACGCGTGATCTCCACCAACGCCATCCTGGCTCACGCGCCGGCTCCAAGCTTTCAACCTCGAACGGCCCACTCGGCCAGGCGGCATGCGCCGTCCGGCGCGACTTCCATGGGGGAGCCGGTCGCCGCTCCGGTCCCCGCCCCGCAACTTTCTCAGTCCGGCCCTTCCGCCGCGCCCGCCCAATCCCGCCCAATCCCGCCCAACAATTTAATGGCTCCCCGGTCACCCATTACTGACCAGGCACAAGCCACTGCAGCAACGCAACACGCTCGCCTGCTTATCCAGGCGCAAGCTCGCCTGGCGTTCATTGCCCAGGCCAACTCCACTTCCCAAAGTGTGCAGCGTTTGCTACAGTAACGATGTCCAGCGAATTTCGTCGGTCGCCTGTTGCAACTTGGCGAGACCGCTGGCTCCTTCCACGGGTGGGCCGACTATCCATCGGTCCACCCGCAATTTTTTTAGTGATTGAGGTTGAAACCAAACCGATGTTCACGGCCATCCCGATCAAGACGTGCGGCCACAACCAAACCAACACACGACCATGGAAACTCAGCTTGAATCGGTTCTTTCACTGACAGCGGTAAAAGCGCCGGAGAAGTATTTGGCCAAAAAGTTTCTGACAGATTTGAGCCGAAGATTCGGTCTGCTGACCTTCGTGGAAACAGGTACTTACCTGGGAGACAGCGCAGGAGTCGCTGCGGATGTATTCGATGAAATTCATAGCATCGAACTCTCGAAGGAGCTCGCGGCACAGGCAACCGCGCGTTTTGCCTCTAAACAGCACGTTCATATTTACCAGGGAGATTCGGCTCAACGCTTGCCCGAAATCCTAAATAGATTGAAAAGCCCGGCGCTGTTTTGGCTTGATGGTCACTACAGCAGTGGAATGACGGCAAAGGGGAGTGTTAATACTCCTGTTCTGGACGAGTTGCAGTCCATTCATGCCCGCGGTCCGAGCGGGTCGGTTTTGCTCATTGATGATTTACGACTTTTCGATCCGCCCAAGCTCGGCACCGGCGTGCCTCAATCAATTATGGGTTACCCAACCATGAAAGCACTCTATGGAGTTCTCACGGTCATGGGCTACCAACTCGTTATCTTCGGGGATGTAGGCCTCGCGGTGCCAAGCCAATTTAACTGCGAGTTTTCGTCGCTCCTTAAGGCTCTCACGGCGAGCCGATTGTACGACGGCACCAATCTTACGATTGAAGAGATCATTCAGGCCGAAAAAGCTATCGTTTTGGCCAATGGAAAGGAACGCGAGGTTTTGTGCGGACTGTGCGGATCCTATAATGACGTTGAGTGTTTTGGCCTCGGTTTACATTATCGCTTCTGGCAAGGGCTGAGCTTGCTACGAGATAACCATTACCTGAAGGCTGTTGAGGAGTTTCGTCGCGTTATGGACTTGGGGTTCACGCACTGGCGGCTCAAATGGTACCTCGCGCTAGTGTTGCAACAGTTGAACGAGTACGAGGCCGCCGCGGGCCTCTTGCAAGCGTTGATTAAGGATGAACCGAACTTCATCCCAGCTCGCGAGCTACTTTTTGACTTGTCAAAGAAACATACTGCTGCGTCTCGAATAAGCTGCTCAACCACGGCCTCAAACTCAGAATGTGCTGGGGATTCATCGAACGCGGGTAATCCCGTGGCGGAGACCCTCGGTGTGGAAGAGGGCTCAATTTCGCCGCTTGGACTACAGGATGTCCCCTCTCTACAGGATAGCCTGCAACATGCTTTCGTGTGTGCCGTGGCTCGTCGATTTGGCACACGCACATTAGTGGCAATCAGCGCAAAGTGGGAGGCCAACGTGACGGTTGCCACGGACCCCTTCGATAGAGTTTTCATAATCGGACCTGCATCGGAAGACCAGAAGTCCGCGGAAATCCCGCAAATTCCAAAGATTCATGTTCGACGGGGCAATTCCATCGAGGTGCTGCCATCAATTTTCGCTGAGCTTACTGGCCCCGTTCTGTTTTGCCTCGAGGCTCAGGAGATTGATAAGAAGAGATCCGGCCATGCCAATACGGCAGTGCTTCAGGACCTGGAAATCATCCTAAAACAAAAACAGGACGCGGTCTTGCTAATCAAAAATCTTAGGTTCCTCGAGGTGGGGAGGTCTCTGGCTCGTACCGGACCCCTCATTTCCGATTGCCTCTCATTGACCGAGGTCTATCGGCATTTGAGTTCAGCGGATTTCGAGTTTTACGTTTTCGGAGATCTCGGCTTGGCCTTTCCAAAGAGCATGCCTTGTGAGGTTTCTCCGTTCGTAATGGCGCTTACCTTGGATCGGCTTTACGACGGACAAAACCTTTCCATAGAGGAGGTGATTGAGGCGGAAAAGGTTATCGCCCAAACCGGCGGTCGAGAGCGGGAGAACCTTCGGCGGTTATGCAGTCCCAGCAATTCTACTGCCCCCTTAATATCAGAGTTGCAATACAGGTTTTGGCATGCACTCACCCTGGTGGGCGAAAACAACTTGCTGGAAGCGGCGCGTCAGTTCGTCCAGCTGGCAGAAAGTGGTTTCAACCATTGGAGGCTCAAATGGTATTTGGCACTGATCATGCATCGACTGGGGGACGGTGCAACCGCGCAGGCCGTACTGGACGAATTGATCCATCAGGTTCCAAACTTCATCCCGGCGCACCAGCTCAGAAAGGATATAAGCGCACCGCGAGTGTTGGAGGCAGAGAAGGCCAGGGGGGCACTCTCCGAACAAGCAGGAATCGTCGGACCTGGTACCTGCGGCAATGCTGGAGTGGTAGCAGAGAGTTCGCTGGATTCTCGCTGGGCTGAACGTCTGTCCAAAATTCGTATCTGGCCTGATGGCGACTCCATGGATCGGATCGGTTACGACAACGACAACCCATCTACCAATGGCGAACATTCGTTGCTCAGTCACCTGGTGTGCTCGGGAGATACCATCTTGGATGTCGGTGCCAACATTGGCAACTGGAGTTGTCAGGCCCTGGCCTGTGCCTCCGACGTAACACTGCACGCCTTTGAACCATTGTTAGATACCTTTGCCAGCCTCGAGCGTAACCTCTGCCACACTGCTGCTCGATTGCACCCGTTTGCAATGTCGGATCGAATCGGAGAGAAGACATTCCACTATTTTGCGTGCAATCCAGAGTACTCGGGAATGAACTCTTGCTACCGCCGCCCTGAGATTGAGCAGCGCCTCAAGGTGCCCACGAAGCAAATTACCGTGAAAACTCAGACGCTGCAGGAGTTTTGCCGACAGACGCTTGTGGACAGAGTCGACGTGCTAAAAATTGATGTAGAAGGCTCCGAGCTCGACGTGTTATTTGGAGCCCGTGAACTCCTAGAGCAGCACCGCATAGGACTAATCCAATTCGAATACGGAAACACCTACCAGGATGCTCGAATTACCTTACGACAGGTTTTTGATTTACTTTCCGGCTACAACTACACTCTGTATCGAGTCATCCCCACCGGTCTAATTCATCTACCATGTTGGCGCAGCGCTTTGGAAAATTTCCGCTACTCGAATTACCTGGCCGTAGCATCAACGCCTCATCGGGCCGATCCCACAGCCGACCCGATTGTGGTTCATGAGCTACGCCAGCTGCGATGTATTATGACTATGAGAAAATCTGAGACTACTGCTGTAGACTCTGCAGAATTGAAGCCAGCTTTGCGCCCCGGCGAGGATCCGATTCCGGTTCTCAAAAAGCGGGGCCTTTGGTTAAGCGGTCATCCTCTTAAACTGCACCTGGGCTGCGGTGAAAATCGTTTTGCGGGATACGTGAACGTCGACTACCCTCCCTCCGAGCACACGGTTCAGTCACGTCAAGGGGCTGACGTGTTTGGCGACATCACCCGATTGGCGTTTCCGGCCGGCAGCGTTGACGAGGTGCGCTTACATCATGTGTTCGAGCATTTCGTTCGCGCCCAAGCGCTCGCTCTGCTGATTCACTGGCACGAGTGGTTGAAGGTCGGTGGAGTGCTTCTGATCGAAACCCCGGACGTGATGGGCTGCTCTGAGCAATTGCTGGCAGACTTGCCCTATCGTACCAAGCAGGCCGTCATGCGCCACGCATTCGGCTCCCACGAGGCGCATTGGGCCAACCACTATGACGGCTGGCACGCGCAGAAATTTGAAAACGTGCTCGGCCGTTTGGGCTTCAACACGCAGTGCCGCAGGTGGCGGTGGCCCCATGAGCCGCATTTGGCCAACGTGGACGCCCGCGCGACCAAGATTCGCTCGATGCGGCGCTCCGAACTCTTGCAAGCGGCTGATTCGATTCTCGAGGAATCCATGGTCGCGGAGGTGCCCAGTGAGCGCGCCATGTGGGAAGTCTGGCGTAAACGCCTGCGCGAGTTCTTGGAACTAGCAACCGTGCTCGATCCCGGAAGGCAACCGGCTCCAACCGCTGAAGCGGTCAAATCGGCTCCTTCTCCAGATGTGCATTCCCGTTCGGCGGCGCCCGTAGTTGTGGTGAAACTTCAAGGCGGGCTCGGCAATCAAATGTTTCAATATGCCGCCGGATTGGCGTTGGCTCGTCGAACTCAAGCCGAGCTGAAGCTTGATCTGTGCTTCCTGCTCGACCGCACACCTCGTCCGAATTTTACCTATCGCGATTATTGTCTGGACCTGTTTAACCTGGCCCCTGATTGCGAAGCTCTCAAGGATGGCGCGGCTCTGGCTCAGCGGTTGCCTAAAAGCGTCGAGAACCAGTTTTGTTTTGATCCGCAGTTCTGCCAGCTGGGAGCGGATGTTTATCTTGACGGTTATTGGCAGTCTCCGAAATATTTCGAGTCGGTCCAGGATGAAGTGCGGCGGACCTTTACGTCTTTTGTATCCCCGCTGACCCCTGAACAGCAGGCTTTGGCGCAAGAAATCAGCTCCTGTGAGTCTGTATGCCTGAATGTGCGCCGGGCAGATTACTTAACAAATCCGCTAACCCACGCGTGGCATGGCCTATGTCACGAATCCTACTTTCATGAAGCCGTCGCGTGGGTCCGCAAGCGGGTGCCTGGAGCCAGGTTTTTTGTCTTCTCTGACGACATCGAATGGTGCCGCTCAGCCAACCTGGTAGCAAACGCGCCAGTGCGGTTCGTTTCGCATGACTTTGCCGGAGACCGTTTTGGGGCCTATCTGCAGTTGATGACACGGTGCACTCATTTTATTCTGCCAAATAGCTCCTTTGGTTGGTGGGCCGCTTTCTTGGGCACCGCTCCCCACAAGATTGTGGTCGTGCCCGACCCTTGGTTTGATGATCCCTCAAATGACACCTCGGATTTATTGCCAAGGACTTGGGTTCGCCTGCCCAAGAATGGCCCGGCGAAACCCACGGTCTCGGTAGTTATTTCCTGCCATAACTATGCAGCATACCTCCGCGAGGCGGTCGAGAGCGTTCTGCAGCAGACCTACCGGGAATTTGAGATAGTGATCGTTGATGACGGGAGTACCGATGAGTCTCTGGCACTTGCCAAACAACTGGCTGCACAGCACGGGGCGGACGTTCCGATTCGCGTCTTTCACCTCGAAGATGTGGGGCCGAGTGCCGCCCGTCGCTTTGGAGTGATGCAGTCTCGCGGTCGGTACTATCTTCCGCTCGATGCGGACGATAGGATCGCGGCTGAGTTCCTCGTCAAAACCGTTCCGATCCTGGACGCGGACTCGGAGCTTGGATTCGTGTACGTTGACACGGCATTTTTTGGAGATGTGCAAGAGCACCAGCACCAACCGGAATACGACTTTAAGGCTCTCTGTCAGGAGAATTTTATTAGCTATTGCTCCCTTGTGCGGAAAGCGGCTTTCGACGAAGTCGGTGGTTACGACCCGGAGAACTGGGGATACTATGAGGATTGGGACTTGTGGATCCGCCTGGGAGGGGCCGGTTGGCAGGGCCGGCACTTGGCCGCCCCGCTCTTCTTCTATCGGCACCATTTTGACTCTTCGCTGAGTCTGTTTTCACGACGGCTCGGCCCTATTTACAAAGCCTTTCTGATCGATAGGCATCCGGAGTTGCACTCCGCCGAGGTCGTGTCCCAAGCGCGAACCTTGCTGCAGGGAATGCCTTCCGGCTGGAGCCGCCGCCCACCCTTACGCCGGATCCATGAGTTGCGCGCCTTGCTTGCCCAAAATCATCAAAATCCACATGTAAAGTTCTTCCTCGCTCTCGCGCTAGCCAAAGAAGGACAAGTCAACGAGCCCGTCGCGCTACTCAGATCCATACTCGATTGCTCGGCCGAAGACCGCGAGGCTGAGAACCTTCTCGCCCAACTCTTAGCTGCAGGCGAGCCGCCACTAGTCTCCGTGATCGTTCCCACCTACAACCGGCCTCTGCTTTTGCGGGAAGCCCTGTGCAGCATTTTAGCTCAGTCTTTTAAAGACTTTGAGATCATTGTTGTCAACGATGCCGGTTGTGAGGTCGATTCCATCATTAAGCCGCTCAAACTGCAGGGCCGGATCCTGAGCTTGCGCCACGAGGTCAATCGAGGCTTAGGAGCCGCCCGCAATACTGGTGTGCGAGCCGCTCGCGGGCGTTACATTGCCTATCTCGACGACGACGACCGCTTTTACCCGCAGCACTTGCAAACGTTGGTCGATTTTCTCCGGGCTCACCCAGGGACCGTGGCTTATACGGATGCGTTACGCGCTCGGCAGGAGCACCTCCAAGGCCGTTGGATCGTTACCCAAAGAGAACTCCTGTACTCTCACGATTGGGATAATGACAAAATTCTGATGCACAATTTCGTGCCGGTGCTTTGTTTCATGCACGAAAAAGCATTCCTGGAAAAATCGGGCTTTTTCGACGAATCGCTGGACCGACACGAGGATTGGGATCTCTGGATTCGGTTATCCCGTCATTATCCGTTCGCGCACATTCGCACTGTCACCTGCGAGTTTTCCCACCGCACGGATGGATCTTCGATGACCAGCCAGGGGGCGGAGCGATTTCTCGCAACGATGGAGCAAATCCACGCCCGTTATGCCTCCCTCACGAGCGGACGGCCGGACCTGATCGAAGGACAACGCGTCAGCCGCGAGGGCCTGCGTGCTCAGGTTGCGCGTCCGGCCGCCACGCCGCCCAACGCCGCGGAGCACCGACTGGAGCCCGGCAACGGGATGGCAAAACAGAATCGCGCCTTCGTTCTTTCGAATCAGAAAACAGGTGTGAACCTGTTTGCTGCTGGTCTAAAGCCAAAGGCTCATCCAGTCCAACCCGACGCGACATTGCCGCAGACAACCCCTCCGAACCCGCCTCTTTCGGAGCAATTCTCTTCGTCGCCGACGCTTTCGCCGCAGGATAGCCTTAAGTTCGAACAAATTGCCTGCCCCTTTTGCGGATCCAATGGGGCTTACGCATTCCGACGGTCGGCTGACATCGTGCGCTGCGCTGCCTGCTCCACGGTGTATTTGCGAACGCGTTTGAAAGGTCAAATCCTCGAACAGATATACCAAACCTATGCGGACGAGGGTTCTCACATGCGTTTGCCCAAGAGCCTCGACGAGGCAAGGAGCAGCGGGCTGAAGCGCGACTATTTTTTACAGGAGATTCTCCAGTTCACCACAGCCGAAGGACGGTTGCTCGATGTCGGGTGCGGGTGGGGCGCGTTTCTTCTCAATGGGCGCGAGCACGGTTTTGAACCCGCGGGCGTCGAACTGACGCGCAAAGCGGTGCAATACGCCAGCAACCAATTGCATATTCCGGTCGTCAACACGCAGTTCCTTGACACGCCTTACGAGCCGGATTCCTTTCAGGTCGTCACGATGAATCACGTGCTTGAGCACTTAACAGATCCACGAGCCGCCCTTGAAAAAATCTATCGTATACTCAAGCCGGACGGTCTTTTCTGCGGAATTGTACCCAATATCGATTCCTTCTGCGCTAACGCTCTGGGCGAAAAATGGTACTGGCTGGACCCAAATTACCATTATGTCCACTACGCGCCAGCTACCCTACAGAAACACTTAAAAGCAGCCGGTTTCCAGGTGGAGCGACTCTACACCGTTACTGGCGATTACGGAACGGATCCGATTCGGGAAGCCGCGGTGAAACTTGACCCGGAGCTCGTAGAGACTTCCAGGTTTGCTGATTGGCTCAAGAAAGTGGAACTTGCCGGCCAGGGTGAGGAATTGCGTTTTTTTGCCCGCAAACCCATCCCGACATCGAGTCAGGTACCAACGAATCTCATACGCAAAAGTGATCGCTTGCACCTAGTCCTGCCCTCATTGCCCGGTCCGTCGGAACCTCTTCTCGTCGACACCACACCAGCCGCAGTTGCTGGACCGACCTTCTGGGCCGCCAAATCAACTCAAGATCCGTCGGTGTCAATCATTATTCCCGTATTTAATCAGGTGGGACATACAAGGAATTGTATCAAGTGCATATTCGCTGTCCCTTGTCAGTTCCCTTTCGAAGTCATCATTGTAGACAACAATTCCACCGATGACACCGAAGCATTCTGCCGTGGTCTGCTGGGCTCTCAAACTAATTTTCGTTATGTCCGTCTCTCTGAAAACAAAGGATTCGGACCGGCGTGCAATAAGGGAGCAGAATTCGCTAAAGGAGAATCGCTCGTTTTTTTGAACAACGACACTGAACCCGAGGCGGGCTGGTTGGAGGCCGGTGTCAAGCGCCTGCAGAGCGACAGCACCATCGGAATCGTCGGGGCAAAGCTGCTCTATCCGGATCGCACCGTGCAACATTGCGGCATTGAATTTTTCCGAGGAGTTAATCGAGAATATGCGATCTGGCCCCTGCACCGCCACTTGCGAGTTGCCCAAGCCGACCCTTCTGCCAACCAAGAGGGCGAAGTCGCAGCTGTGACGGGTGCATGTCTGTTCATTGGCAAAGCGAACTTTCAGCAAGTTAAGGGCTTTTCGCCAGAGTACCCCATGTACTTCGAGGATACAGACCTCTGTTTCAAAGTGCGGCAAACCGGTCGAAAGATCTTCTTCGAACCAAAGAGCGTTGTCATTCACTATGAGGGGCAATCAAGCCCCAACCGTGAACATATCGACGCGCTCAATAAGGAATCGGCAAAGATCTTCTTCAAAAAATGGGACCGGGAACTTCTACCCCTCGAGATGGAGACCGCAGTCGAACGGACCGAAGGAAGATTCTGTTATCTTAGCCAGTCTGTGCTGCCGGAGCTTCCGCGTGGCGATTGGAACGCGCAGTCTCTCAGTATAACCGCGAAGTCCCTCGCCAGGGTGCTGGTGGGCATGGGCCCGTTTTATATGCATTTCGGCGGAGCCGGAGACGCATTGCTGCTTCTGGCTACTTTCCTCGACAAACATCCGGATGCCCAAGTAGTCAGTTATCCCAACTCCATCCCCGCGATGAGGAGCTTTTTCGAAGCGTTCCCCTCTCTGAGGCGCGTGATTTTCCTGCCTAAAAACAGTAATCCGTCAATTCACCTCTTGCTGCGCATGATGATGAAAGAGGTGCCGACTTTCCAGGGAATGGGCGCCACGCCCAGGATGGATTATTGGAAGGAATGGCACGCCAAGCTCAATATTTTCAAGGAATACAAGATCGCCCGCAGGCCGGCCTGGGCCCAGGCATTTCGGACGAGCCCTCAAGCGAAACAGGTGGTTTTGGCGCCCAAAGGCAGTTTAGTAGGAATGGCGGGCAGCAAGCGAAACATGATCGACCCCGAGGTCTGGCCCGCACTGATCGACTTCATCCGCGAATCCGGCGGATCCCCAGTCATCATTGGAACGCCGGATGAACGTGAACTCTATCCGTGTCCCGCGGGCTGCGAAGATCATCGCAGTTACAGTTTCCGGGACCAACTCGAGTGCGTTGCCAAGAGTGCTGCCCTCGTCGGGACCGATTCCTGGGCCAAGACCTACTCGGCGTTAGTGGGCATACCGACGATAGTGTTCGATTCTCTTAGAGGTGCCGACTGGGAAGGCAAAAAGGATCCGTCCGATCACGTATTCGTGGATCCCTGGGAGTCCATCACCGCAGTCAAGGACCTGGCTGGGTTCCGTGACGTTTTCACGCACAAAGTGAAACTCGGTACGCCTTCTCCGAGTCCAGCATGGAAAGATAAAGCTTCGCGAAATGCCAACGCCCGGCTGCGAGTTGCCTGGGAAGGGACTTACCTCGATTTCGGCAGCCTGTCGTATGTCAATCGCGAGTTGACACGTTGTTTGAGCCACTCGCCCCAACTTCGCCTCACACGCGTCGGTGAGCCATCGCTCCGAAATGGCGCAGCGGGCTGCAAGGAACTGCAACAGTTGTCGCCATTGCTCTCAAAGACGAGCCCCGCGGACTGCCAGGTGACCGTGCGCCACAGCTGGCCGCCGAACTGGACCGCGAAACACGCTGGACCGCTGGCGGTCATTCAGCCCTGGGAGTTCGGTGCCTTGCCGCAGGAATGGGTGCGCCAATCTGAACAGGTCCAGCAGTTCTGGGTGCCTTCAAACTACGTGCGCAACGTCTACATCAGTTCGGGTGTGCCAGGTGAGAAGGTTAAAGTCGTGCCGAATGGAATCGACCCCGACAAGTTCCACCCTAAGGCCACGCCGATGCGATTGGAGACGAAAAAGTCCTTCAAGTTCCTGTTTGTCGGCGGCACGATTCACCGCAAAGGCGCCGATGTGTTGCTGGAGACCTATCTGAACTCCTTTACCGCAGCGGATGACGTCTGCCTCGTCATAAAGGATTTCGGCGGCAAGACCGTTTACGCCGGCCAAACTCTTGAAGCACGGATCCTGGCTGCTCGGGCGAAGCCCGGCACCCCAGAGATTCTATATCTGAACAAAGAACTCTCCCCGGAAGTGTTGCCCTCTCTTTACACTGCCTGCGATTGCCTGGTCCACCCATATCGCGGCGAGGGATTCGGTTTGCCGATTCTCGAGGCCATGGCTTGTGGCCTTTCGGTAATCGTCACCGCGGGCGGCGCCGCGGATGATTTTGCCACCGAGGCATTCGCCTATCGCATTCCTGCTACACGCCGAACGATCGGCGACACCATTAGCGGAATGAAATTGACCGGTCCGGGCTGGCTGCTGGAACCCGACTCCTCGGAATTGGCCCTGCGGATGAATTGGATTTTGGATCATCGCGGGGAGGCTCGCGAGTTGGGCGCGCGCGCGAGCGAGTATGCACGCCGTGAATGGACTTGGGAAAAAGCGGCTCGAATTGCTGCCGAGCGGCTCCACGAGTTGACCGCTGCCACCACACAGAAAGCCTCCGCGGTACCGGCTCCAGAGCAGTCCACCAAATCAGTAGCCATGCCGCTTTGCGGGCTGGTTGGTCATCTTGGTAAAGCTCGCGAGACGTTCACCGCTAATAAGCCAAAAGAAGCCTGGGAGCTGGTTACGTCTGCTCTAAGAGCACGCCCGTACCACCCCGAAGGCTTTCTCATGCTGGCCGAAATTGCCGCATCGATTGGTGATGGGCAGACTGCGCGGAATTTCGGCGAA
>Ga0210409_10002818_pt1 | contig 20151 bp, 21 predicted proteins | sample IncBWH17MmetaG_FD_161649 | JGI IMG/M metagenome (GOLD analysis project Ga0210409, IMG submission 161649) | Forest soil microbial communities from Barre Woods Harvard Forest LTER site, Petersham, Massachusetts, United States - Inc-BW-H-17-M | ecosystem: Environmental > Terrestrial > Soil >...
GATGATGAGTGCGTTCGGAATGTTCAACGCGCTGGTGCTGAGCTACTCGCGGCTACCGCTGGCCATGGCGCGCGATGGCATGCTGCCGAAGATATTCGGCAAGGTGACCAAGAAAAACGAAACGCCGTGGGTCGCGATTGTGGTCTGCGCGATCTGCTGGGTACCCTGCCTGCTACTGGGTTTCAAGAGGCTCATCACGCTGGACATCATGCTCTATGGAGCGGCGCTGATGCTGGAGTTTGTGACGCTGGTCGCGCTGCGCATTCGCGAGCCTAAGCTTCGCCGAGGGTTCCGCGTGCCGGGAGGCATGGCCGGGGCGATCAGCTGTGGCATTTTCCCGTTTGGGCTGCTGTTGCTCTCGATGGTGGAGAGCGAGCACGAGACCATTCTGGGGATCAACGCGCTGGTGTTTGGCGTGGTCATCATCTTGGCGGGCTTTGCGGTTTATTTTGCCACCAGCAAGGTGCGAGCCCGCTACGAAACGCAGGCGACCGCGGAACCGCTGCCAGCCGATTAGCCCAAGCTTGCTCCTGGCCTGCTGAGGCCGACCGAAGCAAGATCCCGAATGCCCGGCTTCACGGAGCCGAGCATTTTCTTGTCGCCGGGCACAAATCAATGTGCTAGGAAATAAGGAGCCGCTGCCCTCCACTCAGCCCAGAATCTAATCTGAGGAGATTCACATGAAGATCGAGAGAATATTAGGAGGCTTGGTGTCGTTGGGCATGGTGGCGGCGCTGTCCGTGCCCGCGGTCTTGGCGAAGAGCCAGGCTGCGCCTGCACAGCAGGGCGAAATGGGAATGCGGGACAAACTCCAGTCCGCGGTGGAGAGTCTGAACCTGACGGATGACCAGAAGGCCAAGGTGAAGGATATCTTCGCGGACGCCAAGGCCAAGCGTCAGACTGTGTGGAGCGACTCTTCGCTGACCGATGACCACAAGAAAGCAAAGATGAAAGAGCTTCACGCCGGCACCATGGCAAAGTTGAACGAAGTACTGACGCCAGACCAACAGGCGCAGCTAAAGGCCAAGATAGAAGCGGCCAAGGCGGCGAAGCCACCAGCCCAGCTGTGAGCGAGACGACAGTTTAGGTCACTTGCGCGAGAGTTGGACGGTGTCATCCTGAGCGGCGCGTCCTTTGCGATCCGCGAAGGATACCAACTGACACCTGACGCACAAGCCCAAAGAAAGGCGCCGGTTCGGATGAGCCGCGCGCCTTTCTTTTCGTTAGAGCGGCAGAGTCCCTTTTTCGTCGCGGGAGACACGGAGGTCCAGCGGAGTCGCCAAGAGATTTGGTATGCTGCTCGACGTGAGACTTTGCAAACCGTTTTCGAGACCCCTATGGACCGGGTTGCTGGGACTCGTCTTTGCTACGACTGCTCTGGCGCAAGCTGCGCCTGGGGGCACAGCGCAATCCAGCCCAGCCAATCAAGGGACAGTGGCGAGCCAACCGACGCCGGCTCCGGCAACGAGTTCGTCACAGGGTATTGCCGCGCCAGCTCCGCCGCGCGTTGGACTAAGCATGGTGGTTCTGGACCCAGCGCACGGGGGCACCGACCTGGGCGCGCGTGGAACCGAAGGCATCCGCGAGAGCGACGTGGTACTGCAGTTTGCGGCGCAGGTGAAGAAGTCTCTGGAGTTCCAAGGTTTCCAGGTGATTCAAACGCGCGATGCGAACGACAACCCGTCCTTCGATGACCGCTCGGCACGGGTGAACGCACAGCGTGGCGCGGTCTTCATCACGCTGCATGTGGCTTCAACCGGTCTGGAAGGCACGGCGCGCGTTTATGTTATGCCAGAAATTCCGCCGGCGGAGCACCCGAACGGGTTAATCCCGTGGGACAAGGCGCAAGCGCCGTTCGTAGGGTTGAGCAAGAAACTGGGGGATCTGGTACAGGCGGAATTGGCGAAGCGGTTCAAGGGATCGCCTACGACAGCGCAGCTTGCTCCGGTGCGACAGTTGCGCACAACGGCGGCCCCCGCTATCGCGGTGGAGATCTCCAGCGTGTCCGTGGCGGATCGCGCGGACCTGGATCGCATGGTCCCCGGCGTTGCCGATGCCATCGCGCGGGGCGTCTCGGAATTCAAATTATCCTACGTCGTGCCGACTATCGCGAGCCCGGGCGGAGGAACGCAGCCATGACTCCGAGATGGGTGATATGGCTGGGCGGCATACTGCTGGCTGCTGTGATCGCGGCGGCCTTGTACTTCCCTTCGCTACGGCACCAGGTGGACAAGGTCGCGCAATTAACCGAAAAAACGGCCGAGCAGGCGCGGCGCGAGTTGATTCCCCCGGCGCCAGTGCGAACCGGCGGGCCCATGGTCAAGGCCAAGTTGTACTGGGGCACGCGGGCGCAGGATGGGACGCTGCGAGCAGTGATCGTGGATTTGCCCCTTTCGGACGATCCCGCGCTTCGCGCCAAGCAGGTTTTAAATACCCTGCTGGCCGGGCCGGTGGACCCGGAAGCGCGGACGCTGCCGCCGGACGCGGCGCTGCTGGCGTTCTACATTTTGCCCGATGGCACTGGAATCGCGGACTTTTCCGAGGCGTTGGGGACGTCGATTCCGTCGGGCATTCAAAGCGAGCAGACAGCGGTGGAGTCGATCACGCGAACGCTGGAAGCGAACGTCCCGCAAGTGCAGCGACTAAAGATTCTGATCCATGGACAGGAAGTGGACTCGCTGGCGGGGCACCTGGATTTAACGCAGACCTTTCAGGTGAATGGCAGCGGCCTCGCTGCGCAGCCCGCGCGATCCGGCACCTCGATCATCACGCGACCGATTCAAAAGGCCTACGAAAAGATGAAGGCCGCCACGAAGCGCTAAGCGTGCGAGTTCGAAGCCTGCGCGCTCACTGCGACGAACCAACCAGACCGGCTTGCCGCAGGACCGAGAGAATGTCCCAAACACTCCATTCTTCGCAGATCCTTCCGGATTTGAAGCGGAACAAGGTCATGCCATCAATTTTGATCTTTTTGCCGGTTGCGCGGAATCCCATTCCTGCCTGAGTGTTGGTGCCAACCGCGGTCCAGTAGACCGCCACGAGGTCTTTCTCCGCTACCAGCTGGTTGACCGTCACCCTCATGTCCGGCAGAGCCTTGCGCTCCTCCCTTGCCGCGGCGATGTCCTCTTCCAGGGTAGCCTCGTGATTTTCAGCATGGGCCACGAAGTCCTCGGGAGTGAGACTCCGCGTACCTGTCAAGGTGCCCCTGGCCCAGTACTTCTTCGAAAAAGCTGCGGGCAATCTGCTTGTTTCGTTCCTGTTCCGCGGGCGGCTGCGCGAGCCCAGGGATGCAGGTCACCAACAGTGACAACAAGAGCGAAGTTTTGCGCATACGTCCTCCTTAGCGTTACGCCGAGCCTGAGTGACACGAATCGAGAGAGGAAATCATTGGCAATCTCCCTCGGGTCTTGATAATGCAACAGTCGTTACATTAATTAGCAAGGAGCTCTCTTTGGCCAGACCTCGCAATCCGGTCATCCGCACAAGACTCCGCAGCGAAGCTGTCGACTACGTGCTGTCACATGGGGTAGCAGACTTGTCCCTTCGCCCTTTGGCGAAGGCCTTGAAGACCAATGCTCGGATGCTCGTATATCACTTTGGTTCGCGTGAAGGGCTGATGCGCGAGATTCTGGTTGGACTGCGCGAACGCGAAGACGCTCGCATTCAATCCTGGTTTAAGACCGGGAGGCAGCCGCGCACGCTGCCCCAGTTTATCCGCTGGTATTGGAAGCGCTTGAGCACACTCCGCGCCAAGCCCGCGATTTGCCTAATCTATGAACTGTATGCTCTCGCGCTTCGAACTCCGCAGGATTATCCTGGCATCCTCGAGGATCCGCTGGCCTATTGGCATAAGCTCACAAAAAAGCTGGGATTCCGTCGCATTTGGATACTGTCGCAGCAACATTGCTTCTCGCCGCAACACGCGGCCTTCTCTTGGACCTTAGCGCAACAGGGAATCGTGCGCGAGTTGGGCAAGCCATGGAGGCACTGGCTCGGTTTCTCGAGTCAGGCGTCACGGCGACCAAGGAGCGGTTGACCTGACAACGTCGCACGCAAAGCGGTTGCAAAAAGTTGACACCCGGGCAGGTCCTATTCAAACTGACGCAACAAGGGTGCTCACGTGTACGCGAACGCTGCTGCACGTCAAAGGGGGACAGTGTGAGAGGCGACGGACGGAGCGCGGACCAGATTCGCGATGTGAAGATCACGCCGGATTTCATTTCGCAGGCGGAAGGCAGCGTGTTGATTGAACTGGGAAAGACCCGGGTCATTTGCACGGCCACGGTGAATGACGGTGTGCCGCCATTTTTGAAGGGCACCGGCAAAGGTTGGGTGACCAGCGAATACGGGATGCTGCCGCGCGCCACCGAGGAACGCACTCCGCGCGAAGCTACGCGAGGCAAGCAGACCGGACGCACGCTGGAGATCCAGCGATTGATTGGGCGATCGTTGCGCGCGGTGACGGATCAGGAGGCGCTGGGCGATCGCACCGTGTGGCTGGATTGCGACGTGATTGAAGCCGATGGCGGCACGCGCACAGCCTCGATTACCGGCGCGTTTGTGGCCATGGCATTGGCCATGGAGCGGCTCGTCGCAGGAGGAATCTTGCGCAGGTCGCCGCTGATCGACGCGGTTGCGGCAACCAGCGTAGGGATCGTGGACGATGTGGCGCTACTCGACCTGTGCTACGAAGAAGACGCGCGTGCGGATGTGGACATGAACGTGGTGATGACCGGCAGCGGTGACTACGTGGAGATTCAGGCGACGGCGGAAGGACGGCCGTATACCAGCGGCGAGTTACAGGAATTACTCGCGCTGGCCGCGGTGGGAATTCGTGTGTTGGGCGAAGAGCAGAGGACCGTGCTGCCAACAAAGTTTCTGGCCCGTGGGAAATGACCGAATTAGGCGCACGAAAAAAAATCTACCTGGCTTCGGGCAACTCAGGAAAGCTGCGGGAATTTCAGATCCTGGCGGCGGGACATGCACTGGAGCTGCAGCTTCTGCCGGAATATGCAACACTACCGGAGTTTGAAGAGGCCGCGCCTACGTTTGCGGAAAACGCCGCGGGCAAGGCGCTCTACTATTCGAAGCACTGCGATGGGATGGTGTTTGCGGATGATTCCGGGCTGGTGGTTCCGGCGTTGGGTGGCGCGCCGGGAGTGCTTTCGGCGCGCTACGCCGGGCTCGGCGCTTCAAGCGAGCAAAGAAACACGAAATTGCTGGGCGCATTGCGGGGGAAGATGGGTGGCGAGCGGGCCGCCTACTTTGTATGCGTGATTGCGGCAGCGCAACGTGGCCGCGCGAATGCAGTGATTTCCGCGAAAGTCGATGGGGAAATTTTGCAAGAACCGCGAGGCAGCGGGGGATTTGGGTACGATCCCGTGTTCTACTTTCCGGAGCTTGGCAAGGCGTTCGCAGAATTGAGTGCGGAGGAGAAGAGCCAGCAGAGTCACCGCGGGAAAGCGTTCCGCAGATTGATTGAAATGTTGGAATAAAAGAAGAGAAGAAGAGGACAAGATGGCGGCGAAGAAAAAGCTGAAGGCAAGCAAGAAGAAGACGGAGAAGAAAGCGAAATCTGCAGGAAAAGCTGGCATAAAAGCCAGCGCCACACCGAAGACTAAGACAGCAAAAAACGGCGCGGCCGGCGCCGCGGCAGGAAAGGCGGCCGGGACGGATCCAAAGCGCGTGGCGGCGATCCTGGCAAAGTTGGATGAAGCGTATCCGCAGGCCACTTGCGAATTGAAGCATGGGAATGCATTCCAACTGCTGGTGGCGACGATTCTGTCCGCGCAGTGCACCGACGTGCGCGTGAATCAGGTCACGCAGGAACTGTTCAAGAAGTACACGACGCCACAAGCGTTTGCCTATGCCACGCCGGCAGAGTTGGAGCAGGAAATCCGTCCGACAGGATTCTTTCGCAACAAAACAAAATCGGTGATGGGGGCAAGCAAGGAAATCGTGGACAAGTTCGGCGGCCAAGTTCCGCGAACAATGGAAGAAATGCTGACGCTGCCAGGCGTAGCGCGGAAGACGGCCAACGTCGTGCTGGGCACAGCGTATGGAATCCCCAGCGGCGTCGTCGTGGATACGCACGTAATCCGGCTCTCGCGGCGACTGGACCTGACACGCCACGAAGACCCCAAGAAAATCGAGCAGGATTTAATGGCAATCATCCCAAAGGAAAAGTGGATCCAGTTTTCCCACCAGTTGATCTGGCACGGCCGGCGCGTGTGCTTTGCGCGCAAACCCAACTGCGCTGCGTGCAACCTGGAAAAGCTGTGTTACTCCAAAGATAAAACTGTATGAAACGTTGAACGAGCAACTAACAAAATCCAGATGCACATGCGGAAAACAAGCAAATTAGCCAAAGATAGGCCAGTCGCAACAATGTCGCACCTTTGACTCGTATCCAAGGAAGTGAGACAAGTTAAGGTAATGACCGCTGCAGCGAGCCGGGTTTTGTTCCCAGCAAAGAAATCTCAGCGCCGGGTTCGCGCTACTTGCAATACTTTTGCACATCCTGCTGAAGTACGCCCTGCACTTCCCTGCCCCAGCCAATGACATCCCTCTATCTGCGGCACTGCTGATCGGCGGTGTGCCCATGGTGTGGGAACTCCTGAAGAAGTTGTTTAAGCGCGAATTCGGCTCGGATCTCCCGGCCGGCGTCTCGATGCTGACGGCAATCGCGCCGTGCGAATATCTAGTGGCAACCATCGTGGTCCTGATGCTCTCGGGCGGCGAGGCGCTCGAGGAGTGCGGCACGGCGAAAGCATCCTCAGTATTGGATGCGCTGGCACGGCGCATGCCCAACGTGGCCCATCGCAAAGAAACGAATGGACTGGCCGATGTGAAGCTGGCGGACACCCGCATCGGCGATGAGCTGACTGCCGCGCGAGATTTGCCCCGTGGACGGCGTCGTGCTCGACGGCCACGGCATTATGGACGAGGCCTACCTGACGGGCGAGCCGTACGAGATTTCGAAGACACCGGGCTCGCTGGCGATTTCCGGCGCGGTCAGCGGAGAGAAGGCGTTGGTGAGCCGCGCCGAGAAACTAGCGGAAGATTCGCGGTATGCGCGAATCATGAAAGTGATGTACGAAACGGAGCAGCAAAAAGCCGCAATTGCGCCGGCTGGGAGACCAACTGGGCGCGTGGTACACGCCAATTGCCCTTGGGTGTCGCGGCTGCAGCAGCGTTGTTGAGCGGCCAGGCGGCGATTCCTGGCAGTGCTGGTGATTGCCACGCCGTGTCCGCTGCTGCTCGCGATTCCCACGGCGATTATCGGCGCGATTTCGCTTGCGGCGCGCCGGCCATCATCATCAAAAACCCCGCTGTGCCGGAGCGGATTGAAGAGTGCCGCACCCTGATCTTCCGCAAAACGGGCACGCTCACATACGGGCGGCCAAACCTCAGTGAAATTATCTGCGCGAAGGATTTTCAACGAGCGGAAGTCCTGCGTTATGCCGCCAGCGTCGAGCAGTACTCAAAACACCCGCTGGCCATTGCGGTGGTGATGGCAGCGAAACAAGAGAAGATCGAAACGCTTTCGGTCGACAAGATCCGCGAAAAACCTGGTGAAGGTTTGAAAGGAAGAATCGCCGCGAGCAGATCGAGATAACCGGCCGGAAAAAGTGACCGATGGCACGCCGCCGTTGCCGGAATTGGTGAGCGGCCTGGAGTGCCTGATGTTTGTGGAGGGCCGATACACCGCGGCGTTCCGCTTCCACGATGCCGCGCAAAGACAGCGCCTCGTTCATCGAGCATTTGAAACCGAAACACGGGGTGCGCAAGGTGATGCTGGTTTCCGCTGACCGTGAGTCGGAAGTCAGGTACCTGGCAGAGAGCGTGGGCATCACCGAGGTCCACGCCGGGAAAAGTCCGGAAGAAAACCTGGCCATTGTGAAGGAAGAAACCGCGAAGGCGGAAACGCTGTTTGTGGGCGACGGGATCAACGATGCTCCCGCGCTGCTGGCAGCGCCTGTTGGCGTGGCCTTCGGTTCGCAGAACGACATCACCACGGAAGCGGCGGACGCCGTGGTGCTGGAAACAGCGCTGGGGAAAATCGATGAGTTGATGCACATCGGTCAACGCATGAGACGAATCGCCTTGCAGAGCCCGCTGGGGAGAATGGCGGCCAGCATGGTTGGAATGGTGGCGGCGGCGTTCGGTTTCTTGCCAGCAACCCGGGAAGCGGTGGGGCAGGATTGATCGATTTGCTGGGTGCTGAACGCCGTGCGCGTGGCGTTACCGACGGACGATCTGCGAGATTTCTGATCGCGAAAGATTTCGTGATCAGGAATCAGGGATCCATAACCAGTGCGCAATCCCAACTACGGTTTCGAAGGCGGATTAGAAGATGGCGCGGTTTGTTGTGCCGGCGGCTGCGCCGATTTTATGATTTCGTTCAGATCGGAATGCACCGGTTGTCCCGCGCTGCTGCCGCTCACACTCGGATGGCCTGGAGGCATGGTGGCCACAGGAGGAACTGCGCCTGGGCCGGGATGTTGCAATGTGCCGCCCGCCGGCTGGCTCTTCACCACCACCCACTGATCGCCGCGCTTTTCCAGATTGTAGGCCAGCTGCATGCTGCCGCCGGACGCATCGCCATTCTTGGCGCGAATTTCCACTTGAGCCTGAGCCTGGTTGCCGCGCACGGAATACTGCGTGACGGCGATATCCATGTTGGGAATGTTCAGCCCCTTCAGTGACGTCAGATAGGTCACCACTCCCTGGCGGATGGCTTCCTTATCGTCCGCCTTCTGCGACTTGCACGCGACGGTACACAACAGCAGCGTGCCAAGCAGAGCAGCAAGAAATGCGCGATTCATTCAGAGTTCCTTTCCCGAAGAAGAAAAACGCTGGGCCCTAGCTGGTTTCTTCCATAGTAGCGAATCATGCGGGGAATGCAATCCGCTGCGGACGCGCTGCTGCGAGAAATGTAATGCAAGGTTCCAGGCCTCGCACCCAGACGCCAAACTATTTGCTGAACTCCAGTCAATTTAGTTTTTGGGCAAATCCTCGTAGTCGGAAATCGTGTCCGTCGAGCCATGGAAACCCGGCAGCGCGCTCGCGCGGATGTTTGAGGCGCCAGCCTCGACAGCGACACCATCGCGAAAGGCCACAAAGCGGCCGGAGATGGCCGGAATTTTTTCGCCGGGAACCACGATTCCGGCAAGATTCAGCGGATCAGCCGCCGACACCGTGACAACCTGGCCGGTGGCGGGCTCAGAACGCATCGCGCGAAGCGACTCGACCGCAATTGGCAGCGCAAATTGCTCGCCCAGCAGGCCGCTGACAAATCGGCCGCCGCGAATTTCACCGCGGTCTTCCAGGCGTCGCAAAGCGATCAGCAACTCACGCCAGCGCGGCAAAATCGACTCGCGGGTTAGTAGTTCGCGAAACAGCACTCCGTAACGATTCAGAAGCATCCAACAAATCGATTCAATTGCGGGATTCTTGTCGCCGGCTTCGCCCGTTTCGTGCGGAGACAGCAACGCCCAGCGCCCGCCGCTGTGACGAGGACGCGCGCAACGGCCGCTCCCCTGCCCCGCGCGGCGTTTCGGGTCGATCAGAGCGCGCAAATTGTCGAAACCGTCGGCGGTCACAACCCCAGCCGCGACCAACTCCCACAGGGCAGACTCCACTTCCGCTTTCAGTTTGCGCACCCCGCGCACAATATCCGCAAAAAACGACGCGCCGTGAGTTTTCAGAAACTCAGCGACCTGGCTCGCGTCGGAACTAAGCCCGCGCATCTCGGCGCTAACGGCGGAGCGATGCTCGGCAAATATCCACTCCACATTGTCGCGCAGAAAGAATGTTACCGGCGCAACCTTGGTCGGGATCACGCGGTAGTTTCGGTCGGCGGCTTCGTGGAGAAACGCCGGATGCGGCGACAGCCGTCCCCAGCCGATTGTGCCGTTCAGACACAACTGGTCGAGTACGGCGCCATCATAGTTTTTAATGCGCCGCGCAAGGATTTCGCGCTCCCACGCGCTCGCCGGTGCTTCGTAACCCTGAAGTTGTTGCAGTACTTCGAGCGTGCCGCGTTCGCCGGCAAGTTGCGTTCCCGGCGCGAGATGCTGCCAACGCAGCAGCCAGCGCATGAATTGCGCCGCAGTTACGGGCTCGATTTCTTTGCGCAGTCTCCCCAGCGTCAGCCGGTGGATGCGCGCCAGCAAGCGCCGATCGCACCACTCCGCTACCTCGGGAGCCTGCTCTGTAAATCGCCCGCGCAGCACTGCTCCACTTCCTTCCAATCGCAGCATCGCGGCTTCAGTCTCGGACGCCGGGAGCCCGATCAAGTCCGCCAGCGCGGGCACCGTTACCGGGCCGGCGTGCTGCATCCAGCCGGCAACCAATCCCAGAAGGGCGTCCTCCTTCGATGGACTTGCAGCAGCGATCTCCACGAGATTTGTGTCGAAGTGAACCATGGGAAACAGTTGTGCGAGCGTTTTGACGTTCTCGGCAGTGACCCAATACCCGCGATCGGAAACCCATGCGCGTGTTGAGCGGCCTTGCGCGATCAATTGTTCAAAGAATTCTTTCCAGGTGGAAAGCGAATCTCGAACTGCCGTCCGAATCGCCTCGGGAGCATTTTGCTGCACAGCTGTCACGAAATTCTCTGGCAGCGCCACCAACGTTTGCAGCGCGTCATCAAGCTCGTCGGCATTGCGCACGTCGGGCCAAGCCTGTTCGCGCACCTCAGCGACTGCGGCAGGATCCAGCCGCCCGATCTCCGAAACAACCGCGTCGGGCAACACGCGGCGCATCTCTACGGCGCGAGCGCGGCGCTCTTCCAGTGGCGCATCATCGAGATAGGCGTAAGGATTCGCGTTGATGATTTCATGCGAGAACTGCGACGCCATGGGAGTATCGATGGCCACGCACTGAATTTCCCCGCGCGAAATGTCGTCCAGGACCTCCTTCAGCCCTTCGATGTCCATCGCTTCCGTCAACGCGTCCTTCATCACTTCGCGGACCAGGGGATGTTCCGGGATGCGCATGTCGCCGGCGACATTTTCCTGACACGCAGCCGCGTCGGGAAACACCGACGCCAGCAAATCATCAGCACGCATTCGTTGAATTTGTGGAGGAACTTTCTTGCCCCCTTGCCAGCGCAGCAGCATCAGCGCGCGCGAAGAGTTCCAGCGCCACCGCGCAGTGAAAATTGGCGAAGTCAACACGGCCTGTTGTAAGACCTGCGCGACGGAAGCTGGGTGCAGAAACCGGAAAACGTCAGCCAGCGGAAAGCTGTGCTGGTCGGTCAGGGAAATATTGATGCCATCGTCGGTGGCGGCCGCCTGCAACTCCAGATTGAAGGAGCGGCAAAAACGTTTACGCAGTGCCAGTCCCCAGGCTTTGTTGATGCGCCCGCCGAAAGGCGCGTGGATGACAAGTTGCATCCCGCCACTTTCATCGAAGAACCGTTCCGCGATGATGGTCTTCTGTGTTGGCACCGCGCCCAGGCCCGCGCGCCCCGCGATGATGTATTCGACGACTTGCTCGGCGCCCGCAACATCGAGTCCACATTCACGCCGTAGCCAAGCCACCGCCTCGCGAAATCCGGCTGAACTCCGAACCTCCGGATCCGGCGTGACGCTCCGCGTTCTGGCATTCACCTCTTCGCGCAATTCCGAAACCTGTTGCGACAGTTCTGCCGTTCGGGACGGAGCTTCCCCTCGCCAGAACGGAATGTTCGGTGCCGCGCCGTGAGCATCTTCGACAATCACGCGCCCCGCCTGCACGCGCCGAATCCGCCACGAACTATTGCCAAGCAGCATGATGTCGCCGCGCAAGCTCTCCACCGCAAAATCTTCATCCACCGTGCCGACTACGACGCCTTCGGGTTCCGCCACGACCGTGTACAGCGCATTGTCCGGAATCGCTCCGCCACTGGTGATCGCCGCCAGACGGCTGCCGCGCCTGCCGCGCACACGCCCATTCACGCGGTCACGGTGAAGATGCGTTCCGTAACGTCCACGACGCGCATTGATCCCTTCGGAAAGCATGGAGACAACTTCGTCGAATTCGCTGCGCTGCAAATTGCGAAATGGATACGCGCGGCGTACCAGCGTGAACAGAAGGTCCTCGTCCCAATCCTCCACGGCGCACATCGCGACCAACTGTTGCGCGAGGATGTCCAGCGGAGTCTCAGGAATCGCGATCCGGTCCAGATCGCCACGGCGCATGGCGCGAACAAGCGCCGCGCATTCCAACAATTCGTCGCGGGTAGTTGCGAAGATGCGTCCTTTCGGGATGGCGCCATGCCAGTGGCCTGCCCGCCCGATGCGTTGCCAGGCTACGGAAATAGCGCGCGGCGACCCGATCACGCAAGCCAATTCCACGGAGCCGATGTCGATTCCCAATTCCAGGGACGCGGTCGCCACGAGCACGCGCACCTCTCCCGCCTTCAATTTTCGTTCGGCAGCAAGCCGCAGTTTGCGCGAAAGGCTGCCGTGATGCGTGGCCACGGCATCAGCGCCCAAGCGTTCCGCAAGGTGGTGGGCAAGGCGCTCGGCCAGACGGCGAGTGTTCACAAACACAAGAGTCGAGCGATGCTGCCGCACCAGCCGCGCCAGGCTGTCGTAGATTTCGTCCCACACTTCGTGCGACGTCACCGGCGAAAGTTCGCTGGAAGGAACCTCCACCGCAATGTCCGCGGTGCGCTGGTGCCCGATCTGCACGACGGAGGGATACGGCCGATCGCTTCCCGCCAGGAATTGCGCGATTAGCTCAATCGGCCGTTGCGTAGCGGAAAGGCCGATGCGCAACGGCGAGCGAGTGGTGAGCGCTTCAAGTCGCTCGAGCGAGAGCGCCAAGTGCGAACCTCGTTTGTCGTCGGCAACCGCGTGGATTTCATCCACAATTACGGTTTCCACGGAGGTCAGGATTTCACGGCTCTTCGCGGCCGTCAGCAGAATATAGAGCGACTCCGGCGTAGTCACCAGAATATGCGGCGGACGCTTCAGCATGGCGCGGCGCTCGTGCATCAGCGTGTCGCCCGTACGCACAGCGGTGCGAATTTCGGGCATCGACATTCCGCGGTCCGCGGCCAGTTGCAGAATTTCGCGCAACGGAATCTCAAGGTTTTTCTGGATGTCGTTGCCAAGCGCCTTCAGCGGCGAAACGTACAGAACCTCCACGCGATCGAGCAACTCACCGGCGAGCGCCTTGCGCACCAAGCGATCAATGCAAGCCAGGAACGCGGCCAGTGTCTTTCCCGATCCGGTGGGCGCGGAGATCAAGGTGCTGCACCCTGCAAGAATGTGCGGCCAGCCCTGTTCCTGAGGCTCGGTGGGTTGCCCCAGGCGTGTCAGGAACCACTCCTGAACGATCGGGTGTGCCCACACAAGCGCAGGAGAAATACCGAATTGTGAATCCAGCGGTTTCAAGGGAGACAATTCACCTCAGTCACAGGAGGGTAGCGGACGGCTTGGAAGCCTACGAGAGAAATTCTAGGATACCGCATATGATGCCATTGCGGCTACCTCAGCCGAGCAGTGAGAGCAGTGATCTGAGCCGTCCTATCCCGCCTGCTTTCCACGGGCCTTGCCGCGCAAGAATTACAGGGAAAGCTTGATAGCGCGAGCTGAGCCCACGCTGTACATCTCTAAAGTTCGAATGAAGTCTCGTTCCGTCACGTTTGGACCGGGCCAAGTACACCGTAACTCAATTCACGATTTTCGCGAGTGCAGCGGAGAAGCAAGCTGCCCCGGCTCATGTCGCCGCGGCCAGCGAAATCTAAGGGATAAAAGAGGCGAGGACCAAAAACCTCCAGCAAGGGAGCGACATACTTGGGAGTGGCAATGCTTCCCAGAAGGACCACGCGGGCTTCTTGTGGAAGCGCGCCGCAAATCAGTTGAGCGTCACGAATCAGAGGATCGCGATATTGCGGATTCTCTGGATCAATCGAGGATTCGGTCGTGGCTCGCAGCCAATCCAGAGTGGCGAGATATTCCGGCGGGAGCAGGCCGCTTGACGAAGTGATGATGCGCACGCCGGAAATGCCAACGGGCGGACACGCGAATTGCGAGGCGTAGGCCAGTTTGCCGCGAAAGTACAGGCCGCTGACGAAGCTGAAGATTTCACCAAGGGTGGCCTGGGAAGATTGTAGCCGCAGGCTCAGCTCGAAGCGGGAGGTTCCTTGCAGCAAGCGTTTGCCGCGCACTCCCGCCAGGTTAGCAGGAGAGAGCAAAAAGATCGTATGCGGCTCGCCGGATTGCGGTTCTTTCAACGGTGCTTTGCCCGGCGCGTGGCCGTGAAATGAAATTCGCTTCTCTGACATTGGCTTGCTTTGGTACAAACATCAGAATACGACAAGTAAGGGCGCCTGTTTCTACCGAGTTCGCTGCATCGGGAGAGTTTTTTGTTGAGCGATAAGATTCCATTTCGCGTTTCACCGATGCTGGCCACACTCGTCGACAAACCTTTTCACTTGTCCGGCTGGATTTACGAGGAAAAATATGATGGCATCCGCATCCTGGCCTACAAGCAAGGCGCGCATATCTCGCTGATCACCCGCAACGACATTGTGCGGACAGAACGCTATCCGGAGGTCGCCGCGGCGGTGAGCAAGCTGAAGCCGCGAACCTTGCTCATGGACGGCGAAGTCGTAGTGTTCGACAGACATAACGTTTCTCATTTTCAACTGCTGCAACAGGGAGACGGTCCCGTGAAGTATGCCGTGTTCGATTGTCTGTACCTGAACGGGAAGGATTTGCGAAGCGCTCCGTTGCGGGATCGCCGTGAGAGCCTTACCGAATTGCTGCGCGGTGGCGGCACCGCAACGATTGTGCTTTCCGAGGAGCTCGCCGCCAACGGGCTGAAGGCCTTCGAGGTCGCCAAAAGGCGAAAGCTGGAAGGGCTGGTGGCAAAGAATCTGGAATCGAAGTACGTGGAAAAGCGTTCTCGAGAATGGCTGAAGGTGAAGGTGAACCGCGAGAGCGAATTTGTGATTGGCGGCTACACCAAGCCGGGTGGCTCCAGGGAATATTTGGGAGCCCTGCTCCTCGGAGTGTATGAAGAAAACAAGCTGCGCTACGCAGGAAAAGTTGGAACAGGATTTGACACCGAGACGCTGCGGACCCTTTCCGAAAAATTGAAGAAACTCAGGCAGGAGAAATCTCCTTTCGCCGATGAAGTGCGAGAAAAAGGCGCGACGTTTGTTCGTCCAAAATTAGTGGCCCAGATCGCATACACGGAATGGACCAAAGACGGCAAGCTCCGCCATCCAACGTTTCTGGGGCTGCGCGATGATAAAGCTCCGCAGGAAGTACGGAAGGAGGAGGCATAGGTGAAATCGTCAAACAAAAAACCGTCGGTTCAAATTTCGCATCCCGAAAAAGCTTTCTGGCCCGAGGATGGATACACGAAGGGCGATTTGGCCAATTTCTATCACGAAGTGTTCCCGTGGCTTCAACCTTACGTTCGCGGAAGAATTCTAACCATGGAGCGTTGCCCGGATGGAATGAAGGGCGAATGTTTCTATCAAAAGGAAATGCCCAAGGGCATGCCCCCCGGCACTCCGACGAAGCGCCTGCCGAACAAGGGCGGCTCACGCCCATTCACGAACTACGTTGTAGGTGGCTCCCTGCAGACGCAGTTGGCTCTGGTGAATCTCGGCTGCATTCCGGTTCATGTGACAGGATCGCGAGCCGAGACGTTCCCGAAGCCAGACTGGGTCTGTTTGGACATTGACCCGATGAGCGGATCATTCCAGGACGCGGCCCGCGCTTCGTTGCTGGTGAAGAAGTTCATGGATGAGCTGCGGCTTGTATCGTTCCCCAAAACATCGGGAAGCCGCGGCGTGCATATTTTTATTCCCATTAAATTGGGCCCGACGGCGGACGAAGTTCTGGCCTTCGCGGAGAAGTTGGTGGCGCTGGCGGCGAAATCGTATCCCCAAGAACTTACCGTGGAGCACAGAATCGCGGATCGCAGCGATCGCGTCTATCTGGACCCGTTTCGCAATGGCGCGGTACAGACCGTCGCCACTCCCTATTCAGTCCGGCGCAAACCTCATGCCCCGGTCTCGACTCCTCTGGATTGGGCGGAAGTAGCGCGTGTTAAGGACCCAGCCGAATTCAACATCAAAACATTTTCACAACGCTTGAAGAAAAAAGATCCTTGGGCAGATTTCTTTTCACGCAGGCAATCGCTGCAACCGGCATTGAAACAACTAGCCCGTTTGTGATCAAAATGGGTGGTTCAGTCAAAAGAACGGCAGGAGAGAGGGTCATTCACTATGTCACTGAAGAAATACCGCGAAAAGCGCAATTTCAAAATTTCTCCCGAACCTCAGGGAAATTCCAAAGATGGCCAGCAAGAGAAGGCCAAGTCTGATTTGATTTTTGTGGTGCAGAAACATCGCGCTTCTCAACTGCACTACGATTTTCGCTTGGAATACAACGGCACCCTGCTTTCCTGGGCGGTGCCAAAGGGTCCGTCGCTCGACCCTTCCGTGAAACGCCTGGCGATGCTGGTGGAAGATCACCCCATCGAGTATGCGAAATTCGAAGGCGTGATCCCGGAGGGAGAATACGGCGGCGGCACGGTGATGGTGTGGGATATCGGAACGTGGACGCAGGAGCAAAGCGACGTGGAAGCTGCGCTGAAAAAAGGCGATCTGAAATTTACGCTGCACGGAAAGAAGCTGCGCGGGTCGTGGGTTTTGGTGCGTACGCGCGGTTTTGGCGGAAGCAGCAAGCCGACGTGGCTGCTCATCAAGCATCGCGACGAATATGCGTCCGATGTCGATATCACTCAGACGAAGCCGAAATCAGTGCTCAGCGGCCGGTTGCTTGCCGACATAGCAAAAGAAAACGGCGGTGACGTGGAGGAAGCAGCGACCGGAGATCCCGCGCGTCCCAAAGCCCGCAAAGCCGCTGGCGCGTGAAGCAGATCATCTGAACAATCCGCACCGACAGCCTTCCACACGCGCAACGGTTTCGGTGAGACTCTATGGCGCCAACGCCGCTTGTCGCTCCTGCAGAAAGAGCCGCACAGCAGGGTCGCGCTCCAACCCGATCGCGATTTCGTAGGCGTGGTGAGCTTCGTCGTGCGCACCAGTCTTGGCCAAAAGTTCGGCCCGCGCCGCCCAATAAGGCTGATATTCGGATAGCCGCGCGTCAGCCTTCGGATCTGGCATCGCGTCAAGGGCGGCAGCGGCGCCGTGTAGTTCAGCGATGGCCAAAGCGCGATTCAACGCAACCACCGGCGACGAGGTAAGCGCAAACAGTGCGTCGTACAGCTGCACCACGTCTACCCAGTTCGCATGGCCCGTCCGGCAGCGATAAACGTGCGCCGATTGCAGCGCAGCCTCCAGTTGATATCTGCCAACAGCGCCAAGAGCACTCGCGCGCCGAATCAGCGCCTCAGCCTCACCAATCATCCCCCATTCCCACAGCGCTGAATCCTGCCCGGCCAACGGAATGTATTCACCATTCACATTGCGCCGCGCGCGACGCCGCGCTTCGGCGTGTAACAAAAATGCCAGCAACCCCAGCGCTTCCGCTTCGTCGGGAAGCAGTTCGCTGACAACTCGCGCCAGAAAGATCGCTTCGCTGGTCAGATCACGGCGAACCACATCGGCTGCGCCGGGATCGCTCCAACCCTCCGCGAAAGCCGCATATATGGCTTCCAACACGCTATCGAGCCGACTGGAAAGTTCTTCGCGCTCGGGAATGCTGAACGGAATGCCGCCGTGTCGTAATCTGTCCTTGGCACGGCCAAGGCGCTTGCCCATCGCCGCAGGAGACATCAGGAACGCCGAAGCAATCGTCTTGGCATCCAGGCCGACCACCACCTGCAGCATCAGCGGCGCGCGAACGCCAGCATCGATGGCGGGATGCGCGCAAGCGAACAACAGTGCCAGTCGGCGGTCCGGAATTTCGCCCCGCTCTGCCGCGGCAGCTGCCAAACCCTCGGCAAGAATCTGCAATTGCCCGGCCACTGTTTCCCCGGTAAAGCGCTTGCGTGCAACATCGATGGCCTTACGTCGAGCCACAGTCATCAACCACGCTTCGGGATTCTCGGGGCAGCCATTGCGCGGCCAATCCGTCAGTGCCGAAGCGAACGCCTCCGACAGAGCGTCCTCCGCGGCGGCCACATCCCGTGTACGGGCCGCGAGAAAAGCAACCAGCTTGCCGTAACTGCGACGCGCCACGGCGTCCGCCATGCTGCGAGCCTGCGTATTTCTCTCACAGGCGTTGTCAGGCTCGCTCCGGATTTCCGATTCATTCGTGCCAGACATCTGCGGTGTTTCCTTCGGTTTCAACTGTACTCGACGAGTTTCTAACGCGGTTAATCCACAACAACGTCTGGACTGCCGCGAGGGCCGCGAAATTTCACTGGCAGAAACCAAGGCGTTTCCCACCGCATGCCATCGAAGTGAAGCGACGGAACCGGCCACCAAAACTTGACCGCGAACATGCCGCGGTGCGTAAAAACATCGATCACCATGTGGAGGGCCCAGCCGAGCATCTCTAGCGGCGGTTTCCGAAACAATAGCCAAGCTGCTACGAAACAAACCGCGAACACCAGGAGACTATGAGTGCCGTTGTAGAGTCCCCAAAGCCAGTCGAAATGCGGTCCATTCCCGTCCGGCAGCAGCGTTTTTGAGACGCCGGCCAGAAACCGCCAGATTCTGACAACCGCGGGGACACTGAAGACAATAACGTCGGGAAGAACACTCCATGGCGCCAGCCAGCGCAAATCGATGGGCTGCATAAACTTTTTCCGCGCGCCTATCCCGGCGGCCGTGGTCCATAGGGCACGAGACAAAATGTCCAATTCAACTCCTCTGGCCGAGAATCAGGTCGCGAGCCCGCGCATAACCCTCGCGGGAGCTGCCAGGCTCGCGATTTCCGACTCACTCACGCCGCCGGCTCGTACCACAGCATGACTTTTCCGTTGCCGAAGGCCCGCGTCTTTTTCAGGTTCACGTTCTGCTTCACGCCTTCAAACATGCTCCTTCCTTTACCCAGAACGATCGGACTCAGCGCCACCTGGTATTCGTCGATTAGCCCAGCCTGCGCCAATTGCGAAACGATGCTGCCGCTTCCCAAAATCACCATATCCGGCCCCGGCTCGTTCTTCATCTTCCGAACTTCTTCCATCAAGTCGCCTTTCAACAGCTTGGTGTTCTTCCACGACACTTTGTCCAGCGTTCTGGAGAACACCACCTTGTGGAGATTGTTCATCCCTTCGGCCACAGCCGGGGAGTTCTTCATCGCCATCGGCGTCGGCCAGTACTTCGCCATAAGCTCATACGTAATCCTGCCGAACACTAGCACGGCGGTGCCACCCGCATTCTCGTTGACAAAGGAAGCCCACTCCGGATCTTGCTTGTGGGCCCAGCTCATATCGCCGTTCGCGTCGACAAAGTAACCATCCAACGAAACATTATTGAAAACGACTAATCTCCGCATGTTTTTTTCTCCTTTTTTGGATTTCGACATTTATGAAACTACGAACGGCGCCACTCCGAGGGCGGCACTTCCATGATCGGACGTACCTCGACGACACCGTGAAGTGCAGTCGGGCTGCGCGCGGCCCAGGAAATCGCAGCATCGATATCGGGCACGTCGATGATGTGGAATCCACCTAACTGCTCCTTCGTCTCCGCATACGGACCGTCCAGCACCTGAGTCTTGCCATTTGCCACGCGCACGGTCGTCGCCATCGAGGCAGGATGCAATCCATTGCCACTCTTGTAGACGCCCGCGTTCCTCATGGCCTCTATATACGCTCGATAGGCTCCCAGCCAGTGATCCTGCTCGTCCTGTGTGAGCTTGAAAAAACCCTCAACCTGCACATAGTCCATGAGCATGTATTGCATGTAGTGCCTCCGTTTCAGGTTGCTGGCCCGGCAGCATGGCCCGCTATTAGGATGACGTGCAAATTGGGGCGATTTGGACAACCGTCGAATTTTCTCGCCGGTTCGCCGGATCTACCTGAAAACACGCTGGCTTCCGGCTCATCGCCCGCGCCGTGAGCATGTTCCGTCCCTTGCCTCCCCGTCAAGGCAAACACACCAGTCCCACCAGTCCGCCCGGTGCGCGAGATTACATCGGGATGCCTTATAATCATGAAGCACTTCAGTCGGGGCGTAGCGCAGCCTGGTAGCGCGCCTGCCTTGGGCGCACAGCCCGC
>Ga0210409_10002819_pt1 | contig 20149 bp, 18 predicted proteins | sample IncBWH17MmetaG_FD_161649 | JGI IMG/M metagenome (GOLD analysis project Ga0210409, IMG submission 161649) | Forest soil microbial communities from Barre Woods Harvard Forest LTER site, Petersham, Massachusetts, United States - Inc-BW-H-17-M | ecosystem: Environmental > Terrestrial > Soil >...
TCCGATCTCTTATTGAAGCCAGGGCGCAAAAACAGATTGAATCCGGCGAAGCGCCCGATACGAACATCCTCACCGAAGCGGCTTTTAATCTTTTCCGCTTGGCGGACAATCAACTCGCCGGCAATGCCCCGATTATCGATGGTCTGGCCGTCGAGTTCGATTGTGAATTTGTCGCCGGAAGTGTCCTGGCGCACGGCGATGTCCTGGCGCGTATTGGCCAGCCGAGCGGTGAAGGTTTCGGCATCCTCATGCGAGCGGCGAAGGTTTGTGCGAATGCGATACTGCTCCTCGGCGTGGGCGGAACGAAGCCGGGTCAGCCGGATTAACTCGGCGTCCACCTGGGCTTTTTCGATGACGAGCGGGTTGCCGGAGGCGATGGCCTTCACTTCCGCGTAGGTCAGCGCGGCCGAATCCAAGTCTTCCAAACGTCGAACGGTCATGTCGCCACTCATGACCTGGGCAATGAACTTTGCTTTCGTCTCAAGGGTTTGCCACATGTAGGCGTCGAACGAGCCTTCCGTGACGTAGCGGTAAACCTGCACGACTGCGTTTTTGTTGCCCTGCCGCAGAATCCTTCCTTCGCGCTGCTCCACATCGGCGGGCCGCCACGGCGCGTCGAGGTGGTGAAGTGCAATCAGTCTCTCCTGCACATTCGTCCCCGACCCCATCTTTTGGGTGCTTCCGAAGAGGACACGGACCTTGCCTGTACGCACATCCCGAAACAGCGCGAGCTTCGAGGCGTCGGAATCGTAGTCCTGAATAAATGCAATCTCCCGTGTCGGCACACCAAGACGTTCCAATTTGTCCGACATATCGCGGTAAACCGAGAATCCTCTGTCCTTTGGCGTCGAGAGGTCGCAGAACACAAGTTGCGCGCAACGTTGCGCCGCAGTCGCCAGCCAGATGCGGTGGATGTTTTCGACAGCCAGATTGACTTTGCCTTGCGGCTCATCCTGCATCGCAGGTTTCATCAGGCGGAGATCCAGTGCTGCCTTTCGCCCTTCGGACGTGATTTTCAGCATGTTGTCTTCACTGGGGTCAACCCGCCCTCGTTTCAACCTGTCAGCCCGCGCGGCGAGTTCCTGAACAAACGCTTTCAGCTCTACGGTGGCGGGCGCGTTGCGAATGGCAGGCTTTTCGTCCTCAAGCTTTGGGCGAGGCAAATTGAGCATCGCCGCGGTCTGAACGTCGGCGCTTTGGCGAAACATCTGCATCAACTCCGGCACATTTATGAACCGGGCGAAGCGTGTATTGAGCCGGTAGCCCGCGCCGTCGGGCGAAAGCTCCATGGCTGTCACTGGCTCACCGAACGTCGCCGCCCACGAGTCGAAATGATGCAAGTTGTGCTTCCTGAGTTGGTCGGCTTGGAGATAGCGTTGCATCGTGAACATCTCAGCCATGCTGTTGGCGATGGGCGTGCCGGTGGCAAACACCACGCCTCCTCCGCCATTGAGCGATTGGATATGGCGTACTTTCAAATACATATCGAATGCGCGTTCGCTGGCGGTTTGCGGCAACCCGGCAATGCGCGTCATTTTGGTGACGTAGAATAGGTTCTTGAAGTAGTGTGCCTCGTCCACGAACAGGCGGTCTACACCAAGTTCCTCGAACGTCAGCGTGTTGTCCTTTTTGTGTTCGGCGGCGAGCGCCTGTAACCGGGCCTCCAGCCGTTTCTTTGCCCGTTCAATCTCCTTCACGAGACGGCGATTGGATGAGTCAGCAAGCTGACGCTTGATCATTTCCAGCTCGTGAAGCTGTTCCTCGAAGAATCGTTCCTGCGTCTCGCGAGCCAACGGGATGCGCTCGAAACCAGAGTGGGTGACGATGACTGCATCCCAATTGCCCGTGGCAATCCTGCTGAACAGCTTCTTTCGGTTCTGCGACTCGAAATCCAGTTTGCCGGCGACCAGGATGTTCGCACCTGGATACAGTGTGAGCAGTTCGGTCGAGAACTGGCCGAGCATGTGGTTGGGGACTGCAAACACCGGCTTGCGGGCAAAGCCGAGCCGTTTGAGCTCCATCGCAGCGGCGACCATGGTGTAGGTCTTGCCGGCGCCGACGACATGAGCGAGCAGCGTGTTTGGCGTTTGGAGAATGCGCCAGACGCCTGCTTTCTGGTGCCCGTGGAGCTTAATTGCCTCACTCGCACCGGGCAGTGTCAGGTGGTCGCCGTTGAAGGTGCGGAGCCGTGTGTGATTGAATGTATCATTGTAAAGACGGCAAAGCCGCTCACGTCTTGAGTCATCCGACCAAATCCATTCCTTGAACCGTTCCTTGATGCGCTGCTGTTTTTCGCGTGCAGCCTCGGTGGCCTGCGCATTGACGACGGGCTTTTTCTCCTCATTCAGGTCATAGACCGTGGGCGTCTTAAGATTGAGCGCGTCCTCGATGAGTTCGAGAGCCGTGTACCGATCAGTTCCCCAATCGGTCGTGTTGGCAGTGGCTCCTCTGGCTTCCCAGTTACCATTGATGTGCCACGTGCCGAGCGCATGAACGTGGCCGATTTCCACGCCGGAAGGGATATTCAGCAACTCGTGTGTGAACTGCTTCACATCCTCGGGCGGCAGCCAGGAAGCGCCAAGCCGGACATCGATTTCGGTCGCTGAAAGGTCTGCCGGTTGCACCGACTCCAACGCCTCGACGTTCTCGGCGAATCGCGGGTCGGTAACGGCAGCGGCCTCGGCCACAGTGAGTTTCTCGCGGACATTGCCGGAGAGGTACTGGTCGTCGGTTTCCCACTCGTTGGTTTGCGGGCTTAGGAAAATGATGCCTTTTAAGTCGGGCATGAATTCCTCGGTGGGCTTGTTAAGCAACACGGCCATGTGGTCTAGGTCCACCCTGCCGCGTTCGTTCAAAGAAACCAGCAACGCTTCTTTTGGGGAACTGACGGATTGAATCGGCTGCCGATGGTGAATTGTCCGTTCATGAAAAATGGTGGCTTTGGTCGCCCGTTTCGTTTCGTCGTTGTAGTGCTCCAGAGAGAGCAGCAACGGAAGATCCGGGTCGCCATCGAATGCGCGCTGATTGGCACGGAGATTGGCCGGGCCAAAACGGGAAACGAACCGGTCGTAGGTGTAGTTCAGTTGCTTTCTGGCCTCGACAACTTGGTCCTCGCTACTGGCGTCCATTTGCGAACGGAGACACAGACGAACCGCGTCGCGCACCTGGATCAAACCCCGAATCCGCGAACGTGTGTCGCTGGGCAAATCGTTGAGCCGTCGCAGGACGTTTTCTTCGCGGATGCAGACGATTCCGTCGTGGACGCAATAGGCATTGGGTTTAACGAAATCAGGAGCGGGAATTGTTTGGTCTGTCGCTGGTTCCGCCAGTTCGACCCGCTGCTCGCGATAGATGCCCGCAGGAAGCGCCGGAATTGCCCCGGCGAGCGCGTCGCCCAGAACACGTCCATCCCCTTCTAAAGTAGGCTCGTTATCCCGGTACATTCGTCCGGTCAACTGAAGGTGCCCGAGCATCAGGTGGGGACGCTCCACGAAATACTCATTGATGGGGATTTTGATAAAATCGTGATTTGTGAAGTCCCGCAGCTCGCGCCAGGCCGCTCCTCGTGAGGTTTCGCCCGGATGCAGCTTCTTCAGCATGATTATATCGGTCGTCACCTCCGTGCCCGCGTTCTGTTTGAACGCGGTGTTTGGCAAACGGATCGCCCCGAGGAACTCGATCTTCGGGGCCAGGTACTCGCGGAGCGTGGAGTTGACCTTGTCCATCGTTCCCCGTGAAGTGATGAACATGACCAGGCCGCCGGCTCGGACCTTGTCCAGGGCCTTGGCGAAGAAGTAGTCGTGGATTGGGAACCGGTAGGCATTCAGGCGCGGGTCGTGTACGGGATAATCCCCGAAAGGCACATTGGAAATCGCGACGTCATAGAACCCATCAGCGAGTTGGGCGTTCTCGAATCCTTGCGCGCGAATGTCGGCGTCCGGGTAGAGTGCTTTGGCGATGCGGGCTGTGAGGGGGTCGATTTCAATACCGGTGACGGTTGAATGGCAGTGCATTGCCTCCGGCATCAGGCCGATGAAATGACCGATACCGCACGCCGGTTCCAGAATTCGCCCATGCTCGAATCCGAACCGCTCAAGGGCGGCATACATCGCTCGCACCACAGTGGGTGAGGTGTAATGGGCGTTTAGTGTGCTTGCGCGGGCGGACTCCAACTCCTCAGGCGTCAACATTTGTTCCACCTCGGCCCGCGCCTCCCGCCATTCGTAGTTTCGCGGGTCAAAGACCTGCGGCATGGCGCCCCAACCCACATAACGCACGAGGATCGCCTTTTCGTCAGGGGTAGCTGGGCGGCTTTCGGTTTCCAAAGTTCGCAGGGTCCGAATAGCGGCGATGTTCTGCCGGTATTTTTGGCGGGGCGGGCCTTCTCCAACGCTGTCTGTTTCTGAAATCCGGTAGTTTCTCTCGTTGCGAAGTGCCGGCGTGAGCCGGCGGGCTGACCTGTTCGGTCGGTTCAGCTCTCCGGCGGGAGCAGGATGTATTTCTCCCGCACCATCTCCCAAGCCTGGTCGTTGGCTTGTTGAGCCGTTGATCCCTGCTTCATCAGTTCGATGCGGAGCGTCGCCATTTCGTCCTTGGTCCTCTCCTCCGCTTCCAGAAGCATTTGGTGTAGAATCCCTTTGCGTTCCAATTCGCCCACCATTTTCGGGAGGTGTTCGCGCCAGTGTTTCTCGGCCATCCGGCCGTATTGCGTCAGGGGCGTCATGTGTCAGCGTTCGTGATGCGAAAAGGTCAAGCTGCTCGTCCGAATCCAGATTGCTTCGTCGGGCTGCCATGAGACTTTCCTATTTTCTAGCGAATTCAGCAAGCGCCGGTCGTGATCGAGGACGGCGATTCGGACACGGTCGTCGCGTCACTATCTCTATCTCCAAGCCTACCGGGCAACCTCTCAATTGCCGTCTGCCTGGGAAGAGGTCTCCTTCTTTCACCCCAAAGACTTCTGCGAAGTACACGATCTGCCGATCGGTTGCAGGGCTGCGGCGAGTTTCGATGTTCGCCAGGATGTTGACGGTCATGTAGCAGCCAAGCACCTGTAGCTTCGCCACGAGCTCATCTTGAGTCCAACCTCGTTGATAGCGAAACTTTGCGACATTACTGCCAACAACATTTACGTCGCGGTGCATCCGCACCTCCAAACAACATGGGTGGGGATTTCATAGAAGCCAACAACAGGCAAGCTCAGCGATTTTTGAACCCGACCTTTGTTGTGTTCTAGTTGGAGTTTACCGGTCGGGGTGCTCCTCAAAAGGCGGCGGCTCCAGATCGGGCTCGCGCTTCGGCGCTTGGCCCAATGGCAGAATTACAACCGGGACTTCATGCACGGGCCGCCTGCGCCGGTGCACGAAAATCCAAACGATCACAAGGACACAAAGATAAAAGAATCCGAGAAAGAGATAATCGCCATAATCTCGGATCAATCCATCCAGAAATCTGGTAAAACGTGCGACGTAGAAAACCGGATGTTCCATGTTGGTCTCAGGGCAAACTTGGTTTCAGTTTCACGACCGCCAACTTTTCGCAGCAAGCACTCATGCTAATGCACGACTTGACCTTAACTTGTAGCCCAAATCGTGCCCGCGCAAGCATTAGTCGCCTACAAAAGCAAAAGGGGATTGTAAGCCTGCCGCAGACCCCGGCTCGGACTCCAACCTGGTAGAACCAAGCCGGGGAATTGGTCTTGGACTAGGCGGCAACAGATTCTCCTTGCCTTTGGCCTTGGGACCTGGCCACCACGCGCCTCGCCTGCCGGGCGATTTGGGCGATAACCCCTTCCTTCTGGTCTTCGGGCAGGTCCTTCACCAGAAGATCATAAGCCCGCTTCAATTCTGGATTGCGATTGACCTGTTTCAGGACACCTTCCCGGATGCGCTGCTGACGATCAATCTCGCGCACCTCGTTAAGTACAACCGTGCGTTCGAGTCGGTCGCGGGGCATGGCTTGAACGTAGGCCCAATACTTGGGGTTTTCTTTGATGTAGGCATCGATCTTCGCATCCACCTCTGGGTTGTTTCGAAAGATCGGCGTGTCTGCTGGGGCGGCGTTGCCGCCGGCGCTTGTTGGCGCTGATGTTCTTGGTTTATTCATAACGATTCACTTTTGTTGTTTCTCTGGCGCGGGCATTTGCCGCGTTCGTCGGAGCAAGGCGGTTAAACACTGTCTTACTTCGGCAAAGTGTCTTGTTTTTCTGCATTAGGTGATTCGGGCGCAAACCCTGAAGGCTCATTCGTCATTGGTGGTGGGGGAGCTAAAAGCTTGTGAAGGTCTTTTTCAAAAGCTGCAATACGTTCCTCCGTGCTGGCAACGCGCGCGCTCATGAGCGCGTTATTGCGGGCGGCATTCTTCATATCGGCTAGAACCTGGCGCAACTCGCTGTAGGTCTGCGCGAGGCGCGCCGCCTCCTGGACCACCCTGTCGGTGGTTTCGCGCTGCCGATTCAGCTCGGCGAGCACGGCATCATTCGTTGATGGAGGGGCGTATGCGGCATCCCGCGGTGGGTTCAAGAGATTGGCGGTGTTCAGTGGACCCGGGTGAAGGTTCCATCGCCCATATGATTCAACACGGTAAACCGGGTGTTGCTCCTTCATTGTTTCGGGATGGTTCGGGTCAACAAGCCGCCCGACGTGGTAAGCGCGAACAACTTCTGAATATCGGACTGCCTCAATTGGCTCGAAGGTAGCTGGCGGTGCCGCCCGGACAACGAGCTGAGGACGCGAAACGCAGGAGGTGCCCAACACGAGAGGAATGAGTATGAGATATTTCATGGCTGGAATGGCGTGGACGTCTATTTGGTTACGGGTGACGCTGGCGGCGGAACTGAAGGCAGCGCGGAGGCTCCTTGCGGTGCAGCCAAGGCGAAGGTGTCTTCACCGGCAATCGGCTTTGCTGACCCGCCAACTACGGCCTCGCTACGGTCGATCGATTGCAGAACGTAAAGGTAGAATTGCTTGCCACTGGGCACGCGGACATAAAACCCGTCCTTCTGGATCGCTTCGTAGATCTGTTGCGCATACACGGAGAGAACCTTTTGGGCGCCCTCAAACGGCGCGTTGTTCAGAGTTGGACTGGTGATTGGACCAAATATCGTTTGGTGCTTTTCAGTTAGCGCACCGGCCGCTCCAGAAAGGAACGAGGCGGCGAAAAGCTTGATCTCGGCCAGATCGTCAGACTTGATGATGTGCCCACGCAATCCGGCGCTTCCATCCGTGATGCCCCACCCTTCCTGGTCACCGGAGAACTCGCGGTCGAGCGCGAGAGCTTTGAGTTGAAGCTCCTCGCCCGTCTGCCACACGAGCGTCCAACTGCTGCCGCTGGAGATTCTTTCCCGGTGATGGTCAGTCTGAGCAGTGCCGTGAACTTCCGTCCCAGCAGGGATCACCAATCTTCCTGAGTGGTACACATTCTCAGTTACGAGTCCGATGATGGGCGTTTGAATGGAAGCCGAATCAACCGTGATCACAGTCTCGCAAGGAATGAGCCGTCCAAATGGAGCATAGGTGGAACTCAGAGACTTCGGTTCGGCGACCCCGGCTGCGGAATCCGCGAAAAGACTGATTGCTGAGAGTACCGGTGGCGGCGCTGCTTGTTTTGGTTTCTCGACTATGACCTTTGGCGGTTCGTTAGTCACCCTCACTGGTGGTGGGAGTACAAGGTCTGGCTTTGGCGGCGGTGGATGGAATGGCTGCATCGCCCGCTCGACAGTTTGCACTACCTGCGGTTTGTCCAGGCGATTTGTTCGCGCATCCGTGGGTAGAGCCAGTTCCGCCTGTGTGCGAGATCCATTGCGAAGTGCGCTAAAGGTCAACAAACCGCCTCCAAAGACCGCCGCAAACAGCAACAGTCTCCCGCTTTTCGTTTTGAAGAAATTCAAAAAGTCGCGAGGTTTCATGGTTTCTCCTTCTCAGTGGGAGGCAAATTGGTGCTGAGCGTGTGGAACGGCGGTTCGGGAGTCAGCCGAGTAACCAGTACCATGAATTCGTTCTTGAGCGAGAGTTCATTCCGTCCGCCGTCCGGCGTGCCTGTGACAGCGAAATAGACAGTGCTGAAAGCTTTAGGTGGAAGTACGCCGGGGGCATCGCTAATTGATTGGTAGTAAAGCCGATTGCCGACCCGGACAGCAAAAGTCTCCGGCAGATACCGGATTTCCTTGTCTGATTTGTTCCGCAGCGTGACGTGAAACACAAGCGTGTCTTCAGAATTGAAACGAAACACCTCCTCGATTCGAATTTCGTAATCGTTGAAATCCGTGACTTGCGGTTTGCCCCCGAACGTCCGGGCTTGAGCATTAGCCACGGCCTCCGGCTGTTGTTTCTTCAAGAGCGCGAACACCTTAGCCTTGTCAAGCAAAGCGAGTAATTGCGTCGGTGTGACAACCGGTGCCGGTTGCGGCGCCTCCACCGTCAGTCGATCTTCAAAATTGAGCGCGAGCACCGGCGTGTCGCTTTCGACCAGCTCAACAACGTATGTGTGCTTGTTCCAGCGAATGTTGAGGTTTGACGCAGCGTTGGACACCAGAGCGCGGACAGAGAGGAACGAGGAGCCTTTCGTGTGGGCGAGTTGGAACTGTCCCGGGGTCTTTCCGTCAGCGGTAACGCCAACAGCATCAATTGCCGCAATTGGACCGGGAAAGCTGATAGTCGTGACACGGTTCGTTGCCACGGGTACAGTCACGACAGCCCGATCATCGAGTGTGACGCGTTGAATGGCCTCTGGAGGAACAGCCCGCGCGACTATGGCAAGGAGCAGGAGAAAACTAATTTGTGATTTCATATTTGAAATCCCCGACAGCGGTGGGGAAACGACCGTTGGCAGCCATGTTAGGGTTGCGAATTAGACGGAGACTCAGCTTGAAGTTAAAAGCTTCGTTGAACGCCTTTTCCTGAAAGATACCGGTGCGAATAACCTGGCCGGAGACCGTCGCCAACACTTCGTTCTCGCGCGTGGCAAGAATGTCGATTCTCGCAATCTCCGGCTTCTGGTGAAGTTGCTTTGCCCGAAACTCGACTGCCTCGCGCGTGTGGTAGTCCTGAGCCTTTTGCAGGGCAGGCTTGAGAAACATTTGTCGCAGCAAATCAGAGTGATCAAAGTCCTTGGGATTGCGTTCCAGGAACGTGACTGCCGCCAGTTCAGCCTGTTGAACGTGCAAGTCCTTCGCCTCCTGGAATTGAAGCAAGGGACTAATGTAGTACGTCTGCGATGGGTCAATAATAACGACCCGCTCCCGCTGTTTGAAATGTTCGATCAAACGGTAACGATCGAGGGCGGCGATGACGGTCACGGCGAAGGCTACAAGAAACCAAAACCACGGCAGACGGTCACGCTGTGCGAAAAGTTGTGTTGGGTCAAAGCGTTTACGCGGGACCCGCGCGGTCAATGAGCCGTTGGTTGTCGTAGTTTGACGAGGTTGGAGCTCGCTGGATTCCATGACGTTCAGTAATAGTTGTTTTTGGTTTTGGAGATGAGTTCGCGGACAGTCTTATCGCCGGTGATGTCGTCGCCAGGACGCCCGCGTGCACTGCGGGGCGGCAGACCGCTTCCGGCGATGATGATTGCTCCGGCACTAACGTGTCCGGCCGCGGTTGAGAGAGTGCTGAGAACGGCCGCCATGCCGGCGGCACCGAGCGTGGCCAATGGAGTACCCGTGGTGGAGGCGACGGCAGCTGCGCCCGCAGTCGTACCGGCGGTTTGGAAAAAGCTGCTGAACGCGCCAGACAGAAGATGGCCAGCCGCAAGCTCGCCATGGGCGATTACCTTCTGAATAACCACTGGAGATGCAATGGTGCTGAAGGCAATCCAGAAAGCGAGCACGGCGACCCCAAGCGATTCCTGCAAAGAATAGAAACTCGCCGTCGGATCAAGAAACTTGAGTGAGGGATCGGTCATGAAATCGAGAATCCCTTGGGTGATGAGCGCAGCCACGGCCCAGCCAAGCGGCCAGAGAAGAACCCCAACCAGGTGCAAAAGATAGCGACTACCTATGGACCGGAGCGGACGAATCGCCATAAATCCAATCAGCAGCGGCGACAGGGCGTAGCCTGAAAACAGAATAAATTTCTGGATGATGTACGCCCAAAACAGGAGCAACGACGCGAAGTGTCCAATTAACCAAAGAAGCCCGGTGATTAGAATCTCGACAGTGAAGCCACTCAGGTTTCCGAGAATGTCCCACCATGAATGGTCGGTGCCCGCGTCGCGTTTGACGACGAGGAGTTGGTTGTATTGGTCTTGCACATTGGTGGGGTCAACGCCCAGGCCACTGAGAATGGAAGTCTGCATGAGGGATTGAACTTCATTGCCCCACTGCGGCAGCATCACAAGCAGGGCTGTTAGCAAAAACAAACGCACCAGGTGTAACAGCAGAGTTTTCCCCGTGAACCCATGCACGACTAGCAATATCGTTCCGACGATGAACAACATGAACGCGACGATGCGCAGCAATTCGTGCAGCTCGGCGCACTTTTGCAGGAAAGTCGGAAAGATGCTCTCGAACGAAGCCATAGGTCGGAAGGAATAAGGTTGAAAGTTACGGCGTCGGGAATTGCGTCGGCGCGTTCATCAGGCGGAACGTCTGCCCGTATTTCTGGACTGCCTCGCTGAACTCGGCATGCTGCTGCTGTTTATCGGCTTCGATCTGTCTCTGTGCGTCGTTGCGATTGGCTATGTCCTGCACGACAGCCGAAGCGGTGGCTTGGTTGATTTCGTAGTCCGTGTTGTTGAGTGCGGAAGAAAGGCCGACGAGAACTCCCGTTAGTTTTTGAACCTCCGCGTCGGTGGTCGCCGCCTTCAGCTGATCGGTTGTAGCCGCAATGTCTTTTTTCAAGGCCACCCGGCGCGACGCGGCGTCCGTCGAGACAGACAAGTAATTGTCGGTTGTTTGTTGGACGGCTGCGACCGCCAAATACGGGGCCTGTTGTCGCGTCACTCTTTGGCCGTCGGGAGTGGTGAACGTCGTCCCGATGCTATGAAACAATCCGTCTGCATTGTAGGTCATCGCCTGGCCCGCGTTGACAGCGCCTTCCAAGGTGGTGAGCGTCTGGCCAAGTTCGGTCTTGGTCAGGTCGTTCACCAATGGTTGCACGGTGGGCAGGAGCACCTTCGAGGGATTGCCGAAGAGGTTTTCGTAATTCTTGAACTCGTTCAACTGGTCCGTGAGAGTTTGGATTTGCTGCACCTGGTTGTTGATCATTTGGACGTATTTCGCGATCTCCTGAGCTGTATCAATGATCTGCTGAATGTTCATGGTCGGGTCATAGACGACCCATTGCGCCCTGGCGGACAGCGTGACGCTGGCGGTGACTATTGTGAGTGCGATGAGCTTTTTCATATTGCCTTTCTTTCGTTATTCCTCGATGCGGAGGTATTTGATGGAGGGTTGGAACGTTACTCCGTCAATGCGTTGTTCTGGCAATTGGACGGGGTAAAGATGGACGGTGCCGACCTGATTCCGCTGCCGCTGCATGGAAACGTAGAGCCAATACTGCTGTTTGACGGCGTCGCTTTTCCCCTTGTCATAACCGACGGCGTAGGATTTGTCGGACTGCTTTTTAGCGATGTAATGCGCGCCCTCGCTCAAAATGACCCCGCCAGCAGCGCCGGCGGCGGTCACAACGGGATCGCCGTTGGAAAGTTCGTGGCCGAGATAAGCGCCGCCGGCTCCGAGTGCGACATCGCTGATGGGGCGGGTCGCGGCACAGCCAGCGAACAAGCCAACAACGAGGACGGCAAACAATGTTCTGAATGTGATGGACGCGAGCTTGGTTTTCATAAACGTGAGTTGCTGATTTCTTGTTTGTTCCCGCTCCGGCGATTGGAGTGGAAGATGATGCCTTCGACGACACTCGGACTTTGGCGAAGCTCCCGGGCGCGACGATCAAAGTGCTCCCCGCTCGAACTGGAGCAATAGAGCATTTCTGGCGAGGCAACGTTATGGGCTGTGCCGCAGAGACTTCGGGCAGAGTCTGTGTGCAGATAAGTGAACGGCGAGTACTTCTGCCCGGTTTGATGATCAGGCAATGGATAGTTCATTATGGCATGCTGCGTGACTTCGGGCAGCGCAATGTCCTTGCCCATGTCCTCCAGGTCTGCGCGGTCGTTCTGGCGCATGATAAAGAATTGACGAGAATTTCCGAAAACGGCGGAACGGATGCGTGACTGTTTGAAGCGCGCGTACTGCTGCACGATGGAAATATTCCAGCAATTGAATTTACGGAGCTGAGCGTAAGATTCTTGGACGATTTCCTGTCCACCAGGAATATCGAGAAAACGGGCGACTTCCTCATAAACGTTCCGCTTACGAATTGCGCGCGGCAGCGTCATGATGTGCTTGCGGGCGTGGTTCGTGATGAGGAAACCGGCAGCCGATTTGAGTTCCTTCGCTGACTCGGGGATGTAGCCGAGTTCAAAATGAGCAATTTTGCCGGTGAGTGACAGATTGCTCGTGCCATCGAATAGGCAACCGTAATTGCCGTCCCGACACCACGGCAGGATCAGCGTTGCAATCTCCATGATTTGGTCGCGCTCAGCGCCCATCGGGTCGAGCATCATCAGTTCTTGCAGCATCCGGTGGGTCGGGAATTCCTCGGGCATAAAATATGCAAAAGCGAGATTGCGGACTTCCTTGCTGGTTTTGGGCTCTTTGAGGAACTTCAGCGCTGCAGCTTCGTCGAAGTGACCTTGGTAGCTCTCAGCCTCGTCGGGGTGGCTTACCTTCCAGTCACGGAAATCCGCAAAGGTTTCAAGGCTCGTTGCACCTGGGGGCATCCGTTCCGCGCGGAATTGTTGAAGGGCCAGCGCGTGCCGCGCGATATCGAGAAGCTGGTCGGGACGTTTCTTCTGCCAGTCTTGATAGGCATCCTCATAGATCAGATTGATGTACTTGGCGATTTGCGCCTGCCGGAGCATCTGTTTGTCCTCCTGCGCCGAAGTTCCAATCATACGCGCAACGAGAGCGGTTGCGGCAGAGAGATGATCGGGGGTGAGCGGGAGGCCCTTCGTGTCGAGGTAATTGATGGTGAGGTCGCCGTCTGGATGAATGATAATAGGCCGGGTGCCTTCCTCGACCGTCGCAGTGTAAATCCCGTAACTGAGTCCTTCCTCGATGATCACGGTATAACCAAAATAGCCCTCGGTCTGTGTCAACAGGTCGCAAACGGTCACGGACTTTCCTGCCCCAGACATTCCGAGCAATACCGCGTGCTGTGGCGTCTTGTTGTCGTCAGAGCCGGAGAACGTCTCAATCCCGACCAGGTTATCCTGTGGCCCGTCGTAGATTGCCTCAGCAGTGCGCAGGTGGCCGGTGAACGTACTTGTCACCGGCAGCATATCGGCAAGGAAGCGGTGCTCGGCATAAAGTTTGCGATGGTCGTATCGTCCCCAGGTCCAACCCGGCCAAGTCTGAAAGAACAAATTCCTCGACGTGCTGGGGAGATTGCTCTCAAAGTACTGGGCGGCGTTCATCGAATTGATGGCGTTCTTAATTGCCCCGGCCTTGGCGTTGAGACCGTCCCGGCTTTTATCCCATACGCGAATTGCCAACATCGCGTGGAATGGAATCGTCTGGCCCTGCATCAATGCGTGAATTTTCTTCTGCTTTTTCTCCATTACCGTGAGCAGAGATATTTTCTTCTCACTCGCGTAGTCGCCGGCGATGCGGTCGTGTTCCTTTTCCTCTTTGTTGATTTCTTGGGAGATGGGAAGCGGGTCAACATTGACCGTGATCGTGTAATCCAGCAGCCGAAGGTTGGTGAGGCGCTGAATAAGCCCCGGATATGTGGTGCGCGGCCAGCGCGTCAGCACGATTAGCGAGTGATAGTGGCCATCCAGGAAAAAGCCGAAATCGCTCTGCCCGTTACCCTCGCTGTGCCAGCAGTTCTCTTGGATAGAGAGTTCAGATAAAAACTCGTCTGCCGGGTCGTAATCGAACCGGTCGTTTAGTGAAGGATTGAGAAACCGCTTGTAATGTCGAAAGTGGTCGAGATCGGACATGGGCAACACCCTCGCGCCAGCTGAGCCAAAAATCTCTAAAAGCAGCCGGTGAATGTGCTCGAATTCGATTTCAAGTTGATCAAGCAGCGTTGCGTAATAGTCGCGCCTTGCGGCCGCGGTTTGGAAGGACTTCGGGGTGTTATCCAATGAGCGAGAAATGTAAAGTATTACGCGCTGGCGCCGGAGCTTGCGCTCCGACATTGCCTGCCAGTAACGCGAGAAGCGCTCGTTGCGTGCTCGTTTTGTCCAAACATTGGAAAAACGCTCGGTCTCCTGCTGATAACGTAACAATTCCCCCTTGTAATCGGAGTCGGCGAAGTATTGCACCTGGAGGCGTTGGTGCTCGTGAAGGGAGGCCAGCAGGAGACAGAGTTGATCTTGAAATTCGTTCAAGTCGGCAACAGGGCTATTGGTCAGATCCGGAGCTTCAAAAACGAATCCCTTCGACACATAGCCCCCACGCCGAAGGTGGTTGAACACAATCAGGTCACGGACGAAAAAACCATTGGGGGCTTGCTCGAACATAAATCAGACGCGTTGACCTTTGAATTGGCACCGATTGAATTCGTCCTGCACCCGCTCGATACGATTGAGGTCGTCCACTAACTGGGGAACGGTCCGCAGGCTTTTGGTTTCGTTGATGATGACCTGAGCCTCATGGATATGGGCGAGAGCGCGTTCCAGGTGTGCGCGGGGAGTTTCACCAAAGCCCCGCGCGTGCAAACTGCCGTGTAACGCTGATTGGGCGGTCGTGAGTTTATCGAGCAGCGCCTGCCGTTCGCCTTCAATGGATTTGAGGTCTGGAGTACTCATGGTTATTCCGCCGAAAGCGGATGGCGAGAGTTACGGACGCTTTGGGTTTCCGGCCCAAATCCACCACTGGAAAACCAGTGCTCGAAGCAGTCGCGGTCGTAACCGGGCGGCTTCCCTTGGCGTAGCCCAAAGATGTAAGCCAGGCAGACTCCCACTGGCACCACCGCGACGCCAAAGGAAGTCATCAGCGATGATTTGAGCATCACGAGCAGAACGAAGAAGACCATAATGCCCGCGACGATGCCGCCCACGAGCCACCAGAAGAGACCCCCTTCCAAGCCCCATGTGCGGCCCTTTGAATCGGATGCGGCGTTGGTATCGGTGAGACGAAGGTCTGTTTTCATGGCGGCTCGGGGCAGCAGGTGGCGGGGCGTTTGGCGGGATCAGAAATTACCAACACCGACAGAACTATTCGCGTCGAGTCCAAAGATTTTGTAGAACGCGAACACCACCGCCGGCGCAGCCGCGATAATCGCGCCGCCGATAATGGACATCTTGCCCTGATCCACATCGCCGCGCCGAATCGCGAATCCGCCATAGATGACCGCGGAAATCCCAAGGACAAAGCCGAACATCATGATTACGGCCAGACTGTTGCTGATGCCGGTCTTGAGATCGGTGGAACTGAAGCCCGTGCCGCCGGTGGTCTGCGCAAAGGCAGAGAGGGCGTTGAGCGTGAGAATTGTCGCGACGGTAAAGACTGAGCGAAGCCGCGAGCGGACGTTTGGAGTTAGTTTCTTTCTTAGCTTCATAGCGTTGATAATTTTGTTGTTCATTCGGTGTCCAGCGGCTTTTCCGCTGTATCACGCGAACACAATTACCACCAAGGCGTGGGGCGAAGATGTATGTGATACATAAAATGCAACTAAGTCCGTGGTAATGGAAAGGGCATGAACATGCCCACGGACGCGACGAAGTTCACCAAGCTCCACGAATTGGACTCATTGCTGCCACGCGAGATCCGCGGTCAATCCCACGTGTTGCCCATAATTACGTCTGCCGTACGACGCGGCGAACTCGGCTTGACCAAGCCGGCGCGACCGCGAGGTAGTTTCTTGATGCTCGGGCCAACGGGCGTTGGGAAAACTGAAACCGTTGTGGTCCTGACAAATCGGGTATTTGGTTCCGATCGCTTGTTCCGTTTCGATATGTCCGAGTTCCAAACACAGGAAGCACTCGGTCTTCTTCTTGGCGCCCGACTCGGAGAAGTTGGTTATTTGGGCGCCGTGCGCGAGCGCGCTGCAGAAGGCTCACTGCTGTTCGACGAAGCCGAGAAGGCGCATCCGCGGGTGCTCGATATACTGCTCCAGTTGCTCGACGCCGCACGCCTTACAGTGGCGACAGGACAGACACTCGACTTCAGCGGCTTCTACGTCTGGCTTACGTCCAACATCGGCTCTGCTGAACTGATGAGCCTTCAACATTCCAACGATGCGACTTTGGAACGTCACGTCCTGACGCGAGCGCAACAAGCTTTACGCCCGGAGATTTTCGCGCGCATCAACGAGAAGCTCGTGTTCCACCGTTTGAGCTACGAGCATCAGTTGGAGATCGCCGAAAAGTTTCTGTCGCGAGAGATCGAATTCCTCGCCGTGCGCGGCCACAAGTTGGAACTAGATAAAACCGTTCTGCCCTTCCTCGTACGAAAAGGATTTCATCCAAAGCTCGGCGCTCGACCGATGCGTGATGCTGTCGAAAAGTTGGTCGGTGATGCCGTTGCCGATTCTTTGCTGAACGAACGAGATGCTTGCGGATTGCTCGCCGTGGATGAAACCGGCGACTGCCTCGTCGTTCGTTGATCAGGCCAGGGAGAGATACAAATGACTCTCGCCGATCTCTTTGGTTGGTTCGACCGCCCCGAGCCTGCGCTTTCTCAATTGCGAGCAGACTTTGCGAATTGCTCTTCGTTTTGCCGGGTTCTGGGGAAGGTGCACAACCAAGCAGTCCGAAAACTGCGTGCCGGCCTTGTTGCGGTATATATCAGACACAATCACGTCGAGCGCTCCTGCGCGATAAAGCTGATTGACGAACTTTCCAATTTCGGAATTCCCAACATCCCGTGCGGGTTTGAATCGGCCCAACGAACGAACGGTCCTGTCGCCGTTTTGTTGCTGCAACCATCTCCGCCCTTCGCTCCGATTCCGCTTCTCCAACAGGGAAGCGACGAAGACGCGATGAATGTGCTTCTGCATTGGTTGGTCCTTCGGTGGAAGCTTCGCCGGCTGACCTCGGAATTTCGGCAGCGTTTTGTCCTTTGCCGATGCCTCACGATATTTATCCGCGCTGACGACTCGGCCGTACAAATAGAACCTTTCGGACAACAGTGTGCCGTCTCGGAGCCAGATGCGATTTCGTCCGCAGAACTCGCCACGCACAGTGGAGACTTCCATTTGAAGTTGCCCGTTGTCATGCCAAGCCCGTTGGATGCCGGTCCCGTTAACCATCTTGTATTTGCCAAGCAGTCGCCCCCCTTCGTCAAAGTGGCGACAGATACCATGAAGGAGGCCGTTTTTGTACGGCTCTTCCGATGCGAGCATTCCGTTCTTGTGCCAAGTACAAACTACCCCATGCCTGTGGCCATTCCGCACAGGTACTCGCTCACGAAGTTGACCGCTTCGATAATAGTCCTGTTGGGTGGTGGTGTTCACAAAACGCGCATCAATCATCACTGTCGCCCCCACCTGCCAACAACATCCAATATCGTGTCCCTTGGAAAACTGCACAAGAATTTTTCACAGGAGGTGGAAAAAAGCAGGGGCGCGAACTCAACGCGTCCCCACGAGAGGCACCGCGAAGCGCCTTTGAGAGAAGCACGCCAAGCCGCGCCCGATTGGGCGCGTGCTTCGGCGGCTCTCTCGTCCATTGAAAATTCGCGGTTTTCTCGTGGGACCGAGCCGTTGCGACGCGAAAGTTATTCTGTATTCGTCACGTCATTTCACCCTGCAAGTTCATTTGCAGTAATCACTATAGCCGAAATCCTCGGACGACTGCAACCCCGCGGCGAAAATCAGGCAAAATCCTCTGATCATGCCCTGCGCCTCAGAAGCCTTGGTCTCGAAGAGATTGCCGCTGCGAACTTTGCCGCATTGGCAGTGGCTCCTCCGCCGCAACATTCCCAAAGGAGCGCAGCGACAGATTCCAGCGATGAGAACCTAGAGGCAAAAGCTCCCGGCGGTGGCGGGCTCGTCAAGGAGGAACGGAAGCCACTGAACCGTAGTATCCTTGACGAGCCCGACGACGCCATACGATGCAACCTGGGTCTCATCGCGATGTCACTGCGCCGGTCCATGACTCGCCAGTAGATTGTGTTTGAGATAAATGCGGCAAAAGCAAACAGTCTTCATGAGCCTGGCCGAGCAGAGACGAAAAGCAGGCAAGGGAGTTCAGCACAAACCGGCTGGCTACGACGGTGTGTTGGCGGGGGTTGTCGAATTGCTGGATGCCGCACGCCGGGCGTCCGCCCGCGTAGTGGATTCGTTGATGACGGCGACATATTGGGAAATCGGGCGACGGATTGTGGACCATGAGCAGGCGGGTAAGGAGCGGGCGGCATACGGCGAGGAAATCCTCACCCGCCTTTCGGCAGACCTCAAAAAACGCTTTGGCCGGGGATTCAGCGTGGACAATCTCGAACGGGCGCGGAAATTTTACCTCACTTTTGCGTCCGCCAAGAGATCCGCAACGGCGTTGCGGATTTCTGCGTCGAGCGCTCCCGCGCCAATTTCCGCAACGGCGTTGCGGAAATTTCAAGTCGAAGAAGTCATCGAGCAGTTACGCAACATCGCGGAGTGCTTTCCTTTGCCGTGGTCGCATTACACCCGGTTGTTGCGGCTGCGCTCGGCGTATGCACTCGAGTTTTATCACACCGAAGCCGTGCGGGGTGGATGGACTGTGAAACAACTGGAACGGCAGATGAACTCACAGTTCTACGAGCGCACCGCGTTGTCGCAGAACAAAGCGGCGATGCTCCTCAAGGGGCAGCGTCGTCTGCCCCAAGACAAGGTATCCGCCGATGAGGAGATTCGGAATCCTTTCCTTCTGGAATTTCTCGGCCTGAAAGACGAATACTCCGAGCGGGACCTGGAGGAGGCGCTTATTCGCCATCTGGAGAAATTCCTGTTGGAATTGGGCAATGACTTCGCGTTCGTCGGACGGCAAAGGCGTCTGCGGATCGGTCATGAGTGGTTTCGTGTGGATTTACTGCTCTTCCATCGCCGGCTGCGCTGCGTCGTGATCGTTGACCTCAAAATCGGAGCGCTGGTTCACGGGGACATCGGGCAGATGAATCTTTACTGCAACTATGCCCGCGCGCACTGGACGCAACCGGACGAATATCCGCCCGTGGGATTGATTCTCTGCACGCAGCAAGATGAAGCTTTGGCGCGCTATGCGTTGGGTGGATTGCACAACAAAATGCTCGTTCGTGAATATCTCACTGCGCTCCCAGCGGAGTCGGAATTGGCGCGAGAAGTCAATCGCGCGCGTAAAACTCTCGTGCGCCAAGTCGAGGCACGTCGGGTGGCGCGAGGGAAATCTCGCTGAAGCTTCGGTCTGCGGTCGGCGAGCGCAGAAAGTGGAGCAGAGGACGGAGGGCAGCGCTTAGCGCAACGCAGCCGGAGCGCAACGCCGCCGCCGAGCCACAGACGGAAGCCCGGCCGCTGATGCGGTCCCTGAAAACTTTTAGCTAGTGACGAGCGCGCGGTTTGTGCAGCGGAACGGGCTCCGTCGAAAGGGAGACGGGGCGACAGGTAGCCCGTGAAGCGAAGCAAACCGCGCGTTGGTCACGGTTACCCGAAATTAGCAAACAGGTATGAGTCACGAGGTTATAGGGAATCCCGACTGCTTCAGTGAAAATCAGTGAAGTGGGGTCGTGATTCCCTGCTGCTTCTGATATTTCCCGCCTCGGTCTGCATAGGAAATTTCGCAAAGTTCACTCGCTCGCCAGAAAAGCACCTGCGCCAATCCTTCATGCGCATAAATCTTCGCGGGCAGCGGCGTGGTGTTGGAAATCTCCAACGTAACGTTTCCCTCCCATTCCGGCTCGAACGGAGTCACATTCACAATGATGCCGCAGCGGGCGTAAGTGCTTTTGCCGAGACAAATGGTGAGGATGTCGCGTGGGATGCGGAAATACTCGATGCTCCGCGCCAACGCAAACGAGTTGGGAGGCACGATGCAAACTTCCGCCCGCAAATCCACGAAGGACTTCGAGTCGAAGTTCTTCGGGTCAACGACAGTATTGAAGACGTTAGTGAAAACCTTGAACTCGTCGGCTACTCGTAAATCGTAGCCGTAACTCGACAAGCCATAGCTGATGGCGCGTTGTCCGTTGTCGAGT
>Ga0210409_10002822_pt1 | contig 20141 bp, 16 predicted proteins | sample IncBWH17MmetaG_FD_161649 | JGI IMG/M metagenome (GOLD analysis project Ga0210409, IMG submission 161649) | Forest soil microbial communities from Barre Woods Harvard Forest LTER site, Petersham, Massachusetts, United States - Inc-BW-H-17-M | ecosystem: Environmental > Terrestrial > Soil >...
TCCCTCAGTGAGCGTAATGGCCTGGTTTCGACAGTTACGGATTTCGACAGTTACGGATCTCGCTGTACCACACATCAACATTCGTTCACCGATGGAGCACGCCCCACCACAACCACGCCGTGGCGAACGCAAATAGAAATCCGTAGCTCATCAAGTTTGCCCCCCGAACCGCATTTCGTAAGACTCTTTCGTTCACCTCGTTCGCTTGTGCGTCTAGCGATGTGGTGACTGGCAGCATGTGCTCCATAATCTTCTCTTCCACCCACACCGACACGAAATAGAACGGAATCAAGAGTACGAGAGCGGCAAGTGGGACTGCCCATGAACCGCTGTTCTCAACCGGCGCAATCCAAGGTGCACTAAGGATGGTCCCTACAATCTGTTCCAATGGGCTGTTCCAACTGCCGTTGCCGAGTTTGGTGTGAGCAAGTGTCGCGAAAACTCCCATCTCGCAGAGAAAGAGTACGCCCCAAGTGAGTGGGATTCCCACAATCGTGGACAGGACGTTTGCTGCTGCCGTGGCCCACAGAACTTTTCTTTTTTGCAGAGATGTGCGATGGATGATAAAGGCCCACTCCGCCGCGATGATCGGAAGCAAGAGGAGAATCATTCCCGGCCAAGTGATGAAGATCATCGGTACCCCTGCATCCGCAAGTAGATAGAGGGGTTGAGCATTTAGGGACATGCGATTATCGTAGGTCAGTTCAGACGCGCAACCAAGTTACTTTGGCGCAACGCTACGCCGATTCGTGAAGCCTAGGCGACACTTGAACGTCCGTTTCGGTCAGTTGGCGATAAATCCCGATTGCACTCATTTTCCGAACCTTTTCGAATGGTTCAGATGTGAAGTGAATCGAAAGAAGTCGGAATTTGAGCGAAATGGCCTGAGCCGCAGGACTTTTGGCACGAATTAACGGACCCCTCTTCACGCTGTCGAGTCGCTTGAGGTTGGCCGCCTAATAGTATGCTGCTGGCCTCGGACTGCTAAGGGGGGTAGAAATGGGCGAAGGACTGGAACAACTGCTGAAGGACGGACTGGAGCAAACCCTGAACCGCGTCATTGACTGGGTTAAATACGAAGAGGCGAAGAATGCTGCTTTGATCACCTTGAACGGTGTGGGCGCGGGTGTGATTCTTCAGTGGCTCAGCAGTCCAAAGGTGTCCGCGACCCTCGGCCGCTGTCTGAAAGGGTCTTTGGCAGCTCTCCTAGCCTCGCTACTGGTTGCGCTGTCCAGTTTCTATCCAGTGCTAAAGGGTAAGTGGCTTCACAGGTACTTCGCTTGGCGAAGAGGTCGCCTAACGGAAAACACCGAATTGGGGTCGAACATTTTGTTCTTTGGTAACATCGCTGGTAAAGAGCCAGAGGCTTACCTCGACGATTTCCATTCTGCGGTTCAAGTCCCCCACGAAATGGAATTGGCATACGCACAAGAGATCGTTGCAAACGCTGAAATCGCTCTCCTCAAGCTGCGCGTTTTCGAGGCAGCGTTTGTAGCCAGTTTTCTGGGTTTCATGGTGATATGCGTGGCTGCCGTCGTTTACTCTTATACAAAGTGATACACGCGGAATCGCCGCATCTTATTCATACTTCGACCTGCCGCCCCCAAGCAAGACAAGGGCTTCTGAACTCCGCATAAATACAGGGTATTTACGTGTTTTCAAAAACTAGCTTTGGTGACATTTTGGTGAAAAGTGACCATTTTTGACGCTTTCAAATACAACACAGGATACGCACGAGCAAGAAACGACTAAACAGGACCACCACCGTTCCCCTTTTCCAGCGCATTGAATCCGGCATGGTTGACATTTTCAAACGAGTCCTTTAACCTTCCGCGCTATCTTTCGGTTTGTTCCTTCCCTCATTTAGGTGCTCGGGACCCTTTAAAAATATTTGAACTACGGCTCTCGATTAGGAGGAAGTATGCATTGGGACAAGGAGCCTCGCTTCTGGTAGTTCGCTTAATTTCTACTGCCATCGCTTGAAGGTCAGACTGAAAGACCGTTTTGGGGAATTTGCAAGCAAGCGCAAGGTTCCGAGCGGGGCGCAATGCGGAAATACATTCGCCCCGTGCCTGAGAAATTAGAAACAGTCGGGCCGTTTCGGTGCCCGATATTTTTACCGAATCCAAAGGTGATGAAGAAAAACTAATCCCTGTGAATGGAGTCCCGAAGAGGCAGGATGTCGGCTGCTGGTCGTGCGCGAATTGCTGCCGCTCAACGCGCTCAACGCGCTAGATGGGCGAAAGCCAAAGGACGGAAGGTCGTTTCAATCAGCACCCGTAGACGCACGATGTCGGCATCGGCTCGCAAGAGAATCGTGGCAGCACAGAAGGCACGCTGGGCGAAATGGCGGAAGCAACAGAAAGCAGCATAATTAGAACTTGCTGCCTACATTAGAAGGTTATCCAAACCGGAAGCTTGGGCGATTCCGTTGAGGCGTTGATAGAGGACGGTTGCTTGGTGCTCGGTCATCCCAGCGATCAAATCGCAGACTAATCGTTTTGAGCGCGGACCGCCCTGTGCTCCCTCGATTTTTCGAATGTCCCTAAGGCGTTGCTGGTAATACGGCGGGAGCAAGTTGCTTGGAGAACGATTTACCTCATTACGAAATACTCCGAAGAGATACCGAATCGCCTGCTTCTGAAAGTGCTGTTGAACCGCCAACCCCGGCCTCTCTATCACGTAGCACCACGTCAGTTGCTTTAGAATCGCAAGTTCCGAACGCAGGCCCTTATCGAATGAAAGTGCAACTTGTTCATCAATCCCGGACAAGGATGAGCCGTTTATGTAACGATTTACGAGCCTACCAGTAAATGTTCGTAGGAGAGATCGTTGCTCTCTTGTACCGTCGTACGCATTTTCACTACGGAAATATGTCGCCATGAGTTGTGCAAACTTCCTGTCAAGCTCAGATTCGCCGAGTTCATTTATTTCTGGAAGGCTGTCCCTTCGACTCCAGACATATTGCAGAAATCGGTCTCGCTCTTTGTCTGGGGGACAACCACTGTCGACAGCGGGACGCAACAGATGAAGAGGTATCAATCCCGCCCGATAAAAATCCTCAACGTCGTGCACCGAATAGGTCAGATCATCAGCCCAATCCATGAGTCGACTTTCGGGAGCCGGAATGGCAGGCCCACCTTGGTGATCTCCGGTAGCATGTTCGAAGGCTACAATTTCCGATTGGTAAGCGCCCCATTTTTTACGTTTGGTTTGGGGGCGTTTTGCATATGTCCAAGGGTATTTGAGAATCGCACGCAGAGTTCCCCTCGTTAGATTCAAGCCGACGAAATTGGCTGATCGAAATGCCAACTCCGAGACGATCCGGAAGCTTTGTGCATTTCCTTCGAAGCCTTCGGCTTCTTCTCCCATCAATTTGTTGAGCGTTTCCTCTCCTACATGACCGAAAGGGGGATGTCCGAGATCATGCGCAAGACAACTGGCTTCAACAACGTCAGGGTCTAATCCGAGGGCTTTCGCTTGTTCTGGAAAATGCTTATGTAGCTTCTCCGCCAAGCTCCGCCCGACCTGTGCAACTTGAAGCGTGTGCGTTAAGCGATTGTGGAATGCATGGCCTGTCTCGGGAGAAACCACCTGCGTGACACCTGACAGACGTTTAAAAGCAGAGGTGTACAGGATGATGTCTCTGTCACGCCGAAAGTGTGACCGATCATCACCTTCCGGGACGGTTTCGTCTGTCAGTCGTTTTGTGGGTTCAAAAGTTGCTAAATCCACATCGAAGAAGCAAACTAGGCAGCGCGGCTTTTGATTCGGAGGTGAAGGTCTGAATCAAGCTCAACTTCTCCCGAGCCAATTAGATCAGAAAGAATATCTTGAACTTGACGATAAGACATTTCACGGCTGAAACGCTTGATCAGCTCGGTCGGAAGAGGAGACTCTTCGCGGATTACTTTGACTATGCTTTCGTGAATATGTGGCTCCGCCATACACACCATAAAATTTCTGCCTCAGCGAGATATTTGCTTTCAGGCTACTCGCAAGGCACATCGCGTCGCAAGATTACTGAAATAACAACCGTTTGAGAAGTTAACTCATTGTACACCCCACCTTGGTGGGGGTCAGTACCCAACCATTCCGCTAAGCCCATCTCTGAACAGGGAAGTCGGCTTCTCTCTCTCCGGAATGGCGTCAGTTCGGTCGATTGCCCGTTGCATAAACAGGTCCAGTGTCCACGGCAGTTTCTGAGGCTGTTCTTCAATCACGGTTCTCTGCTTGTAGTCGTGCTCGACATTGGCAGCGGTCAACTCTTGGACGAGCGCATTCCAGTGCTGTGCAAGACGACGTTCGAATCGTGGCAGGACTGCTGCTTGCATTCAGCCTTGGGGTTGTTGTGGGCAGTCGGTGCGGCGAACACAAGACGAGCGGCAAGATCACGAACAGGTATCTTGCCGCCATTCAAGCCCCTCGATCACTTGCTTCAGCCACTAGTAAGCGACAGTGATGGAGACGGGCGCTTTACCGCCATTTATCCAACCTCTGCAAATGCCATTGTTGCCGTAGATTTCACCCGCGACCGTTTGTGGCTTGTTAGCTTCTTTATACTGTAGGTAGTGGAATTCATTTGGACCCGTGTAATAGCATGTGACTTTTTTTACAGGAGCAGGTGCTTCGACAATGAGATTCCACTGATCAAACGGGTCACGGCTTGCGCCGAGCCGTATCTGGGTGTGAAGGAAAGTGCACCATTGGTGAGGAGTATGTGGGTCATTGTCGCAATTGCCATTGACCGTGAACACAATCGGGTTCGGCGCTTGAGCAAAAACTGGGTGTCGGAACAGGAAACAGCAGCAAGCACCGAGGACGAGAATACCGAGAACGAGGGTCTTTTTCATCGCTGACCTTCTTAGATTGAATTTGCAGCACCGCGCAACGGGATGCGCAGCCCCCTCGAGCTGCATGGCGCGGGATTGTAGCAGGAGTCCAAACCTACGCGCTACCTCTAACTAAGTGTTAAAGATGATTTCTTCCAATCGCCAAGCGGACGTTGCCAAAGAAAAAGCCGCTCAGGGAGCCGCCATCGGAAAGCAGGCGAGAAGAAGTAATGCGCAATGGAGGGGATGGCTACCTGCTTAAACCCTTCACCGAACACTACGGCGTTCCGGCAGTGGGCGGCGATCTCCTCTTCGAGGGGGTCACCGAAGACGACGGTGCGTGTATTGATCTCAAGACGCCATACGATCAAAGGGACGGAAAATTCCTGAACCTCGATGATTGCGTCACCGATTCGCAACAGTGGGAGAAGCGTCTCGGGCGAGATGCCGAGCAAGAATCAGAATAAAAATCCATCAGTGTTCCAGAAGCAGAACACCCCTGTGGGAAACGAACAATCATCCCAATTTCGTAGTAAAGGCAGCAGTTGATTTACATTCAGACGAATTCGGTATGTACCTTTGTGACCATATCTTGCGAATGTTTGATGAGGCGTTCCCGGCAAGTCTGGATGTATCATTGGCTTTCACCCCAAGATGTGTACCGCCTATCACGCAAAATATTTTGCGTATGAACTGACAAAACGATGTGCGTCCGACAGCATGGAGAAGCTTGCTGCGTCTCTGGCTGACGCTCAAGTTGACTTGAACCCCCATCAGGTTGAAGCTGCGCTGTTTGCTTTCCGCTCTCCCCTATCAAAAGGGGCGATTCTTGCCGACGAAGTTGGTCTCGGCAAAACGATTGAGGCTGGGATTCTCCTGTCCCAGCGATGGGCTGAACGCAAACGGAAGATTCTCATCATTGTCCCTGCCAGTCTGCGTAAGCAGTGGCATCAGGAACTCTCGGAGAAATTCTTTCTGCCCTCGGTGATCTTGGAAACCAAGACTTTCAACGAACAGATTCGAGAGGGAAATCTAAACCCGTTTAACCGCTCCGAGATCGTCATCTGCTCATATCAGTTCGCCCGGTCGAAAGAGCCGTACATCCGTCAGGTCGCATGGAACCTTGCCGTCATTGATGAAGCTCATCGCCTACGCAATGTCTACAAGCCCACAAATAAGATCGGAAATGCGATCAAGGGTGCCCTTGCGCCGTTCGACAAGTTGCTTCTGACCGCCACACCGCTCCAAAACTCGCTCCTCGAACTCTTCGGCTTGGTCAGCATCATTGACGAGCACATCTTCGGTGACATCAAGAGCTTTCGGAGCCAGTTCTCACGTCTGGATACGGACGGCGACTTTCGGTCATTGCGGGATCGCCTCAAGCCAATTTGCCAGCGGACTTTGCGGCGTCAGGTGCTCGAATATATTCCGTTTACCAACCGCATTGCATTGGTCGAAGAGTTCATCCCCAGTGATCCCGAACAGAAGCTCTACAATCTCGTCTCCGACTACCTCCAACGTCAGAACCTCTATGCCCTTCCAGCCAGCCAGCGCCAGTTGATGACTCTCATTCTCAGACGGCTCTTGGCTTCATCGACATTCGCAATAGCCGGGACGCTGCAAGGACTGGCGGACAAGCTCGAAAAAGCCACTGAGGCACAAAAGCCTGTCATTGAGCCGCCCCAAGAGGTTGCTGAGACCTTCGAGAGCTTTGAAGAAATGGAGGATGAGTGGGAAGAGGAGGAGGACGAGAGCGAGGCCGATAAGAAAGACGATCCAAAGGTGCTCAGCCCGGATCAGTTAGAAAAAGTGGCGGAAGAGATAAAGTCGCTCCGTCTGTTTACAGAACTGGCAAACTCGATTGCCAAGAACTCTAAGGGCGAAAGGCTGCAAACGGCACTGAAGAGGGGTCTTGCAGAAGCCAAGAGCAAAGGCGGCAGGGAGAAGGCGATTATCTTCACCGAGTCCACTCGGACTCAGGAATACGTCCGCTCCATTCTTGAGGAAATCCACCGTTATAGCGGCAGAGTGGTACTGTTCAACGGTTCCAACAACGATCCAAAATCGAAGGAAATCTACCAGAACTGGTTGAAGAAGCACGAAGGCACGGACTACATAACGGGTTCCAAGACCGCTGACATGCGGGCTGCATTGGTCGAGTATTTCCGTGATGAGGCGATCATCATGATCGCCACTGAGGCTGCCGCAGAGGGGATCAATCTTCAGTTCTGCTCGTTGGTCATCAACTACGACCTTCCGTGGAATCCTCAACGAATCGAGCAGCGCATCGGGCGATGTCATCGTTACGGTCAAAAGCACGATGTGGTCGTCGTCAATTTCCTGAACAAGAAGAATGCTGCCGACCAGCGGGTCTACCAGCTTTTAGACGAGAAGTTCAAGCTCTTCAGCGGTGTCTTCGGCGCTAGTGATGAAGTGCTGGGCAGCATCGGCTCTGGTATCGACTTTGAAAAGCGGATTGGTGACATCTACCAGAAATGCCGAACTGAAGAGCAGATTCAGTTCAATTTCGACCAGCTACAACAGGAGATGGAAATACAGATTGACGAGCGAATAAAGCAGACTCGCCAGAAGCTCCTCGAAAACTTCGATGAAGAGGTTCATGAGAAACTTCGGATCAATGATCATGAGAGTAATGAAGTCAAAAACAAGTTTGACCATTGGCTGTGGGAACTGACTCGCTTCTATCTTCGACCCTATGCCAAGTTCGAGGATGGCGAACCCGGATTCACGCTCATCAAAAATCCCTTTCCCAACGAGCAGATTCATCCGGGGCCGTATCGGAGCGGGAAAGACGTCGAGGACGCCAACCTCTATCGCTTGGGTCATCCACTCGCTCAGAAGATCATCGAACAATGCAAGGCTTTCGCGCCTGACTCGAAGATGCTCACGTTCGACTATTCTCATTCTGGCAAGAAAATCTCGATACTTGAGCCGCTGGTCGGGAAGGGCGGGTTCATGCGTGTGGTCTGCCAGAGCGTCACTGCGCTCGAAGCTGAGGATTTCATTTTCTTGGGCGGCGTTTGTGACGATGGCACTCCGGTTGATGCTGAACAGTGCCGCCGATTCTTTTCGCTTGGCGCTTCGGAACAGCCGTCGTCATGCGGCTCCGTGCCCGAACATCTTCGTGCGCAAATCGAAGAACGGTTACGGATTCAGCAGAACGAAACCTCCGCAAAGCTAACTGAGCGGAACGGGGCTTTCTTTGAGGTCGAGATGGACAAGCTGGATCGTTGGGCAGAGGATCATCGCAAGTCTCTGAAATCCACGCTCGATGACCTTGACCTTAAGATCAAGGAGACCCGAAAAGAATCGCGGAGCGCACCAAATCTGCCAACCAAACTTGAGTTGCAGCGCCAAGTCCGGCAACTGGAAGAAAAGCGGAATGTCGCATGGCGTGAGTATGACGACGCTGCCCAACAGATCGAACTGAAGAAGGACGGTCTGCTGGATGAAATCAGCCAAAGGCTCAAGCAACAGACCCGGCAGGAAGAGCTATTTCTCATTCGCTGGCATTTGAACTAGGTGAATACCGATGACCGATTCGCACGCTGAGAGCACTGTCACCCAACCCGCGCCGACCGAACTGCCTGAACGTCTGGATTTGCGGTCTCATGAGATCGTTAGCGACAAGCAGATGGAAATTGTCCGTCTTTTCCCAGAGGTGCGCACGGAGGGTGGCAAGATCGACTTCGACCGCCTGAAGCGTGTCCTCGGAGAAATCGTTGATCCGGGCAAGGAACGCTACGGAATGAACTGGGCGGGCAAGGCAGACTGCTTCAAAGCCATCCAGAGTCCCAGCCTCGCTACGCTCCTCCCCTGCCGCGGCGAGAGCATGGAATTCGACAACACCGAGAATCTGATCATTGAGGGCGACAACCTTGAGGTACTAAAGCTGATCCAGAAAGCGTATCTCGGCAAAATAAAAATGATCTATATTGATCCGCCATTTAATACGGGAAACGATTTCATCTATCCAGACAATTACGCCGAGAGTCTTCAGATCTACCTCGAATACACAGGACAAGTAGATAGCGAACGCAGAAAGTTTTCAACCAATACCGACGCCGATGGAAGGTTTCATTCCAAATGGCTAAACATGATGTACCCCCGCCTTTTCTTGGCTTGGAACCTCTTGCGCGATGACGGGATGATATTTATCAGTATCGATGACCATGAAATTGAGAACCTCAAACACCTTTGCAACGCACTCTTCGGAGAGGAGTCGTTCCTTTCGACATTCGTCTGGCGTCGGAGACAAGTAGCTGATAGTCGGAATTCTGATCGTGCATCGATTGATCATGAATATGTTGTTTGTTACAAGAAGCCGAATGCAGTATTCAGAGGTCACGAAATTGACGTCTCAAAGTACAGCAATCCCGATGATGATCCGCGAGGCCCTTGGACTAGCGGGAATCTCACTGGGCTGGCAAACCAGCAGCAACGACCGAACCTACACTATGTCCTGATAAATCCAGTTACTGGGGCTGAATATCCTCCCTCCCCCTCTCGCGGCTGGGCTTGCTCCCAAGATACGATGGGGCGACTGATCGCAGAAAATAGAATTCTGTGGCCCTCGAAACCTAAAGGTCGTCCGCGTCTTAAGCAGTTTCTAAGCGAAGTAAAACAAACGCAAACAGGTTTTTCATCGTATTTGAATGTAGGAACAACAATGGATGGGACCCGCGCCATCCAAGAGCTGTTTGGAGAGAAGGTATTTCCGTTTTCGAAACCCGTCGAGTTGTTGCATCAGCTTCTTGATCAAGCTACACATCCGGATAGCATTGTTCTTGATTTCTTTGCTGGAAGCGGAACGACTGCCCAAGCTGTCCTAGAACTGAATAAAAAAGACGGCGGCAATCGCAAGTTTATTCTCGTTCAGCTTCCAGAGCCAACTGGCATTATGTCTTATCCGACTATCTCTGAAATTTCCAAAGAGCGCGTTCGAAGAGTTGTTCGTCGGCTAAACGAGCAAGAGGCTGGAAATTTGCCGCTTGAGAACATGGGGAGGTTTGCTCGAGGATTTCGGAGCTTCAAATTAGCAGAGTCCAATTTCAAAGCATGGATTCCTCAAACGAGCCATGATCCTCCCCAACTAGTTCAGCAGTTGGAAATGCACATCGAGCATATTCGTGGTGATCGGACGGCGGAAGATATTCTGACTGAAGTTCTCCTGAAAAGCGGATTTCCATTAGCCATTAAGGTACAGAAACTCTCTTTGTGCGAGAAGGATGTTTACAGCGTGTCAGAGGGAGCGATGCTGGTGTGCTTAGAAAAGAATCTCACCCCTGAACTGATGAAAGCCATCGCTGACATGAAACCTCAGCGTGTTATTTGCCTTGATGAAGGCTTTGCAGGTAATGACCAACTTAAGACTAATGCAGTTCAGACGATGAAGGGTAAAGGTGTCACTAGCTTCAGAACGGTGTAGCGGATGAAAATTCAATTCGATGCTCAGCAGCAGTACCAAATAGACGCCACAGCCGCCGTGGTAGGCATTTTTGAAGGTCAACGACTTGAACAGCCGGAATTTTCGGTGATTCAGGAGGGTGAAGGCTTTGGGTTATTTGAAGGACAGGCACAAACCGAAATCGGGGTAGGCAATCACCTTTCAATTACTGCTGATGATCTTCGAAGGAACGTCAGGGCAATCCAGCATCGTAATGAGATAGAAATTTATGATCCGAATGCAGCGTTGGAATCGTGGCCCATGCTCGGATCAGCAGGAGAGTTCGTCCGCTACTGCCATCACTTTTCCGTGGAAATGGAGACAGGGACAGGGAAGACATACGTTTACTTGCGCACGATCTTCGAGCTTTCGCAACGATACGGCTTCAAAAAGTTCATCATTGTCGTTCCGAGCGTGGCAATCCGCGAAGGTGTGCTAAAAAATATCGAGATCACACAAGAGCACTTCAAGGCTCTGTTCAACAACATTGAGTTCGAGTCATTCGTCTACGATGCAAAGCAAGTGAGCCGCCTTCGGCAGTTTGCATCAAGCAATACCATACAAATTCTTGTCATTAACATCGACGCTTTCCGCAAGAATTTTACCGGGACGGAGGAAGAGCACAAGAGCAACATCATCTATCAGGATCGGGATCAGACGAACGGCGTGCGACCAATCGAATTCATTCAGTCAACGACCCCAATCGTTATCATTGACGAACCTCAGAGCGTAGACAACACGGAAAAATCGCAAGAGGCAATTAAGGCTCTAAATCCGCTTTGTACGCTACGCTATTCCGCGACCCACCGCAATCCGTACAACTTGGTTTACCGCCTCGATCCGATTCGTGCGTTTGAACTGCGCTTGGTTAAGCAGATCATTGTCGATAGCGCAATCACGTCAGGTGCAATGAACGACGCCTTCGTTCGCGTGGAAAAGATTGACATTAGGAACGGCATCAAAGCTAAGCTGCGGATTCAGGTGCAGACCCCCAATGGTGGAAAAGAGAAATCGGTGACAGTTAAGAACGAGTACGACCTGTATGAGCTATCGGAGAATCGGGCGCAGTATAGAGATGGCTTCGTGGTCACGGAGATCGACGGTACGCCGGGAGAGGAATTCGTCAAATTCAACGGCGGCTTGACACTCCGGCTGGGCGGAGAACACGGGGGAATGAGAGAGGACGTATGGAAAGCCCAGATTCGAAAAACCGTCGAAAAGCACTTGGTGAAAGAGCTTCAGGTGCGCAACCTCGGCTTGAAAGTGCTCAGTTTGTTCTTTATCGACCGAGTGGCTAATTACCGCAGCTATGACGATGGAGGTCAGCCCGTCGCTGGCAAGTTCGCGCAGGAATTCGAGGAGACGCTGCGAGGATTTGCTAAAGAGCCACGGTTTAGTTCGCTTGAATGGCTAAAACTGCCGATCAGCAGCCTGCACAACGGTTACTTCGCCCAAGACAAGAAAGGCATTTTGAAGGACACCAAGGGCGACACACAGGCAGACGATGACGTATACAGCCTGATCATGAAGGATAAGGAGCGGCTTCTTTCTACGGATGAGCCTCTACGCTTCATCTTCAGCCACTCGGCACTGAGAGAGGGTTGGGACAGTCCTAATGTGTTCCAGATATGCACGCTCAACGAAACACAGAGTGCTCTGAAGAAGCGGCAAGAAATTGGTCGAGGTCTTCGTCTGCCAGTGAATCAGGATGGAGTACGTGTTTTTGATGAATCGGTAAACAAACTGTTTGTGGTCGCCAATGAAAGCTATGACGATTTTGCCCGCAAGCTCCAGACAGAATACGAGGACGATTGCGGAGTCACGTTTGGGAAGGTTCCGATACAGGCTTTCATCAAGATGGCTCAAGTTGTAGATGGCAAGGAACAGCCAGTTGGGAAGGAAGCGGCTGGCGAGATTTGGAACAGCCTTGTTGCGAACGGCATGCTTGCCGCTGACGGAAAGATTCAGCCGAAATTCGATCCCAAAAAGGATGGATTCACCCTGAATCTACCGGAGCCGCACAAGGCGTTGGAAAGCCAAATCATAGATGTGCTCAGCAACTACCAGCTTGAGCGGCATATTCGAGATAACCGGAAGGAGGGCCTAAACAAACTGAAAAAGGCTGTTGAATTGAGTCCCGACTTCGAATCGCTGTGGGAACGCATCAAACCGCGAACCACATATCAGGTTGAGTTCACCACGGACGATCTAGTCCACCGGGCAGTGCAGACGCTTCGCAAGATGCCCAAGGTGGAAGCTGCCAAAGTGAACTTCACCACAGCCGAGCTTTCAGTCACGAACGCTGGCGTGGAAGCACATGCTGTTGCTGCGAAGACAGAAACCATTCTCTACCGTGGCTCGCTGCCGGACATTCTCGCTTACTTGCAGAGCGAGACGGCGCTTACACGTTCGACACTTGTGCGAATTCTCAAAGAATCAGGGCGACTGTCGGAGTTCTTCATCAATCCTCAGCGGTTCATGGACTCGGTCGCGGCGATCCTAAAGTCCGAATTACATCAGCTAATTGTGGATGGGATTAAATACGAGCGTATTCCCGCTTCTGAGCCTGAGTTCGAATGGCGGCAAGAGCTATTCAAGAATGAAGAGCTAATTAACTACTTGACGGCGCTGCAAGTGGATCATTCGATTTACGAATACATCGTTTACGACTCTCAGGTCGAACGAGAATTCGCGCAAAAGCTCGATGCCAGAGAGGACATCAAGCTGTTCGTGAAACTACCGCGCTGGTTCGAGGTCGAAACTCCTATCGGCAAGTACAACCCGGATTGGGCAATTCTCAAGCACAACGAAGAAACTCTTTATTTGGTCAGAGAGACGAAAAGCACCAAAGATTTTCTCAAGCTCCGCACGACCGAAGCGGATAAGGTTCGCTGTGGTCAAAAACATTTTGAGGCAATCGGAACGTCGTTCGCGGTGGTCATCAGTGCGGATGAGGTGTGATTAAGCCTGACTTCCTGAGGCTGTCCGAAGCCCTTCAAGTAGCCTGACCAAAGCCAACGTGTCCTGACCGCAATACTCTAACAGCGCCCTCCGTTTTGCTTGCCGTTCAGAATCAGTTACGCGATTGCTGATCATCGACTCCCACGCAAGTCCAGCAGCCTGCCCATTCGGGACTTCCATTCCTCCATAGGTCATTTGTGGCACGAGAGCAGGGAGAACCGCCTTCAGAGAAAATGAGCCGCCGAATGCTGGATGGTACACGTGATTGCGCACAACAGGAAGCAAGTCCCATAGACGACGCTGAATGCCTCTAATGCGATCAGTGTAGGCGGGAAGCCATCCCGCAAGCTCCCAAAGACGCTGTGATTCGAACTGTTCGTTGTACACAACAATGCTGCCATGCTCAGCCAGAGCCTCGCACAGCGAAGACATGAACGTAGGACGGGGATCGCTCCCGTCCATCGCTAAGAACTCGTAATGTTCGGCTGCCGCACCCGGCTCCCGCTGCACGTGCACAGACCACTGGAACGGCAGATGGTCGTAAGGATGCATGCCCGAAAATCTTGGGATGGCCGGATTAACAGTCTCAAAATCCATGAAGTAGAGCGGGTATTTAAGAAATTCAAACTCGGTTTTCAGTTCTGCGCTGAACCACGGCTTCCCCGTTTGCATTGCCACACAGACGCGACGCTGAAACTCGCTTAGCTCGAAATCAGCAGGAATGTCGTGGATCGACTCGACCCCCATCGCCGCAAGCTGTTCCGCTGCGCTTGCATGGAGCTTTGGAAGGTAGCCAATGTGGTCTTCTGGCAGGTGTTGATTGCAGTGGGAGAAGAACTCGCAGACGACGGGATTGATGCAATGCGGCCCCGTGGGGACTTCGGGAGGCGTGGGCAAGGCGAGAATGCGGAATTGTGAGCGAAGCCGGAACACAAGTTCGGGTTGCAGGTTCTTCGCTCTTGTTGTGAGATTTCGAAAGAGGAAAAACTGGTGGGGATCGACTTCCGTTCCAGTAAGCACATATTCTCGGTTGATATGAGCCAGCCAAACTGAGGCCAGTTTCAAGCCGGAGCCAGAAAGCACGTAGCTCTGAATTGCCACGTCTTCCAAGTGTTGATCTTTCAAATCGACGGTGGATTTCACTTCAACGAGACGCCAATGGTTTGCTTTTCGGCGTTGCAGGATGTCAGTTTTAACGATTACGCCCTGATGTTCAAAGGCACCCTCAAAGATCGCAGGGACTTCAGGGTTGACCGCTAGCTCTCGGGTCATACGGATGGATGCTTCGAGTCCTCCCGAACCGTTAACTTCGATGCCGCCCGGAAACAACTGTTGGGCCAATAGTCCAACTTCTCGTCCCTGCTCGATGATGGTTGCATCAGCACCATCTGACTGCGCCGCCAATTGCGGCTCATGAACAAGCAGGTAGAGCCGTTTCAGGCACTGCACGCCAGCCATGAACTTGGACTTGGAAATCTTCATAAGCAAACGAATGTGCTGCCGAACACATTGCCCGCTCAGGTCAGTTGACAAGTGATCTTTCGTTGGTAATGGCGAGGTCTATTTCTCACTCACGATCTCTCTGCCAATCGTATACAAGGCCTTATCCAACGTTCTCACGAGACTTTCAACGGGTGTCTTGAGCCGTTCCAGACATTCTCTGTGCTTGGCGACCTCCGCACGAACCTGAACGATCCATTTCTTGTATGACTCCCACGTTGCAGCGTCATCGCCTCCTAAGACAAGTCGTGCGTTTGAGTCCCAAATTGCGAATGCGTCGCTCACGCAGAAGTGGAGGTACTTCGAGAGGAAGCTGAGTTGCGACCTTCCATCCCCGTCCCTCGGAAGCAGAGCGGTGCTTCTCGCAAGCTCATCGACCACTCTGAGCAATCCCTTTGTCTCAGCGTCCCAGCCATCAAGACTTCGTATTGGCGAAAGTAGTGACTGGACTCTCTCAATCTCCTCGGCCATCGCAAAACGATCTGTAAAGGGGAAAAATTCAATTGATCCCCAGTCAGCAACGACCCAGACTTCCGCCACGAAGCGCCCTAGAAGCGGCGGCAGCTTCCGGGCAGCTTCCAGCGCCTTTCGAAAAGCTGCTTCATCCCCCGTCAACCTAGGGTCGCTGTCGTGCCTTCGTATAGCACCCTCAATCTGCTCGCACGTCAACGCTCTGGATTTTTGGTATCGCTCGTGAACCTTCTTCAGCCACTCAATCTCAGGTCTGCCCTCAGGCACCGTTGCCTTGGGCCAGTTCCTCGCCAGAAAGCTTTCGAGCAGATCGTTTTCTGCGAGTACTGCAACCAAGCTCGCACGTTTCATGATCTTGTCATTCGACCCGAACTTCGCCTCTCGAATCGCTGAGGCATCGTTTGCAAGTCTTTTCGACCGTAGAAATTCATAGGCGGGCTGCAACGGGAAATCGTGTTCTTCCATAGGTCGAAGAGTACCGAGAGTAGCAGAACCGGACAACAGTTTTCCTATGGCATCGTGCGGTGGCTCTGAATCGAGATCGCTTGCCTACCAGAACAGGAGACCATATGGTTCAAGGTTCGCAATCGCAACTACAGCCAATGGGTCGGTAGGGAAGAATTGTTCGAACCAGAGCGGGACGGGCGATCCCGATGTGCAGTTTTGGGATTCGTGCACGCTGGCGTGCCCTGCTCTATCAGAGCAAAACGTCGGGGACCTGCATCTCACTCAGCCCTTAGAATCCGATTCAATAGCATGCGATTCCCCATTCCCAGCCTACGGTTCCGGCGCAAGTCTTCTTTGCGTGAAATGAATCCTTCGCTTCGAAGCAGTCTCAATGTCTTGGAGTTCAGCGATTTGGCTATCGAGCCTCGTCGCTTTTGGTATGCCAAAAAGTATCGGCCGTCCTCCGTCCTGAATTCGTCATCATCCCGAACATCATTAACCGTCAGGAGCCCGCCACGGGGTCGAATCTCAGCAAGGTAGAAAGACCCGGCACTAAGTACTCTGTCCCTTTCGGATTTGCTGGGAAAAACTATCCAGTTCCATCCCTTCGAGTCCCATTGTGTTTTGTTACGCACTTCACGGTTTGTAGTTGTCCCGGCGAACTCATCGAAAAATGTGTAACAGGAGGTCACTCTCTGGAGCTTTCTAAAGCCGTTGTACACGCGTCTTGCAACACGCCTTAGCACATGGCGAAGTTGCGGGTCGATGCTGTTTGCGAACTTTCGGAATTGCTTGGAAAGCGGAGAGAATCGCTCGGCAATGTTCTGATCGAGCAAGATTGCATCCCTCCGCCATGTCCTTTCAAAAGTTTCGGTAAGACTGGTCAATGCACCACCAGCAACGGACGAGATGCGGATGTTGAGTTCACCTTCTGTGGCAAGGCCGTCTTTTGTGAGATTGGATGAACCGATGTATCCCATTAGCCGTCGATGTCCGCTGAAAATGTAAAGTTTCCAGTGAAAACGGGGATTCCGTGCGATTTTAACCTCGAGGCGACCATCCGCCCTCTTTTGAAGGGCTAAAAGCCTCCTTAGAGCAGCGGATTCAGTATGACCGTTATACAAACCAACAAGCAGCTTGATTCTGAGCGATGGTTTGATTTGCAACGCTTTTGAAAGCTCAGTCAGTCCCTCTCTGGTGAGAGATGCTGTCGCTATTCTAGCCACCCTGAACTGACTGAAGCAGTTCTCAAGCTCACTGGCCATGCTGGTGACACCACTGTTGTCCACGATGTCGATCACCATCTTCTCGTCACTCCAGAAATGAGCGTCGGCTCACAAGCGGATTGTGCCTCCCAGTTGCTTGGCTTTGAACCACAGCAGTTCAATGCCTAATGAAGAAAGGAGGTTCTTTACATGCGGCCTTGGTTGTCTTGGAAGCAATATAGCGAGATCGACTTCATTCTTGGGCATGTACGTGAATCGGTAATCGTATAGCTGCCCAATTGCTTGACGAATCTGCGCTCGGCCCGAAGGCCCCTCTGAACCAGTTTTTGCTTCAATCAATAAGTCTCGCCCCTTTTTCCACCCGATCACCAAAGCGTCGAACTTGCTTTCTTTCGCAGTTACCTGACGCCACAGCAGGTAGTCGTTGAGGCGATTAATGAGCTTGTTGTGCAGCTTCTTGATCGTCGTCTTCTTCGCAGCAATGTGCGCAAGGCTGTTGATCTCGGATTTGAGCCCAATATCCTTGAAGCCGTCGAGTGCAGGGTCGGTAGCAAGGGCATGTACCTTCGGCTTAGAGAACTCTTCGGTATTGGCATACACGTCGAGGTCACGGGTGTCTTTTATGTCGTAGGTGGGGCCGATCAGTTTGGAAAGTGCAAATGCGCCTTCGCTGTCCGTCTTCCTTTGAATGCATTCCAGCAGGACGTGGGTTCGTTTGTTCATGATCGGAAATCTGTGTTGTGGGTCGAGACAAGAGAGTACTGGCGTCAACCCTTTGAAAGGGGACACGGATTTACCCGCCGCATAGAATTTCCCCAGAGATTCGATCAAGCTGGCGACCCGACGAACTTTTTCATGCGCGTTTGCCGAGTTCGTTGAGACGTGCTTAAAGGCGAGCGCAATATCTCCAGAGTGTTGCTTTACGAAGTCCAACGTAGCTGGGTGATAAGCACTGTAGTACTGGGCGATGCCTGTTCGTTCCCTCAGGATCGAAAGGCACTCTTGTAGAGAGCCTAGCGATCTGAGTTGAGAACGCAATTCCTGTGCAAGCTGCTGATCTGAGCCGTAGGGAACGTTTAAGTATTCAGCTATTTTGAGGTTCCGCCAACGCCGGGTCGAATCTCCTCCACTCTTGCGCCCTCCAGTGTTCCACCCACACTGAACAAGAAGACACAGGAATGCAGGATCGTTGCGTTGCTTATGTCCGGCAGCTTTCCAGAGCGACTGAATCAGTTTCGCAGTTCGACGCTCGGAGGCAACCCACTTCTTCTGCCGCTGATTGCGCCGGAACTTCGGTAGCACTAAGCCTTCGCTGGGTTGTATCGCCATAAGGCATATTGTGACTTGGGAGTGGTGTTTGTTGGAAGGGTTTTCTGTGAAGGCGAATCGGTGCTAGTACCAAATCGTTGCTGAAAGACCTTTGCAATCACGCCTGCGCCCTTCGTCCACTTGGCAAGAATATCGTATTAGCTTTTTACTCGCCAGCAACTTGAAAACAACTGCGATAAACACACAGCCGGGAGGAACTGATGCGATTTCCTACGGAAGAGGACATTTCCACCGCCAATGTGATGTGCCCCGACTGCGGAGTCGTTATAAAGCTTCCGGTACATGACAGTGTGACTTCCGGTACCTGTGCGAACGGTCACCTCGTCGCTAACACCATCACTAGGGGATTGGTTCTGAGCAAATCGTTTATTTCGGAGACTCAACGGGTAGCCGACGTATTTTGTGAGCACTGTGGTTCACAAATGCGTGTTGTCAAAGGCCACAGAGGAAAGTTCTGGGATGTACCAACTATCCCAAATGCAAGTTCACTAAGAGGTACAGGCTTAAGGAGAGACTCTGAATAGCAGACTAACCGCGAAGATGCCAAGCCGCTCAGGACCTTGGTCGGCAGGACCTTCCCGTCTCCTAGCTGAGGCGACGTGTCGGAGAACAGAAGAAAACCGCAGGCGTCACACTTTCCCCATATGAGGTACACATGGAGACCTCCGCGCTTGCGATGACCTTTATTCCAATTGTGTCTGCGGACGTTTGGTCAGACTAAGAATTGTATCTGGTCTCTTCTTTCGCAAGTTTTTGGTCAGTCGCTGAGGTTAGGCGAATATAATACCTCCAGCCTCTGGGAGGCCACAGTATGCACGTCACCCTACAACTTGTTCTACAGGCCGCGACGCTGGCAACCGTGGTCGTAGGCTTCTCCAGCCTGATCAGCACAATCAATAACTACCGTCGACAAATGAACGCGCAAATCCTCATGAAGTACACAGAACGCTATGAACATATTCTGAGTCAGTTTCCGCCCGATGCTCTGACGGCTCGATTTGATTCCAAGTTCCTCCCAGCAGAGAGTACCCAGTTAACGTTGTGTGTACTTAAATATTTGAACCTTTGCTCCGAAGAACATTACCTTCGAAAGCACGGTTACCTCTCCGAATCACTTTGGTGCATTTGGGAAGGTGATTTGAAAAGAATCATCGGTAGCGCCTTGTTGCAGAGGGAGTGGTCAAGTTTACGAAAAGAGTTTGAGTCGCACCCCGATTTCTTGGAATATGTCGAACGAATACAGGCCGACCACAGGTTCGAAAACTCAAAGCATACGTAATGGCTAGTCAATGTCCGGTTCGTCGGGGCTCCTACCCCCACTATTTTGTTACAATCTCGCGCATGTCAAACCTAAACCGAATACTTTCACAACTCAAAGAGCAGCGGGACTCCCAAACAAGGCGATTGCGGCTCTTGAGGGCACTTCGTACAAACGAACAGGAACAAAGCGCACAATGCCAGCCTCGGCTCGTAGGCGCATTGCAGCCGCGCAAAATCACGATGGGCGAAGTGGAAGAAGGCTAAAAAAGTGGCTTAGCCCGTGTTTGACGGCTACAATCTCGACCTGAATTCTTACTTCCCCCTACCTATATTCGTCGCGTTCGTGCTCCTGCTAGTGCTCTGTTTTATTTACAGGCTGTGGAACGAAGAGCGCCGAGGCTGGACGGATGAGGACAGCCTTATCGTGCTTAGGCGATTTTCGATGCTGACTGTCTTTGTGGCTATCGTTGTGATTTTCCGGTGAGATCTGCGTTCGGAGGCAACATGAGACCCGGACTTGAGTAAGCGTCCGGTTGTGACCGTCTCGACAACCATCTAAAAGAGAGCCATTCTCCGAAGTGGACACTTAGGATAGGTGTCCACTTGGAGCAGAGATGGACACTTCCCGACAAGTTCCAGCTGGGTCAA
>Ga0210409_10002823_pt1 | contig 20139 bp, 22 predicted proteins | sample IncBWH17MmetaG_FD_161649 | JGI IMG/M metagenome (GOLD analysis project Ga0210409, IMG submission 161649) | Forest soil microbial communities from Barre Woods Harvard Forest LTER site, Petersham, Massachusetts, United States - Inc-BW-H-17-M | ecosystem: Environmental > Terrestrial > Soil >...
GATATCCATGGCCAGTTCAAGTTTAATTTCAAGCACGCCGCGAAGAACGCCGCCTGGCCGCGGGCAAAACCTACGAACCACCGACGTTCGTCGAACGCACCAACTGGGCCTCCACCTGGGTCCTCCACTTCACGGTGCTCGACAAGCCCGCGCTAAATGCGTCATCAGAAGTTGCGTGTCTCGAAGCCTCTCACGTTTTGGCCACTTTGCTTCGAATTAGGCGATACACGAACAGCAACAACGCTGCGCCGACGACTGACATGATAAAGCCGGCTGATTGTCCCGCCTGGTACCAGCCAATCGCCTGACCTAACCATGTCGCAATAATGGAGCCCGCAATTCCCAGGGCCATGGTGATCCAGATGCCGCCAGGGTCTTTTCCCGGCATCAGGAGTTTTGCAACGGCTCCGACGATCAATCCGATGATCGCTTCCCAGAGAAGGCTCAGCATTCGAGTGCTCCTTTCGCTTGCTGCTTTGGATTATTTCCCTGCCGGGTTCCCCAAATGGCCCGCCTGCATCAATGAGTGCTCACGGAATTCTGAGTGTGTTTCCTTCTTTGACCGTGGAGGTCTGTTCGCGCCCTTGATAGCGATAGATGACCGTCAGGACTTTGTCGCCGCCAACGGCGGGATCGCCGCCCATATTGTTGTTATTAACCTGAATGAGGAGCGAGCCGTTTTGCACGCGGCCGCGCAGGAGTTGCGTTACGTCATTGGTGCGATTGTTCAAGCCATAATACGCGCGGACGATTTGCAGATCACCGCCCCCACCACCGGGATAGCCGGGGTTCGCTGGATAGCCCGGATTGCCCGGATAGCCGCCACCGCCGCCGTAGTTGTAGAACTGGCTGGCGTCGATATTGGAGCCCTCTTTGTAGCTCAGTTGGCGAACTTGCCCCTGCATGTCGCGGGCGTAAATGCGCAGGACTTTGTCCGCGCCTACGGCAGGATCGCCGCCTAAGTTGGCGTTGTTCACCTTGACCATGCCGTTTCCGGATAGCAGGGCGCGCACGCGAGTCGTTACGTCCATGCGGCGATTCCCGGAGCCCCAGTCGGCCTGCATTACCTGCAATCCCGAACCATTGCCACCGCCGGTGCCGCCGCCATAGTTATAAAACTGGCTGGCATCAATGGAATCGTTTTCGTTGAAAGCGAATTGGCGCGACTGCCCGCGAGAGTCTCGCGCCTGGATGCGCAGGACTTTAACGGTGCCCTGTGCGGGATCGCCACCGAGGTTGCTGTTAGTGACCTGCACCATGCCGTTGCCGGATAACAAAACGCGGACGCGGTTCGTAACATCCAGCCAACGGTTGCCCGAACCCCAGTCGGCTTTGATGACCTGCCAACCGGGTCCAGGCATGACGGCGGTTTGGTTCTGTGAGCGGACGGATGTAGAAAACAAAAGGACAAGGGTAAGGGCCCAGTAAAGATTAGGGAAGATACTGCGTTTCTTCATTGGCCTCTCCTTTGAGCACGCGGAACATCGAGTGGCCAGCCAGAAAAACATCCATGGTAGATGAGAACCGCAGGCCATCGCGGAAGGATGGAGCCGGGCCACAGAAATACCTGGGCGCTCGGCAACGCAAAGGGACCGAGCGTCCATCTCTTCCATATCGATGGCGAACTCAAATCCTCTCAGGCCTGGCGTTGTCGTTCAGCGACCTTTGCCAAGGCAATCGTCAACGCGGCCCCGCCCAGCGTCTTCACGAGTGTGGTGTGCTGGGCATAGAAGTTGCTGACCGACTCGATGACCGAGGGATTCGTGTTTTGCGCATGGGTGGCGAGCTGCTGCACCACTTCGGGCGACAGCTTCTGTGCCTGTTCCGGGGTCAACTGCGTACTTCCCGAACCCATGAGTCCGGCAAGTCCGGCGCCCGACAGAAGTTGCGTGAGAGTACTGGGGCTGACGGAAGACAATAGATGATTGACGATGCCGGCCTTCTGGTCACCCGTGGAGTTGTTGAACAACGTTGAGAGCATTTGTCCAAAAGCTGGCGTCTTGTCCGAATTAAACGCAGCCGTTAAACCTTCCGCAAGCACACTCGGTGGAGCGGCCTGCGCCACCTCATCGAAGTGCGCGTGAACGTCCGGTGCGGGCTGTGCCGCTGCCGCTGCTCCACCGGATGTGTACTGCTTAAGCAGATTTCCCACCTTTTCTGTCCAGGTCATTTCTTGCCTCCTCAAACCGTATCCACTGCTTCGCTGCTGACACTTCACCGCTGGGCTGGGTTTGCCAAACGGACATTAGTCATGAAAACTACGACGGAATGACGAGATCCATGCCCGGCTTGATCTTGTCCGGTTCAGTGAGCTTGTCTTTGTTAGCCTCAAAAATCTTCATGTACTTGTTCGCGTCGCCATAGAACTGCTTGGCGATTTTCGAGAGGCTGTCGCCCGCCTGGACAGTGTAGCTGCGCGCAGCCGAAGTGGAAGGCGCGTTCCCTGCTGCCGCCGCAGCCGCTGCCACCGGCGCCTGGATGTCTGCGATGAGGTCGGAGAAGTTGGGATCGACCAGTTTGATCTGGTCCCACACCTTATTTTTGAGATCCGCAGAAGGCGCAGAAGCCCGAATCAGGAGCTTGTCGCCTTCCATGTTCACGTTTTGAAGTTGAACTCCCTGAGATTGGATGAAATTCAATACCGACTGATACTTCGCTTTCAGTTGCTCGAATCGATCTGCCATGACATTTCTCCTTTGGACTGAAATTCACGGTCCGACGTAAATTCTGTTGCCACTTCTCGCGACACGCGCCACGGCACGCATCATGCTTTCGCAAACTTGTTCTTCAAAATGCCGATGATGATTGGCAGCAGTGCTCCGACAACTCCGGACGCCCCGATGTTGCCAACTGGCCGAGGGATTGCAGTCCGCCAAGCGCTCCGAGTAATTGACCGCCGCCAACCCCTCCGATTAGTCCGAGAATCGTATTCACGACCGGGCCGAGACTTTGGTCCTTTATCATGGCACCGCCGATGTTGCCGCCGACGGCGCCAGAAATCAGAGTCAAAAGCCAAGTGATTATTGGGCTCGTCATCGAAAATCCTCCTAACGTGAATTAGCGTTCAATGGGCGGCTGACGTACGGAAGGAAATGCCGAATGAGTCACATACCGCATGCCTGCAAGCTCGCGCGCACACAGGTGGTGGCAGGCGGATACTTCACTGCGGGGCGGAAGGCCGGGCAGAATTTTCGGGGTAAAGACTACACCGGAGCAACGCAGAGCGCAATGGGAAATGGAAAGCCGGCGCAGTGCAAAGCGGCTGGGGCCGGATTAGTCGCCTGCAGCCCTTCTGCTAAACTGAATAGGTTTTCCATTTAGATCGAGCTACGATTCGCCCCCAAAAGGGATTGTGGTGGGCGCCAAGTCGCCGATTGCTTCTGCGCTGACTGTGAAGTCAGGAATGTCCAAGAAAACAGCCATCATCATTGGCGCCGGGCCTGCCGGCCTTACCGCCGCCTACGAGCTTCTGGCGCGCACGGACGTGCATCCGATCGTTCTGGAGCGCAGCATGTATATGGGCGGAATTGCGCGCAGCATCAATTACCGGGGCAATCGTGTGGATCTGGGCGGTCACCGCTTTTTTTCCAAGAGCGATCGCGTGACGGACTGGTGGTTTTCGCATTTGCCGCTGGCCAAGGGCGACGAGCCGGAGCACGAGGATTTGCACATGCTGCTGCGGCCGCGGAAGTCGCGCATCTATTTCCTGCGCCGTTTTTTCCAGTACCCGGTGCAGCCGAGCTGGGAAACGTTCGGGAATCTAGGCCTATGGCGCACGGTGAAAATCGCATTCAGCTACCTGCGCAGCATGCTTTTTCCGATCAAGCCGGCCACGAATCTGGAGCAGTTTTTCATTAACCGGTTTGGGCGCGAGCTTTATCACACGTTCTTCAAGTCCTACACGGAAAAAGTTTGGGGCGTGCCGTGCACGCAGATCGGGGCGGAATGGGGAGCGCAACGCATCAAGGGATTGTCGATCCTCAGCGCCATTCGTCACGTGCTGAAACGTTCGACGCATAAACATGGCGATGGCGCTTCACGAAAAGAGACGGAAACTTCGCTCATCGAGCAATTTCTCTATCCCAAATTTGGCGCTGGGCAGATGTGGGAAGAAGTGGCACGCAAAATTCGTGCGATGGGCGGGGAGATTCTTGGCGGTTTCGATGTGACCGGAGTGGAAGCGCGCGAGGGGCGGATTGTTTCCGTCACCGCGCAGGATGCGAATGGCAATTCTCGCCGGTTCACGGGCGATTATTTTTTCTCTACCACCTCGGTGCAGGAACTCGTTCGCGGGATGGGCGATGCGATACCCGGCAATCTGCGAGCGATTTCGGAAGGTCTGCAGTACCGCGATTTCATCACTGTCGGGCTGCTGCTGAAAAAGTTGAAGCTTCGCGAGCCCGGCGACACTTCCGGCAAACTGATTTCCGACAATTGGATCTACATTCAGGAGCCCGACGTGCTTGTCGGACGCCTGCAGATCTTCAACAACTGGAGCCCCTATTTAGTTGCCGATTCCACAAAAGTCTGGCTCGGCGCGGAATATTTTTGCTACCAGGGCGATGAGCTTTGGCGGAAATCGGATGACGAGCTTGCCCGGTTCGCTGTCGAAGAGCTCGAGAAAATTCAAGTGATCGAGAAAGCGGATGTCCTCGATTCCGCCGTAGCGCGCATGCCGAAAGCCTATCCCGCATACTTCGGAAGCTATTCCCGTTTTCCCGAATTGCGCGAATACCTGGACAAGTTCGAAAACCTGTTTCTGGTGGGGCGTAATGGCATGCACAAGTACAACAACCAGGATCACTCGATGCTGACCGCGATGACGGCGGTCGATAATTTAGTTGACGGTATTACTGACAAATCGAACATTTGGGCGGTGAATACCGAGGACGACTACCTGGAAGCGAAATCTTCGGTGCAGGCGCTCGCCGCCAAGAACGCCTAGCACCGATCTAAAAACGGAAGCCAAGCCCGATTCCGATTTGCAGGGAGTCTCTGCGCCCAGGGACCGGCGGATAGGAAACCGCTCCGTCGACGTTGAATGGCCGCGGGCTGTTGTACAACAACGTGTCTCCTACATCGAATCGCAAAAGCGCGCGGCGCGTCCAGTAATACTCGACGACGCCTCCTACGTCCAGAGCGAAGTCCGTGGCTCGCGAATACCGGAAGGACATCGGCCCAGTCAGAGAGATGCCCGTCAAAGTCCGGGAATAGTTCATGAATCCGGGGCGCACTTTGGCAAAGAATCCGAAGCGCTGCACCTGAAACCCTTCCCTGGTTCCAAAGAATCCCTGCAGGATGCGTCCGCCATCATTCGGCCCGCCGGTGTCCTCATCTTTCGGAAAGAAATTCACCGAAGCATCGAGATAGACAAATTGCCAGATGTTGTAGGAGGCGAACAGTCCAGCTCCCAATTCCGTGGAGGAATGATCCACCCCATTGATCCAGGTGAAATTCAGTGAATTGAATTGTGCCCCGACTTCAAATCGCTGCGGCTTGATCCCCTCGGTTCCTCCCCTTGGCTGCACCTCGCCGGGGCGGTAGCTCATTCCGGTGCTGACCCGCCAAGTATCGGTGACTGTTCCGGGGCTGGATGCGACCCTGAGGCCCTCCGGCGGTGAAGTGTAGTTCACAGGTGTATTACCGACGAAATAAGGGCTGGCTTCAATCTCGGCGCGGAGGATCCACCGGTCTGAGGGATAGAACTCCACACCGCCGCCCAGATCGAGCGTGAAATACGTGGCTCCAGCAAAGTTTGGAGTAATCAGGAAGGCGGGCTGGGTGCTCGGTAGGTTTGTGGCGGTAAAGCTGGTGATCGCCCTACTCGAATAGGTAAGTCCCGGCCGCACCAAGCCATAGATGGCGAAGCGTCTTCGTTGTACAAAGCGGCCGCGGACACCCGCGAATGCCTGAAATGTGTGTCCGCCCTGCTGAGTCGAGGGCGCATAGGAGCGCGGGAAGAAATCGATCTGCGTATCCAGGGCGATTCGCGGCGTGATATTCCAGTCAAAGCGGCCACCGAAGCCGGGGCTGAACGAGGCGTTCCCGTTTGTGTCGATCAACTTGATGTCGGAAAACTGACCGCCCACTTCGAATCGCGAACTCGGACTCTGGCCACGCACCACCGGCACAGCCGCACAACCCAACGCGCACGCTAAGAAACACCACCGGGGTAGGGATCGGTGCTTTGGCATCGCGAAGACCTCTCCTGAAGCATTCGTGCCATGCCCGGTCGGATGTCAGCGCGGGGATTGGAGTTGTCCTGGAAATGAGGTGGCGAGTGGACTTCAGCGGCGATTTGTTCGAACGACCGGTAGTTCTATGAGTGAATCGCAAGAACCGGGGTGAGAACTTGCGATTTCTCCTGACACACTATTACTGCCCTTCATACTAACTCACTAGGTAAAGGTGTTTCTGCTCGATTTCCTCTAAGTCAGCGCGTCGCAGGCTCTTCGCTTACGGGCTTTGCCGGAGCTGGCCGCAATCCGATTCCGATATCCATTGCCGTGTTTTTGGGGAAGATGACTTCGCGACCTCGCGCGATGAAGTGCGTGTAGATGGACATGCCTGCGCCGTACGCACCCATGCTGAAGCCAAAAGCGCGGGAGTGCACCAAGGATACCCAGGGCAATCCCAACAAGTTTGAATCCATTCGCACCGCCGGCAACGCGATTCGCCATGTTCCCTGCGGGATTCGCAACGGCGGAATCACCGTCGCCGCCGGCTGAGGCCATCGCAAGACCAATGGCGATACCAGTCTGCAGGTAGCGCGTCTTCGGGGTGGTAGCTTCGGCGCCGCCTTCCGAGTCCAGCTTTACGTTTCCTGCTTTGTCGGACTGGATGCCTTCCAGGTTTGCGTCAATCTGCTGCGTTGCGACTTTGCCGGATGCCCCTGGTGGGGGAACCAGCTCATGAAACGCGATGCGGAGTTGCCCGTTGCGGCTTCTGTAGCGAGCGGGCTGAACCTGCACAACGGAACCTTTCAGGCTGCTGCCTTCGGGGAGAATCAAGTGGTCGCCATCGAAGAGCGGCTTTATCAGGATGGCTTCCACCGGATCACCTTTCTTCGACGTAGCGGAATTCAGGGGAGTGGCCAGCAGTGTGTGTACGACGCTGCCTGGCGGTAGCGGCGCTGACAGAAAGTCGGCTGGGTCAGTCTTGGGAATCTCGGAGCCAAACTCAAGTGGGTCGCGGAGCTCGGCAAAATACACCGTGCCCGCGTCGATATATTGAGGACGGACGGGCAACCGTGAGATGGCGTAGCGTTCGACCTTGCGAACTTTGCCCGGCTCTTTCACCTGCTGCATCGCCGTTTCCCATTCCTGCCGTGCTTGTTCCTTGGCCTGCTTGACTTTTTCGGAGGCCGCGCTTTTTACGCCGCCTTTTTTTTTGGCGTCGGCCGCAGTCGTGAACTTGATGACCTGCCCTGAGCCGGGAGTAACTACGGTGTGAATGGGGATGTGTTTGCCGTCGGTCAGAATTACCTCGCTGAAAGTGACTTCGACCTTGCGAGTGGGGGTGAAATCGGCGTCCAGGGCGTCGAGAACGCGCTTGCCCTTCGATACAGGTTCGATTCGCGTGACCCGACCTTCGACTGCGGCACCGACGGGAATCACAAGTTTGTCGTAGGCATAAATGGGCTGGACGAGGTGCGCGTGAAGGGATTGGCCAACCTCGCGCAGGCGCACTTCGCCATCAAGAGCCACCTGCATCGGAGTGCCCTTGGGAACTGTCAACGGAATGGTTGCGGGTTTCGGCTGCTCCGCCGGTGAGGCAGCGGGGCGGTGGGTGAGAACGATGGCCTGATCCAATGTGGGTGTTTGCTGAGGTGCAGGATTCGTGTCCTGGGCGTGTGAACAACACGCGCTGATTCCGAATAGAAAGACTCCGGCGATTGCGCGCCCCATATCAGTCCCCTTTTACGCTGCACTTACTTCTGCGAACTCGGCTGGGCTGTGAGCCTGCGTAGAACCACCGTTTTCCCATGAGACCCTATGAGCCTTCGGGCAGTAAGTCCCCTGAGGCAAGAGATGCCAGGGTTTTGGCTGGGGTTGCACTGTGTGCCACGGGAAATGTTTCGATTCGTCGCAATTGGTGCTGTAGCCTGTGCCAATTGTTAAGAACGCTTTACAGGGGAGGCGTGCCGCGCTTTGCGATCTCCGCTGCAAGCTTCTCCATCTCATCATGGATCAGGCCATTTGACGCCAGGATGGACTTGCCGCCGAGCACGTAGGTACATCCTTCCAGATCGCTGATTTTACCGCCGGCTTCCTGCACCAACAGAACGCCTGCAGCGGTATCCCAAGGGTTCAGTCCAAACTCCCAGAAGCCGTCAAATCGACCACAGGCTACAGCGGCCAGGTCCAGCGCCGCCGAGCCGTCACGGCGTACGCCGTGGGATCGCAGCGTAAAATCCCAGTAGTAATAAATATTGAGATGTTCATGGCGCTTGCGATTCGGAAACCCAGTGCACAGCAAACTGTTTTTCATTGCCGCGATTTTCGAGCAGTGGATTTTCTTGCCATTGAACATGGCGCCTTCGCCGCGCGCGGCGGTGAATAATTCTTCGTAGACGGGATTGTAGATTACGCCGGCGAGCAGCTCATCTTTCTGCGCCAGCGCCATAGACACGCAAAAGCACGGGTAGCCGTGAGCAAAATTTGTGGTGCCATCCAGCGGGTCAACATGCCAACGGAATTCCGAGCCGGTATCTTTGCCAGTGCCTTCTTCCGCTGCGACCGCATGCTCTGGAAAATATTTCTGCAGGCGGCTGACGATGATGGCTTCCGAACGCCGGTCCGCCTGCGTTACCAGATCGAACTCGCCCTTGTACGCGATGTCGAGAGGAAGCTCAAGCTCTTCGCGCAATGCTTTGCCGGCTTCGCGCGCAATTTCCACCGCCGCTTCCAGATAATTCTTGGTCATTCGCACTCTCTGTCCGGGGGCGGTCACTGCGCTCCCGACAGGTAACTTGTGCGGTGTCGCGCGGTGTAGCCCTCCAGCACCTTCACTTCTATTGTACGGTAAGTATTCGGGGTGCCGCGCGGATTGGGGTAGTAAGCCAGGCGGTATTGGGTGCGCAATTCGTGATCGATACGATCGAAGATCATGGCGAGTTCCGAGGCGGTGTCGGGAAAAAACATCGCGCCGCCGGTTGTTTCCGTGATGGTCTGCAAGGCATGTTCTCCGGCAGTATTGCGGCCGTTCTCGTTTTTCACCGGGCGAATCACGATGGTGTACAGCAGAATCCCGGCGCGCAAGGCCGCTCGTCGCGCGGAATCGAAATCCGATTTGCTGGTCGTCTCGCCCGCATCGGTGACCAAGATAATGACGCGCCTGCGATCCACGGGACGCTTGGCCAAGGCTTGCGAACCCAGCAACACCGCGTCGTAGATTGAGGTGCCCGAACCTTCGGGAATGCGGCGCACGGCATCCTGCAGCTCCGGCACATTGTTAGAGAAAGCAGCGTTCTGTGTGACGATTTCGTCGAAATAGAAGACGCCCAGACGGTCCTCCGCCTGCAAAACTTGCTTGATGAAGTTCGAGGCAGCTTCCCGCTCGAAGGCAATTTCTTTGCGAGCGCTCAGGCTGGAGTCAACCATGATGGCGATGTCCAGCGGCTGCTTGGTTTCCGACTCGAAGATGTCGATTTTTTGCTGCACACCATCCTCGAATATCTGGAAGGCTTCCACGGGGAGATCCGGGGCCGGGCGGTTGTGATCGTCGAGCACGCTGACCAGCACATTCACCAGGTTGACGTTGACCTTGATGGTCCCGCGCGGCGAACTGGCTTCCTGATTTTTCTGCTTGGCGGTGGCATCCGCCGGTTTGCCTTGCTCACTGCCGGCGGGTTGCGCCCACGGAGGACGGTCAGGCTTTTCCTGCGCGCGCAGGACGATGCTTGCGGGCAAAAGAGCAAGTCCGGCAAATAAGGCCATCAGTTTTCGCGGCAGACGGGGAGTCATCTAGGATCTGTCTCGCTGAGAAGCAAATCGGCCGGTGTGATAGGCGGCGGCAGGAACTGTCTCGCTGCACCCGTCGCCGCACGCACCAATACCGCCGTTGTCACTGCTCGTTTCTAACCCTCGCGCGGAATGAAAGTTTCGCGGCCTAGCCATCGGTGCTGTCGATTTGCCCGCCCCCCTAATTAGGATGCAGGTTTTGCGGCGGGCGGTGCCGGAGGCAATTCCCCATCCGCCCAGACCGCGCCATCTTCAAAGTACTCCTTTTTCCAGATGGGGACGGTCTTTTTCAAGGTGTCGATGGCGTATCGGCAAGCATCGAAAGCGGCAGCACGGTGCGCGGCGCTGACGGCGATGAGTATGCTGGTTTCGCCAATTTCCAGCCGTCCGAGGCGGTGCACGATGGCTACACGGCGGATGGCAAATTTCTGGTGTAATTGGGCGCCAATTTCCCGCATCTTGCTGAGCGCCATGGGCTCGTAGGCTTCGTAGTCGAGAAACTTTGTGGCGCGGCCGTGGGATTCGTTGCGCACGAAGCCATCGAAAATGACAATGGCGCCGTCTTCAGGTCCGCGAACGCGGCGGTGAAGGGCCGGCACGTCGATCGGAGCCTGCACCAGCTCAAATAGATCCTCCTGATGTATTGTGAACATGGAGAATCCGCCTCAGCCACCGCTCACGGGCGGGAGGAACGCGATTTCGTCGCCCTCAGCAAGTTTAGTGTCCCACGCGGCGAATTCCTGGTTGCGTGAAGCCACCAGAGAAGAGCGAAAGCCGGCAAGTGCCGGGAAACGCCGCGTATAGCGGTCGAAGAGATCGGCAATTGTGGCGCCTTCGGGCAAATCCTCGGCTTCTTCGCGATAGCCGGCGAGTTCGCGGACGCGGCCGAAGAGAAGCACCTTCACTCGAAAAGTAGGCGAGACTTGTGGCACCTGGAAATTGTAACCTGAGGCGTGATGCCCTGCCAGCGGGCCGGCGCCATCGGGCTGGTGCGCCGGGGGGCATGGTCGGAATAGCGGGCTGAGATTGTTGGGGACGGAAAAGACTTCACAATGAAAATCCTCGTGACTGGATCCACGGGACTCGTCGGCACGGCGTTGACGCTGAGCTTGAAGAACACCGAGCACACCGTTTGCCGGCTGATTCGCCCCGGCACGGCGGCCGAGTCGGTGCGCAGCTCGGAAGGCTTCGACGTCAGCTGGGATCCGGAAACTGGCCAGTTGGGTGGCGCTGCGGTCGGCGCAAACGCCGCGGTGAATCTTGCCGGAGCGCCCATTGCTGACGGCCGCTGGACCCCGCAACGCAAAATTGTGCTTCGTGCCAGCCGCGTGAACACAACACGCGCGCTCGTGGCGGCGCTAGCCAAAATGGCGATACGCCCGCGGGTGCTGGTCTCCGCTTCCGCCATCGGCTACTACGGGAATCGGGGCGATGAGATGCTAAATGAAGGCAGCGGCCCGGGCAGCGATTTTTTGAGCGAAATTACCAAGGAATGGGAAGCGGAAGCCCTGAAGGCGGAAGCGCTGGGCATTCGCGTGGTGTGCGTTCGCTTCGGAATTATTCTGGCAAAAAATGGCGGGGCGCTGCCCAAAATGGTTAAGCCCTTCAAGTTCGGTGTTGGGGGAAAGATCGGCTCCGGCCAACAGTGGATGAGTTGGATCAATCTGGTGGACGTCGTGGGAATTTTGCGCCGAGCTTTGGAAGACGGCGCTCTGCGCGGGCCGGTTAACGTCGTCTCCCCGCAGCCGCTGCGAAATGCCGATTTCACGCAAGCGCTGGCAAAGACCCTGCACCGCCCCGCGGTGTTCCCGGCTCCCGCATTCGCGTTGCGCCTGGCACTCGGCGAAATGGCGGACGCGCTGCTACTCTCCAGCCAGCGCGTCCAGTCGGCTCAATTGGAAAAGGCCGGTTATCGTTTCCTGTACCCGAATCTGCCGGATGCGCTTGCGGCGGTACTGTCGTAGCGGTCGGCTCACTTCGCAACGTTGATCGTAACGGTGATCGACATGACCTTGCCGCTCAGCGGATCCGCGGCCAGGGTGCTTTGCGTGGTTTGCCCGTCCCGCATTGTGAGGCTCAGTTCTGTCTTGAACTGCCGAATGATTGGCTCGCGGAATGGACCCACAAGCGCATCGGTGGTTTGCGCCGGAGCTTTTTCCATGGGGACCAGAACGTCGCCTTCAACCCAGGAGCGCTCGAGATTCAGAGTAATATCGAACCGCCCATTTTCCGAACTGTACGCGCGCGAGTCGATGCTGGTGCCCACGTCTATGTATTGCATCGCGTTCTCCTTGCCGACATACACCGGGATGCGGCTGCCCAGGCGAAGTTTGGCCCACGGCGCGGCGGGACCTCCCTCGGCAGCCCGGAGATAGTAGGTGTACGGAAGGTTGAGAACTTTTTTCTCGCCGTCCGTCTCCGCGATGGTCACCTGAACCTTCAGGGTCGGCGCGGGTGGCTTGGCGTCGGTGCTTGATTTTTCTTGCGCGGAGAGCGGTGCGAGAAACCCCGCAAGGACAGTCCACATCACCAGCAATACTGGTACTCGTTTCATGCAATCCTCCGTTGCTTCGTTATTGGGTGCTCGAACCACACGCAAACCTTTCGGCGGGCCTATTCGCTATCCGTGCCCTCCAAGGGCTTGATTTCAACGTTTTCAATGGCCAGAAGCGCAATCTCCACGGGGCCATCGCCACTGTCGAGCGCGGCCGAGACTAGTGCATTGGCTGAGGCTCGGTCCTTGGAAATGTCGCTGACGAAACGCCGGAAGGCTTGCTGCTCCTCGGGCAGGACGAGGACCTCGGGCGCTGAGGAATGTGCGGGAATGCTCGCCTTCCGCACAGCAGCAGCGAATCGTGAGGCCTTGGGAGCTGGCAGCTGAATCTGCGAGCTAACCGTAGGTGGGCGATCTACGTCCGGCGATCCGTGTGCAACCTTCGCGGTTGTCTCCTTTGGGCGTCCAGGCTTATCCGAGTCGCGCATCCCAATGACCGTAGCCACAAGAAGAACAACCACAGTCGCGACGGCCGCGAATCGCCAGCTAAAAATCCACTGACGAGGAGCTGCTTCCTGCTCAAGCCGGGCACGTACACCAGGTAGCAACGAGGGAGGCACGGGCTCGTTGGCAATGAGCCGGAGGTGAGAATCGATGGCCGATGCAAGAGACGCGTGACTCGCCAAGAACGCATGGCATCCGGCGCACTCGCGCACGTGCTGATCCAGGTCCCCGCGCAATCCCGGTTCGCGGGAGGCCATCGCGTCGACTATTTTTTCTTGTGCACTTCTGCAATTCATCGCAATTTCTCCGCTAACCGTTTCCTTGCGGCGAATAGCCGCGACTTAACCGTTCCGGCGGGCACGTCGAGCAGCGCAGCAACCTCGTCGACGGAATGCCCTTCGATGGCCGTGAGTAAGATCACCAGGCGCAGGCGATCCGGCAATTCGTCCAGCGCACGGCCGAGTCGCTGCTCGAACTGCCGGGAGGCGGCGATTTCCTCGACCGATTGCACCGGAGGTCGCAGTTCCGGTCGCGCCCAAAGCGTCTCGCGCTGTTCGCGCCGACGCGCGGAACGCGAACGGTCGACCGCCAGCCGGAACGTGACGCGCACCAGCCAGCTGCGGAAGCGCCGCGCATCGCGCAAACTGTCGAATTTCCGGTAGGCGCGAATCAGGGCTTCCTGGGCGACATCCTCGGCCTCAGCAGGATTGCGCAAGACACCCAGTGCCACGCGGTAGGCCAGCGGGGCGTTTTCCGCCAGCAGATGTTCCAGTTCGCGCGGCACCGCTTCCGCCGCGGAGTCGCGCGACACGATGCTTTGTGATTGTCCCGGCTGGACCAGAACCAGCTCCCGCATTCTGCCTCTTGGACGGGAATCCGGCTCCCGCCACCCTGTACATAAGCTAGACGCCACGGGCGAGGATTCGGTTCATGGCCTACCGCAGGTTTCAGATGTGGAGTTGGGCGAGCAAGGTTTCCAGGTTGGATTCATCCACCAGCAGGCGCGCATGCTCCGCGGCCGCCTCGGCGGTGATGGGGACATCGCCCTCATCGAACGCCTGAAACAAGCGCATCTTCGCGATGGCGTATTCTTCGCTGCTGCTCAAGGCGCGCCCATTGGTCTGCGCCCAGGACTCCAGAGCCGTCTGCAGAACCAGAATGCTCAACGGAAACGTCGTCCTCCGGTCGGCCGAAATTGCGTAGATAAACTCTCCGGCGGGGCTTCCCTGGTGTGAAACGCGATTCACCTCGTAGAAGCAATACTGGTAGACGTAGCCATTTGCGGCGGAATAGCTCTTCACTCGACGGACAGCATCCGGTCGCGCCATGGGCGGATTATTGGAGGCGAGCGGCGGAAAGTCAATGAGGAGGCAGTAAGTCCCCTTTCGGGATGAGAGCAACTTCATGATTCCAGTTCGGAACGCTTGAAGTGCTGATCGAGGTTAAATCCGGGAGCGTTGCTGCCCGCTGCATGCGCGTCACATAAAACATAAACCATTCGATTTGCAAGCCTTATCCGTTCCGGTGAGTTCCGCCGACGTGACACAGGCCGGCAACGTCGGTATTCAAATCCAAAATCCCGATGCGACCACCTCCAATACCGTGCAACTCGTGCTGGGTTCGCCGAACAGAGTTCCGCGCCGAGTGTTACTGCCAAGGACATCACCGTAGTGCAGCCGACGACCGCCGGGCTGGACGCTGACAGCAGCGCGAGCCACCACGCTGGTTCACCGGCGCTTTCAGGAACTCGTCGGTTACTCCTCCGCGATCGCGCGAGCGCATTGCGAGGGATCCGATACGCGCATGGAAGATGGACAGATTTGGACCGACACGCGATTCCACTTGATCGAACTGGAGAAAAGCTACCTTCCCGAGCGGATTGTGGTTCGCCAACCTGGAGGCGCTACCAGAATCTCCATTCGCACGTGGAAGGCGCTTTGGAGTTTCGTCCGGCGAAGAGGTTATCTGTTCCTGTGGGCAAGCCGGGGAACGGCTTCAATGTGATCGGCTGGTCCCAGGGAACCTTCCGCATTCGCCGGGATTCACACACTGGTGCGGAGACGGTTACGCCAGATTCCTCGGAAATCCCGGTTTACGATCCCGCCGCTCAGGGATTTACGAAAACCGGTTGTGAAAAATCTGCGGAAAGATGTTTTCGTTCAGCGCGTTCGCCGCGAAGTGCTTCGTCCCATGCCTTGAGGGAGCAGCATTATTCGCGGGCGGAGAAAATCGGCGAGGTTGCACGAAGCTGCCTCAGTGAAGGGGAAGAAAGCCAGGTCGTACAGCAAAGCGCAGCTATGAGGAACATACTACGAAAACTCGGCGCCTCCGTTGTCGCACTGCTCTACGGCCTGTGGTCCGTGGTGGCTGCTCACGGCTACGCTTTCAACGAAATCGTCCCCGATGTGCGCCAACCCTCCAACATTTCCGGCGGGTCCGCAGCGCTGTCTCCACCGAAGTCGGCCAGATTCTGGATGCAGATATTTACTTCAATCCAGGACCTCGAATCCATTCTCACCCATGAGTTGGGCCACGCCTTCGGCTTCAGCCACTCCGCGGTATGGAGCGCCATGACGTTTCCGTTTGCGCCTGCTCCAGGAACGTACTCGGGCGTGCGACCATCCGCGCAAGTGCCTGATGCACCTTTGGCCGACGACGATCCCACGGGGCTGCGCGTTCTCTATCCCGACCCGAGCGACACTGTTTATGTCGGCTCCATCCAGGGATACATCGTTCCGGCAAATCCTATTTCCCTGCCCGCGTCGCCACCGGGTGTGACTGGGGTTTTCCGTGCGCATGTTGTTGCAGTCGATGCCACCAGCGGATCTGTGATCGCGGGCAGCATGGGTGGTTGGAGTTGCGCCGCGCCGGGGCCGGTGCAGTTTGATGGGAATTATGAAATTGATCGCTTGCCGGTGGGCCGCAGCTACAAGGTTTACGCCGAGCCGTTGGATGGCACCGTTGCGCCGTCGGAAGCGAGCAACGCGCTGGTCACGCTTTGCCGCAATGCCACGACGGATCCGGGATGGCCGCCGCTGCAAGGTCGAATCGTGCCTAGCGTTGACACCGCGTTCACCACGCGTACGCGGCCTTGACCTTACCATTCGCAATGATCGCCATTCAAATGATGGCGGTGCGGCTGGGGAAAGCCTCAGGCCTGAAGGCCCGAGCTACAGGAATGTCGCGGCAACCGCGCGCCCTTGGCTCCGCCACTCAATTGACGAAATATTTAGGGAATTGCGGGGACTAGCCAGCCGCCGCCGAATACGAGGCCAGGGCCGAGCGAGGCTAGAAAAACCGGCTTGCGTTCCGCGACCGGCTGCGCCGAAGCTTCCACCAAAGCCGCGTGCAACGCAGCGCCGCAGGTGGAGGAGCCCAGGTTCCCGCGCGTAGCGGCAATTGAAGGAAAGCAGCAAGCTGGTACGCCGAACTGCTTTGCCAGAAGAGCGACCAGGCGCGGATTGGGCTGGTGCGTGGCAAACGCTCCCACCTCTGATCGCGAAATTCCGCTGCGCCGTTCCGCTTCGCGCAGGATCTTTTCCATGCGGCTGACTGCCGCGCGCGAAAGAGCTTCACCGTCAAACTGCACATCCAACTGTCCGCCGCCCCCCGAGTCGCTGACGCGGATGGCTTCCGCATACTTCGCGGCACATCCAAAGAAAAATTCACCGAGACGATAGGCCCAACGGCTGGGCTTCGCAGGCCCGCTGGTCAGCAGAAACGCGCTCGCTCCATCGCCGAACAACCCTCCGAATTCTCCTTTGGCGCGGCCCGGTCCTAGTGTTCGACTGTGCACGTCCGAAGTCACGACCAACACCTTTTGTCCGCGTCCGGCCGCCAGGATGGACTGCGCCACCGCCAGCGCCTGCAACAGCGCCAGGCAACCGCTGCCCACATCCAATGCACTGCAATCCTCGCGCAACCCGAGAAGCCCGTGAAGAACGGCGGAGAGTGAAGGGTATACGTGGTAGGTTTCGCTTGCGGCAACAATCCAATCGATGCTCTTGGCTTCTTCGCCTGCAAGTTCCAAAAGCTGAGCAGCTGCATGCGTTCCCAGCGTGCTTTCATTTTCGTGTTCGCCCGCGTAAGCCAGCGAGTGAATTCCCGCGCGCTTCTTCAATTTCCCCAAAGGCATGCCAAACGCCTGGTCCACTTCTTCCGAAGCAACCACGCGCGAACCGAACGCGCTGTTGGATCCGATGATGTAGACATCTGCAGGCTTCAAAAGAAAGGTCCTCTTACTTCTCGGCGGATGAAGAGTTGTACATGAACAGCCGGGTGACCTGATTGCTAGCAGTTTACATCATCCGACAGTCTACCGCGAATTGCGAGCGGCCAACGCCAGAGCGCGAAGGGATTTGTCCAATCAGAAATACTCGATGGCTTCCGGCGAAGTGCGAAACCCGTATTGCTCCGATTGCAATCGCAGCGCATCTTCCAGCGCCGATTCCCGGCCATGGGCGAAAAGCGAATCGCTGGTCACGTCCGCGAAGCCATGCAGCTGCAGCAAACGATCCTCAGCGTCGCGTTGTGTTTCCGCCGATCCACCGCGTCGCAGGTGCACCGGCGCCACTCCGCGCGCGACCAGCGCCGGGCAGATCAGCAGGAAACGGTGGCAGTGCAGAGGATCCTCCTCGGCGCACAGGATCGCGGTCTTGCGTTCACGGGCCAATGCGATGGCCCTGTCGATGGCTTCCAGAAAGGCGGGCGCGCGGCGGCGCTTGGAATAGTCCACCAGTCCGTTCGCGAGATAGAATTGCGGATCGAGCGGCCGCCCGCCCAATTGCTCGCCGCAAAATTCATAGCGAATCTTTGCAGCCGTCAGCCGCGCTTCCAGCGGCTCGCGGTTGAACTGCGGAAACCGGAAACTGCCGGGGCGGCTGCGCACATCACACACCACTTTGATTTCGTGGCGTAGCAGCGTGCCCAGGAAGTCTGACATCTCCTGGTTGGAATGCCCGAGTGTAAATAATCCATTAGATGAGGGCATCGAAGGGTTCATGAACGAGACTCAGAGACACAAGAATTGTAGCGCGTTTCGGAAGACGATTCATTCTTCCACGAGAGAGATTTATGGATACCTAGCGCAACCTGCTCACGATAGGGCCAATCGTCCGCCCTGTGGTGCTTTGAACAAATTCGGCAACTTGACCGCGTTTGTTTAGATGACCGGTATGGCCCAGGAGTTTCTTGGATGACCGTGGTTCGAGCCCGAGACAGACTGCGCGCGGTCTTCGCGCTTGTCGGAATTCTTTGCTCGTGTGGCGCCGCACCGCCGTCTCACAAGACCAACGAAAACTCTGCGGGCGCGGGGACAGCGGGTTGCTCGCGGATCTTGGAGACAACACAAACGTGCCATCGCTGATCGCGCAATTCGGAACGCAAGTGGTGTCACGCGTGAACCTCGAGCGTGGACGCGTGGATCCCAATTTTCGCTGGATTTGGCCACGGGAGCGCAACTCTATCGCAAGGAACTCGGGCGCTGCAATTTCAACTGGAAGCCGCGAACGTTACAGACCGCATGAACGTCATCAATTTTGACAGTCTTTTTTCGGGGACTGCGGTCGGCACGCACGAATGATTTCCGCCCGCCTGCGCTTCACGCTCTAGCGGCGAATTGGGCTTCCAGTTCCGTGACCGCGCGATCCAATTCTTCAATCAATGGATTGTTGCCAGCCTTGCGAAACACGCGCACCAGTTCGCGGTAGTACCACAGCGTGCCTGTCTTCTTGCCCGCAAAACGCTCGAACACCCTGTCGCCCTGTACTCGCGCGTCATGCAGCGTTTCTCGCACGTTGGAGAGTTTGTCGGCCGCGGAAACCAGGCGGACATCCACTGATTCCTTTGCCACGCGGGCAACGTAGGCTCGCTTGCGTTCCATCCATGGCGGCTTTGGCTGCGTGTAGGAATCCGTGCAGCCGTCTACGACGTGAGCAACACGCTTCCCGAATTTCCGGCGAATTTCGCGCAGGCGCGGCAATCCGCCTTGATCCTCCACGGCATCATGCAGCAGCGCCGCAATGGCCATCTCCTCGTCGCCGCCATACTCGATGGTGATGGAAGTTACGCCCAGCAAGTGGCTGATGTACGGGCGGCCGGTGCGCTTGCGGAACTGTTTCGCGTGCAGTTCAGCCGCATAACACAATGCGGCAATAAACTTCGTCGAAAAGGTTTTCCCTTTTGGCGGTTTTGTTTTGTGAGACAGCTTGTGGACCATCGGTCAATCGGTCAGATCAACGGCAATTTACCGGCGACGCGTTTTGGCCAGCAGCCGCAGAATTTCCAGGTACAACCAAATCAGCGTCACCATCATGGCAAACGCGCCGTACCACTCCATATATTTTGGCGCGCCCATGTTCACTCCGGTTTCGATCATGTCGAAGTCCAGAATCAGATTGAGTGCGGCAATGATCACCACCACCACGCTGATGCCGATTCCCAGCGGCGTGCTGCTATACAGGAACGACATCGAGGCGTGAAAAAAGAGGCTCATCAGAAGATTCGCCGCGTACACCAACGCGACTGCGCCGGTGGCCGCCATCACTCCCAGCTTAAATCCACGCGTGGCCTTCACCAGCCCGGTTTTGTACGCGAGCAGCAACACGAACAGTACGCCGAACGTCAGCATCACCGCTTGCGTGGCGATGCCGGGATACGATTTCTCAAATAGGGCGGAGATCCCGCCCAGGAAGAAACCTTCCAGCAGCGCGTACATGGGCGCGGTAAACGGCGACCACGTCTTCTTGAACACGGTCACCAGCGCAAGAATGAATCCGCCGATCGCACCGCCGATCATCCAGGGAACGGCAGCCTCCGGCGTTTGCGAATGGCTTAGGCCCCACGTGTATGCCGATGTGACAACCACGCACAACAGCAGCAGGCCGGTTTTGTTGGCCGTGCCCTGCATGGTCATCGCTTCTCCAGCAGCGATCTGCCCTGCGAATGCGCTTTCCTTCAGAACGGGATTATTAGAGCGAAGTATGTTTGCCATGGAAGAGTCTCCGATGTCGCGCGGCGGTAAGTACAAAGAATATCATCAACCGGTGTTAATACGCAGAGGGGAAGCGACGAAGGGTGGGCGACTTTAAAAGGGAGAAAAGGCTAATATCCTTTTCGGGTGGCTATATCCTTGCGTATATTATACGCTCGGATAGGAGGACCGTCATATGCCCCAATCCC
>Ga0210409_10002824_pt1 | contig 20136 bp, 14 predicted proteins | sample IncBWH17MmetaG_FD_161649 | JGI IMG/M metagenome (GOLD analysis project Ga0210409, IMG submission 161649) | Forest soil microbial communities from Barre Woods Harvard Forest LTER site, Petersham, Massachusetts, United States - Inc-BW-H-17-M | ecosystem: Environmental > Terrestrial > Soil >...
GGGAAAGAACCTCCTGAAGGCTTCTCCGCAAGATCTTCGGAAAATTCGCGGCGGACGCATCGGCCTAATCTTTCAAGAGCCTTCCTCCTCTCTCCATCCCACCCTGCGAATCGGACAACAAGTTTCCGATGTTTTGGCTGCGCACATGTCTTTGGATCGGCGCGCTCTAAACGAGAAAACCAGCCAACTTCTCGCATCGGTTTTTCCCGTCGACGCCGAACGCATTTCCCGCTCTTATCCCCACGAGTTAAGCGGAGGGCAGCGTCAACGAGTGCTCATTGCGCAAGCGATCGCCTGCGGGCCTTCCCTAGTTATTGCCGATGAACCGACCGCATCCCTCGACCCAACAGCACAAAAAGAAATCCTGCAACTCTTTCGCACCCTCCGGCAGAACCTGGGCCTCGCGATGATTCTCATTACCCACAATCCCGCTCTCCTCGCAGGCTTCGCAGATCGCATCCTTGTCCTCTACGCCGGCCGCGTCGCTGAGATTGGCCCAGCAGCGAAAGTGCTCTCCTCGCCGCAGCATCCCTATACAGTGGCACTGCTCCGGTGCCTGCCAACAGACTTTGACGAAGACCAAAACGCCCGCAGAACCCGGCTGCACGTTATCCCAGGAGATCCGCCAGACCTCTCGTCGCTTGAAAGTGGCTGTCGGTTCGAGTCCCGGTGCACGGAAAGAATGGAAGTTTGCAAATGCGACGAACCCGCGGCAGCCGCGGTGAGCAAGCTACACGAAGTTTCCTGTTTCAAATTTGCTGGCTGACTCATTTCCGGGAATCGTGATATGCAGCCACTTTTAAAGGTCGAAAATCTTGTGAAGCATTACGCAGCCGGACGATCTGCGGGCACGAAGGTCAAGCTCGCAGCGCTCGATGGCGTTTCCCTGTCAATTCCATCGGGAGAAACTCTGGCGCTCGTGGGAGAATCTGGCTCCGGTAAAAGCACGCTCGCTCTCTGTATCGCTTGCCTGGAACGCCCGACCTCGGGAAACATCTGGTTTGAGGGTATTGATGTCACGGCACTCGACGAGAATCAGCAGCGCCTGCTCCGCCCGCAAATTCAACTCGTATTTCAAGATCCCGCAAGCTCGCTCAATCCGCGTTGGACTGCCCTCGATATCGTCAGCGAGCCATTTCTCGTGCAGCGACACTTCACCAAACCGGACCGCGCCGTCAGAGCGCTGCAACTTCTAGACCGTGTCGCAATCCCGCGCAAAATGGCCGCGCGAAGAGCCGACGAACTCAGCGGCGGACAAAAACAGCGCCTCGCGATCGCCCGCGCCCTGGCGCTCGAGCCAAAAATCATCATCCTGGATGAAGCTCTCTCTGCGCTCGATTGCTCCGTGCAAGCCCAAATCTCCAATCTCTTGCTCGAGCTGCAATGCTCTCTCGGTTTGACCTATCTCTTCATCACCCATAATTTCGCAATGGCCGCTCATCTGGCCGATCAAATCGCCGTTATGGATCGCGGCCGCATTGTGGAATCCGGTCCTGCAGAAAATGTCCTGCGCTCGCCACGCCACCAAGCCACTCGCTCACTTATCGCGGCCATGCCCCGCTTCATCGAAACGCCCGGCGTACTGGTGCATTCCTGATGCGCTATTTCATTTGCAGAGCGCTCCACGCCGTCTTTCTTCTTTTCGGTGTCTCCCTGCTCACTTTTCTTTTCTCCGCTCTGACGCCGGGAAACTACTTCGATGAGATGCGCCTGAATCCGCAAATCTCTCCAGAAGCCGTCACCGCTTTGCGAGCGCAGTATCAACTCGATCGCCCGCTGCCCATCCGTTATGCCCACTGGCTGAACGCCGTCGCACACGGCCAAATGGGATTCTCGTTTGCCTACAACAGCCCTGTCGCCCCGCTTCTCTGGGTGCGCGCGCGAAACACTCTTCTTCTCACCGCAACCGCCACGCTCCTCGCCTGGCTTTTGGCCCTGCCCCTCGGCATCTGCAGCGCGGCGCGATTCGGCCGCGCGCCCGACCGCGTTCTTTCATGGACGACTGCAACTCTACTTGTGATCCCCGATCTCGTCCTTGCTCTGGGTTTATTAATCTTGGCCGTCCGCACAGGCTGGTTTCCAACGGGAGGTCTCGTCTCCGTCGGCTTTGATGAATTTTCCGCCTTGCAAAAGCTGCGTGACCTCACCTTGCACATGGCGCTCCCGGTGACTGCCCTCGTCCTAGCAACTCTGCCAATGCTCGTCCGCCACGTCCGCGCGTCTGTCGCCGAGGTTCTCGACGCTCCCTTTCTTCGAGCCGGCGCCGGCCACGGCTTACCCGAGCATAAACTCCTCCTTGGCTACGCCCTTCGCGCTGCAGCAAACCCCCTCATCTCGCTTTTCGGATTCAGCGTGGGCACGCTCTTAAGTGGCTCTTTACTCGTGGAAGTCGTCATGAGCTGGCCAGGTCTCGGTCCGCTCCTTCTCGAATCGATTCTGGCGCGCGATCTCTACGTAGTTATCGGCGGCGTCCTTCTCTCGATGGTTTTCCTCGTCGCTGGAAATCTTTTCGCAGACATCCTTCTCTATTGGGCCGATCCGCGAATCCGCACCGCAGCGAGCGCAAAATGAAACAGCGCCGCAGACTCACAAAATGGCTCGTCGTCCTGCTGATACTCCACGGCATCATCGCCGCCGCTGGATTCTTCGCGCCTTACGATCCCGTCGAGCAAGACCGTGAGCGCCCATACCTTCCTCCCATGCACATTCACATGATGGAAGCGCATGGACATTTCCATCTGCGTCCGTTTTTCTATCCGCTTCGTTTGCGAGAGGGTTCCTTTGACCAATACGAAGAAGACAATGCCACAGCCGTTCCTCTGAACTTTTTCACCCGCGGCACAACCTACCGTCTGCTGGGTATTGTGCCGTCCCGCATTCATCTCTTCGGCGCCGCCAGTGCACGGGTCTATCTGCTGGGAAGCGACGCCTACGGCCGCGATCAGCTCTCGCGCATTCTCTATGGCGGACAAGTCTCTCTTCTCGCCGGATTGCTTGGCGCTGGAATCACTCTGTTTCTCGGCGCGTTCATCGGCATGGCCGCCGGCTACTTCGGCGGATGGCGAGATGATCTTTTGATGCGCATCGCGGAACTTTTTCTCGCGTTGCCGTGGTTGTATTTACTCTTCGCCCTGCGCGCGTTCTTGCCGCTCTCCGTCAGCCCTCTCGAAGCCTTCCTTCTCGTCGTGGTCGTTATCGGAATGGTCGGCTGGGCGCGGCCCGCTCGCATGGTTCGCGGAGTTGTGCTTAGCGTAAAAGAGCGCGATTTTGTCCGCGCCGCGCGAGGTTTCGGTGCCTCAGATATTTACTTGCTGCGTCGCCACATCCTGCCGGAAACTGCGAGCGTCTTGCTCACACAAGCCACAATACTTGTGCCTCAATTCGTCCTCGCCGAAATGACGTTGTCCTTTCTCGGCCTCGGCGTACCCGAACCAATGTCCAGCTGGGGAAATCTCCTCGCCACCCTCCAGCAATACAACGTCCTGGTCTCCTATTGGTGGATGTACTTGCCCGCCCTGGCAATAGTCCCGTTCTTTCTCGGATACCTCAGTCTCGCGAGTGCATTGCACGAGCGCACCTCCACGTACAAGATAGATGAGAAAAGTAAATGGAACCTATCGTGAGAAAAGATCGCTCATCTCCCTGGCGCCGCCACTTCACCTTGAGCCTCTTCGTGGCATGCGCTGCAATCGTTGCGTTCCCTGTCAAAGGCTTCCCACAGCCACAGCAGGCGAATTCGAAAGAAGAATTGCTCGCATTGCCAGGGGAAATCGGCCGTTCAGGCGGACGGCTCGTCATTTCGCTCCGCGCTGAACCGAAGACTCTGAACCCGCTTACGGCCGCCGATTCTCCTTCTCGCGAAGTAATCAGTGCAATGCAGGCGGATCTCGTTCACATCAATCGCGCAACGCAACTCACGGAACTCGCTCTCGCAAAATCCTGGAAAATCTCCGCCGACGGCCTTCAATACACGCTCACTCTGCGCCAGGGATTGCGTTTCTCGGATGGGCATCCTCTCGATGCTGACGATGTGCTCTTCACCTTTCGCGTCTATCTTGATGAAAATGTCCACGCCACTCAGCGCGATTTGCTCATCGTCGGCGGAAAGCCCATCACCGTTCGCAAAGTGGATTCGCAAACGCTCGTTTTCCAATTCGCAAAGCCCTACGGGGTCGAAGAAAGACTCTTCGACGGCCTTGCCATCTTGCCTCGCCATCTCCTCGAAAAGCCGTATCAGGAAGGAAAGCTCGGCCAACTCTGGACGCCATCCACACCGCCAAACGAGTGGGCGGGACTCGGCCCTTTTCGCCTAAAAGAATACGTCGCCGGCCAAAAACTACTTCTGGAGCGCAACCCGTACTACTGGAAGACGGATGCGAAAGGAAATCGTCTCCCCTACTTGGATGAACTCGTATTTCTCTTCGTCGCAAGCGCTGACGCCCAGGTTCTGCGTTTCCAATCTGGCGAGACGGACATCATTACCCGTCTCGGCGCGGAGAATTTCTCCGTCCTCGGGCGCCAGCAGCGCACCTACACCATGGCAGATGCCGGGCCCGGTCTCGAATACAACTTCCTCTTCTTCAACTTGAACGACCTCGGAGAAAAATCTTCTGCGGATCTCACGCGAAAACAAAAATGGTTTCGCGACGTAAAATTTCGACAAGCCATATCCGCTGCCATAGATCGCGATGCCATCGTTCGTCTCGTCTATCAAGGCCGCGGCTCCGCGCTTTGGGGCCCGGTTACGGCTGGAAACCGTCGTTGGATCGATGCTGCGATCCCGCATTCGCCTCGCTCCCTAGATCGTGCCCGCACTCTTCTGAAAGAAGCCGGTTTTTCCTGGTCCACCGCATCGAACGGCGAACCCACACTCATGGACTCGGACGCCAAACCCGTGGAATTTTCTATCCTCACCAGTTCTTCGAACGCCGACCGAACCAAAATGGCTACCTTGATTCAAGACGACCTAAAAAAGCTCGGCATCCACGCTCAGATCGTGCCCCTTGAATTCCGCTCTCTAATCGATCGCGTCACGCAAACCAAGGAATATGATGCTTGCGTCCTGGGACTCGCCAGTTTCGACGCTGATCCAAATTCCGACCTCAACGTCTGGTTATCGAGCGGCGGCACGCATCTATGGAATCCCTCGCAAACTCACCCGTCCACGACCTGGGAAGCCGAGATCGACCGCCTCATGGAACAGCAGCTCGCCACGCCCGGCTATGACCGGCGCAAAAAACTCTACGATCGCGTCCAGGAAATTCTCGCCGAAAATCAGCCCATGATTTTCCTGGCGAGCCCAGACATTCTCGTCGGCGCAAAAAACTCCATCGCCAATTTTCATCCGGCTGTTCTGGAACCTTATGCCCTTTGGAACGTTGAGCAACTCTATTTCCGAAGTGGCGCGGAGAACACCAGCCGATGACGCCGGTAATCACCAAAACGAAGGTAACGAAGAAAGCTCTGCGCGTCTGGAGCGATGAACGCCTTGTTAAAGAATGCCTCTCCGGCAACGAAGAAGCCTGGTCTCTTCTCATCGAAAAGTACAAAGCCCTCATCTATTCGATCCCCGTCAAATACAGACTGCCTCCCCACGAAGCCGCCGAAGTTTTTCAAGCCACTTGTGTCGAGCTTCTCAATTGCCTCCCCGAACTGCGCGAACCGCGCGCTCTTCCGAAGTGGCTCATGCAAGTCGCTCACCATCAGTGCTACCGCTGGAAGCAACAACAGCAGCGTGTCGTCAGCCGTGACGGAGACGCAGACCTTCCTGAACCCGGGACGCCCGCCATCGCAGAAACCCTTGTGCAACAAACCCAGGAAGAACAAATGCTGCGCGAAGCCATGGCCGCCCTCTCGCCGCAATGCCGTCGCCTCGTTGAACTTCTTTTCTTCGAGACTCCCGCGCGCTCCTACAGCGAAGTCGCCGCCGAATTGGGCCTCGCCGTCGGCTCCATCGGTTTCACCCGCCAGAAATGCATGGATCGCCTCCGCAAACTTCTCAGCGACTCGGGATTTGACTGATGCCCACGGCCATCAAAGAAATCACGCGCGAAGAGCTTCTACTGCAACTAGCCCACGTCGAAACCGATGCGGCTCGCCAGAAATTTCTCGCGCGCCATCGCGCCCTGCTTCGCAGCGAAGTCGTCGAGCGCCTCGCTCGGCTGGTCGTCGAGCGCATTCGCATCGACACGCGCGAAGCCGTGCACCTCGCCGAAGCCGCCATCTCGATCGCCAAGAAACTGCGTAAGAAAGAGAGCCTCGCTCTAAGCCTGCGCGCCAAAGCCAACGCCCTCTACGCCTGCGGTAACAGCGCCGCCGCCGTCGAACACCACGAAAAGGCCGTCGTACTCTACGAAGCCTTGAACATCGAAAAAGAGGCCGCGCGCACTCTCAGCAGTTCCATCCAGCCGCTTATTTTGCTTGGGGAATACGATAAAGCCTTCAAAGCTGCCGATCGCGCCCGCGAAATCTTCCAGCGCCTCGGCGAAACCCGCCGCATCGCCACTCTCGAAAACAACGTCGGAAATATCTTCCATCGCCAAGATCGCTTCGAAGAAGCCATTCTCCACTACGACCGAGCCTACGACACTTTTCACTATCATCAAGATTGGGAACACGTGGCCATGGTCTTGAGCAACATGGCCATGTGCCTTATCAGCTTGAACGATTTCTCCCGTTCTCTCGATTGCTATCAACGCGCACGCAACCTCTGCGAACTGCGCAACATGCCTCTACTCGTCGCCCAAGCAGACTACAACATCGCCTACCTCTACTATTTCCGCGGCGAATACAGTCGCGCCATCGAAATGCTCTTCGCCACCCGCCGCACCTGCGATCTCTCTGGTGACGCGTATCATCGCGCTCTCTGCGATCTCGATCTTTCCGAAATTTATCTCGAACTGAACCTCAGCGAAGAAGCCCGCGAAATGGCCCACGAGGGTTTCCTTCGCTTCGAAAAACTCGGCATGGGCTACGAAGCTGCAAAAACCCTCGCTAACGAAGCCATTGCCTACGGCCAGCAGGGAAAAACCGTCCACGCCCTCGAACGGTTCACAAAAGCCCGCGCCATGTTCGCCACCGAAAAAAATCTCGTCTGGCCCTGGCTCCTTGACCTCTATCAAGGGCTCCTTCTCTTTCACGAAGGCCGCTACTTCGAAGCCCGTCGCCTCTGCGCCGGCGCTGCCAAATTCTTCGATCCTGCTGCCCTCCCCGGCAAAGCCGCTCTCGCGCATCTTCTCCTCGCGCGCGTTGCCTTGCAGGTCGGAGAACTTCCCGCCGCACAATCGGAAACAGACGCCGCCATTGCAAAAATCTCCGGCATTCAGGCCCCCGTTCTCGCTTACCAAACGCATTTTCTCCGCGGCCAGCTCGCACAAACTCGCGGCGATCGCCCCGCTGCCTACGCGGCGTATCAAGAAGCCCGCAAATCCTTGGAAGCTCTGCGCAGCCGCTTGCACGCCGAAGAGCTGAAAATTTCCTTCGTAAAGAACCGCCTCCAAGTCTACGAAGCGCTCGTCGACCTGCATCTCAGCGGCGATGGCGGCGACTCCTCCGCTGCCGAAGCCTTCTCCTGCATTGAAGCCGCCAAGTCCCGCAGCATGACCGAAATGATTTTCCAGAGCGGCCAGAGCCTACCTCTTGGCGACACAGGCCAAAGCGAACTCGTACGAAGGATTCGTGACCTCCGCGAAGAACTAAACTGGTACTACCACCGCATCGAACTCGAGCAACTCCGCCCCGAAGACACCTCCGCCAAACGCCTTCAGCAACTCCAGGAAAAAGCCCTCTCCCACGAAAATGAACTCCTGCGCACCTTGCGGGAACTGCCAGCCCACGAACGCGAAAACGCTACTCTCGAAGCTCCGGCAGATTTTTCGCTCGAAAAATTACAAGCCGCCATCCCCGCCGATGCGGCGCTCATCGAATACTATTCGACAGGAGACCGCCTCGTAGCCGCGGCGGTCACCCGCAACTCCATCGAAATCACTCCCATCACTGTTTTCTCTCGCGTCCTTCATTTCCTGCACCTTCTCCGCTTCCAGCTCTCCAAATTCCGCATGGGCGCAACCTACACCCAACGCTTTGAAAAGCCTCTCCTCCAAGCCACCCAAAGTCACTTGGAATCCCTCTACGCGGAGCTTATCGCCCCACTCCGCCGTCATCTCCAAGCGAAACACTTGATCTTCGTCCCCCATGGCCCTCTTCACTTCCTTCCCTTCCATGCCCTTAAAAATGGCGACACTTATCTCTGCGACACCCACACCATCTCGTACGCCCCCAGCGCCACTGTCTTTGCTCTCTGCCAGGAAAAGCTACCCAGCAACATGTCCACTTCCCTCGTACTGGGCATCCCGGACGAGCGCGCTCCCCAAATCCTCGATGAGGTGCAATCCGTAGCCGCGATCCTTCCAAACGCGGATCTTTTCCTTGGCGATCAGGCTAGAACCGAAGTCCTCAAAAGCAAGGGTTCTCAAAGCGCCCTAATCCACATAGCCACCCACGGCACCTACCGCCAGGACAATCCCATGTTCTCCGGCATCCGCCTCGGCGATGGCTACCTTAACCTCTACGATCTCTACCAAATGCGCCTATCCGCGCGCCACGTCACGCTCAGCGGCTGCGCCACAGGCATGAACTTTGTCGCCGCTGGCGACGAGCTCCTCGGCCTCCAGCGCGGCCTCTTCTGTGCCGGCGCAGCCTCCCTCCTTCTCTCCCTCTGGGATGTACACGACCGTAGTACCGCCGAACTTATGCAGTCCTTCTACAAAGGTTTCATCGGAACTGGCGATATGGCCGCCTCTCTTCAATCCGCTATGAAGCAGCTCCGCCAACACAGCCCCCATCCCTATTTCTGGGCTCCTTTCATTCTAATCGGGCAACTCGCAGTAAATAAAAGACTTAATTAATTGTTCCCTAGCTATATTTTTAGGCCTCCCGCTGTCCCTTATGCGGTGAGGGATTGAATCCTTGCCACCGCTGGGGAGCGGAGGGGCAAAGAAAGCAAACTAGGGGGGACGAGAGATGAAGCACTTTTCAACAGAGGAGTGGGTCGATTTCGTGAACCGAGTACTCACAACCGATCAGCAGCAAGCCATGCAAGAGCACCTTGGAACCGGTTGCAAACGCTGCGCGGACACAGTTTCACTATGGCAAAAGGTCAGCAAAACGGCAGCTCCAGAGTCGAGTTTTCAACCTCCCTCGGACTCCGTGCGTCTCGCCAAAGTAGCCTTCGCAGCTTCTGGCTTGGCGCGAACGAAGAAGGAATCGCAAGGTCTCATCGAGGTTCTGTTCGACAGCTTCCTGCAGCCAGCCGTCGCCGGCGCTCGATCCGTCGTAATAGGAACAAGACAAATGCTTTATAGGGCAGACCCGTACCAGATTGACATCCAAATCGAGCCCAAGCCGGGCAGCAATCGCCTCGTCATTACTGGCCAATTGCTCGACCTGAGCCACCCCGGCGTCATCGGCCGCGACATTCAAGTGACCCTCTCGAATCACCGCGGTCATAGCGTCATCGCGGCTACGAATCAATTTGGCGAGTTCTCCGGCGAAATCGAGAACTCAGGCGATCTTGAACTTTCCATTCCCGGCCACGCTGACCAGCCCATCGTAATTTCCCTGCGAAACGCCTTGGGGGACTTACGCGGAGGCAAGTCATGAACTCGACGACCGGAACACACATTACAAGGGAGTCCCATTTTGGTACGGAAGTACCAAAATCCCTTGTAGCTTTTGTTTGGCACCAAGAAACCACCCGTACTATTTGCCCAAAAGGAAGCTTCCGCAAGACTTAGCGAGTATCCCTTTGTGCGAAGTGCAGTTGGTTTAGAAGCAGGAGACCCCGAAAGGGACTAAACACACTATGAAACGCAACCTCTGCATCTTCGTGATTCTATTCGTTCTTTTCGCTCTCGGAGCGCCCGCGGCATCCGCTCAGAACCGCTACATTGTCCGCACCTCGGGCGGCCTCGGGTCCGTCCTAAGGCTCTGCTTGTCTGCAAACTGCCAAGTCCAAGGTTCCTTGGATGGCTCGGTAAACCACACCTTTCTTGTGACCTCCTCGGGAAACTTAATCTCGAATCTGCTCGGCTTCGTCGGCAATCTCCTCGAAGAATTACTTGGGATTGAGAGCGTCGAGGCCGACCAACTGCTGGCTCTCCCTCAGCCGTCCGCGACCACCATTCCCGCCGGTCTCTACGACAACACTCCGGTCAACTATTACGGGGCCATCGTTACGCATGGCTATGCCGCGCAACCCGCCACCCAAATTATCCGGCTGACAGACGCCCAGAACGGCTTCAATGTCGCTGGGTCCGGAATTGTCGCCGTCATCGACACTGGCGTCGATGTAAACCATCCTGTCCTCTATCCCGTTCTACTGCCGGGATATGACTTCACTCGCAATCAACCTGGCGCTTCGGAGTGGCTCGACGTTCCCCAACTTCAGGGCTCAACCATTCCCACCAATGGCGGCTCGGGCCAGCCCGCCTTCGTCCAGCAATCCAGCGTTGCCATCCTAGATCAGTCTTCGGTCGCCATTCTCGACCAAGGTGGTAGCTCTTACACCGATTTTGGCCATGGCACCATGACCACCGGCCTTGTCCACCTGGTTGCGCCAAAAGCCCAAATCCTTCCCCTTAAAGCATTTAGCGCCAACGGCCAAGGCTACCTTTCCAACATCGTCGCCGCCATCTACTACGCCGTTCAGCACAACGCAAATGTCATTAACATGAGCTTTGACGTCTCCACTTCGTCACAAGCCCTCTCCCAAGCGATCGCTTACGCCAACCAGTCCGGCCTCGTCCTCGTCGCCTCTGCCGGCAATGAAAACACCAGCTCTCCCGTCTACCCGGCCGCGCTCAACACCAGCGTCATGGGAATTGCTTCCACCACCGACTACGATACGCGCTCTAGTTTCTCCAACTACGGCAACACCGACGTTTGGATTGCCGCTCCTGGCGAATACGTCATCAGCACTTTCCCAGGTGGCACTTATGCGGCCGCTTCCGGAACTTCTTTCAGCTCACCTCTGGTTGCCGGATCCGCTGACCTGCTCCTGAGCGCGAAGCCATCTCTCAACCAAAAGTACGCAGCCAGCGCGTTTTCTCATGCGATCCAACTCACACCAGACCTCAACCATGGCCGCCTGGACGTCTACCAGGCCGTCTCTGCCTGGCTCAATAGTTCGAGCGGACAATAAGTGATCGGCGTGTCAACCGAGCGGATTCCGGTGCTCACCATGTCCTCAAGCCCTCTGTGGACGCCGGAATCCCTCCGCATCAAGCAAGTCGAAGAACAAGTCTCAGCCCTTCGCAGCTCGGTCATCTGCGCCTTCAACCAGCTTCTCGATCTTAAGGATCTCAACACCGGCGTGCACAGCACTCGACTTGCGGAATGGGGTATGCGCGTCGGGCAAGAGCTGGGGCTAGACGAAGCCGAACTCCAGAACCTCGAAGTCGCCGCTCTTCTTCATGACATCGGTAAAGTAGGCGTTCCTGACTCCATTCTTAAAAAGCCGGGGAAATTGGACGACGAAGAATACGCTCTAATGAAGAAGCATCCGGAATATGGCTGGGCGGTTTTGCGCATGCTCCCTGGCTTCGAGCGCGCCGCCCTCGATATTCTCCATCACCACGAATCTTTTGACGGCAGAGGGTATCCCGCCGGCTTGAAAGAAACAGAGATTCCGATCGTCTCACGCATCGTCACAGTCATCGACGCCTTCGATGCCATGGTCTCTTCCCGCCCCTACCGCAAAGGCCTTCCGCATGAAGAGGCTGTCCGCCGCCTCATTCAGTGCAGCGGCACGCAATTCGATCCTGTCGTTGTGCAATGTTTCCTGTCCTTCGCGCAAGCCGAAATGGACACCGTCTTCGCCGCCGCTGGCACATCCGTCTCCTCGGCCCTGTAAGTCCCCCAAGTCTTTGAACGCATACCCCACGCACTCACCTATTCCACCGCTGATTATCAGCATCCCCTCCAATCCCACAGCAGAATTGTCATCCCGAGCGTAGCGAGGGATCTGCTTTTCTGGGATTGTCGTGCAAGGTCGATTGAGGTCGCTAGCCTTCGGCCGTCGCCCGCGCTTGTCCCTCTCGCTCCAGCCGTAAGTGCGCGGCCACAAGCCTAATCTCTTCATAGGTAATTTCTGGCGGCAGAACTTCCTTCAAAGGCTTGATTCGCTCGAATCCAAGCAGCTTGCAAGCCTTTTCGATTTGTGCTTGCTTACCAGCGTCCACCCAGCTCGCCTGGAATTCTACTTCTCCACGTTCCATCAACCCGACAATCAAATTGACGACGCTCGAAAATTGCCGTCCGCGCGTCTGCGCAATCTCTTCAAGCGTCCGCCCTTCCGTCAATAATTGCTTCGTTTCCTCCACCGGCTTCGGCTTTTTCTCTTCCACCACCGCGGCTCGTGCGCCTCGCCCAAACTTCGCAAGCGCATCCAAAAGCTCCTGACCGTACATCTCGGTTTTCTTGTCGCCGAATCCGGAAACTCCGCGAAGCTCGCTCAACGAACGCGGTCGCACTCGACAAAGCTCGTCGAGCGAAGTGTCATGCATCACGATGTAAGCGGCTGTCCCGCGTTCTCTTGCCGCTGTCCTGCGCCATTCGCGGAGGAATTCGCGGAGCTCAGAATCGATCCCTGCCGCCAAGCTCCTGGCGCTTGGATCCCCAGCTGAAATCCGTGTCGGCTCTCGCCGAGATTCCTTTGCCAGAAAAGGAGCACTGCCAGACACGCCAGCTGCCGCGCCAACAGCCTTTCGTTTCGTAGCTTTTTTCGCCGTCGCAGCCGCCGCCAACCACTCCGGCTCTCCAACGCACACATCACAGGCTCCACAAGACTCCCATTTGCGATTCTCTCCAAAATGGGAACAAATCTGATTGTGCCGGCACGCATTCGCCTCCACGAACCTTCGAATCTCGTGATAACGCTGCCAGGCCCGTTGTTTCTCCGCCGGATCACTCAACTGCTCCACGAAGTACGTCAGCAAACCCACATCGCGCTTCTGCCAAAGCAAAATACAATCCGCTGGCTCCCCGTCGCGTCCCGCGCGCCCTGCTTCCTGGTAATATTGCTCGATCGATTTCGGCAGCGACAGATGAATCACCGCCCGCACCGCCGCCTTGTTGATCCCCAATCCAAAAGCAATCGTCCCCACCAGCACGCGCACTTCGTCGGACATCCAGCGCTCTTGATTCTGCCTCCGCGTGTCGCTATCCATCTTCCCGTGATAGCCAATCGCAGAGATTCCCTGCTCTTCCAAAAAATTCACGGTCTCCTCGACCCGCGCAATCGTCGGCGCATACACAATTACGTTGCTATCCCCATACTTCCGCATCGCTCGAATCAAAAGCTCGGACTGCGTCTTGCCCACGCACTCCTTCACGACGTACTGCAAATTCGGCCTGTGAAAGCTCGCGATATATTTATCCGGCTCTCGCAGCGCGAGCTGCGCGATGATGTCATGCCGCACACGCCGCGTCGCGCTCGCCGTAAACGCCGCAATCGACTGCTCCGCAAAGTGTTTTCGCAGAGAGCTCAATTGCCGGTACTCCGGCCGGAACTCGTGCCCCCACTCCGAAATGCAGTGCGCCTCATCAATCGCAAAAAACGAAACCGGCACGCGCTTCAACCACCCGATCGTGTCTTCGCGTGCCAGCCGCTCCGGCGAAAGATACAAAAGCCGGTACGCCCCTTCGATCGCCTTATGCAAAACCCAGGACTGCACATCGGGCGCCAGCGTACTGTTCAGCAACGCTGACGGAATCCCCATCTGCGTGAGCTGCGCGACCTGATCCTGCATGAGCGCAATCAGCGGCGACACCACAATCACTGTTTTGTCCTGCAAAATCGCCGCCGGCAACTGATAGCAAAGCGATTTCCCGCCGCCGGTTGGCATCACCACGCAAGTGTCCCGCCCGCGAAGCAAACTCTTCACAATATTTTCCTGCAAAGGACGAAACGCGTCGTAACCCCAATATTGCCGCAGCGCCCCAAGCAGCTCTGTGTCCGAATTCATGCACAGAGTATAGTTCCCGGCTGAGGCCTGGTCTATGAAGCTCTGTCTCCAGGCTTTATGCCCTCTGCCGTAGCCGCTGTCGGCAACAACACTAAGCTTCTCTCTGTGAAGATTTGTTCACATGCGTCTCGTCACCGATTCCGACTTATCTCTTGACAATAGAATGACAACAGCGTAACTCAACAGCCGAAACGCTCGCTTTCCAGTCCGGGCGGCATCGGCGATTATCGGCATTGCCTCCCGCAAAGCATTAAGCGGAGTTCATGACAATCGAAATGGAATACCATTTCGTTAGGGAGGCCCAACTGTGACCTGGAATCAAGTTTACAATCCCCTCGGCCATTGGTGGCTCTCCACCCTCGTCGCCGCGCTCCCCGTCGTCGTTCTCCTCGGCCTACTCGCCGGTTTCAAAGTCCGCGCCCACCTCTGTGCCGTCGCCGGTGCAGCCACCGCAATCCTCTGCGCCATCCTCGTCTTCCACATGCCCGCGCAAATGGCCTTCAGCAGCTTCCTCTATGGCTCGGCCTACGGTCTCCTCAAAATCGTCTGGATCGTCATCGCCGCCGTCTTCCTCTACGACATCTCCGTCGAAACCGGCCAATTTGAAATCATGAAGCAGTCCGTCGCTGCCATTACGCCCGACCGCCGCCTCCAACTTCTCCTCGTCGCGTTTTGCTTCGGCGCGTTCATCGAAGGCTGCGCAGGATTCGGCGCGCCCGTAGCCATAGCTGGCGCCTTCATGATCGGCCTCGGCTTCAAACCCTTCCATGCCGCCGCGCTCAACCTCATCGCCAACACCGCCCCCGTCGCATGGGGCGCCATCGGAACTCCGGTCCACGCGCTCGCCTCGGTAACCGCTCTCCCCGAAAGCGATCTCAGCGCCATGATCGGCCGCATCCTTCCCATCACGGCAGTAATCGTTCCCTTCTGGCTAGTCCGCGCCATGGTCAGTTGGTCGGAAACGTGGGAAGTTGCGCCCGCCATCCTCGTCGTCGGCGTCTCCTTCGCGGGCACGCAGTGGTTCTGGGCCAATCACATGGACAGCAATCTCGTCGACATCGCCGCCGGCGTAGTCTCTCTCCTCGCCACCATGCTTTTTCTCCGCTTCTGGAAGCCCAAGCGTATTTGGCGCTTCCCCGAAGAGCTCGAAGCCGACGCAATCAAAACCGGCACCTCAGCTCAGACCTCCGTGACCGACGCCATGGGCGACGAATGGAAAATCCGTCAACGGTCCCTCGCCGGCACGCGTTACTCCGCAGGCCAAATTGCCAAAGCTTGGCTACCCTTCGCCATCCTCTCGCTCATCGTCCTAGCCTGGGGCCTGCCCAGCATCAAGCTAGCCATGAACAAAGCTACTACTCCCGCATTCACAGTCGTCATGCCCGACGGAAAGAATCGCCCCGGCCCCGCGGGTTGGGACTGGCCCTATCTGCACAACAAAGTTTCTCGCACTCCTCCAGTCGTAGCAAAACCCTCGGCCGAAGCCGCCCGCTTCGATTTCAACTGGCTCACCGCCACCGGCACAGCCTGCTTTTTGGCCGCTCTCGTCTCCGGCCTGATCCTCGGCCTCGGCCCTGGCAAACTCCTCAAAATCTTCGGCGGCACTCTCTTCCGCCTGCGCTTCGCCATCGTCGCTATGACCTGCATGCTCGGCCTCGGCTACGTCACGCGCTACTCCGGCATGGACGCCGTCCTCGGCCTCGCTTTCACGCGCACAGGCTGGTTCTTCCCCTTCTTCGGCGCCTTCATCGGCTGGCTCGGCGTCGCCCTCACCGGCAGCGACACATCCTCCAACGTCCTTTTCGGCGGCCTGCAAAAAATCACCGCCCAGCAACTCAACCTAAGCCCCATCCTCATGTGCGCCACCAACAGCGCCGGTGGCGTCATGGGCAAAATGATCGACGCCCAATCCATCTGCATCGCCACCGCCGCCACCAACCAGGTCGGCCAAGAAGGCTCCATCTTCCGCTTCGTCTTCTGGCACTCGGTAGCCCTGGCTTCCATCGTCGGCGTCATCGTCATGCTCTACGCCTACGTCTTCCCCCAATTCATTCCCAACGGCCTAAGCTTTATTCACTAGCACGCAATTCTTCGCCTAGGCACGATGAATCGTACCCATCTCACATTGCCGAAACGTTTCGGGCAGTTCCACACATCTGGAAAAGTCTCAGCAGTCCAGCCAAATTAGTAAAGGGTCAGTCTCCAGCTAAAATTGGCGAACTCACGACTTTCCAGCGTGGTCTCCATATTCCCAGTCATAAGGCACACCGGTATCGCCGAGGATAAACCTAACGAGTTCGGGGAAGCTCGCCTCGGAGCGAACATCGTTGGAGAGGATGAGGACACAACGCTGAGCGGGCTCGATGCAGACCATGGTGTTGGCGGTTTGGCCGTCGTGGCCGCCCTTGTAGAAACCGTGGCCTTGTGGGCCGTCAAAGACCACGACGCCCAGACCCGCGTACAAGTCCTTGCGCTGCTCACTCACCGGCAAATCGGGCAGGAACGGGGGAAACTGATGGGCTGTGGTGAGATGCAACAGCGGCCTAGTCATCTCAGCGCGTGAAGCCGCACTCAGGCCATCGCCACGCACCAGTGCCGCGACGAATTTGGGCAGGTCGGCAATGGTGGTGTCCATCGAACCCGCAACGCGCACCTTTTTGCGACGGTCATTTGGCTGCGACTGACCCTGGTCGTTCCAGCCGTCGGCGAGATTGGCGGCGAAAGCATCGCGCCAGACAAGGCTTGTACGGGTCATGCCTAGACGGTCGAAAATGGCGTTGGTGAGTTCGCCGACGTCGAGTCCCGACCCTTGCGCCTTGCGGCCATGTTCGATGATAAATTGCAACAGGATGAAACCCTCGCCCGAATAGTTGAAGCGGGCGCCGGGTTCGAAATGGATGTGCAGCTTCTGGTCGGGTTCGATGAACCAGAAGTTGTTGAACCCGGTCGAATGTGTCAGGCACATGCGCGGTGTGATCTTTTCCCAGCGGGAATCCTCGGCTAGATCCTTGTACGGCCCGTGCTTGTCTGGGAACACCGGATCTGGGCCATAGCTAGGGAGCGGATTGTCGAGATCGTCCTTGATGGGCGTGTCAAGGTTGAGTTTCCCCTGATCGACCAGTTGCATCACCGTGTAGGCAAACACCGTCTTGGTGAGGGACGCGCCGTACATGACAGTATCTGTGGTGAGCGGATCACCATTGGCGTTACGAATGCCGTAGGCGTGAACATAGCCGATATTGCCATGGTCGATGACCGCAATGGCCATGCCATTGGCGTGGGTGTGGGTCATGATCTTGCTCACTTCGGCGTCGATCGCGGCGCCGTTCGGTATCGTTTGTGCGACAACCGGGCCGGGAAGGCAAAGGCCAGCAAGAAGCGGAGCGAACAGAGGAAGAGCCCCTTTCAGCGTTCTCAAGGTGAGTCCTTTCAGGACTGGATGTTGGCTGATGATACTTGCACGAAGCTGTGCGCTCCAAAGCCGGAATAGAGTTACGCATAAGACTACGGGAAAATCCGTCCATTTTTGGACATTCAAGGCGCTATGGGTGGATCACATCTTTAGGTCTTGGTTGATAAGATAAGCCAAAGTCCAAGCCATCCTCCGCGTCTCCATCGCGAACGCATTCCCTTCGTAGCCCGCGGCTCCGGCACTCGCTCCCGGCGTCGCTACAACCAATTCCCTGCTAGTTTTGTTAGGTAACCGGTCAATTTCACAGCGCCTTCCGAATGTATCTGACGTTATTCGCGTAATCGCCCGAAGCTCGTTTCTCTTATTAGGAACGTATCCCTTATGGGACAGACCTGCGGCTGCCAGGCTGGGATACTAGGTGTGGATAAAGACGAGGTTACCTTGACGAAAACTCCAGTTTCAACTGTGGGCGGCAACGAGCCCCTCACTGCTTCTACGGGTACAGAGTCCGTGGCCGACATTCTTGAACAGGAACTCGACCCTACGATTCAAGAATGGATCGGGCTTGTGGAGAAAGAACCAGACTTAATTCGCATCCCGTTAAATTTCGAAGAGCGCACGGGCCATCTTCCGAGACTCCTCCGTGACGTAATTGCCAGGCTGCGTCTCGACAAAGGATCGAAAGCTCCGGTTTCGGTCTCTGCAAGTCATCACGGAGTGCTGCGACGCAAACAAGGCTACACCGCTGCAATGGTCGTGGACGAGTCCCGAATCCTGCAGGTCTGCATTTTCTCGACGCTTCATAGGAATGAGCGTCGCGTGATATTCAGCAAGTTGCTCCCAGACGTCGTGACCATCGCCGACGAAGTAGATGCGCAACTAAAGCAGCAGGTCCTCTGCTTCCTGCCAGTCGAGAGTCCGGGCCGAGGTACTAAGAATTGAATTTACTTCCAGTTGGGCCGCTCCCGGAGCCCGTGTAAAAATGAAGAACCCCAAGACACAATCGCTCGAGCCGCAGACCTTCCGCGATACTTCGGGAATGGCCAGGAAGGTTGCTGAATTTCAGAAAGACGAGCAAATTTACGGTCAAGGTGACGTGGCCAAGAGCGTCATGTACATCCAAAGGGGCAACGTAAAATTCTCCGTGGTCAGCGCAACTGGCAAGGTGGCCGTCGTCGCAATGCTTGGTCCGAACGATTTTTTTGGCGAGGGCTGCATGGCGGGTCAGTCGTTCCGCATGGGCACAGCTACTGCCATTACGCCGACCACCCTTCTTGCCATCGACAAGAACGAATTGCTGGATATGCTCCGTACACAAGACAAATTATCAGACAGTTTTATCGAATATCTGCTCAGTCATAAAAATCGCGTCGAGGAAGCCTTGCTCGATCAACTCTTCAATTCTTCCGAGAAGCGGCTCGCCCGAGCGTTACTCGTGCTCGGCCGTTATGGAAGAGTGCAGCACCAGCTAGTCGACGAACTGCCAACTGTTTCCCAGGAGACTTTGTCGGAAATTATCGGCACTACCCGCTCTCGAGTAAATTTCTTCATGAACAAATTTAGAAAACTGGGCTTCATCGAATACCACAACCGCAAAATCAAGATTAACAAGTCGCTGCTGACATTTGTTTTGGACGAGTAAGAGCGCTGCCCCTCCTCCCCATCCTTCCCCCACAGTAGTATGCTTTCACCGAGCATGAATGCCTCCCTCCTCACCGAGCTCCGCGCCATCACCGGCCCCCGCGCCTTGATCACTTCCTCCGAAGAACTCCACACCTACGACTCCGACGCCCTAACCAATTTCCGCACCATGCCTCAAGCCGTCCTTCTCCCCTCCTCCACCGCGGAAGTCCAAGCCATCCTCCGCGTCTGCCATCGCGAACGCATCCCCTTCGTGGCACGCGGTTCCGGCACCGGCCTAAGCGGCGGCGCGCTCCCTGTAGCCGACGGCATCGTCATCAGCCTCGCGCGCATGAACCGCATTCTCGAAGTCGATCTCCCCAACGCCCGCGTCGTCGTGGAGCCCGGCGTCATCAATCTCGACGTCACCGCTCGCGTCCTCCCGCAAGGCTATTTCTACGCTCCCGACCCCTCCTCGCAATCCATCTGCAGCATCGGCGGGAACGTCGCCGAAAACTCCGGCGGCGCCCACTGCCTCAAATACGGCTTCACTACCACGCACGTCCTCGGCCTCGAAGTCGTCCTCCCTGACGGCACCCTGGTCCACCTCGGCGGAAAAACTCTCGACTCCCCTGGCTACGACCTCCTCGGCGTTTTCGTTGGCTCGGAAGGCACTCTCGGCATCGCCACAAGAATGATTCTCCGCATCGTCAAGCGCCCCGAATGCGTGCAAACCCTCCTAGCCGCGTTCCCCAGCACCAACGAAGCCGGCGCAGCCGTCAGCAGCATCATCGCCGCAGGCATGCTCCCCGCGGCCATCGAAATGATGGACACGCTCGCCATCCAAGCCGCCGAAGCCGCCGTCCACGCCAACTATCCGATCTGCGGCGCGCTTCTCCTCGTCGAACTCGACGGCCCCATCGCCGAAGTCGAATCCCTCATGGCTCACGTCAACGAAATCTGCCGCGCCCACGCCGCTTCCGAAATTCGCGTCGCCCAATCCGACGCCGAGCGCGCCCTCGTCTGGAAAGGCCGCAAAGCCGCCTTCGCCGCCATGGGCCGCATCTCCCCCAACTACAT
>Ga0210409_10002825_pt1 | contig 20134 bp, 24 predicted proteins | sample IncBWH17MmetaG_FD_161649 | JGI IMG/M metagenome (GOLD analysis project Ga0210409, IMG submission 161649) | Forest soil microbial communities from Barre Woods Harvard Forest LTER site, Petersham, Massachusetts, United States - Inc-BW-H-17-M | ecosystem: Environmental > Terrestrial > Soil >...
ATCGTGCCCGGTTCGGGGCAATCAACATAGCAGCAGGCGTGACCCTCGACCGCTGGACGTTTGATTGTCATAGCAGTCTCCAACTCAGGGCTTGTCGTTGGTTGCCCTGTAGAAGAGCGCGGCAGTTCAGAAAGCAGAAACCGCTAGTAAACGAAAGGGGCGACCTCTAGGTAGATCAGGCTGACTCCACGCATGCGGTTTCGCACTTGTGACGGAATGGGGTATACATAGCTCTTTCGGTAAAAGGCTCATGCTCTTCAATACTGAAAACTCGATTGGCTTGCGACAAATTTTGTACTGGCCCTTGCGAAAAGAGCGAAATCTGCTGGATATGCGAAATCGCAGGACAACGGGCTTTCAAGAACTTACGGCTCATCAGTTACTTACAAAATGGTAGCGCTGTTCGAGTCCTACCTGAGGAGCCATTCTTTCAATGGCTTAGGCATCCCCGCGTGCTGTTTGCGTGCTGTTAGCAAAAGCCAGCCCTGATACCTTCTGCAGAGCCTGCCCAATCCGATCGTCAACCACGTCGCGGTAGGTGTTCATGGTCGTGCGGATATCGGCATGACGCATAGCTTTCTGCTGGACTGCCAAAGGTGTTCCGACAGAGTCCAGCCAGGAACGAAAGCTGTGCGGAAGGTGTGCGTACCCAGACGCCCAAGCCCGGCCGCTGTTCCGGCCCGTTGCAGATCGCGCCAAACTCCAGTGTACGGGTAGGGCAGTCGACCGATCTTAACGGGTGATGCGAAAAGCCAGTCCTGCTCTGCGGCGAATGTCGCAGTCTGTCGCAGGAGCCGCAATCTGAACAGCAGCTCTGGCGACAAATTTACGCTCGTCGCGGAGTTTTCTGTCTTGGGAACGTCGACGTGGCGTTCCACGATGGCGCGTTGAATGGTCAGAGTTGAACCCAGCCAATCAACATCGCACCAGCGGAGTGCAAGTGCTTCGCTGATGCGAAGACCGAGGCACACGCACAGCAATGCGATAGTCGAGAAAGGCTCTCGCAGCTGAGCAAGCAGCAAATGGAATTTGCTCGACTGTCAGGCTTCGCGGTTTGTGTACCCGCTTGGTTGCACCCTTCACAACCACAAGCTCCATCGGGTTGCGTTGGATCGCCATCAGATTCGATCACATTGCAAACTCAAAGAGAACGTGCATGAGATTGCGGAGATGTGATCTTGTCTTGGGACTCCGATCCAGAGAGCGCAGCCACAACTCCACTTCGCGCGGTTGCACCTCTGAAATAGACGTGCTGCCCCACCGTGGGACGATGTGGGTATGGAGAAACGACTTGTAAACGCGGCGGGTCGAATGTCGTGTCGGGATTCGTTCGTTCTCGTATCGCTGGATCAAAGCTGCCATCGTATCGCCTTGCAGCGTCTCCTGCTGCTGAGGGCGGTTGGTTTTCAACGGCCTTCCATGCCGCTGCCTTAGTTGGATATTGTTGGCGAGTTCCGATCACCTTTGATCGCCGTCTGCGTGCTTCGTACCAGTACAACCGCCACTGCCCCCGACGTTTGTCGAAACACAAGCATCCCGGAGCGTGCCTTGCGGTCCTTTTCATGTGCAATGCCTCCTTCATCGCAGGACCGCGGATGACGTAGGTGACGATAGCACAACCGCAGTCGACGTTGCGGTGACGCCTAAAGCAGCGTCCAAGTCAGCGATACGAAAACGCCAGGTGCGTCGTTTCGTGCCATGGAGGGCGTACCCTTTAATTGCGCCTTCGCGAACCCACTGCAGTAAGGTGCGGGAACGTACCTTTAGGTACTTGGCGGCCTCAGCCGCTGTCAGCCATCCATCGTTGGGTGAAGTCACTTGATCAGACATCGAGGCTCCCTGGCCTGTGCGCCCGTCGCAGGCCCAAATTTTCACGTTTGGCTTTGGTGGGGTGGTCAAGGTCGGTCAACTCCTCGTCAGCACTTCTGCGGCCTTCCATCCGCGATGGCTGGGCCATTCAAAGGTAACCACCTTGCCGCCGTTCTCCCTCAGCAGATCGACGGTCCTATCGCCCAAATACCGTTTGAGTTCATCTTTTGTGCAGTTTGAAATGATCACCGTGGGCCTTAGAGCGCGATAACGCAGGTCTAAGACTTCTGTGAGCTGTGTAACCTCTAAGTCGGAGCCGCTCTGCACGCCCACCTCGTCAAGAATCAGTAGTGAATCATTAGAAAACTTTCTCAACACCTCGCTCTCGCTCTCAGGGAAGCTCTGTCCACATACGGTTGAAATGGGGCGATTTTCCCAACTGGCACGAAGCTTGCGAATCAAGTCGCGGACCGTCGTATAGCGAGACCCCCATCCATCTTGAGCAACAGCTCTAGCGATCCCGCAACCCAGGTGCGTCTTGCCGGTCCCCACCTTCCCAAGAAACACTAGACAACGACCAGCCTTTCGATTTTCCTCGAAATTTCGAACGTAGTCGGTCGCCACTGTCAGAGCATTCTGCTCGCCTGGGCAGCTCACCTCGTAGTCAACAAGCGTTTTGTTCGCAAAGCGAACCGGAATCTTTACCGCATCGACGCGACGCGCGGTTGCCTCGTCCCGTTGCCTTTGCTTTTCCGCTGCTTCGCGTTCAAGTTTCGCCCGTATTTCGCATCCTGGGCATTCCGACCAGTGATCGTAGGAGTGCGCTCCGAACCTCCAAAACTTATGCGTCGCGATGAACTGTCCATGTTTTTCGCAGGTTTCAGTTCGTTCTTCCCCGTCGGCCGGCTCCTTGAGGCCTCGCCTAATGTCCTGTTCTCGGCAGGTCGGGCAATCTGACCACCGGTTCACGCACGCGTAGCCTCGGGCCGTGTATATGCCGTGTTGCCGGCAGGGGCTTGTTTCCTTGTCATGCTTAGCGAAACCCTTGGTATCAGTGCTCATTAGAATCGATAACTCCCATCTTCATTTTTTTCGAGTCCAACCGTGTAGTCGAGCTGGTCAAATCCCGTGTGGCGCCCCGTTCGCTCAGGTCGGGTCTCTGCCTTAAGTTTCCCGTATCGGTCCAACGGCCCAGCGGCGTATCGGCTCAGGTGTGGCAACCACAATCGCGGCCTATCGCCGTTGACCTCACTGTCGAATCTAGCGTGAATCATCCGATCCAGGTCTGCCTGGGGCCAACTCGGATTTGCTTTCAACAAGCGATCGAGAGCTCGCGCTTCCGATCCGTCCCATGGAGCCTGGATCTGAAATTTCTCCCTGTGCTTTTCCTGGATCAGAGCGCGTGTTGGACCATGACGCGGATCCGGTTGCTTGGCTGGTTTTGATTTTTGGCTTGGTTCCCTCTCTGGAAGCAGATTGGAGAATCCTCGCCCGCGAAGGAGAGTGAGAGGGAAGGCTTTATGACGTGTTCATTGAGGAGTTCTATTGAGGAGTTCGTGTGCACGTGGCGCACCGGTAGGAGTGCACGTGGTGCACTAATATCCCCCGTTTCAAACACCAGTGCAGGCGGTGCACTGGTGTTTGTGATGCACTGAATGAGTGCGGTCAGCCGCTCCAAGCCTATGCGGTAGATATTGGTGTATAGACCGTTGCCCTTAACCAGATGCCCCAGGTCACTGCGCGTAGTGATTCGTTGTCTTGACAATAACCTATCAAGTGTTAGGTTATGTGGGTGAGAACTCAGCATTGCCCGACTCATAAGGTTCAACTAGTTTCGGTGACGATGACCTTCTGCCCAGCTTGCCGCGGCGCTTCCACCAGTAGGCGAAAGGCAAAGACATCTAGGGAAAACGGTCGGCGTGGTGGGAGACCAATCGGCACCAAGAACAGCAAGCCACGAGCTGAGAAGGAATGATAGCGCGCCATGCCGGTGTTCGAAGCACCGACACGGCGCTTACCAAAGTCGCCTATCAAGGAGGCAACAATGGCTAGACAGCAACCTAGCACCACTCTCGCTCAAGAATCCACTCGACCCATCGCCCGAGTTGCGCTCTACGCCCGGGTCAGCACCCTCAACAATCAAGACCCAGAAATGCAGCTCGCCGAACTCCGGGAATACGCGGGACTCCGCGGTTGGCAGATTGTTGAGGAGTTCACAGATCAAGGAGTGTCAGGCTGCAAAGAGTCACGTCCGGCGCTAAATCGCCTGATGTCGAATGCTTGCCGCAGGCGCTTTGATGCAATCCTGGTCTGGAAGATTGACCGCTTTGGCCGATCATTGAAGCATCTGGTCAATGCTTTGGCCGAACTCGCGGCACTCGGCGTAGCTTTCATCAGCCTGCGCGACAACTTGGACTTGAGCACCTCCGTCCGGCCGGCTAATGACTGAACCGCAGTGCTGACAGTCTCCACTCGCCGAGCGGTGGGGATAGTGTCCGGATTGCCGACATCCACAATTAAAGTCCACCCGATCTCACCCAGGCGGCGTCCTCCGCGGTGCTAACGGCTGTGTTATGACGGGCGATGCGGAAAACCTAAGCGGCTTGCGAGTTCGGGGCAGAATCGAGCGTTGACTCTGTGAGCATTTTTTCCGCGACCCGCCCAAAAACCCCATTCACCGCCAGTTTGCAAGTACCTGAATTCACAGACTCACACAATCTGCGAATTCGCCGCCCATAAACAGGTGTTTTCGGAACGCGATCCACGACCATCTGTTAAGCCTGGGTTGGCCGCATGGAGATCGGGTCGACGGAGCAGTAGCACATTTCTCGCTCGCAAAAAAACGAGCGTTCTGCAAACTCCGAAGCATGTTCTCACTGACCGACAGTCAGTCGGCCATTCGAGGCTGTGCCTCTTGTCGCAAGCAACTTTCTAGGGCCGATTTCCCAACTTCTTGGAGATGCCTGGTGGATCGACTTTTCATCGGCTCATAGAGTGAACCGGTCCTTCTCGTGTGGTCCTGTCAGCACATCCCAATTGAAACTCTTGGCGGGTACAAACGAGACAATATCAGAAAATGACTTCTGGAATGCCTCTGTCCTTTTTGTGAGTAAATCAGCGCAAAATTCAAGTGTGCAGCCAATGTAGCCTTTTTCACCTTCGTTTTCGACACCACGACCGCCGGCATGTTCGCCCATGCGGTAGTAGGCTAGTGGAAAGGAATGTGCGTGCGAGGACAGGAAACGATAATACTCCCTTGTTCTTGGATCGAAGCGCCCGATTCTTTGCATGATTTCGTCCTGGGTAAGAATACTTGGCCGCTCTGTCTTTAAGACTGCCTTTTGGAGTGTTTGCGACAATCGCGAGAAACAAGGATTCTTCCTAAGAGCATCCTTCAATTCATCCGCTTGCTGCTCAAATTGCGCTAATTGTGGATCATTCGGATTGAATGCACCAAACATGCCTTGACGCTCCTTGCAGTCGTGAAGTTGCATGACCTTAAGGCGGAGGAGCCACTCGTCCTCGCTGACTGGTTCAATTGCGAGGTAGAAGAAGTGTAGAGCGCACTCGTACAGATTTCGCGACAGCGAGGCGATCCGCAACGACTCAAGCCGAAGGCTTAGGGGGTGTCTTACTCTTGTCAATTTTGAAACCAGCTGCGGTGAAAGCTAGATGATCGCAGCGACTAAAAGGGACGCGTTGGTTTTCGCATTTCCGATCTTCGCGTGCCGCGGCTCTGTGGAACCGAAGGTCGATCCCAAACAGTACGGGCCTGCTGCGTCACGGTGCCGCATCGGCATGGAGCTCACGCCGCTGGCAGCGATTTCATCTGGCGGAGAGGATGGTGTGGGTTCCAGTTCTTGCAGCCCACTATGAGCAAATAGTCGCTATCCCGTTCAGCCTGGCAGCGGCACTGTAACCCTCAGCGGCCCTAGCGAGTATCAGCGAGTTTCTCTAGTTGCGGATGTTGCATTCGAGCACAGCTTTCGACCACTAACCCTTCAAGTCGGATGTTGCCTATCGACAGGTCAACGCTGTTTCCTGGCTTGACGTGGCGACCCTTGTTGGAGAAGGCCATCCAATATTCTTTTCCGTTTTGTAGCGTTGCTACTTGTCTCAATTGGCCAATCTTCTCCATTACCGGAACCTGCAGAGCCAGATTTGTCTTCTCATCGATAAGGAGTGGCGTGACTCGCTTGTCCGAGAAGATCTTAGCCTTCTCCCTGTCCACGACTCGATAACTGAATCGGATCAGCGAACCAGAGGCCGTGGAGCGCACATGAATATCGTCAATCCCCCAAAGCCTTCTATACCTTGCCGCGGCGCGCCCATTTTTGATAGAGGCCGAGATCGACGGGACTGGCACGGCATTAGGGGTCGCCACTGCGGCCACTCCCGACACGGACACGTTGGAGTTCTCCTTGGCTTGAAAAGGCGGATTAAGTGCATTGGAGATAGCGACGCTGACCATTATGAACAGGGCGAGAATGGCCTTCTTACAGATTGCGTGTCTCAACTTCAAGTCTCCTTTAAGGTTGCCGTCCTAAAGACGTGACGTTAAGCCACCCACCAGAACCGCACGCGAGGTCAATCGCATGCGGTTCCTACCGAGTCGTTATTAGTTTGCGTGTCCGACGAGGGCTGCGGACTGGGGGCTCCCGGTAGCATTGTCTGTGAATGTGATCGTCCCGGGACGATTCACTCCCCTTGCCGCTAACACGTTGGTGAACCTAACCTGGACTGTGCAAGTAGCTCCTGGCGCAATGGTGACTCCAGTGCAGGTGTCCGGTCCCTTGTTGAAGAACCAGGTCAGCAGACCGGAGCCAGTTCCCGAGCTAACGGCAACGTTAGTGACCGTTACCGAAACCCCGCCTGCAGGCTGAGTATTCGTAAGCGTTACAATACCTGTCCCGCTAACAGTGCCAGTCGGTAGAGTGATGGTCAGAGGATTCGGCGCGATCGACACCGTTCCGGAGCCCCCGCCGCCGGTTCCAGATGCCCCTTGGAATTCGACAGCTCCAACATCAATCGCGGTGCGCCCAACATCCGGCCGTGGGTTTCCGAAGAAGTCGGTGCTTGGCGCCGACGCGTACGTCGAGGCCGTGGTAGGAATCGCGTCAATGGCAGGGGAGCCTGCCACAGGCGCGTAGTTGCCTAGCGGCGGCAACGCCGTATTCGAGGCCTTGTAGGCGGTCGCGTTCGACATGGAGAGCGGACCGTACAGCATGTTGATCCAGTTGCTGCCCTCGTCCACCGTTGCCGATGGGTTCAGGCTGAAGCCTGGACCTGCGTAGGTAGAGTCTGGGACGCCCGGAGGCACCTGTATCCCAACCGTCCCCGGCTGTATACATCCCGGAGCATTCGCAGTGCTCGTGCAGAGCTGAGAAACGATCTCCGGTGCGATACGCGAGCCATTGCAGTATTGCGCAGTGAAGCTCGGTGCCGTTCCGAAGTTGTGCCCGCTGGGGTAGTCCGCCGCATCGGTCAGGAACGACCATTGCGGATTGAGGGAGTCCTTCGAGCCGCGACCAAAGGTGTTAATTGCATCGGCTGTTCCCACGCCCACTACTTGCGGAAGCCACGCCCTCGTCCCTTAGGCGACCGCTCAGGAAATGATTCCACGCAGTAGGGAGCTCCGAGCGCGGAGACTACTGTGGCCACCCAGGCCCCAGAAAGCAAGGAGAACAACGCGGGTTGCGGATAGCCAAGCCCAGGTTCGGATCGGAGGCGGAGAGTGCAAACTAAGGTCAAACGGATCTCGCTGGGAGTCTGCCTTTTCGTTTTCTTATTTGTCGTAATCGGAGGCGGTCTCCACCTCAGCTCAGGCGGTGCGTTCCTTGCGGCAGCAACCGGCACGCCCCTTCTGATTCATGTGCTCCATCGACTGCGGACCGGAGGCTCAGGCGAACCAAGCCCGCCATCTCCATCAAGGACTGGGATTTCGGGGAATCGGGTTGCTGAGGTGCAAGCAGACGACCCTGGTGCCTTTGACGGTGAAGATGTCGTGGGACGCTAACGCATGCGAGGTGATCCGATGCGAACCCTCGCAGGTGGGGGCTGCGAATCGCGCAGCTCGTCGAGGACAATCAGTCCCCATAGGACGAACTTAAAAGATCTGTCGAAACCTCTCCACCTTGGCAGAGCCACAGACAGGGACGGGTGCGCAGCGCGCTCCCCAGGCAAACAACCCCACGGTTGCGTGCCCGTCTCGGCGCCTTCTGTATATCATTCACGGCCATCAATATTCTGAAGTGACCACGGTAGCAATAACGGTCCCAGAGAATTCCGGAGAGGCCTTTGTTTACAGCTCCAGCAAGCGATTCGGGAAACAGTGACCCTGATGGACGCTTCGCACGGTAAGGTTCTAGCACACGACCTCGAAATGGGTCCAAGCGTCGGAACGCAACAAACCTTCGGCAACCATGAGCCTTTCCTGGCGTTGCCAGCATCTCAACAAGGAGCCATTTTGAGCGCCAAGGACACGTTGAATGCCAGAACAGACACCGACCGCGCCTCTTATCGACGGACTCTATGGGAAGTTGGTTGAGAGTGGAATCGGTTATTTTTTCCCGTCCGCGAAGTTCGAATTTCTCGAGCCCGAGCCCGGGCAAAGCGAACATCGCATCGTGCGAACTTTGGGCGGGACGGCACTGGTCCTCAATTGGCTCGGATCTCGATATTCCCTGACGCGCGATGAACCCTTCTCCGATGCGGAGTTGAAGCTGCTAAGGAGTATCGGTGCAGTTTTGGATTCTCGATACAGGATGATCGTGGACACCGCCCGTGTTGAGCAGAGATTCGAGCTTTTTAGGGGTCTGGCCGAAGATCGATACGTTTCCGGCTACATCGACGGCACTCCCTACGCGGAGAAAGTCTGGCAGGGACCGGATCGAGTGGAGGACGCTATCGAGGTCCTTCGCACCAGTTCCCTCAGCACCTACGAAAATCGCCGTATCTCGACCGGTGCGTTGCTCTTCGGCACAGACCCGGATCCTTGCCACGAACTGCCGGTGACACCCCCAGGTGCTTTGCGTTACTCTCCAGCGCTCACCTCGATCCGGAGTTTCTACCGTCTCTGTGATGGGCTGCAGACGCTCGCGCTTGTTGATCAGAATGGATTCCTGGTGGAAGTGGTTGATGTTGAACAGTGGGCCCAGCCTCTTTCAGACATTAAGCCCCCTGTGCCCAGTCCCGCGCGCTATCAAACTCACAGCCGGGCTACGTTGTGCGGCGGACATGTTTGCATGATTCTTACGCCCAATGGGGATATGAAGATTTTTGCGAATGGAGTGCAGGTCTTCCATTTCTGGGACGGACGATGGAGACTCACAGACGTTGAGCGTAAATATGGCCTCTGGACAGAAGCGATTGGGAATTTCGAACTTGCGGAACGTTTGTTTGGTGCGGCCCTCAACCTGGCGGAAGACCGCCGTGGCGGACTTCTGGTTGTTCTCGATGATCCCAGCACCGCCCGGAAGCTAGTGTCAAGAAATGATCTGCTTTCCCCTTTACCAGATCGTGGCGACCATCCTGTCGCTGGTACGAAGGACCAGCTCCACTACTTGTTGCATCAGAAGCGGGTGCTCGATATCCCAAGCACAGTTCTGGAGACCGTAGCACGGATCGATGGCGGAATCGTGCTGGACCGCGACTCCAGTCTCTTGGCATTTGGTGCCATCCTTCGCCATCCCGACTTGGCTGACCTCCATCCCGACAACATTGAAGGCGGCCGCACTACAGCTGCCATCTCCGCCTCGCGGTTCGGAAATGTGCTTAAGATCAGCGAAGACGGAATGATCTCATTCTTTCAGAACGGTAAGTGCATCTGGGAGATATAGGCTCTCGGAGAGCACCTGAATCGACGGAATCGGCGTCACAGGCTCCGGCTACGAACGGTCTCAGAGCTCTTCCCGGAAGTCATCCAGCCTGACCTTGACGGAGACGGCCTCCAAGTTGCAGCGCTGCGGAAGCGCTCGACCGGCAGGGGCCGTTCGTCAATCCGACGTTGTCCAATCACGCGCTTGCTTTGCTCGGGCGGCTGTTTCACTACGGAACGGTCTCCTATCACGGAGGATTCGTAGGTTTGTTATCACTGGCCACAGTACCGGCGTTGCGGGTGGATCCCGGGCACTGGCACCGGCTCCGCAGAAAGGTCGGCTGGTCGGGAAGATTTCAAAGCGCAACCTTGCCGTACTGGCAGAACCTTGCCTCAGGGGATCAGGGCTGATACTCCTCGGCGAAACACAAAATCGAGCCCTTCAGCCTGATATCCTGATAATGTTAGGGTCCGATTCGAAGAGGGTAAATGAGTATTCCTCAGAATTCAGCATGGAAAACACGACTGGTTGAGCGTGAGTTCCCGGATCGTTCGTTCGACATTGAGTTTTGGCAGGAGCAGGGAGACGAAGCCATCTTTGCTGCAGCATGGGAAATGGTGGAATTAGCTGAGGAAATCAGCCATGGCAGAAAGCCCACACTACAGAGAACTGCTACAACTCTTAAACGAATTTGAGGTGGAGTACTTGATCGTCGGTGGTTTCGCAGTCATGAAATACGGCGAGCCTCGTTACACAAAAGATCTCGACCTGTGGGTACACAATTCAGCGCAAAATTCCCTCCGGGTGGTTGGAGCGCTTACGAAGTTCGGTGCTCCCCTCGAGCATGATGGGATCACGCCGGAGACCTTCACCGAGAAGCAGGTGGTCTATCAGATCGGAATTGCTCCAGTGCGCATTGACATTCTGACCGAAATCACTGGAGTCGAGTTTCCCGATGCGTGGAGAAAAAGAGTCGCGAGCACTTTCTTCGGTGTTCCCGTGAACTTCATTTCCCTAGATGACCTCGTGGCCAACAAACAGGCCTTAGGCCGGAGCAGTGACTTGAAGGACCTGAAGCAGAATCGAAAGAGCACTGACTCAAAGAAATGAGTCGTCGAAAGGATAAGCTGCCATCGGAACTCCTCTCGGAAGTTGTTCCGGCCTGATCCTGACGGAGATCGCCTGCCGAATGCAGCGCAGCACAAGCCTCCGCTGACACGATCCTTCATGAATTGAACGTTGGCCGATAACGCTCTGATCCTGCCGGGCGCTTTTCCTCATAGAACCATAGCTTATCGCGATCCGCCGGAACATCTAGGAAGTTCACCACCCATCTTCGATACGGATTCAACAGTAGTGTTTCCTTCGCACACTTCAGTGCCCGACCGAGCGGACTTCAAACTGACTACCAATGAATGAGAAATGAGGATTGTCATGAGAATTCGTGTGATCACGAGGGCGGCCCTGTTTGAGGAATGCAAACGGCAACATATCGAGCGCGGTTATCGAATTGAAGATGAGCGGCCAATACCCGTGAACGGCCTTTGCTCGTTCATCGCCGTTAGGGAGATACCCGCTTCAGACCCGGTGGGCGAACTGGTATCGAAGGCCCTTAATGAAAAACACGGTTCACGCGGTAGTGCTTGAGGTATTCGATGTCGCTCAAAATTCGCTTTCGTTTCGATGGCAGATGTAGCTTGCACCCGCGATATGACCCCGGACGCGATGGAAGGTCACAACACGGGAATTGCGAAGGTTGTGAATCTCTGTAAGTCATTCATCTTTACATCCGGATCGCAAAGAGAAGGGCGGGAGAAGGGAAGGGCATTGTCGTTCGAACTCCCGCCAATTCAGACGAACAACCCGGAGTCGACGAGACCGCGTAGCTTTCAAGCATTGGAGGCGGAGAGATTGTTTGGTGTCGCCATCGTGAATAGTGACGGGAACAAAGTTCCGGTCCGCTATGTGCGAGAGCAGCATGTCCGGGAAGATCTCGGGGACATTCCTTACAGCGCAAGATTGGCTGTTGCAGATCAAGCCACAACGTTGGATGTACGGCCAGCGCCTGGACGAAGAAACGCCGAAGACTAAGGAGGATCCGGTATGAGCCCCGCAAACGGTCATACACAGAAAGATCGTCCGTCCGCGTCGGGCCCGCCGCCTGTGACGCTGGCACCTGCAGTTCTTCACGTTCCCGCGGAACGGGTCAAAGAATTGGTGGCGGCCTTGGAAGTGCCGTTTGATCCCTCGCAGATTGAATGGCGGGTGATGAATACCACAAAGAACCAGCAGCCGGCACGCGGCCAGGTAGTCCCTTACGCCGACCAGCGGGCGTACACGGACCGTCTGAATGCGTTGTTTACGCCGGCAGGATGGACGCGGAAATACACGATTCATACCTCCGCGAATTTCGAGCGAAGCAAGGACCAGAAGATTGCTGCGAAGGTGCTGGTGACATGTGAACTGACGATCTTCGGCTTGGGCTCGCATTCCGCTACGGGAGAAGAATGGGCCGACGATGATAACGCATGCACGAGTGCGGAAGCTCAGAGCTTCAAAAGGGCCTGTGCTTGTCTTGGCCTCGGCCGCTATCTCTACTACTTTACTGGAATCTGGGTTGACCTGGATGACCGGAAGCGACCGAAGACAGTTCCGCAACTGACAGGGTGGGCGACACCCGCTGGTTGGTTAGAGGGACTTCGGCCCAGTTGCGCGCGTGAACAGAAGCCATCAGAAAGAAGAGGTGGGGGAAATGGCGAAAATGGGCAGCACAACGGCGGTGCGAGTGCCCGGCAGAACGGTATCTTCCAAGAGATTGAACAGATGGAACAGCTGGTGGGGAAACGCATGTATCGCGGCTTACTGAAAAGCGTGGCGAGGGTGTGGAATCCCGTCGATATTCAGGACCCGGAGATGCAACAGAAAGTGCTGGCCCACATGCAGGCGGCCGAACGAGGATTGCGTCGAGCCGAGGCCGCACGAGAAAGCGCTGGTCTGGCCGCTTTCGCGGGAGTTCTTGGGTCTTTGAGATTGAACTCACTTGTCCAGGTGGACAATCTCAAAACACTCCAGGAGATCGTGGTAGCGCTCGAAGCGGCAGCACCAAGAGCTAAATAACGAATTGTAATTACTTGAACTCGATCGAAAGTGCCACGCCATCGAATCTCGAGTTGGCGAACGCCGAGGAGCGTTCTCGTTAGGAGTTCCGAACTTCCGGTTGCCGACCAACCGCTAACAATGCGAATAACTCATTCCAAATGAGCTTGACCCGGTAGATGAGCCTGATTCAAATCATTCATGGTTGACTGGCACTTCGGCCGCAATTCATTAAATAGGTTTTCGAGCAGATCACGTGACTCTGTGATTCTGTGCCGTTTTTCATCAAGGTCACCGCAGTGCCGGACGCTTCATCCCTATCTTCTCGACAGTGGGGGCAACGCCTCCGCTGTCCCCTTGCCGAAAGCGAAGCAATCCATTGATCGACGGTAAGAACCGTCGCCGAACGAGGAAACAGGTTCGTCACCAGCTCCTCATGCAGACTTGCCGTGGGATCAGCACAAGGCGTCAGCGATGCCGAGCTGCGGCAATACCTTAGTCTTCAGGTAGACCGCGGAGGTGCTTTGAATGCCGATGGATTTCGCTCGAAGGAGGGTTTGTTTGAAGGCAGACACCGTGCTGATATCAGGACAGGGCGTGCCAGCACGCACACCAACTCCCAGCGGGACGCTGGCGAGATCGACATTTGAATCTGTAACGATTCTGCCTTCCGCTGATAGCTCGGCGAGCCCTTCTCTCGACAGGATGACCACGTCGGCGGGCTGACCGCGGTGAAGCTCAGCGCTGATCGTGATGGGTCCATTGGGTCCGCCGCCCTCAGACGCTCCCCGCGCCGTGGTGACTTTGCTGCCAGTGCTCTTCTCGAATTGGGGCAGAAGTTCTTGATAGGGGGCTGAGAAGCCACCGGAGATCAAGACTATGACCTGAGCAGGCGATGAGGAGTAAAAGGCGACAAGCATCGTGATTGCGAAGACAAATGTATGCGGCGAACGGCGTGACTTGTTCATTTAGCCGTTTCCTTTCGAGTGGTCAATCTCGGCCTGGCAGCGGCCTTCGCGCTGCCAACGTCGGCCTTGATGACCAGCTCGCGGCAGAGCTGCCGCAGATGTTTTACTCCTGCTAAATCGGATTCTCCTCGAAAAGGCGAGCAACCATGGCGGAATCGAGATACGCTCGAACCTCAACGATCGTGCCATTCACAAATCGACATACCCAACAGTAGCGGTTGTCGAACCTGAACCCATTTTTCGCGGTGGCAAGGGAATGTAATTCGACTACCGCCCAATCCCCACTCACCAACACATGCTCGGTGTGAAGCTCCGCGCCTTGCGGCAAGACCTTCTCCAGCTTTTCAAATGTATGTGCGAGGAACTCCGCCTTGCTGTGATAGTGACCGGCAAGTGGATGCGTTCCCTCGACGATCCAGTCCACGTTGTCCAAGACGTAATCGAAGAATCCTTTACCATCTCCGGATTCCAGATTCTTGAAAAGTTCGCGAACGTAAGCAGTGCTCAACTCCTGAGTTACACTAGATTGTCCAGTAGGCATTTGAGTGACACGCGCGGTAGACATTTCTAAGACCTCCTATCAAATGTCCTGACATCAGCACCCGTCTAACACATTCCCGGAAACAATGCAAGACAGAGAATCCGGAAGGCTGAAAGCTTCTGCCCGCTCTTAACGAAATTTTGCGTAAGCAGCACACGCTGGCGCATGGATGGTTCGACGGGCACCGCCGTTGTCCGAGGATTCTGGAAAGATTACATCAATGGCGATTCTTGGCAGTTGACGAGCAAAGTTTGACGTAATCCGGGTAAGGTATGGTTTGCCGACCATGCAGGAGTGGCTGTCGCATCGATAGACAAATATGCTTTTACCAGGACCTATTGGGAATTGGACCCTCTTTGCGACGTCATGGGGGAGGGGGTATTGTCGCAGCGATCACTCGCGTACCCGCTCGGGCGCCTCGTTGCGAAGTCGAAGCACGAGCTCGGTTGGCGGCATCAATCCGACGATTGCCCGCCGATTCGGCCACCCCATGGCTGGGACGCCCCTGACGCCGGCCCTGTGCCCGTCTTCGATGAAGGCGTCGACCGTCGGAGAAAACCGGCGCTCGTGCCATGCGGTTTCCACGTCTCAAGCAGAGATGCCGAAGTGTTCAGCGATTGGGACGATGACCCCGCGTTTCGAGATATCGGCGTGTTCGGTGAAAAACGCGCGCGAAACGTGGTGGCAAAAAGCGCCGGCTTCGCCGTCGCCTTTTTGGGCGCGCACGAGCTCAGCAGTCTCAAGCGCAAAACGTGAGTTCACGTTATGTTGCGGCGGGTCGATTGGAAGTCCGACTTCTTGAGCTAAACGCTAGAGCCTCTCGCGAACCTGTGGCCACTCTTCCGGTGAAAACGGCTTCGGTGCACCTTCGGGCGGCGTGTCCGGATGAATCTCGAAAGGGAGCCAGCGCAAATCAGCTTGCAGTTCTCGCGCCGCTTGTTCGGCCCAAACTGAGCCGAGATAGCAAAACGGTCAAATAACGTCGGCCCAGATGTTGATGACGCGGTTCATCATCTGTGAGCGTAGCACCCTTGGATTCAGGAGGCGGCCGCACGCACCACTTCCTTCTTGGACGCCTCTCTTTGGATGTTGACTCTTCCCTTGAAATAGGCACCCTCATCAATGGAGATGCGCTGGGTCGCGATGTCACCGGTGACAACAGCAGACTGTTTTAAATCGACCCGGTCGCTCGCTTGAATACTACCCTCCAGCTTACCCTGCACGACCACAGAGGAGGCGTTGACGTTGGCTTTAACGCGCCCGTGCGGCCCGATGGTCAGCCGGTTTCCTTTCGGGTCGATGGTGCCTTCCACCTGGCCGTCTATATAAAGGTCCTCGCCGCACGAGAGTTCCCCTTTGATCATAATCGACGTGCCGATGAGAGTCGTCTCACCGTGGGCGGTCTCCGGCGCTTTGGGCGTTTCCATGAGCGTGACCTCCTGGGAGCAATTTAGGGAGAATTCGATTCTACTCCCATCTTTGATGGCCTTGGCCGACTGGTTTCTCAGGCTCAACGCTCCGCGCTAGATTTTCGAAGGTCGCAATGGACGCGCAAACGACAACTCGTGGCCATCGGGATCGGGCATATGAAAATATCGTTCACCCCACGGAGCGTCCTGCGGGCCGTCCGGATGAAATCCTTTTTCCCGCAGGTATTGCCAGATCGCATCCACGTCCGCGACGTAGAAGATCAGCCGCCCCCAGTCCGTCACGGAATGACCTTGTTCCAAATTGAGGATAGGCCCCTTCCCCTCATTCGTGCGGAATGAGGAAAAACAGTCTTCTTCGCCGCCGTAGATGATCTGCATCCCGAGCACATCCCGGTAGAACCGCACGGAGTTTGTCATACTGGCCACCTTAAGTGTCACGGCAGAAATCTTTTCAATATTCACCGCACCTCACCTCCCACCGCTCCTGCCCTCAAACCAGCGCCAAGTCCGCACCACCAACCCCCACTCCCCGCCAAAAACAAGTCACCGGCAGCAATAATCGGCAGCAGATCCCGGCAGCCATGCAGTATTGCAGTCAATTTTCGTGCAGCTTGTATGGTAGCGCCTTCACAGCGAACGCATCATACGTCCATGCGGGGCGGAGAAATCGACCAGGCCCGAGAAGTCGTGGAGATGTGAGCGTGCAGAACCGTTACAATTTCCTCTAACGGCAATATGAGGACGGCGTGACCGAATCCTTGATGACGGAACCCAGCGATCCAGGATACGAAGCGTCGTACCCTAAGCTGGGTCGTGCGGAGATAGAGCGGCTCACTCCCTTTGGCACACGAAGGAGTGTTGTCAAGGGAGAAGTGCTCTTCGATCAAGGCGACGGGAGCCGCAGTTTCTTTGTCGTCCTGGAAGGTAGCTTGGAAATCGTGAGCCCCGGCCTCGATGGCGAGTCTAGGATCACGGTTTACCACCCTGGCCAATTTACAGGGGAAGTGGACATCCTCCTGGGACGACCTAGTCTGGTGCGGGCCCGCGCTATCACAGACGGCTCAGTTCTCGAAATCCGTCCAACCATTTTGCGCCAGATTGTTGAGACAGACACTGAAATTGGCGAGATCCTGTTGCGCGCATTTGGCAATCGCCGCGCACACCTCGTCTCTAATCATTTTGGAGGCCTCGTTTTGATCGGCTCGAGGTTTTCGAGCGACACACTTCGCCTGAAGGAATTTCTGGCGCGCAACGACCAACCCTTTGCTTACCTTGATTTGGAAACTGATGCTGCGGTCAAAGAGTTGTTAGAGAAATTTGCCTTTAGTGTCGCGGACATCCCGGTTGTGATCTGCCGCAATCAACCGGCCCTTCGCAACCCGAGCAATGCCGAGGTGGCCAAGTGCCTAGGCTTCAACCCCCAGATAGACAAGGTCCATGTCCATGACGTCGTCATCGTCGGCGCGGGACCATCCGGACTGGCTGCCGCCGTCTACGCTGCCTCGGAAGGCCTGGAGGTGCTTGTCCTCGAGGGCAGCGCTCCTGGCGGGCAGGCAGGTTCCAGTTCCCACATCGAGAATTATCTCGGTTTCCCGTCCGGTATTACAGGTCAGGACCTCGCAGATCGCGCGTTCATTCAGGCAGAGAAGTTCGGGGCTCAAGTGGCTGTGGCCCGTACGGTTGACGGTGTGACATGCGACAGTCAGCCATTCATTATCCGTTGCACCGGCGCCGAATCTGCCCGGGGGCGCACAGTCGTCATTGCCTCCGGCGCGGAGTACCGGAGACTGAGTCTCCCCAACCTGAATCAATTCGAAGGAGTGGGCGTGTACTATGATGCGACTGTTCTCGAAGCGCAGCTCTGCGCGAATGAGGAAGTCGCGGTCGTCGGAGGGGGGAATTCAGCGGGTCAAGCTGCCACATTTTTGGCCAAAGTCGCCAAACACGTCTACATGCTTGTCCGCGGGACTGGACTGAGCGAAAGCATGTCTCAGTATCTGATTCGCAGAATCGAAGAGATTCCAACGATAACACTCCACCTTCGTACGCAAGTAGTTGCCCTGGAGGGCAAGACCCACCTTGAAAGGATCTCGTGGAAAAGTGACGAGAACGGACAGACGGAGACGCGAGAGATCCGCCATTTGTTTTCAATGACGGGCGCAACGCCGAATACGGCTTGGCTTGACGGTTGCCTGGCTCTCGACGACCGGCACTTCATCAAAACGGGCGCCGATCTTTCGCCGGAGGAGTTGAAAACCGCGCACTGGCCCCTTCGCCGGCAGCCCTACTTATTCGAGACCAGCGTGCCCCGTATCTTTGCCATTGGTGATGTGCGCTCGGGCAGCGTCAAGCGGGTTGCGTCGGCGGTCGGAGAGGGATCCGTGGTGGTTCAACTCCTCCATATAGTCTTGGCAGAATAGTCGCGACACATGTTTCATTTGTTACACCAACGTGAGAAATACAGTATGGGTGTTGTACCAGCAGTGGCTAATTCTGCGATTCATGAACCACTGACGCCCGGTCTCTTGCGTCCGCTCAAGAACTCTTAATCAGACGTTCATTAGCCACGGCGAAGAACGCGATGCGCTTCGACAATTATTACTGCTGGGTCGTGTACTTCAAAGACGAAGTGATCGTGAAGGGTCGCGCATATCTGGATTCTGTAATGGTCACCCGACTGTTCGCGGAAAACCCGATCGCGGCGTGAATGAGAGCGATACGTCAAAGCAAAGGAGCGAGGCCATTATGGAATCCGACCGCCGAACATCATTGAAAGAGACCCGGAACTTTACAGCATCGGCGGGCGCAACTCCGTCTCAGGAGTCGCTCCAGCGGAAATCGGACTGTGGCGAGAACACCGCTGCAACCAAGCCCAAGCCGGTCATCACTGGCGACAGCCAAGCTCAGGGTATCGCGAAGTTCGCCCACAGGATGACCTACGAGGACCTGACTCCCGAGCGGCGGGAACGCCTCAAAGTGAGCGTGCTCGATTCTTTGGGGTGCGCCATCAGCGCCCTCGGAGTGCCCCCAATTGCGGCGTGTCTGGAACAGGCACAACAGTTCGGCGGTTCGGACGCGCGATGCACTTTGATCGGCGGCGGGAAAGCTAACGTCGTCTACGCAGCTCAGTACAACACGGCGCTCGTCCGATACATCGACTTCATGGACAGTTATCTTGGCGGGGAGGAACTGTGTCACCCGTCGGACAACTTTGGATCAGTCCTGGCCGCGTGCGAACACGCGGGGCGCTCAGGCAAAGAATTCTTGACCGCCTTGGCGGTTGCGTACCAAGTGGAGTCGGTGCTAACTTCCAACGCTGCATTCATGGCCGATGGGTTTGACCTTACAACGCAGCTCTCATTCTCGATAGCAGCCGGAGCGTCGAAAGCGCTCCAACTGGACGAGGCACGATCTGCGGCGGCCGTCGAAATTTGCGGGGACGTCATTCCGCTGTTGGTCGTGCGCACCACACCGATCTCGCAATGGAAGGGCTTGAACTCTTCCCAGGCGGCCTTGGCGTCTATGCACGGGGTCTTCCTGGCGTCCCGCGGGGTGACCGGCCCGAAGTATGTCATTGAAGGACCAAACGGGCTGGCGCAGGCGCTCGCTAAGTCGATCCAGGTCGACTGGGACAACGTGAAATTCGATTGCTTCGATCGGCTTGCTTTGAAGACCTACAACACGGCGATTCCCGCACAATCAGCCGTCTTCTGTACGCTCGGACTACACAAGGCTCACCCATTTGATCCGGCCGAGGTGGTGAGCATCGAGGCTGATGTTTTCCAGGACGCCTACGATTTCACTGGGGGTGGGCGATTCGGCCCAAAGAAAAATGTCCACACCAAGGAGGATGCCGACCACAGCCTCCCCTACCTCATGGCTGTCGCACTCCTTGATGGCGATGTGCAGACGGCACAACTCGAGGCCAGCCGGATTGCGAAAACGGATGTTCAAGATCTGCTTCAGAAGGTCACGGTGAGACCCGACGATGGCTTTACGGCACGTTACCCGGCCGAACTCCCGAGCCGGGTGACAGTCCGGCTCAAGAGCGGCCAGTCGTTCACCGACGAGATCTCAGACTACGCTGGGGCCCCTACTCGACCATTCACATGGAAGGAGATAGATGCGAAGTTCGATAAGCTGGCAGCTGATCACGCCACCGAGAAATCGCGTGAGAAGATCAAGAATGCCGTGCGTTCGCTCGAAGCCATTCAGGTCAGTGATCTGATGGAAGTGCTCAGCGCCATCTGAGACCTAAACAGCGCCGCTTTCGTCAGTGGCGATACTTAAGAGCCGCGTAGCTACAAATTCGTCAACTCCCAGATGGCGGGCTACTCTTGCTTAACCCTGTGATTCGCCAAAACTAGATCGCGTGACCGTCGAGTTGTGAGGCACATCACATTCTCACTCGAGGGTGAGCGGTTCTTCGCAGAGATCAACCAACATGGAATGGTGTTGGTAATCAAACCAGTG